>VTLG01012683.1_pt1 | contig 198943 bp, 213 predicted proteins | sample 4694571 | NCBI WGS metagenome assembly VTLG01 (sample SAMN12604809, study PRJNA352737) | marine metagenome | biome: ENVO:00000447; feature: ENVO:00000209|ENVO:00000569|ENVO:01000036; material: ENVO:00002151; isolation source: viral sequences binned using virsorter ... | reverse complement strand
GGACAGTAGCTGATCCTCCTCTAATACCGTTTTGCGTACAGCATCTGACAGTTGATTCAAATTTTTTAAGGAAGGGGACAACACCTGTGTGCTGAACTTCTCCCCCACGGATTTTAGAATTGATTCCTCTGATGCGGCCTGCGTTAATACCGATACCAGCCCTCTGTGCGACATATTTGCCAATAGCCATATCACTGCTAAAGATAGAATCGAGGGTGTCATCAACATCAACCAGAACACAAGATGCAAATTGACGAATAGGGGTTCTAACTCCAGCCATGACTGGCGTTGGGATGTTGACTCGGTGCTTGGAGATGGCGTTGTAGTATCTTCTGACATAATCTAGTCTCTTATCGTGTGGATAGTTTTGAAATAACGTTGCAGCAATCATAACATACATTTGCTGAGGTGTCTCGAAATGTATACCAGTGCTACGATCTTGTACAAGATATTTATCGACCACTTGTCGAAGTCCTGCGTATGTAAAGAGATAGTTCCTACCTTTGTCAATGAATCCATTTATTTTATCCCACTCTTCTGCTGTATACTTGGTGGCGATAGAAGAATCATACACACCTTGCTTGATACAGTTCTCTACATGTACAGAGAGGTGAGGGATCTCTTCTGGGTGTCCATGGACTGCTTTGTTTAATCCAAAGAGCAATAACCTAGCAGCAACGTACTGATAGTTAGGATTGTCTTCTGTGATCAGATCACTTGCTGACCTGACTAATATTTCTTGTATGTCTGCGGTCTCTATTCCGTCAAAGAACTGTAGTCCACTGTTAATTTCTACTTGTGATGCTGAGACACCTGCTAATCCTTCACAGGCAAACTCCACCATCTTGTGAACCTTTTCAAGATTGATTTGTTCGTAGTGTCCATCTCTCTTGTGTACTTTAATACCGTTGCTCATACCTTCCAATCTGATAGTTGTAACTTTGCTTCTAATCCTTGGTAGACATTTGATTCTACCACATCCTTAACATTTATACCTGTATTGTACATGTCATTGATGTCTTTGTCATCTATACTCTTAGGCCAGATGACTACCTTATCTCCTCTGTCAATGGCGTTGGAGATTCTGTTGACGATTTCTCTGTTACGAGGTTCGTTATCATAAACGTAAATATAATTGCTCCAGCCAAACGACCTAGGATCAAGGTCACTCCCAGCCATCGCAATGGAATTATCCAAGAAGAGGGAGTCAAACGGTCCCTCCACGATGTAAATAGGTTCAGTTTCATTAACTCTATCAAGTCCAAACACCTTCGGAGAATCCTCGTCCAGCATTATAGTAATGTATCTCATCTTAGCATTGAAATCCAATGCTCTTCCTTGAAAACCTATAAGATTTCCATCCTTATCATTAAGTGGAATGATGATGCGTCCCTCGTCATCCTTGGTGGATTTAAAGGTTTTCTTTAGTGTGTTAGTCCACTCCTTAAAGTTAGGACAATAGTATAACAGATCCAATTTGTCAACAGGAAGTCCTCTTCCCATGACGTATGCCATTGCTTGATGTGTTTTATTTAGAGAGGAGATTGGCTTGAGATTTACAGTTCGTTTGAATGTTGGCTTCTCAAAATTAAACTCTGGTTTGGGTGAGCTACGATGCTTCCCAGTGAGTCCCTCCTTATACTTCTCCATGAGATACTCATCGTATACCATGGGGTGTTGATCCTTCAGAAAATTAGAAAAGGATCTGCCCATACCACAGTTGTGGCACTTGAAGACAAGATCCCCCTTACTCTTAAAAAGGTATCCCCTTGCCTTGTTCTTATGCTTCTGTGAATCTCCACAGTAAGGACAACGAAAGTTGAATACCCCGTTAGATTTTTTCTTAAAGTTGTTTAGTTGAGAAGAGATTCTATGAACGTATGTCGAATCTATACTCATCTTCTAATTGATCTGTTGGATATACTATAGCAGTGTCTGTTTGATTAGTCAATAGTGGACGGATAAAATTCTGTCCTATGGGTGAGACGAGGAAAGATATAACACTGAGTGCTCCAAATATAGTCCACATCTTTTTCTCCATGACCTTAAGGCGGTCATCTACCTTACGTATATCTCTCTCGCATCCTGCTTTGATGTCTAGTGCTTGTCTGTTGACCTCTCTATGAACTGACTCGATCTTTTCAAAGAGGACACCATCTATTCTATCCTGCTTGTCAAGCTTCTCATTATGAACGGCCAGCAGTTGACCCATCTTTACAGAGTTATCCTGTAAGGAATCCACAACTCGTTCGAGTCTTTCTATTATAGCTGAGTTAATATTTTCCATGAATAATATTTATACCTACCAGAATAGTCTATAGATTCCGTTAATCTTTAGTCCATGACCTTGTAATGTTATCCTAGTGTCACCCTTCTTGAAACTATCACCTAGTATCATCTGATGTATGATCCTACCAGTATAAAAGAATGAATTGCCTGGTGTATGAGGGATGATCTTAGGTATGTACTGCTCTAGATCACCACAATCTGCCTTGAATAAATTATACTTCCATGGTCTCTCTATAGCATGTTGTCTCCTTATCTCCTTAACATATTCTAAGTTCTGATACCTGTCTATTATATCATGTGGATACTTCTCCTGAAGTGCCTCAGAATCCCTCTGTAATGCCTCTGGAAGACCCCAAAACCCTATCGCAGAACCTCTGGATGGTCTAGTAATAGTAAACGTAAATGATAATGGTTCAGAGATGTCTATAACAGGACCATACTTCTTCTTTAAGAAGGGTAAAGCATACAGGAACTGACCATCCATATGTAAGCACCTGTGATGTTTCTCAGGATTAGGTGCGTCATCAAACTCATAGATGTGGAACCCAGGCAATGCTAACTCACCCTCGTAACCACATACTCCTATCTGTGGGGTGAGTGCTTCTAATAGTTTATGGTAGACCCAACCGAACTTCATGTTGAGTACCCTATTGGTTATATTCTTATGCTTCTCATAGTATTCCCATCCATTCTCTGATGCGTCCATGTATAGAGTGGCACCCAGAGTAGAGTAGTGCATGAAACTCTCTAGGTCTTCAGTGTTAACTATGTCATTAGTAGGGTGCCAATTAGTTCTCTGCTTCCATATGCTTCTAGTTCCATATAGATCCTCGGTTACCTTCCTTACCTCATCATCAGTGAGTACCTCTACAATACCTAAGTTCAAAAGTATAACCTCCACACACCATCACATTTTAATCCATGACCTTGGACAGTAATTCGTCTGTCATATGGGTGACAGTTCTTAGCAGGGGCTATCTGATGTACCACATGACCAGTAAAGTACACTAGGTTACCTTCAATATACTTCTCTAGTATTGGTTCATAGGTTGGTTCGTATCCATTGGTAGACCCATTGTCCCAGAGATACTTGTTGTTCAGTACCTCAACCTTATCCTCATTGGGTTGGAAGTTAAAGTTATCGATCATCTCCTGATCAAAATTAGCCCAGTCCCAAATGAATAACCCACCACCATTCCTAGGCAACGTAACTGCCATAGTAAATGATAGTGGGTTTGTAAAGTCTACTTCCTCAAAGCACTTCCAATAACATCTGTGCTCTTTGTATTGTATATCTGTATGGATACTAGCGAGTGGTTGTTCTAATAATCTACAATCTCTCTCTGTCATCCTGACATTTTTCTTCTGCCCAAAGATATGAAACCCAGGCAGACCAAGCATGTCATCCACAACACACAGGTCACCTAACTCTTCTGTTAGTCTGGCACATAAAATCTTATACATCCACGAGAATTTCTTCTTGAGGATAGGATTCAGTGCTGTCCTATGTTTGTGGTACTTTCCTATGTCATCACACCCTTCCAGATATGTGACAGCACCAAGAGTCCAAAAGGGTACGATGGGTTTACACGTACTCCTATTGAGCCATAGTTTATCTAAGCTATCTACTTCGCGTTCTAATCTTTCCCTCTCAAGAGGGTCTAATACTTGTGGGAGTCTACCGAACTTAAAGTTCGATGAAGTCTTTAAGGAATGTGTTTGACTCTCCGAAGGTGTCGAGGAAACCATCTTTGTTACTCTCACTTAGTTCATTAAATTTAACCACAACGTATGCTGCTTCCTTTACTGTTAGTTCCATAGAACTATCATCGGCAAAGAAATATGTAGTAGGGTTCTCATGGTTCTGTTCGATCTGTTCGATAAGACACTCAAGAACTATACCACCTTCGTATGCTTCTTTCTTAGCTGTCTTCTGTGCTGCAGCAGCAACCTTCTTCTGTCTATCCTTTGCTTTCTTTTGATAGTCAGTGGCTTTAGCACGAGATATTGTCTGGATCTCTTGCTTTCTGTTTGATGCACGCTTCTCTCGTTCCTGTTTCTTTTGCACCTTGCGACGCTGTGAAAGGAACTTGTAGGCTTGCTTTGTAGCTTCACCAGATTCAGCTAAAAATTCTTCAGACATTTTCTTTTTACGTTTAGCGAGACGTTTAATAAGTTTACGAGCTTGCTTACTCCTACCATCTATGTAGGTAGGATCATCTCTTCGATGTTCCCACTGCTTACCTGCTGACTCTTTCTTCTTACGAGATTTAGTAGCACGTTTGGAGAACTTCATGATTGGATCGAAACCAGCGACGGCACCCTTGCCTGTGACTGGTGTGTTGATAGGTCCAACATTACCACCGAATGTTCCCATCTCAGCGATTCCATTGGTCATATCTCTCTCAACTCCTTAATAATTTGCTCGTTGATTTTAATTTGTTTTAAACTATCAGTTTCTTTCTCAGGATATCTACCTAAGAAAACCATGACAGATTTAATAATAGACCAGTACTCCCTATCCATCTTGAAAAACAAGAGAGGAGTAGCAGCCTCACCAAAAACATTGTATACGATAATGATATGATTGAGGAGCAAGTGTAACTTGACCTCACCGTTCTTAAGATACTTGTTGATGAGACGCTTAATGTATTTAAAGCGTCTCAAATCATCCAAGAAATCTTCTTTCGTTACGGCAGATGGATTATCATAATGTTTAATAGCAAAGAGGACATAATTTTCCTCGGTCAATTCAGTAAAGTTCATCCATTATGCTCTGTCTAGGACAGTTAGTGTACCAGCAGTACTGATCTTCTCAACACCACCAATGGAGTTGTTGACTCTACATCTGTACTTGTCACCATTGTCAGCAGCGACTGTAAGACCTGTAAGTGATCCAGTATTTGCTGAAGTCTTACCAGATAGGTTGACCCAGTTGCCTGTAGCGGCTTCCTGTTTCTGCCATTGATAAGTAAGTGATGCACCAGCACCTGTAGATGATGCGCCAGACAGTGTGAATGTAGCAGCGGCTGTAGCAGCAGCAGTTACAGTAACGACAACAGCAGCACCGCCACCACCACCAAGTGATGCGTCAGCGATTGTTATTGTCTCACTATCAGCGTATCCTGTACCACCAGAATCAAGAGTAACTGTTGGGTCACCGTTAGCAGCAACTACAACTGTGAAGTCAGCACCTGTACCAGATGCGTTACCAGCAGCGTTGGTTACTGTGTATGTTCCAGCAGTTCTAGATCCATCAGCACCACCGTTGTCACTGAATGTAGCAACCGCACCAGCAGGAGCGTATGTTGTTACGTCAGCAACTGTACCTGGTGTAATTACTGAAGTAATATCAGCAGCAGCTGTGTCATCTGATTGTGTCTCAGATGCGTTCGCCTCAGGTCCAGCGATAGTAACTAAATGTTCTGTCTTATATCTAGTGTTACCATGATTGTCAGTAAAGGTCACGTAAGACCACCATCCAGGAGCATTCAACCCTCTTGCTTTGTTCTCAGCGAGTTGTGCTTCTGTGTCGTCAACGAAGACGACTGTTTTTGTTTGTGATGATGCTGCAATTCCCACGCCACCTTTAGTTTTGTTGGCATTGCTGTCATCCTTTCCGTAAAGGGACATGGTATGCTATCTCCGAGTTAATTAATACCTATATTTTATTTATTACAGGTAGGCTTTAGAAATATTCGTCAAGAACCCTATGAGAGTAACACCTGCTGCCAAAACAGCAGCCGCTCCTATCACCCACTTCTCGACTACTTTTAATCTTTCTCTTAGCTCATCCTGTTTTTCCTCAAGACGTTCGATCTTGAGTTGCATCACAGTGATCCGTGTCTCCTGTGAAGCATCAAGTCCTAAGTCGCTCATGAGAAGTCGTCAGCTACTGGAAGATCTCCCTTGTCTGTACGTGCTCTCAAAGCCTTAGCAACCTGTTCAAAGATTTGATCATCGACATCTGTCTTAGTATTCTTAACTGCCTTTGATAAAAACTTTAGGCAGAGTTCTACTAACTGCTGTTCGATCTCGTCACTCTCAGGAATCTTAGCGATAGCACTATTGACTATCCTAATCGCGTACGGGAACAACTGATCCTTAATGAATTGTTTCATGCTCAAGTGAAATGCTATTCTATATAGGGATCTTCCAGCTCAAAATCTGTCAGTGTTTCTAACTGATCAATCGAGTAGTCAAAGATGACAACAATACGATCATGATTGCCATTGTGCTGAGCCCAATGCTTATCGTTATCATGAAATCCAAAAACATTTCCTACCTCCCAAGACCTTTTACGGCCACGTACACTTAACCAAGCTTCGGGATCTGTCACGACTGGGAAGTGAACCCGCATAGAATCTATGTCTCCCTTATGAGGATTTATCTTTGTGCCTGGTTTCAAACGGGATATTGTTGCGGACTTTAACAATTTCTTTAGAATGTCCTCTTCCAAATACCCTGCTGTCTTAGGACATAGGTCAATGAAACTCTGATATATCTTGGGACCTACCTTCTTGACTTCTTCTAACGTAGTATTAAAAAGCTTTGTGAAACTAACCATCTCACTGAGTTGATAGTCTCCATCTATAGCAGTACAACCTACGGCATTAATAGGAAAAGGGATGACTCTCCAGTCTCCCTCCCATAGCCTTACTCTACCTAGATTACGATCTTCAACCCACTGATCCATGATCCATTCGTCAAAGATAACTCTGTTAGCTTCAACGTAGGATAAGACCTCAGGTATGATCTCGTTGTAATGATTTTTAAGATTACGAAATGAAGAGAGGTGTTCCAACCTATCTTCGTACCAAATTTTTCTCATTCTATATGTTCTTCGGAACCACCTAGTGTATGTTTGCCATGTGCGGTGGCAAGCCGATACATCTTCTCATGTATGGAATCATATCCCTGTTCTGCTGCATCTATCCAAGCATCTTTAATATCTTCTGTGTCCCATTCAGGGTCATCACTTTTGTTCGTCGCAATAGGCATCGAATCTAAAGGATTGTATTTGTAATTGGGATCAAACCATTCATCATAAGGTAAAACATCTGGAGCTGGGTAGGTCATCTACGTACTTCTGGACAGTCTTTGGTGCCATGGACAGGACACTCGTCACCTTTCTGTGACATGTTACACGCTTCCTTGACTTTTTGTTTCTTTACCTTTGGCATCTTCTTGTCGCCCTTCAAATGCGGTTGACTTCCATCCGCATCGTCGATCTCAGGCATGATCTCGACTGGGCCTTTTACTTTTTTTCAGCTATTGCTCTCCAAGATGAGAAGGATTCTTTCTTAACCTTCTTCTTGTAACCGTTAGCGTAAGCAGCTTTCTCCTGCTCTCTATTCTTAAACCCCTCTTCAACTGAGCTAGGTGTGGTCTCATCATGTTCAATGACTTTACCATCAGCATCCTTTTGATGATGCTCTAGGACTTCAGCATTCTTGTCATGGTTAATAGCATGTTCATGAATTGCTTCGTCAATAATGTTTAGGGTCTGAACAGGTACATTCTTTTCAATGCCATGCTCAAACATTATATCATAATGTGATACCTTTCCGTCCTCTGTTAAGGTATGTTCACCCTTAAGACAGTTACCTTCACCCCACTCAGCATGTTCTACCTTAGTAGCACAAGCATGTTGAGGCTTCTTAACCTTAGGAGCACCCTTAGTACCCTTAGGTTCTGCTAACTTCATACCAGGAGCATCGCCCCCTCCAACTCCAGAAGCACCTTTACCTTTAACATCTTTGTTTCCAAGAGGTTCATTTCCTTTATCGAAACGCCACTCTCTTCTGAGATCTTTGTGTAATTGTTCTACTGCAGACTGAACAAGAGTCTTCTCTTCATGGTGATCCATCTTATCTTTTTTGGGGTCGGTTGGAATAATTTGCTTGACCTTTACTGTACCCTCAGGTTTCTGAACCTTCTGGCCAGGTGTCAAGGACATGACGTATTGTCTGTAAGCATCCGTACCAATCTCGAAGACTTCTTTAATGTCTTTAACCCACGTACGGAACTTTGTGTCTTCAGCAGTCAAACAGATGACATAATTGGGACCTCTGCGAATGATCCTTCCTACTTGATCCTTCTCAGTAATAACCCACTCACCTTGCTTATATATTTCTTCACGGTAATACTGATCACGCACCTCTTGATGCTTGACCTTCTCTTGTACTTTCCGTAAGTCGCTGAATGACTTCATCAATCTAATTTTATGTACAGTTTTATTTATAAAAGATCAGCTAACTCCTCCATTAATTTCTTAGTGTCAGTGTGATTCAAAGCCTTTGGTATACCTTCTCTGAATGCTTGAAGGTCACCAGCACCAGCCGCTGCTCTCATTTTTGTACCAGATATAGCAAAGGTATCTCCATCAGCATCGCGTTCACCTGAGGATATTATATCCATCTTCCTAAAGGTAAACTCCTTACCATTATATCTCTTGATCCATTGCATAGCATTCACTCTGTCACTACCAACTACCATGACAACATCATCATAACCCTGTGTTTGTAGATCCTTTAGTACAGCAGTAGGATCTCTCGGACCACTGCGAATCTGCTTGGCAAGATGTGGGAACATCTTCTTAGCCCAGTATTCTTTTCTGTTAGGTGGCAGAGGATTAGATCCCTTAGTATCTACTGTCTGTGACAGATAGATGTACCAGTCACACTTACCTGCTTTCCTTTTGACAGCCTCAAAATTTTCCGCGTGTCCCTTAGTGGGTGGTTGAAACCTACCGAAGGTAAAGTATACGCATTTATAATCAACTATCTCCATTGCTTTGCCAACGTGAAGTTTATGTATGAGAACTCAATTCTATTTACAAGTTTAATCATGTCCCCATCGTGATGTAGTACGTAACCCTCTGGTCCCGTCACCTTATAACCCTTTTCAGTCATAGCAAATGTCCTAAAGGTTTCAAGTTTATCAAGAGCAGTGATAACTATAGTCTTGTTCTCTTGTATCTTTCTATAGAGAGCAAACATAGCATGGAACTCTTGCTCATTATCCTCTAGGTATTTTAGACCATCAAATAACTGGTTCCTTCTCTGTGCTATCTTAGGTGGACTCTTCATCTTATCCACTTCCTTCTGCATCTTCTGATGATAGAACTCACCAAGACCTTTAAGAGCTATCTTAGGATCATTTATATTACGTGCTGCTTTGATCTCATTGTTAAAGAACTGTTTGAGATATGATGCCACATGATACTTCTTATCACCAGTAGTACCCATGTTATCTACCAGTGTGTCTAGAAACTTACCAGCCTTCTTACACATCTGATCAATGATAGTGACATTATTATTAAACTTCTTCATGGTACCCTCATCTATAGCAATGTCAGCCAGTTGAGTATCATTATTAATCACAGCAACATCAGCAATCTCAGTATAGCTACCACCACCAGTAGATGCTGTCATCTTTGATAGGTCAGGATCCTTTCCACTATACTGTGTGTGAAATACTATTCCAATCTTTGCTGCGTTTACCTTCTGTCCTATCGGATGATCTACAGGGATGCCATAGGTAATAGTATTAGGTCTGAATGTTATTAATGTTTCCCCATCAATAGTCTCTGTCTTCTTATCACCAGGAGTAAACAACAGATCACCCTGGACTACCCTATCTATTTTAAGAGCAGGAAAATATGTTATACATTGTTTAAGTTTATCCTTTAGATTAGGACTAGCATCACCATAATATATCTCAACGTCATCAACTGTATAACATATCTTTGGATCCTTATTGAAAGCAGACTTAGTACCAACAAAGAACCTTCCGTTGGCAGGGTCTGGTCCACATACAACAGCAGGGGCACCATCCCATTTAGTTTGAAGGGAAGAACTAGACTTCTTCTCACCCAACATCTTGGTCATCTGTCTCATAGCACTAACCGCAGCGATACATCCCTGTACACCGTAGTTAAGCATCTCATCCTCAATATGTTCGAGGTGTTTTAGTTGAGTTATATTTGCCATCAGGATATCTTAATGTATGGACCAGACAAATCAGATGTTGATGTGGCATAAGCATATATGGCAGTGGCTAACTCATCCCTCTCATCCTTGTCCATCTGTCTGACAATATCAGCAAAGACTAGACACATAAACTTAGAGAACTTCCACTTAGCACTCATGTCATTAACATTCTTTAGATTAATTTCACCAGCACCACCTACTGTACCATATGCTGATGTGTTTGCCTTAGCTAATCTAACTATCTCAGGACCCAAGTTCTTTTTATCCTTAGAGATTGCTTTTGTATCTGCGTACTTAGCATTAGTAAACAAACCATACTTCTCATTAACAGCCTTCAGTATCTTATCCAATACACCACCACCTATCTTACCATGTTTAGCAGTGACACCTGATACTTCTCCCTGCCATGTACTACCTGCTTTATCAGTAGAACGGAACTGTACCTTAGCACCACTACCCATATGGAAATAGATATCCATTGAATCAAAGAGTGTGTTAGATGTTATCTCAGCAAAAGTCTGTTGTACTTTCTGCCATGTGCCATAGTTAATCTCTTTAATTGATCCAGAAGAAGTAATCTTTTTAAGTGATACACCCATAAGTTTCTTAGCTTCTATCAACTTCAACATACAAGCATTCATTTGTTGGAAGTTTGTATGTCTTGTAATCTCCTTAGTATCGAAGTCACAATCACACAAATAGATGTCAGCAGGAGACCACTTGTTAACATTAGAGAAAGGTTTATCTGAATCCTTATTAACTTTCTTAAAATGATTCTCTACTACATCAACTATACCCTTACCTCTAAAGAAATTATAGTCGTCACTCCAATACTTTGATCCATATAACAGGTTAGCTGTATTGATAATAGCTGTACTCCAGACCTTATCACCTGCCAAGAACGTCATGACCTCTTCGCATGTAGCAGTTGTATCCACATGAGGTTTAACAGGATCCCATGTAGATTTCTCATCACACTGTGGGAATGTATAATCTTTTTTTATCTTAGAGTTATTTACTTTACACCATCCCAATGCCCATGCTGTAGCACTCTCAAATAATGCTGTCTCTTTAGCACCAGCACCTGAACCCTTGTTACTACCAAACATAGTAGTCTTAGTCAGTGCTGTGACATTTATATTTTCAGACTCTTTCTTACCATTCTGATAATATCTCAATGGTCTCTTAGGATGCTCATATCTTTTTCTAAAACAATCATCACCCTTAGGACAATCAAGAAGCATCTCATCATTAAGAACTGCCTCTATGTCCTCACAAAATTTCTCATCTGCTCTAATTATTCCACTACCTTTACCATCCACTTCAACTTCCACACGCATGGCAATAGCATTTAACAGCACAAGAAGATAAGAGTCACCCTTGCTGTCGTACTCTCCTAATTTTTTCCAATCAACCTTTGACATCTAAAACTGTTTCCAATACTTCGGGTGGGTCAAACCTCCCTCTCTATTTAGATCTGGATTGGTAAGTAACACATCACCAGCAAGACTCATACGTTCCATCGTATTGTAGGTGTGGTGGTGTAAGTTACCAGGAAATATAAACAAGTCTCCTGCTACAGTATCCTCTTGCCATACTGATGTGTTATTAAAATTCTTTTCAGCATGAGCAAATGCCTGAGGGAACCATTCATTAGGTGGTTCAACAGCAAAGCATAAAGGATCACCTGTCTTTAGATAAAATATCCATGAGATATGAGCAGGGTCATGACAATGATCTGGTACTGAGTTAACCTCATCAGTAATAGAGTACCATGTCTTCATAAAATGAATGTCATAATCACAGTTCATCTGTTCAAGATACAGTTGAATGTGATCACTGATCTCACAAAAGAAACTGGCAAGTTGAGGGTCTTGATGTACTAACACCTTACCATCTAACTCACCAGTTAGTCCTTGATTAAATTTGTGATGATCATACCTTCTCGCAATCCACTTGACATACTCAGGTAGATGCTCCCTGTAAACGGAAGTAGGAAAAATGTTAATCATGTATTACCACACTAGGATTAGATCCTAATCTTGTTCTGTTATAGATTATGATCCTATCGTTATTGTAATCTGCTGTAAATTCTAACTCATCTTCTGGTGGCCACATCAACTCCTCATATAGAGCATTGAGTTTGGCCATGTCATCGTATAGATCACTTGTCATCAGGTTGACGATGCTCCGAGTAATAGATATCAAATTGTCCACCTGGATAACGCTTCTCCAGTTTCTTAATGTTAACCTCGATGACTTCTTCAAATGATATGTCTAATGCCTGGGTAGCTTGTGCAACATACCACATAATATCACCCAACTCAATAATAAGATGCTCTCGGTTTGCGTCGTCCCAAGGTTTACCTTGAAACACCATCTTCTTAACGATCTCAAGAAACTCACCAGACTCAGCAGCAAGCCCAACACCAGCAGTGGTAAGACGTTCAATATTGGCACCCTCTCTGTCAAGCTCAACCAGACGGTCAGCAAGACTGACAAAATCTTTAGAACTATCGGATGTGACAGCATCGACGAACTTTTCGTATCGGTCAAAATCTATAGTCATAATCTACTATTCTATGTAAAAATTATACATCAATTAAGTGTACTTGTCAATCACTTCTTAGGATCAATACCTTGTGCTTCTTTATCCTTCTGGATGGTATCCAAAAGGCGTTCAGCATGTTTAGTATCTTTCATAACATCCAGCAGTTGCTTTGATGTTAATTTCTTTTCCTCAGTCATCTCCATATTTTTGAAGTAAAGTATTTATCTTCTCAATGTCTTGAGATGCTCAACAATTTCTTCTCTGATCCACATTAGTTCATGAAAACATTTCTGGTTGTGAGCACAACTTCTTAACTCGTGGTCAGGTTTCTGGACAGACTCTGAGAATATATCGAGAGCACGATTCCATCTCTCATCTTGTCCTTCCTTAGGGATTGCTCCTTGATCTTTCATTTAAAATGTGAAGTCTCCAAACTTATGTTTAGGTTTTGATTCTGTAAGAACCTCTTGCCCCGAATCCATAATATTATTCTGAGCACTCTGCTCTACATCATACAGCCTCATCTTAGATCTGTCAATGCCTATTACAAATCTCTTATTAAGAGTAGGGTCATAGTATCTATTCTTTAACTGCTTGACCATTATTTGATTTTGCTGTTCCAACTCCTCTGTAGATATGAGAGCGAACATAAGATCAGCAGTAGCAGGGAGACCGAAAGACTCTGACGTGTCAGTAAGGTCAACGTCGCTAGAACCGTAACCAGAACGAGTAGTTTGAGTAGCACTGACAATCGGTACGTTAAATTCCACAGCAAGTCCCCTAAGTTCCTCCGCAATACTTTTAACCATGGTGTAAGAGTTAACACTTGCTCCTCTGAATCTTTGTGATGTACATATGTTTAGATAGTCTATGAATATAATCTCTGGTCTGAAATTCTTCTTAAGTGCTAAGTCATTTAAGAGTGCTCTAAAGTGACCCGCATGAGCAGAGGCAGTCGGGTATTCTTTTACAATTAATTTTCCTTGTGTCTTCTTAGATAAGTCCGTGATCTTATTCTCGAACATCATCTTAGGCAACTGTGCTAGTTGTTGGATATCGACGTTGAGGAGGTTTGCGTCAACTCGTTCAGCAATGCGCTCTTCTGCCATTTCCATTGTAATATATAAAACGTTCCGTCCTTGGAGCAGCACGGAGCTAGCAACGTGGCACATGAATAGAGACTTCCCGACACCTGTACCAGCAAGCGCGATGTTAAGAGTCTTAGAAGGTAAACCACCTTTGGTAATTTTGTTAAAAAATTCAATGTCGAATGGGACTTTCGACTCGACCCTGTGATAACTGTCATACCGTTCTTCATAGTCGTCAATGTAATCGTGACCTATATGGTTATCAAACGACACGCCAAGAGCATCCGACAAGATGCTAGGGATAGCATCAGGGGTCTTCTTATCATCAGAACCGTCTGCGATCTTTATACTCTTCATCAGAGCTAGGTAAATCGCACGCTCTTTACACCACTTCTCAGTAGTATCCAAGAGCCAGTCGAGTTCTGTCTCTTCCTTATCAAAGGAACTTAATGTCTGCGTAATCTGCTTGAACTGTTCATCATTAAGTGTAGAGATTTGCCCTACTTCAATGGTAAGAGCTTCAACTGTAGGAACAGCAGAATACTTTACGAAGTATTTATCAATTAGATCAAAGATTACTTTGTCTGTGTAGTCCTGAAAATATTCTTGCTTGACAAATGGAAGTACCCTTCTAGGATACTCCTCCGTCAACAATAAGTTTTTCAGGATCAAACTCTCCACCTTCATAGACTTCATCTGAGATCACAAAATTAAATGATATAGTAGACCTCAGTTTTGAGGACTTGTTAAGAGGAGCAGAGTGCTCCAACCATGCGGGGAAGATGATAACGTCACCTTCATTCACCCATGGTATTATAGTATTCTGTTCGTCACCTTGGCAAGCCAGTAAGGTCTCGTTGGGGTGATAGAACTTCGTACCACTGTGTTCATTAGGATCAAAATGTCCATAATATATACCAGACCACTGACCTGGAGCATGGATATGTTTATCCTGCCAGTTGGTAGTCTCGTAGCAGTTCAACCATAGATCAGTAAGGATTAAATTACCAGGTAGTCTGGCCTCATCCTGGAACTGATCAAAGACATAGGAGAATGCGTCTATACATTCTACTATAGGAAATTGTTTTGTGCCAAATGTTGTGAAAAGTTTACAATTCCATGAGTCAGGTGGTTCATTACCTACCCTAAACTCCTTGTAATGCTGATCAATCCTATCCTTGATAGGTTGATGGTCATCAATATGATACCTGTATATCTGTGTAGGAAATAGATCAACCTTCACCGTACTTAAACTCCTGGCCTGCTGCCCAATCAAGTTTTTCCATCACTTCCTCCGTGAAGTATTTTTCGGGATCCTTAAGCATAGCAGAAGGATAAACGGACTGATCATGGACAAGAATGCGGTTACCTTTACGAAGGAATACTCCGTACTTCTCACCAAGTTCCAGGAGTCCATAGTATCTATCGAGTCCACGCTTATCATAGTATAAACGGATAGCAACTTTAGCATTTTCTTTTGATAGTCTTGACTTTGCTGTAGTAGCTTTAATAATATTACCTACAACTTCCTTACCATCTTTCTCTTTTGATTTAGAAAGATAGATGATAGTTGAAGCAGCATATTTTAAACCACTACCACCACCCATCTCTTTGGTTGGAACATAAGCACCTACTACATCGTACGTATGATTAGTTACCAACATAGGTACGTTTGCTTTACCCAACTTCAGTGTAAGGATTCTAAAGATTGCTTTAACAACTTGTGCCCTAGTCATATCTCTAGTGTCTTTACCCTCTGCTGAGTCTGCCAGTTCCTTAGAGGTGGATAGCATACCCAAAGAATCTAACACAAACATTAAGGGTTTGCGTTTCTCTTTAGGTTGTTCTAAATATTTGTCTAATATTTTTATTGCCTGTGTCCTAAACTCCTGTACTGTAGTAACAGGTACTAGGATCATTCTATTAGTATCAACTCCTCGCTCTTCCATCATACCTTTAGAGATGGCTGACTCGGACTCAAAGTATACTACTCCTGCGTCTTTATCCTTAGCGAGGAAGGACCCAACCACTCCCAAACAGAAGAAGGTTTTTCCAGTTGAAGATTCTCCAGCGATGGCGGTAATTTTGTTGGACGGAATGCCACCAGTAATACTACCAGAGACAAGGGCATTAAAGATATACGACCCAGTGTCAACATATCCTCCGATGTCACCAACGGATCCTTCTGCCAGGATTCCCGCATAGTCATTACCAATTTCTTTAACGACATCTTTTAAAAAACTCATGCGAACAAAAATTCAAGGTTAGCAATCTTCTCTGTCTCCCATCCTATCACGTTCGTGATAATTTGTAAAGGGTCAAGAAAAGACTTCTGGAACTGTGCCTTACGGTCTATACAGTTCTCAAGTCCTAGTTCCCTAGGAAATGTATTCAAAAAGGATATAACATTCTCTCTTGTATAATTTTTATTATCTTTCTGTTTAAGGAACAGATACTTTATCTTCTCCCCTTCTTGAACCAATGGATATTTGTGTTCGAGTCGTTGCTTAGTGACATAAAAATTATAAAGGAGAGTTCCACGAACATGTAACGGGCATCCCTTTGAATACACGTCTGTCTTAGATTTATATTTTGTGATTCCATTAACCGACCTCGGAAATGCTATATCTTCAGGCGGTAACGAATAGAATTCATCCTTAAATCTATCTATAAAGGATATCAACTCGTCATTTTCACCACTCATCATGATGTTAAGAGCATCCTTAATAGCAGTACGACATGGTGCTGGTGTAGAAGACTTGACTGCTTCTATACCCATCATCTTTAACTTAGGTTTAGCATACTGTACACCCTCACTGTTCCATACGTTTAAGATATATCTTTTCTTAGCAGTCCAGATACCTCTAGCAGCAATGTTCTCTCTCTTCATGAACATCTTCTGATCATAAGCATTCACATAGGTTGCTAGCTCTTCGTATGCTCTATCAATAAATGGTTCTATCTTTTCCTTACATGCTTTATCAAGGAAGGATACGATCTTTTCCTGAGATACTTCTTTATCACCAAATACTGTACGTACCAGGCTATCGAGACACAAGTAAATACTATCGGTATCACTTGCGATGACATAATCTTCTCCATCAGTCTTCAATAATTTATTAAGATACTCATTCATCTTGTTCTCTATCCATCTGATAGAGACCTGACCTGACAATGTAATTGCTTCAGCATTGGCAAGGTTGTAGTACCTAAAGTACTGGTTACCAATAGCACCATAAGCAGAGTTCAGTTGGATCTTACGAGCCATCTGAATGTTATTGTACTTACTGATCGCCTTCTCTAGTTCCTTCGTTGGGGTCTTCTCATACTCCTGCTTTGCCATGAGCATAAGCTTCTTACTCTGAACACGTTCATCGTATATCTTCTGCATGATCTCAGGTAAGAATCCTCTGATGTCCTTACGATACTGAGCACCATTAGCACACGTTGAGAAGTCTGGATTGATCTCTACATCCTGATTCAGAAGCCGTTCAACGCTCGCGCTGGAATGTCTAGTCTCCCAGAGGGTTTCTGGGGAGATATTGTATTGCATAATGAGATGAGGATACAGGCTATTGAGGTCAAAATTAACAACCCAATCATAGCGTCCTGGTTTCGGTTCCTTGACATAAGCACCTGCGTACTGTTGATTTTTGTCTGATCGTTTAGTGGGTGGAACTACAACATTCCTCTGCCCTAGGAAATTATATATCAAAGTATCCCACATGCGTACCTGATAGTAGACATCTTTCATATTGACCTTAGCATCATAGGCTAGGGCAATAGCAAGCTCTATCAGTTTCATCTTATCCTCAAGTTGTGAAACGAGTTCCACGTCCTTGATGTTGTAGTCGATAAACTTCTGCCAGTCCTTTGTATAGAACTCCTTGAAGTTTTCAAACTCACTGTGGTCTAACTTCTTCTGACCTAGTTCCACAAATGCTATGTGGTCTAAGCGATATGATTCTTGATTAGTATAAGTAAACTTTTTATATAAGTCAAGGTAGTCTAGGACACTGAGTCCATAGATGTTATAAAGAATCTGTTGACGACCCTTGATCTCCATCTCTTCACGATGAACGATACCCCATGGGGATATCTGTTTCATCTCTTTCTCTCCGAAGAGTCTTTCGAGTCTGCCACAGATATAAGGGATATCATACAACTCAACATTCCACCCTGTAAGAACATCTGGGAAGTCAGTCTGCCAATAAGCAAGGAAGCTACGTAGCAAATGTTCTTCGCTGTCGCACAAGATAAACTCAACGTCCTTACGATTCGTGGTATAAGGCTTCGTCCCCCATACTTTAAGTGAACGGCTAGTATAGTCCTGGACTGTAATCGATAGTAATGGTTCCGCACATTCACGTACGTTAGGAAAACCATTTTCACATGCGACTTCAATATCAAGCGATGTAATCTTGAGAGTCTTAAGATCGTAGTCCACTTCGTTCTGGAACTCCGACGAAATATACTGATATAAGAACCTATCATACCCATGTACTTCAAACCCCTCTACACCTTTATATTTGTCTCTAAAATCACGTGCCTCCCTGACAGTATCAAATTGTATTGGCTTGGCAAAACGACCATCCAAGGTTTTAAACTTGGTAGGTTGATTACTCACCACATAGAGGGTAGGAGAAAACTTAAACTTTCTCTGGATCCTCCTCCCGTTTTCGTACCCTAGGTAGAGAAGGTTATCTCCAACAAGTTGTACGTTCGTGTAGAAACTCATGTAGTACAGGTCTTATACTTCTTAAGGACTTCCTCCTTAGGTTCTAAGATTGTAGCAATGGTATCAGAATAAATCAACACGTCATCGTCCACTGTGTGAAGTGGCCATGGTTCTAATGTACCATCCTCCCTCACCATAAACGGTTTCAAAAGATGAGCAGCAGGCTCCTCATCCAGCGTCTCTATCTGACTGATCAGGTACGTCCCCGACTTCAGTAGTATCAGTTGTGTTTCCATCTTCCATATCATTTAACATTTTTTCTGCTTCGTCAAACATATCATCAAGGTCTTGATCTTCATAACTTAGATTAAACCTAGCTTCATGCTTCTTAAAGTTCTCATCATACCTAGCCTCATCTATGGCAGAAACATATTGAGATAGTATAGCATCCAGTGGTTCATAAACTGTCACCACATGACTGCCTGGTAAAAAGAAATCTTTATCTTTACTCAGTGGAGCCCAAGGAAACCACTCCAACTGATACCCTTTGTCACCAGTTGCTTCGGTAACAATATCTAATCGGAATGGTTTATGCATATGATAACCTAGAGGCTTCTCAGTCTCAGGTTCCACTATCTCTTTGACTTCAGCGATAACCTCTTCACCAGTCCTGAGCATTAATAACTTTATACTCATGTTACTGTACCATCAGGTGCGATGATTTCAGGATTGGTAACTGGTGGAGTTGGTAGACCTTGATCACCTTGCTTCTTACGTACATTATTAAGGTATGTCTGAAGTAAACTTGGTGCTGGTTCCATTACAGATACAACATAGTCAGGTACTATAGCAATCCTTTGATCAATAGTGAATGGATTCCATGGTGTATACCTGATCTTAATTTCTAAATCCTCAAAGGTTTCTGGATCAGTCAACTGTGATGGTTGATCTGTTATCTCTACCTTATATGGAATAGTCATTAAGTATGCCTGTCTATTTCCAGTCTCTTTGTCAACTGCCTCTTGAAGATCACAGATGACGGTATCGCCATCACGTGTCAACAGTAACTTAATTCTTGTCTCGTCGATCATGGCTTATTAATTAACCTCTATATTATAATGGGGAGCCTGACAGATGTCAAGCTCCCCCAGTTGTTATATTTATAGATACTCCTTACGGGCATGATGGTCAGGAACAATCTTACCGAGTTTTACAACGAGTAATCCGTCAGAGAATTCGACTCCTCGTATTTCGGTATCATCAGAGAGTGACCAGACCCTAGAGAACGACCTTGCGGCCACTCCTCTATGTCTAAACGTTCCAGCATCTTCCTGTTTTTCTTTGCTGCCCTCGACATGTAATTTTCCAAACTCCGTAAAGACTTTGAGCTCATCTTTTTTGAAGCCCGCCAGGGCAACTTCCAACCTCGATTCCACATTGTTAATTTCTATAATATTATATGGTGGATAGTTTGAAGTAGAGTCTACACCATCCCAGAATCGATTGAGGTAATCGTCCATACCGATGCTGTTTTTATGAATCCTCTCCATCAATTCTGGAAGATTCGCAGCATGAAACCTTGCTAAGTTAGTCATAATAGCTCCTTTGTAAGCGAGTTTGTATTGTGTGGACCCTTTCGGCATCCACTACTAATTATAACACCAGCCACAAAAAGAGGGGTGTTGAAACCCCTCACTATCATTACGGTTTTACGCCTTTTTCTTCCCTATGTTGTACTTAGATTCGAGTGTCCACCCACTCTTATCTTTATAGGATAATACTTTGATCTGACTAAGAGGAGCAACGTCCACTATATTATCAGAGTTATTAATGGTAACTAGACCCCAGTCACTTAGCAACTGGATGATTCTATTGCGTCTCTGTACATCATTAATGGATAGGTTTGCTGACTTACCGTCGAGAGCAAACAGTTCCTTAAAATGTACTATGTAATACCTTCCCTGCTTGTGCAGGATATGACACGATTGATATAACTTCTTTTCTTTCCTAGAAGCTACACCTATACGTGTTAATGTTTCTCTTACTTTAAGGAAGTCATCTGGCTCACTTAAACTTACCTCTACCATCTGGTCAGGAGACCACTTAACCTCCTGTTCAGTGAAGGATGCTGTCATCTTACTCCTCCCGTGTCATGCTTGTGTCTAATAAAATCTAGTTGGGGTTTGGTAAGAAGAGATAATGCGATCTTTGCTTTTTCATTACTATATCCATAGTGTTTCTTGACCAGATCCAGATCTTCGATCTGTTCTTTCTTCAACCAAGGTGTGAAACGCTTTCGTTTCCTCAAAGTATTTAGCAAGAAGTCATATTGAAGACGGTTAGGCAGATGAGCTGCCTTGTTCATCTCGTTCGCATATAAGATACTATCAACATGACCAGAGAGACATCTATTAACGACGTAAGCAGGATATTTGCGACTGCGATCAGGGTCGTCAACGTATAGATGTTCTTTAGTATTGTTAATGGAAGCGAGGATGTCAGAAAGTTCACTACTCATAATATAGGTGGGTTAGTAAAATCATTACTATGGTCAGGAGTAATATTCATAGAGAGTATCAATCTCCTTTCATTAGTATAGTTAGGTTCCGTCTTATGACGCAACCATCCTGGAAAAAATATCACATCACCTTGAGATACATCAATGCGTCTCCAAGGTTCTACATTCATGGGTTCAAATGCTCTAGTCTGTGTAAGAGGATCTCTTATTAACAGTTCACCTGATCCCTGAGGTTTTAATATGTATGCTGTAGCAACAACACAAGGACCGTGCTGATGTTCATCAGTCCAGTCCCCCTCATAGTGTTCATTGTACCACGAATTTGATATGAAATGTGGATAGTCATCATACCGCCATACTTCTTTTAAGTATTGCATTTTGAGACCTAACCATTTAATATACTTAGCATTAATTTCATGATCATGTGGGAAGATATGACCAGGTGTACCAACTAGATTAGCAGTGGACTTACCACCATGCTCTATGCTAGTTTGAACCTCATACCTATCCACATTCTTGAACAGTTCATCAGCAAAATGCTGCTGTAACTTCACATCAAAATCAAACCTATCCCGATACACAACAGGATAGGATACGTTAACTTGCTTCACGTTATAATTCTTCGAGGTCCATTCACACCAGTACCATGCTGGTTGATCTCGTAGATAGCCACGTTACCATTGTTCAGAGTGACATGGACTTCATCACCCTGTATGATAGCAGACTGACACCCATTACCAAAGACAGTCAGGATACCCCTGCGTGTATGGTAGAGAGAGCATCTACCGTTCTTGACTCTAACTCCCAGTGATCCTTGCATTGTAGTTTGTTAGTAAAAGTTCACGTCTTGCTTTCTGGTCTTTCATGTAGTCACCAGTGGAGCGCATCGTGTACGTATGATCCCAATCATACTGCTGCCACTCCCAAAAACGATCCCTGATCTCCTTATTGTCATTATATGAAATCATTACGTTCCCTATTGTATCATCCATTACATTTGCGAACCTTTCATGGTCAAATCCTTTATGTAATCTGCCCTTCTCTCCATAGAGATGGTCTTTGATACTGTAAGGTGGGTCAACATATATGAATGTAGTATACTCACAGGTTAAATCCTCACTGTGTCCAGTACAGTCTGCAACAAGTTCTGCATAGTCTAGATTTGTTATTCGCCAGTCTTTAATAATGGCTCCATAATCAGGGAGCCGCTCGATGCCACGCATCGTCCAGTTGTTGTCAGAGGCTTGCTTTGAGAACGAGGACGATTCAGTAAGACCACTGAAAGAACACTTATTAATAGTATAAAAACGGACCGCTCGATCAATCTCGTCACCTTCATTTAGTGTCTCCTTAAACGATTGAAATAATTCTTTTGCTTTAACTGGGTTGTCATACTCTTTCTTGAGGTCACTTAGATCTAATGCTAAAGTATCAGCATTCTTCTGTAGTACCTGCCAGAAGTTTACCAGTGGTTCATATAGATCATTAACCCAGACAGGTATACCAGGATACTGTTTGGTTATAGCAATAGCCACACTACCACCACCTAGAAAAGGTTCTCTAAACTCAGAGATATTTGGTGGAAGGAATTCAAATAATTTAGGGACTGCTCTACTCTTACCACCAGGATAACGTAAAGGAGTTTTCAAAGATTTCATAAGTATGTTGCGACTAGAACTATACGACGGCCTACCTTAGGTTGTTCCATACTATGTAGACCACCAAAGACAATCACATCATCCTCTTTGGGTTCATGTGTTGCCCTTGTCTCAGCAGAATACACGTGTGTATTACCACCCTCAAAGGAACTAAGATAGATTAGAATATTTTGATGATTGAAGTCATGATCTCTATGGATAGGAGAACACTTACCATCGATATAATAAGTAGAGTTTACACTAATCCTTAGGATGGTGTCAACCTCTATTTCATTGAGTGTAAAAATCTCTTTCAATACCTCATTAGCATGTAAGAGATACTCCGACTGTTGGGAAGGCATTAACCATCCATCAAAACCAGGTCTGGATAAGATTACATGTTGATAGTGTGGTGGAGTAGCATCATCACCAGGAAAATAATTCCAGTTGAAACAACATGAATGTACATCAGTCTTAAACCTCTGGTAGGTTTGAGTACAGTTGTTTTTAAGTACAGTTATTCTACCCATAATACTTTGCCACGTGGTCTATTAGATAAGATTGATACCTTGGGTCACATGTAGGTATGAGAGATTCTATTTGTTTCTTCTTATAATCTTGAGCAAACTTATGTGCTTCCTCAGCAGTATGAAATGCCCCTAAGTTCACAGCATATCCACTCTGCTTCTTACCCTCATGATTCTTGTAAGTAGTTCCAGTATAATCTGTACCCCTTTTAGGTGGTCTACTACCCCATGCTATGTACTGTGGTGTTGAAACTCTTTTCCTAGGTACAAAGGTTACCCCATTAGGTAAACCATGACCTACTTCTCTCTTCTTATGTCCAAAATCAGAACGAATAAGTTTATTAATTCTCTGTGGTAGAAGGGAACATGTATCAGGACCATAAACTTTATTGTCTGGGACGATTAGATCCTTATCTAGATCACAATTCTCCCAGTCATCATGAGTCTGTAACCAATCATTGAATGTTGACCATAGCCACCATCTCTCATCAACTGAACAACCTTTATACCATGGTCGTCTCAGATGTAGAGAGTCAGAATATGAACGACAAAACATATCAGACCACTTGCTGTATGCCTTATTCCCTTTAGCTTTGTTTGGGCAATCATTAATGCCCCTACCATAGATAGGTTTACGTCCATAGTTAAGAGAAGGATCATTCCTTAACTCAACAACGTTTTCAGTTTCACAAACTCTAGTCATAATAATTCATTCAATTTAAAAAGACTAACAAGTTCAACCCCATTGTCTTTGAACATTTTAGTGGCACCATCTTCTCTGTCCACAATAGTTACTACACGAGTAACTTCATAGTTGAGATCTCTCAACACTTGGACTGCTTTCATAGCAGATCCACCTGTAGTAGTCACATCTTCCAGTACAGTTATCGCTGTACCTTGAGGTGGTAACGGTCCCTCTACTTGAGAGGCAGTACCATGTCCTTTAGGTTCCTTTCTAATGATCAAACCACTAAGATGTTTCTTGTATGCTACTCCTGTTACTAAAGGATCAGCACCAAGAGTTAGACCTGCCACTACAGGAGTCTTAACATAACGTCCCATCTCTTTAGATACTATACGTAAGAAGATACCATTAAGTATAAGTGGCTTACAGTTTAGATAGTGTGAACTCCTCTTACCAGAAGAGAGAGTATAGTCACCAACCTGTAAACAAATATCTTTGAGTCCTTGCTTTAGACTAAACGTTGTATGTTTCATTAGATCATCTCTTTGTATGGCATTTCTTCCCAGATAATATAATCATCTGGTTTAGGTGCTAACAGATAACAATCCTTATCACTTGTTAAGTATGCCTCAACGAGTGATTGTATATCTGCTGACAGTTCTTCGTTAGTATCAGCAAGTCTGTGATAACTATTGCCTAGGAATACCATTCCTCCTGTCAACATTGCTGCTGCAAAGTAACCTATGGTTGTAGCGTAATTCATTTAAAGTTACACTCCACCATTATTTCAGTGAGAGCAGCGAGGAGATTGATCTCCTGGTCTGCCACAAAAGCAATTTGATATTGGTATTTGGCAATGATAAGTACAGCAGAAGGGATACTGCTAGGCTCCAACCTAGTGTATAAAGCATCATATAAAGAACGTAAGATCATGTTGGGATCATTGTCGAGATTGTCAACGACCCACTTTCTAACACTACCATAATCCTTTTTACTTAAAAAGTCAACTAGGTTATCTGTCTTAGCGTTACCTACGTTAGCAAGTATGCCTGTGTCTATTGTACCACCTACTGAGTATCGCTGGACTTCGTTAAGTACTCGTCTCCAATCTGGGAAATATCGTTGAATGAGTTCTGCGATGACCCTCTTATCAAAACTAATCCCTTCGTTGTCCAAGATGTTGTTAAGTCTTCCGAAGAAACTAGCAGCGATCTGTTGCTTATCAGCTTTACTGATGGCAAAGTCGATACACGAACATCTGGAATGTAAGGGCTCAATGATCTTATTCTTAAAGTTACAAGTGAATATAAATCTACAGTTATTATGAAACTCTTCTACGAACGCACGCAATAATAACTGAACATCGTGCGTGGTGTTGTCTGCCTCATCGATGATAATGACCTTGTGGTTGGATCCACCCACCAAGGAAACAGTTGATGCAAAGTTTTTGGCTTGACTCCTGACGGTATCAAGGAACCTGCCTTCGTCAGACCCGTTAATAACATAATAATCTGCCCCTATTTCTTTACATAAAGCTTTTGCTACCGTTGTCTTACCGATACCTGCGGTACCAGATAGCATGAGGTTAGGTATCTCACCTCTATTTACAAATTCTTTAAATGTATCCTTAATACTTTGTGGTAGGATACAGTCTTCAATCTTCTGTGGTCGATACTTCTCGACCCATAGGAAGTCACTCATGATAAAACGGTGTTAATAAGAATCCGAGTTTGATGCTCGGAAGGAGAGTATCCTGTATGGACATAACTCCCATCAAATAATACCATACGACCTGGCTTAGGTGAAATGGTAGTTTTAACTTTCATATCAGTAGGGTAAGACTCTGCCCACTCCTGCTGATGATCATAGATTACAGTGTCACCATCTGTCTCATTTAGATATACTATAGAGGCAACGTGAGGTTTGTCAATATCTATGTGTGGTGGGTGTAGATAGTGGTCATGTAATACAGTCATGTCCAATCTACATCTAGAAATATGATCTGCCTGAGCATAATCCTTGATCATATAAATCAGGGGTGCTACAAGCGTTGCTATGGGGGACTGATCGAACTTATCAGGTTGCCATGGTGGTACGATACCAACAGAGAAACCATAATCATTGATGTTATCTCTAGCATAATCTGATAGAGACTGTGATGTCTGTATAAACCATGGACATTCTGCCCCACAAGCATCCTGTAATGCCCTCAGGTATGAGGGCGATACAAAGTCATCAACGATTTCGATATCAATCTTCTTCATAGGTAGAATCAGGTTCCAATGCTATAAGATAAGTAACATCGTCAGAACTAACCCAACGACTCACTCCACTCCTGCTAACTTCCACATGATAACCAGTAACTATCTGTGGAGACTGTTCTATCTTACCTATATTCTCAGACTTAAGATTGAACTGGAATGTAGCATCTGTTTCACCAACCTTAATGGCATAGGTGTTAGATGATTTATTCTCACGATCAGCAACTACAATAGTAATCTTACCATTGCCACCAATGATAGAGAAGTCATCAATATTTCCATAGATGGAAAGTGCCTGACTCAATGATCTGAGTTGTCCAATAGAGATATCAAACTCACAATCTACCGTAGGTAGTTCTGGCATCTTCTCAGGTGGACTGATAACAATAGATGGATCAGCAAAGAAATACTTTGCCTTACTATTACGACCCTTAATGGTCACATAGTTATCGTTTTCAAACTCTAGATCTATATCCATGTCCTCAGACAAGGAACAAATCTTGAGGAACTCATCTAGATCATAGATAGCAAAATCCCTAGGAAATATCTCCTCTATCTCTGTACTTGCTAGTACATTCTTCTGAATAGAGAGAGTAGACAACTGACTACCCTGCTTAAACTGAATAGATCTATTAATAGAAGTTAAATTTCGTAGTACTTTAAACGTACGGTCAGAAAGTTTCATAGGGCTGAGATTCTTCACGGTCTTTGTTAATAAAATGATGTAGTAGGACGCAATAGTGTATTGCCTTAAGTATGTCTTGGGAAGGGAACCCCTTCTTATCATACCTTGAAAGGTACTTGATGGCATTACTTCTACAGAAAGCAGGAGCATCACCAACTGCCTCTATAAGATCAAGAGTCTGTATATTAGTACCCTTGGAAGTATAGTGTGACTTATAAGTCTGAGTGATGTAATCATTTGCCTTTCGTAAGACTTCATCCTCATCATACTTACATCGGATAGCAGGGTTAGTTATACCCTGCTTCTCCATGTTCTCCATAGCTTCTGCCATCATACCCCATGCGTTTGTCGCATTATTGTGCCTCGTTTCCATTATACTCTGATGTTTGTACATTGTCAAACTCTACCTTGGCATCCACTTTGTCATACAACTCTTGGAATGCTTGAGTAGTCTCCTCATCGAATCTTGAGATACATGTGGAGATTGCTTTTGCTTTATCTCCGAAGATGGAGTAAGCACGTGCGATGTGAACCAGTCTTCTTGTACTGATAACCTCATCGATACCACCATCCTTAAATGTTTTACGGATGATGTCTGCCCAGTCACATAAGTTCTTAACGTAGTCAGCATCATCACAGTGGTAAGCAAGAATCTTGCCTTCAGTCACTGGTGATGGATACTCCTGCTCAAATGTGAGTGGGAATCTTTCAAGGAATGCTTCATTAAGTACGTTAGTACCAACGAATCTTCCATCATCGGATCCTTTTCCTTTAGTGTTAGCAGTTGCTATCACTGTGAATCCTTTAGCAGGTTTAACATAACGTCCTATCTTCTTAAGAAAGACACCTTTACCTTCTAAGATACTCTGTAAACAAAGAATCTTATTAGATGCTAAGTCCACCTCATCTAAGAGGAGTACAGCACCACGTTCTAGTGCTTCTATAACAGGCCCATTGTGCCAAACAGTGTTCCCATCAACAAGACGAAAACCACCAATAAGATCATCCTCATCAGTTTCTATAGTAATATTAACACGGATCAGTTCTCTATTCAAGTGGGCACATGCCTGTTCTACTGAATAGGACTTACCGTTACCTGACAATCCAGTAATGAATACGGGATAGAAGGTCTTTGATCTTATAACCTTCTTAAGATCAGTGAAGTTTCCAAATGGTACGAACTCATCATCCTTGAATGGAACAAGGTTCTGGTCTACCTTCTCTACAATAGCAGGAGTTTTGGTAAGTGTCTGCTCTAATGCTTCACGAACTGTAAGATTCCACTGACCTCTTTGACCACCTACCTTGTACTTTCTTAGTTGCTTTGCCAAAGTAGGATAGGTCAAACCTTTTGAAGCACAATATTCTCTAACTTGTGCTGCGTTGATTTCGTTACCATACTGAGAACGAAGTTCAGATGCTCTGTCGAGTTTGTTAGCCATTGAATCCTTTTGTGTATGTACTTATAGTAAGCCATACTTGTATGGAATGGGACAATGGGGTGCCACTTATTTTATTGTCACAAGAGATCCTGCGTACTTTCCCAGTGTTCCTCTGATAAAAACGTCAAACCCTATACAATACCTTACCTTACCTGATAGGTTGCGTTCCACATTATGTATAAGTTGTGAAGGAAATATTAATATCTTACCATTATCAGGATGGCATCTCCAGGATTGCATAGTAAATTGATTGAACATAGTTACGTCAGGGCTTAGTGTTGGCATGAAACAATTAGTATAATGTTGACCCTTTTCCATAACAACATCACCACTCTTCTCATGTACATCAAGATAATATATTCCTGAGAATATACTATTCATATGACAGTGATTCTGTGCCCAGTCATCAGGCATATGCTTTACTGCCCATCCTCTAAGAAGATCTAGGTACACATGACTTGATACCTTCAGTTGACCATAAGCAAAGTATTTTACAGCATCTTTTATCTCATGATAAAGTGGTCTTAACTGATCATGTTCCCATATATTTCTATCGCTTGTAATATAACCGTTATCCATAGCAGTACGGTCATAATCTAATGTCTTTATAAACTCCAACCACCCCTCTTGTACTGGGATGTGACTCTCCAGTAAAGGGGTGGGGAATAAGGCATGTACTTGTGGTTTCATGCGATCAATGTAACAAACTCATTAAGTATTCTCTTGCTTGACTTCTTATTCTTAAGTGACTTCTTGAATGCTCTAGTGATGTCACCCTTCTTAGCATCTTCTTTCACTTCAAACTCATTCTTACTCTCATCAAATGTATTAGAATGTATATACAATGAACGAGTGTATGCTGATTTGTGATCTATGAATGATCTGTGCTTCCTCCACTCAGATTCAGCAGCTTGCTTCTCAGTGTAACTATCCATTCTATAGATACTTCTCTTGAATTCATTACCAGAGATCAAACGAATCATTACTATAGATGCTGAAGGGAAGTGATCACGTAGATTCTCTACCCATACCTTAGAATCACCATAGTAACTTGTATGCCAATCAAATGCCTTGTACAATCTACCAAGTTTACGATCACGTAACTGACAGTTATCTAAATCTCTAGCAGCTAATCTATCACCAGTAACTTCATGGTAATAACCAGTACTTGATGACCATCTACGTAGAGGAGATCCCTCACCATCAGTTAGATTAATTAAGTGTACTTTCTCAACACCATTCTTCTTCTGAAACTGAGGAATAATCTGCTTCATAGTTACCAATGCTTCATTCAATGGAGTACCAGATAAACATAGTTTGTTAGGTACACCATAATGGTTATAACAATCCATCGCATTGGACATTCTGAAAAGATATTGCATTGACTTGTCAATATCTCTTGGTTTTGCTTGACTTGTTAGAACATTTATTAGGTTGAATCCAGCGACAATAACATCACCATCTACCTTAGGGGACTCATACCAGCATTCCTCACCTCTTGCCCACTCATTTGTGAAAGCATATACTTCAAATGGAATCTTAACTTTACGGCAGAATGATACAAGATTAAGTAACTGCTTTACTGTATCGTGTATGACCGTTGACATCGATCCAGACCAGTCTAAGTTAAAGATTAGACCATGATTCTTACCATCAGGTGTAATTGTTATCTTCTTGAAAATATCATCGTTATATCTGTAAGAATGAAGCTTCTTTGTATCGAGAACCCCAGTGCGACTAACAGAAGCACGAGCATAACTCGAAGCTGCCTTGCGACATTCAAACTCTTTGACCAAATAATTGACTTCACGGTTTGAATTAGACTTGAATTTGTTCCAGTCTTCGTCAACCTTTGCGAATGGGTTCCATCCGTTGAGTTCACGTAGTCTGTCGTTTGAGCAGTGTTCATTCCAGTATCCCTCTAACTCTTCTATGTAATCTGTATTACTTACAATGATCCTTTTTAGATCTAATTGTGGTGTCTGTATATAGTTGATAGGTTTAGCAGAAGAGTCAACAAGTCCTCGGATTGATTCGTTTAATGTAGAATCAGTTTTTGCTTCCAAGTCCTCTTCATGATGCTTACCACCTCGTGAAGTAGATTGCTCTGCTTCATCCTCTTTAGGTGGATTGTCTTGACCCTGTGTATTTGACTGCTTAGGACTATCCTGATCCCCCTCTTGGTTATTTTCTGGTGTATCGTCCGAAGACTCTTGGGTGGATTGATCCTGTGAATCTGATGGCAGGTTTGAATCTCCTTGAGACTGGTCATCAGATGGGGTCTGAGAGGTTTGACCCTCCTGCTGTCCCTTGTCATATGTATAGATGTCCTTGGCAAACTGTAAAACTTCTTCAAATGTTTCCAGATCCCATCCTGTTAACTTATAATCCTCTTCTTCTTCTGTGAAAGGGATGTCAACGAAGTGTCCTATCTTAAAGAATAGGTTTAGACGGTCAGCAAGACTGAACTTGCTTAGATCCTGACCCTCTAACTGGAAGAAGTCTTCAGCAGCGAACTTCTCATAACCTTTACGGAAGGTCTTAGGAAGTCCAGCGTACCTACGCTTCATTAATTTCTCAATACGGATGTCCTCAGCAACGTTTACATAGGACTGAGGTACTGATCCCAAGTGATCCCACTTATTTGGGGTAAAGAGGGCATGTCCAACCTCATGTGCGATCAGCATATCAAGGACTACTCCTTCTGCTTTCTCCCATAGTGGCAGGGTTAGAACTCTACGCTCTACATCGAACTGTGCTGTCTCAACCTGACGATGTTCTACAATCAGATCTTCCTGAGCAAGTAGTTTTGCGAGTGTTCCTTTGACCTCAAGCATTAATTCCTCCGTGTATGTACATACTATAATACCCCTTCCGTCTGGATGGGGTATTGAGTAGACACTTTTTCAACTGGTTTCTTCTTGCCCTAGCTTGTCTTAGTGCTTGGGGCTTCAGGTGGCGTTTCTGTTCCTTTTTGGAATGATGCTGCCAGTTTGGAACTTTCATCGAGCTTCTCCAATGCGGCTAGTAACTCTGGGGTCTCCTCCCACGACCATTCCTGGTTGTGCTGAGGATTCTTTTTCTCTATGAGATGAGTTTTAATCATAATACCATATATTTAGACCATGCCTCCAGTCGGATTTGAACCAACAACCTTTGCTTTACAAAAGCACTGCTCTACCGTTGAGCTATAGAGGCACCCTACTGATTCTATCACACTCCTGACTCTTCCGCAACCACTGAGAAGTTTTGTCTCTTCTCAACCTTGAGGATCCTATCGAATTTATCCTGTAGTACGTCAGGTTTATGGGATATAATGAATACATTTGTACTATCGTTAAATGATCTCAGAATTTTCATGAAATCATATGTACCTGCTATGTCAAGAGAACTGTCAAAGATCTCATCCAGTATTAATAGGTTAGTATTAGCACTGTTTTTCATCTTTGCTATGGTTCTCCACGTAAACAGGAGTGCTAGGTCGATCCTCATCTTCTCTCCTTCAGAGAAAGAAGCATAGGAGAACTCATCTCTGAACCTAGCTTTGATAGTCTCCTCAAAATTTTCATTGAGTTCAAAGGACACATAGAAATCCAGTTCATTGAGGTACTTATTGATCATGTTGTTCATGATCGGTAGATACTTCTTGATGATCTGACTCTTAATACCAGTGTCTTTAAGAAGGTTTGATACTACATCAAAATTCTCCCTCTTTTTCTTGATCTCTTTCATGGAGACCTCTGCCTCTAGACCCTTGGTTGCTAGTTCTTTAAGGTTCTTTTCCTCTCTCTTAATATTATTTGTCTTAGGGTTAGAAATCTCTTCCTCTATCTTCTTGATTGAATTTCTCTTCCACCCTATCTCATTATTATTCTTAGTGATCTCATTCTGAAGCTTCCTAATCTCCTTAATTTTACCCTCTTTTACCTTGAGATCAGCACTCCATTTTTCAATTTCTAATTTTACTTTCTCGGTAGCGGTAGCAAGTTCTTGAAGCTGTGAGTCAATGCCTCCCTGCTTGTCTTTGCGTAGGCTATCAGGGATTGTTTGCCTACAAGTCGGACAGTTATCATGCTTATTGAAAAATTCTAACTCTTTATTTAGACGCTCTTTCTTATCGTCAAACTTTGCTTTAAAAAGTGTGAACTCACCTACCTTACTACTAGCATCACCAAGAGCATCCACCTCTTTTTCTAGAGCAGAGACACTCTCAGATCCTTGATGGATTAATTGGTCAAGTCTGAGAATATCTTGGTCTAGAACTTCAATGTCTGCTTGTTTAGATTTCCTATTGTCCTGGTTTTGCTGCTTAAGATCAGCAATAAACCTCTTCTGGATCTCTACCTTCTCCTTTATAAGGTCAAGGTCATACTCCTGTTTAGTAAGTGAGTCCCTCACTCCCTTTGCTCTCTCCTTAAGGATAGAACTCATGGTAGAAAAGATCTTAATATCAAGTAGATCCTCAATAACTTCTCTACGATGTACAGAGGTCAACTGCATGAAGGGAACAAATGTACTAGAACCTAGTATCACCACCTGTGTGAATGACTTATAGTTAAGCTTCAACACAGACTGTTCCAACCATACCTGTTGATCTCTCTGGTTGGACTCTTGATTGAGTACCGTACCATCCCTATAGATCTCAAAGATGTTAGGTTTCATCCCTCGCTTGACAGTCCACTTGGTACTGCCAATTTCAAAATTAATTTCTACGAGAGTATCCTTTTCGTTGACCGCATTGACCAACTGACTCTGAGATATCTTACGAAATGGTTTCTTGAACAGGGCATAGCATATAGCATCAAGCAATGTGCTCTTCCCTGCTCCGTTAGTGCCGACTATTAATGTAGATGGAGACCCATTCAAGTCAATTTCAGTGTAAGAATTACCAGTTGAAAGGAAATTCTTCCATCTGATCTTCTTGAATATAATCATAATTTAGACAAATTAAAAATCAGGGGGAATTACAATCTGATCAGGAGTGATCACATAGTATGGATGATTGTGCTCTTCACAAGCACCAATCGCTTCTCTCTCGCTCACTTCTACCACAGTCATTTCTGGGTAGTCGTCGGCCTCTAGTAAACCAGCATAGCGTATTGCGTCCTCTTTGTCAACAAAAAGGTAAAGAGTCTTCCCAGTCTCGTCTTCGACTGAGTAAGCACCCTCGTCTTCTTTACCTTTTAATGTTAGGACGAACATTGTCATACCATTTCTAGAGCTTCTACATATAATGATTTTAATAATACCTTGATACCGTCCTTGTCATGGTACTCCATGCCATCCACATACTGTTCTAGTATGGTTAGGGTATCTTCCTTCTCTATATCTAGGCTGTCCTCTAACTGTGACTCGAATGAGGAATCCTCTACAACTTTGATCTCATGGACACCATGTACATATAGCTGACTGATAAAATATTCAAACTTAGCGGGGTCTGTCTTCCTCTCTACGATGACTTTAACTATCTTACCACTATATTCCTTAGGGTTAGGTAGTTTTCTTTCGTCATAGAATACCTTAGCAAATATACTATATGGATTTGGAATGAAAGTCCTCTTAATAGTATTGGTATCATATAGATGGAACCCTCTCTCATCACCCCAATCGTTCCAGTATATCTGGTAGGGGTTACCTAGGTAGTGACAGTTCTCATGACTAGACTTAGTATGATAGTGACCTGAGAAGACCTGCTTAAACTTAGAGAAGAGACGCTTATCTATACCATGATTCATAATGAATCCTTTATGTGCCTCAAATCCATTGAGTTCTAGATGACCCATGGCCACCTCACATTCTGTTTCTTCTATGAGTTTATAGGTTTCTTCTTGATTGTCCTGACATATCCATGGAATGAATAGTATAGGTAGCCCACCAACCATAACTTCAGTAGGACTGTCATAAATCTTAACATTAGAATATTCCCCTAGGAAATTATCTAGTGTATTGATCTTGTTTGTGTCCTTATAGTATGCTGTATGGTTACCCACTAGAGAATGAACCTCTATACCCATCTCCTGTAGTCTATCGAAGTAATATTTCCTTGACCAGTTAACTGACCATATATCTACTGCCTTTCTATTGTCAAATGTATCTCCTAGATCAAAAAGTACCTTAATATTCTCCTTCTCTAAGGTAGGAAAGAATACATTGTCATAAAAATCTTTAAAGTACTCATGAAAAATCCGACTAGACTTCCTCGCACCGAAGTGCTGGTCTGTTATTATTGCTATCTTCATTTGATTCTTCTAGGTACCTGAATAGTCCAAGAAGAAGATACTAAGTCAACCATTTCAAACTGTTTCTTATTCTTTTCTATCTGATTCAAGTATGCTTCACGTCCAGGTTCAGGTTGTATCTCACCATAATGAGTTTCTTTTATATCTAAGTATTCTAAAAGAGCATCATCTACCATCTGAAATAATGTATCCCAAGTGAGAGTATCTCTTAACTTGGATGCAATTCTATCAACATCATTCTCATCAAGATACTCACCCTTTACTACCTTCTCTGAATAGTCTTCACGTTGGGTTAATAGTCTTGCTCTTATATCCACCAACTTATTAAGGTTGATAGTTATTTTTACATCATCATCAATAGCCATCAATTTGATTTCACCTGTACATTTTCTTTGATAGTGTTATAGTCAGAGTGACTGGTGCTATCATCAGTATGGAATACTTGATCGTATCCAGACTTAGTAATAATTTTGTTCTTGATTTCTAGTTGTCGTTTCTCTTTAGAGATCCGTCTTAAGAAAGCGTAGTATATAATCTGAGTGAAATAGGCAAAAGGATTACTAGACTTTGCTGGATCAAAGTTCTGGATATACTGTACACAGTTCTCTATCCCATCACATATCATGTCCTCTCTGAACATATAGTTCACAAAGTTTGGTTTATATGATAGGTGGGTAGCAATCTTTAGAAAGCAAGAACCGATATAATTTGATATCTGTGGTCTTGGCGCATCATTCTCTTCAGCAATTTTACATGCTGCTTTGAATTCTACTAGGGCTTCTAGAAATTCCTTGTTATTTACATAGTGCTCGGACTTCTTTTTCATACTCAGTTTGTATGTACATATAGTATAGTATGTTAAGGAACAAACGTCAAGCTTGACAAGGTTCCAGAATACGTGTACACTAACTGTGTGGCAGTTTCAAGGGAAGCTATTGATTCTTTTTATTAAAGAGAGTCTCTAGATGATTCCTTGCTTCGTCAACAGTTCCTACCCGCCCCTTCCCTCTTCTAGGGGGATGTTGCATAGGGTCGATCCTTCTGAGGGATAGTTCGTAGAACATCTTTACTTCAGGATCACATTCTACCACAGTAATAATTCTATCAAGCGGTACTATAAATTCCTCTTCCTTTGAAAACTTCATCCAAGGTGATACCTTAGCACCAATTTTCTGATGCATTGTAACCTCTTCAACAACGATTGGATTATTTAAAATAAGATAATCCCCGTTCTCGTCAGAAACAGATGTCACCTTTGATAGAACTTCCTCTCCAGATACCATTTTAATAGCACCTAAAAATTCTTCGTCGGTTGGCATGTTATTTGTTTCGTAAATTAACGTCAATAAATTCATAATCAAAACTTTCTTCATTGTATATCTTCACCCTCTCAATCAAATGGTTGAGGGTGTAGTTGCGACGACCACCCTTGGTGATGTCGTCTGCTATGTCATATAATACAGCTTTACTTTTATTAGTTCCTTTGCGGAGAACTCTTCCATTGGACTGTAAATTTCTGATGCGGGACTTAGAGGGGGATGCGAACACGACGTTATTAAGATTCCTAATATTAATACCCGTGCTAAAGGTACCGTATGACGCAACAATGATTGAATTGTTTGTGGTTTCAGCAATAGATCTTGCCTTCTCACGATCCTCAACATCAACTCCTCCATGAACCAAGAACACCTGACGGTTGTCCCCTGTTTTATTATTTATTAATTCAAATAATGGCAACCCATGTTTCTCTACGTAATTAAATAACACGAGAGTGTTACCCTTAAGGTCACAGACTAGGTTACGTATGAATCTATTCCTAGAAGGATGAGCACAGAGGTATTCCATTTCATCCTGGTAGGTTTCAAAGGTCTGCTTGTCATGCTTAAGCAGTAGTACCTTGATCTCAAAATCAGATAGGTGCCCTTCCTTGATTAATTTCTCAGTCTTAGTTACCTTATCGACTGAACCAAAGACACCCTCTAAGACTAAGCGGTTTGTTTGTAGACCGTCTAGTGTACCAGTGAAACCAATTCTATACTTACAATCATAAAGTTTATTCATGATCTTAGTTAAAGACTTTGCTTTGAACTGATGTGCCTCATCACCTATGATAGCACCAAACTGTTTAAAGTATGTCTTGGGTAACTTATAGATTGATTGCCATGTAGTTATGATAACATCTTTCTTAGAAATGGGTGACGCACCACCATATACTTTGTGACAATGGTACTTAGAATCCCAACCATAGTCTTTAAAATCCTTAAACATCTGCTCTACCAGTGATGTAGTAGGGACTACTATCAGTGTACGTAAATTCTTTCTCTCCCAATACCTAGTGAGAGCATATATCATAAGTGATTTACCAGAGGCAGTAGGTGATAGGAGTAGTTTTCTCCTATGTTTCATTGCCTCATAGATTGCTTTGTACTGATAGTCTCTTACCTTGAGTGGTAAGTTCAGAGTCTTTACGAATTCCCCAACCCCTTGAGGCGTAACAAGGTCATCCACTTCCGATGGTAGTCCGTAGACTTCGTTGTCCACGTAAACATATCGGTACCCCCGTTCTTGTAGAAAAGAAGTAACGTAAGGTAGAAGACCAGCATAAATCTCACCCGTACCTGGGGAGAATAGTTTGATTTTTCCATCCCAATACCTTTTCCTATAGGCTGACATAAACTTTGCTTCAGGCACCTCAAAGGTGAACTCGTCTGCCAGTTCCATACCCACATGGGGTTCGCAGCCTACCCTAAGATAGACCTCATTCTTCTTCTCGATGGTGATATTAGACATCGTAGCCTTTTAGCATCTTGGCAAACTCAATCGCATTCTTAATTTGAAAGGACTGGTTGTTCACTGCCGTTAGAATACTCTTAAGAGCATCTATCATCTGGTTATAATACTTCAGTTTGAGACAAGCCTTCTGGTATTTTTCATCAGAGTCTATGTAGATGGAGACATCTGTTTTTAAAAGTTTAATGGGGAATGGCTTCTCAGATTTTCCTGTATAAAATTCCCAAAGTTCACGGTAAAGTGTCTTCAGTTTTAACTCATGCTCATCTCTAAGCATCGTTACTTGGTTAAGCAACTGAAGATATTTAGCGTGCTTCCTAGGAATCGCTAGTGAGTCGTGATCTAATTTTTCATCATCTAGTTGAGAGTCTTTTTCCCAAAGACCCTCGATCAATTCAAGGTTCATATAATTTTTCCGTCGCTATTAATAAATTCCATTAACGTGTACTTGAAAGTAGCATCTGCTGTGACGTAATCAATGTCATTAGCATCTGCTGTGAACCTAACCCCACTTAAAGACACAGGGAATATGTTCAGAAACTTTGCTGTAGTGATAGTATTGAAGTTGCTATCTAAAATCTTTAGTTGTGCGTCAGTAGTAATCTTATTAAAAGGTTTCTTTCTACCTGGCTCATCTACAGTTTTAATATAATCAAAGAACTGTTGTTCAGATTTGGGATTAGTTAATCCCTTTAACCAGTTGTATACTTCATAGAAGTTATCCATGTTCTCATTGATCATGAACGACAGCTGGAGATCTCCCTGTGTCATCTTATCACCAGGAACATCATATGCTTTTACTCTGTTGTCTATGGTTCTTACACCGATACTCATCTCAGGGATATTAACTGACTGACAAAAGAAATCTACAGTAGGTATCCTCTCTATGATGAACTTAAATCCAACAGGAGATAAAAAGTTTTTTGATTCGGGTGAAAATAATTTGCTGGAAGTCATTCCCAGTATTCGTCTAATACATCTAATACATTATTTAGGGCTTGTTGAGCAGCCCACCTTTCTTTGTCATTCCAATCCGAATACCAACTCTTATTGTCTATACCTGTCTTAATCTTATGAATACGAGGTATCAGGTCAACTTTTCTCACTCTGCCATTCATAGCCTGTTTCATTTTATACTAAGTGTATAGTATAATTTAGCATAAAAAAGAGACCCCTGAGGGTCTCTTTTGAAGTATATGTGATAACGATCACATTAGGTTAGCAACTCTTACACGTCTGTAGTAAGCGTTAGCACCAACGTTAGTTGCGTGCTGAGGATCACTATTTGTAAGTGCTGTAAGTCCCTTAGCAAATGGGTTAAGAACCATTCCATAACGAGTCTTAAACCCGATACGTGGTTGGAATGTATCCTGACCTATCGCTCTGTACATCTGGAGAGGTACGTAAGGACAGTAGAATAATCCAGCGTCATATGCGTTGGATCCTTTGTATCCTACAACGTAGTACTGATCAGCAGATACGTTAGCAGAATAAGGGTCGATGTAGACCTTGAAGCGTCCGTTGATTGTACCAACGAATGTGTTTCCAGTGTCATCGATTTCGCCAAGACCACCAGTTGCCTGTGTGATACCTGAATCGTAGTCAAGAACACCAGCCATGGCAAGAGCAGAAGCAACATCACTTGAAGTGATAATTACGTTACCCTTTCCGCGACGAGTTTCAAGCGCGATTGCGTTAGCGTCTCTTTCGATCTGGAATAGAAGACCTTTGAATTTTTCAACTGACCATCTACCGTTGGAGTCAACGTCAAGGTCGAATACGCCAGCGTTAGCAGTGTTAACCTGAGCACCAGGCTTAGCACCTCTGTATACTGTACGTACAACCTCACGGTTGATTTCAGCGAGGATCTCTGTTGAAAGGATGTTGGCCAACTCAGACTCAGCATCAAGACCATGGATTGCTTTCAAGTCTTGAGCAAGTTCAACGGAGTAGTCTGCTCTTAAGGCACGACCTTTTGCTTCAACAGCAATACGGTCTATGCTGAACGCCATTTCCATGAACGCTGTAGAAGCACCTTCACCTAAGCTCTCTTGCTCGGATGTAGTGAACTTGCTACTTGCTAGGTCGTAGTTACCTTCTGTGGTACCACCACCAGTTGCGTCGTTAATAAGACCTGGGTTCTTCTCAGTAGTAGCTGTTGGAGGTGTTGCTCCGTCAGTACCAGAGAACTGAGCGTCTGGCTCATCGAAGAATGCTTCGTTGCCTGTCTGGTTAACGTAGCGTGATCTCATTGCGAAGATCAAACCAGTTGGACCATTCATAGGCTGAACGCCAGCGATGTCATAAGCAATAAGCTTAGGCATAGCACGACGAATCAAGCTAATAAGAATAGGGTCGAAACCATATACGTTACCAGCACCTGTTGTAGGTGTATTGATAGGACCAGCGTTTGTTGGTGCCTCGGTGAGGATTTGCTTTTCCTCTCTCAAGAATTTCTCTTGGTTTTCTAGGAGTTGTGCGGTAACCGCCCTACGATAGTTGTCCTTGATTTCAGGAAGACCATCATGCTTTAGTACGGGATTCCACTTCTCCTGTAGTTGTTCTGTGTTAAACATTTTAAAATGTTAGAAATTAGAAGTGAATTAGATCCTTTTAGCTAGAGCTTCGACATATGCTGCCATGCTCTCACTAACAGTTTCAAGTTGTTTGTCAGCTTCTGGTGCTGACTCTTCTGAAGCAACTTCAGTCTTGGTCTCTACCTTCGGAGTACCGAAGTATGATTCCTTAATCTGACCTAGCTTCTCACGATACGACTCTTCAGTCTTGAATTCAACGGCTTCAGCAAGTGAGGTGAACTTATCCTTCTGGACTTCGCTATCGAGTCCTCTGGCTAGTTCATTCAAAATCTCATTTTTACGATAGGTACCTACTACCTCGTGAAGTTCGATGTTCTTCTGGACCTGCTCATTAAGTCGGCCTTCCATCTCATCTAGTTTCTCGCTCATCTGAGCAGCAACGTCCAGTTTCTCGTCAGGTACGTTGATGTTGCTCTCGATGAACAATTTCTTTAATCCTTCAATGAATGCTTCAGTGACTTCTGTACGAAGACCCTTTTCAATGGCAAGTTCATTCTCCTTAAGCCATTCCTCTGCAGCATATGAAAGGAAATTCTCTACGCGACCAGCAAATTCTTCCTTGATGGATTCAATTTCCTCAACGAATTTACCAGCGGCTTGTTCCTTAAGACCCTCAACCTTTTCTGCTACTCGTGAATCGACAGCAGCCTCGAATACAGTCTTAGCTCTTTCTTGGAATTCTTCTGAAAGGTCAGCACCTGCTAGTACAGCAGTAATGTCCTCTTTGACCTCTTCTTCTTTGGACTCCTTAGCGGGTTCCTCAGCAATTACCTCACCTTCTTTCTTTTCTACATCATCAAAGATCTTAGCGGAAAGTGCACCAGGCATTTTAGAAGAAGCACCAGATGGCTTCATCTTAAGTGTCTTGTCTTTCTCTACCCCTACAGGAGCAGCAGCCCTCTTGCCGACGTTTGCGTCGCCTTCTGGCTTATCTTTTGCATTACTAGAAGCTACTTCAACAGCGTCGTTCTTGAGGTCAGACTTTTGTTGAGGTACAGCACCACCAGTAATAGCGGTATTGCCAGTTGCGGCATCTTCAGAAACTTCTACGGATTCAACTACTTCCTCTTTAACTTCGGTAGCAGCTTTCTTTTCCGCGATAAGTTTCTCAAATTTTTCATCGATTTTGGACATTTTTACGTGACTCCGTAATAGATCTGCGGTAAATTGCTATTTTTATTTATAATTTATATACTTCTTAGGAAAGCCGCGAACGCGGAAACCTTTCTTTCTTGAAGTTCTTGTGGGTTTGGGGCATTGTCGAGTTGTTCCTTGACTGCCTCGATAGATTGTTCTTTGAACCTTCCATCTACAGTTACCCACTCACGTCCTTCATAGATACCTTCTACAAATGCATCAGGTGCTGAAGGATCAGCCACGATATCCGCAGCGGTGGACAGCATGAAGTCATCAGCTACTACTTGAGTATTTCCTTCACGCTTAATTGAACCCAGTCCTCTAGAAGAGACACCGAGTTGGACACCTTCTTCAAGTAAGCTCTTAGCGATCTTACCCATGGGAGTATCCATTAGTTTTGCCTTACCCATGAAGTTAGTTCCTTCAGGATAAAGTTCAACAATCTTGTGTGAAACACGATCTAGGTTTAGGGTTGGACCTTCGGGGTGTCCAAGCTCTCCCAATGCTCTACCTTTGTTCGTGAATTCTTCGTTGTATTTGGTAACCTCTCTGTTCAATGTGTCGAACTTGTACATACGACCATTGCGATTGGTTATCTCACTTTGTAGAAAGATACCTTTAATATAGGTAGATTTCTTACCGTCTTTTTCTTCGGTAAGAACCTCTATATCATTGTTCTGTTCCGTTATCAGTTTCATTTTTAGGCTCCTCTACAGGATCTTTTTTGGTTGCTTCGACATCATCTGATTCATCTGGATTCTCAATAGCTTCAGGGTCAGGTTTAACATCTCCCTCTGGGGGAACATGCGGAAACATCCTATTAGCTATATCCTGCTTCGATACATCCACTGCCATAGCAGCTTTAGTCTGAAGCATGTCTTTGAGTTTTCCCAGAGCATCAGCCTGGTCGTTGTCCCAAAGCAAATCAACGATCTCTCGTTCTTGTGTTGCCATAATAAAGGTTTAAACTAACAATTATTTATTACTTTTTGCTACTTGAGGGCGCGGGGGCAGGTTTTAAGGCTGCTTTAGCTTGCGCTTGAGTTAGCTTCTCTTGTGCCTCTGCGTTATCAAGTTCCTGTTGCATCATGCCTACATCCATCTGCTGCATTTCAAGAGGATCTAGAATCCTTCCTTGTTTAATATCGTCAGACATCTGGTCATCCATCTCACGTTTCTCAACTTCAGATTGCTTGAGAATCTCAGTACGTACATATTCAGTAGAGAAGTAGCGACCCATGTATGGTTCCATAGCAGCGATCACACCTAGCTTCTCATTTAACATTTCAATATTCTTAAGTTCTGTGAAGTGATTGTCATATAAGTAATCGTACTGTATATGCTCCTTCATATCTTCCCAGTCCTCAGGTGTGATAACACCTTTCAGAATGAGTTGAGTCTTAAGAATGTCTTGGAACATCTCACTAAACTTCTTACGAAGCTTACCAACGAACTTAGTAAACTTAAGTTCATCGCGCATAATCTCGGATGATCTTCCAATGTTGAAACTCTGTTGAGAATCTAATCTACCACTAGGTACGTTCAGTGCCTTGTATAGTTTTGTTTGGAAGTATTGGATGTCACTAAGTTCTCCAAGATTCTGTCCACCTGGGAGCGTAGTGATTTCAGTTCCTCTACCGCCTTCCCTTCTTGGTAACCAGAAGTCTTCGAGCATCGACATGTATTTTCTGTCATCTCTAATTTCTCCAGTGTTAGCATCGTAAACAAGCTTGTTACGATATCTTCCCATTACCTCACGTAGGTATTGTTCTGCCTTAATCTTAGGTAGATTACCCACATCAATATAGAAAATCCTACGCTCAGGTGCGCGAGAAATTCTATAGATGACAAGAGAGTCCTCAATCATTTGAAGTTGATTGAGAACCTTAATTGCCTTGTGAAGGTATGATAATACTATATTCTTATTAGTATCAAGTATACCTGAGGTGACATATGTTATCGCATCTTTCGCAATCTTTATTCCAGAATTTGCGGAAGTGTTCTTTAAACCTTTTGGATTGTATATGAAATACTCATCTACCTTACCAAAGTCCAGCTGTTGAAATTGATCTGCTGTCTTAGGTATCTTGTTTATCTGTCTTACTTTTTTAATCTTTTGTGGATCGATATAACGTAAATCAAGAATACCATCTTGAGGTTTCTTTAAATCGATTACCTTATGATAATACATACGCCCATCGATGTACCATCTACGGAACATCTCATGGGCTTTAGTATCAAATCCTATTAAATTTTTACAATACTCAAACTCTGTGCGGATCATCTCCTTCACAGAATCACTAACTTCTAGGTTAGCAAGATTGATCTGAACTGGGCTGTCGTTCTGATCAGTAACGATTGCTTCTTGAATAATATCTTCAATAGCACTGTCAACTTCAGGGTGCATCGCCATCATGCGATACTTAACCACCATATCATACTCAGTCTTGAAGTTTCCATCAAGATCAACGTATGTCCCATGGTATCCACCAGCTATAAAACTGGTAGCACCATCCTCATTGGTTGGAGCTATAGGAGAGGGAGCATCCTTACTTAACCTCTCCTGCCTCTTCTTAAATGAGAATCCAAATAATTGTGCCATGAACTAAACGGTTCTTACCCTACTATTTAGACTACTTGTCGTAGCCTGTTGTGAAGTACTGGTAAGCAAATTCAACATCGAACTCTTCATAAGAGTCATTGTTGTCATAGGCAACTGCTATCTGTGAAACAGATACAGGGAAAGCAGCTACTAACTTGTACGCTGCGAGTTCAACCAGAGTGGTAGCTGAATTAAACTTGTCATATTGTTTGACAGTTATATCCTGCATGACACTAGCATCCCCTCCTGAATTAACTGGAGAAGTCCCTGAGTTTTTATCTTTCTGGTTAGTAAGATCAATCCATTGCTCGAAAGCTTTTCTAAGTTCCCAAGCTTGATCATTGTAGAAAGTAGCAGTCCAAGATTCAAATGTCCTGTCTCCAGGTACTTTGATAACACGTCCACGGAAAGGTAGTTCTACTGTTCCTACTGTAGATGCAGGAAGAGCAGCACTCTTACAAAGTTGTGGTACAATGTCTGAAGCAACAGGTTTGTCTACTCCACTTGGAAACTTGAATTCAACTTGAAACAGATTGGGCCGTACGCCACCCTGAATCGTTTTTTGAAAGTCTAATACTGTAAATGCGGCCATTGTTAGATGCTCCTATTAAGATCTGCGAGGTATAACTTCTTCAAAGCTAACACCAGTACGTGTAGCAACGAAGGTTAGTGTAATGAAGTTAATAGATCTTGCAGGTTTGATGTATATTTCAGCAACAAACTCATTGGAATCTATAACTGCAGGTGTGTTGTTTGACTCATCACACACAACTAGGAAGTCGGTGATACCTCTACGAGCTTGAATCTCTCTGAGGTAAGGTTCAACAACATTGTTGAAGTTACTCCTAGTAAATTCGTCGTTAAGTTCAAACAAGACTCCCTTCGCAGCATTTCCTATTGTCTTCTCTACGACGAGGAAGAGACGACGGACGTTGATGCGATCAAAAGCAGATGGTGAAGCGAGAGCAGTTTTGTCTCCGAAGAGTACAATACCCTGACCAGGTAGACTGGTGATTGGGTTAATTCTGTTCTGATAGAGTGCATCTCTTTCAGAACGCTTAGGTGAGTATGCTAGTTTAATAGCATTTCTAATCCCACCACGGTTCAAACCAGCAGGTGAGAACCAAGGATCTCCGTTAGCAGTGGTAGCAGCACATAATCCTGCTACGTCTCCGTTACATGGGATCCAACGATACTTGTCATTGAAACGGTCATAAAGGTATTTCCAACCGTTATCAAATACAGTATATGATGATGAAGCGAAGTTGTTAAAGAAATCAACTACGTTCGATGTTTGAGTAGCACTGTTACTTACACCAACAACATTACCTTTGTGTGGTGAAAGATATGCTATACAATCTTTTCTCAAGCCAGCAAGTGATACTAACTTGTTTGCTTTGGCTATTGATTCTGCTTCAGTAGCACCGCCACCACCCATGATTAGGTAGTCAATTTGTACGGTTTCAACGTCAGCGAATAAATCGTAACCTGAAATTATCTCTCCTTGGGTTAGAGTGTATGCGTCAACACCACCAGTGAGAGCGTATTGTCTGTGTCCTACTAAGTCAGATACTTCGGAAGCAACAGCACCAAGGTTACCAGCAGATGTGGTAAAGGCATTAGCAGAAGCATCCCAAACACCAGCAGGTCCACTACCTTCCTCATGCTTACCCCAGTAAACATAGTTACTCTTGTTTAAGAGTATTTCAGGATAGTATGCTAATGATCCTTCAGGTGACTTAGCATCGGAAGCCTTAGACAAATATGTATACTTCTCTAAAAGTGTTTTAGGTACACCTGTTAGAGCACCAGTGTTATCATACACTGCGACATGAACTTCATCCCATCCACCGCCACGATCAGAAGCATAAGCAGATGAACCAGGACGAGGAGCTAAGTTATTCCAAGATAGTCCAGAGAAGACTTCTTGTTGGTCATACCAATCAGCAGCAGCAGTGATAGCAATATCTGGGTTTGTATCATCGTCAGCAAGATCAGATGTAGTCCATAGACCACCAGTCTTGTTAATGATGTTAAGAGTAGTACCACTTACACTCCAAACATAAGCACTCTTAGTACCAGCACTATTGTTTAGTGTGTCGCCAGGTGATACAGCACTCTGGAAACCATTCGCTAAAGTTAATTGTTGGTCAGCACCTTTGTCGATAACAGCAATGTTAATTGCGTTACCAGCAGTACCTGAGAATCTGGAAGCCCAGTTCCATCCTTGAAGTCCTGTGTAGTACTGTCCCTCGTACACCTCAGGGTTTTCGATTAGAACAGCAGTTCCGTTAGAAACAGCGTTCTTTAGAGCACTACCCGAAGCACGAACTACATCAAGTACGCCACCATAGGCGAGGAAACTTGAAGCAGCAAACCATGTTTCTGCGTTACTGTCATTTGGTTCACCAAATGTATTCAGAAGTTCTGACTCTGAGGAAATACGAGTTGGTGTATTAACTGGTCCTTTAGAAAAGGCACCAGCAATAGCTCCTACGTTTATCTCAACAGTTTCAATAGATCCTAGAGTTAAATCTCTTTCTTGGATCGCAACTCCTGGCGAGAGAAGTGTGCTAGCCATGCTTGTTCGCTCCGATGAATGATTTCAATTTGTCTAAAAATATTTATGAAAAGCTTGTTTTTCAGCGGAACTCCCACATGTGACTCATGTCTCCGTACTCATCTACCTTCCAATTACTGTCTTCATTATCTCTACCATCTATATTAAGAGACCAAACATCACCAGTTTTCTGGTCTATAACTTGCTCCTCTTCATCCACACCATTTAAAATAAAACCAAATGGTGCCATGTCTTGTTCTATCTGATTCTTTTGTTCCTCATATATCCTTCTTCTGATGTCCTGATCGGTCATCTCCTTGAAGTATTCCTGTTGTACCAACCAAGCAAAGATAACCAAACACATAACTAGGTCATCATTATATCCCTCGTCTGCTTCAAACGATTGTTTGTTCTGAATGAAGGTAGTGAGTTCCGCAACAATGTTATAGTCGTTAACAATTAACTTATCATCCTCTACTAAAGTCTTTAAGTTAGAACACCCCTGTGCTTTAACTGTCTTACTCATCTTGACACCCATCTGTGTCTTACCACCAGAGAATCCTGTACCAACTATCTGTCCAGCACGTCCTCTCATAGCACACATAAGAACATTCTCATACTCTACGTCATAGTGAAGTTGAGATGCTACTGCCTCTCCTATATCATTTACTTCTATTAAAACGTATGCCATATTATATGCCTTTGCTACATCAGCAATGACATTAGGTAATAGCATAGGTCTTATCTCATGATCTCTATACTTTGCTACTAATTTCCACGGAGCCTGAGATATATCAATAACCACAAACGCACTATAGTCCTGAGCCAACCCACGAGATATGTCGCAAGTAACAATATAATCACGGTCAGCAATAGGATTTTCATAAACGTCAAGGGATCCATTAGATCTTATAGGGTCGTCATATGTTAGTGTTCTTAGTTTAGATGCTGCTATTAATGTATCAACAGATCCTAAGAACTCACAGTCAAACTCTTGAGTAAACTGTCTAACTGATGTGTTAGCAATGGTCGTTTCCTTCCATGCTGCGTCTCTACCTGGAACTTTAGACCAGTGTACTTCTGTCCATACATATCCATTCCTACCTTTCTGGGCATCAATCCAGAGTTTGTAGAAATGATTCATCCCATTTGGAGTGGAGATGATGATGACTTTCGTTGACTGACCAGACGTAATAGTAGGATAAACAGAACTAAAGAATTGTTCTGCGATATGATTTGGGATAAAGGCGAACTCGTCGAGGAAAATGATATTGAACGACATGCCTCGGACAGCACTTGCAGACGTAGAAGCAGCCAGTATCTTTGATCCATTTTCTAACTCCATTGATCCTTTGTTCCATGCCACTATACCCTGTTGCATCCAGAGTGGCAACTGTTCATAAGCAAGTTGTAGCCTTCCTAGAAGATCTCGTGCAGTAGAGAGCTTGTTAGCAAGAATACCGATGTTAACATTATCATTAAACAAAGCATAATGAAGCAAGTACGACACCGATGTGGTGGACTTACCAGTCTGACGAGGCAGCTTAGCAATGTTGAATCTGTTATTATGAAATTTCTCCAGCAGTTCTTTCTGGAAATCCCACATCTTAAATGGGACTACACCTTCATCAAGAGATACAATCTTGATGTAGTTCATAGTAAAATATACAGGATCACTCTTACACTTGATCCATTCTTCAATCTGTTCTTGGGTGAATTCAATATCCATCCCAACCTTTTTCAGGTTGGGGTTACCAAGATAGAAGTCTTGGGATGACGAAGGCATTATGCAGCAGTTCTATATGTAAAGTCTAGGAATACAGCGGTACTACCAACAGCACAGTTACCAGCAGTGATGACTGATGATCTCTGATAGTCAGCATTTAAAACTTGTAGTACAACCCACTGGTCTTGTGATCCAGCATGGGATACAATCATATCCTTACTATCGTCAAGGAAGATTGCTTGTGACTGGTTCAAGAAGTGAGTTGAATCTGTCTCCATCAATACACGTGCTATAGCATTGTCAGCACATGAGATGGCAGGTTGGAATGGGATTGGGAACTTAAGAACACCACCAATCAAAGCAGCGTCTTGTATATTTACTGTGACTTTCGCATGAACATGACAGGTTCTACCGACCTTAGTGTAGTAACCAGTGGAAGTCGTTGCCATACCCGCACGAATTGTGGATACAAATTCTGGCGTTGCTGCGTAAGAGCCCTCTTCGTAATGATCAAAAATTTCGTATGTCTTACCAGCCAATGCTGTCTGATTACTAAAGTCAATACCCTTATCTGCCTGAAGCTTGTAGTGACCAGATTCTGTAATACGCGCTGCTTCCGAAAGAGTACCAGATTGTACCGTATAGAATTTAAGTGCTCCATTTTCTGCTAAGTTAGATGTTCCTGTAACCTCAGCGAAGATACCAGCATAGGTAACGTTAGCATTGTCAGCAGCATTTCTACCTCTGAAATCAATACGTCCTGGCTGATGTCCTGATGCTATAGTACCTGATTTATACAGTACAAGGTCAGGAGCAGTAGTCGATGAGTTACTTGTGTTCTCAATAATAATTTGGTCAGTGGTGTCACTACCCTTGACGTGTAGCTGACCTGCTGGTTCCTCTATGTTAAGACCAACTAATCCACCACGTAGTGTCATAGTATTGACTGGTGATCCAGCATCTATAACTGAGAAGTTTACTAATCCTCTCTCAGATCCTTGAGTATCAAAGTGGATCTTAGATGTAATGGCAGCAAACTCAACGTCAGCAGCATTACCTGTGTTCCTACCTTGGAATTTAATACGTCCAAGTAGGTCATTAGTAGCAGCACTAGCACTATCTCTCTGAAGAACTAGGTCTGGACCTACGTTCTCAGAGGCATCATCTAGTTGTAAGGTAAGAGACTGTCCAGTCCATGTACCAGTACCAGTTACATCTACGTTAGTAGAAGATAAGCTTATGTTGGTATCACCAACTTCTAAATTAGGTGTGCCATTATCATTAGCGTCTACTTCAAAAGAAAGTTTACTTCCTTGTGTGTTTCTCTTACGGAAACCAAACTGTGCTACCTTAGTACCACCATTATTTCTGAAGTCTATGTGACCTAGGTCATTACCATCAGCAATAATATTGTCTTGAGTAAAGTCAATACCACTATGCTTAAAGGTTAAGTTAGCAACAGATTCTACAGTACCAACGTTGTCTGTGTTTTGTATAAGAAGGTTTCTAGTTCCACTAGCACCAATAGTTACCTCACCAAAGGTAACATCAGAGTTAGTTTCTACATCTTGTCCGATAGAAATCTGACCTGTTGCGGAGCTATAAGTTACACCTGTACTACCACTGAGATGTGCTCTTGCTTCCAAAGCAGAGGGACCAGTGTAGGTTATAGTACCTGTTGAGGAATTATATCCTAATGAACCGTCACCACCTAAGTCAGTGACAGATATATGTCCTCTAGTCTCAGCAGCACTGGGACCAGTGTAAGTTATAACACCTGTGGAATTATTATATGATAGTGCTCCGTCTCCACCTGAGTCAGTGACAGATATATCACCACGAGCACGAGCAGGTGTATAGAATACGTTAGTAGAACCTTCAGTTATATTATCTGTATCAAATTCAGTGAAGTCTACTGATAAAGTTAGAGAGTCTGCTGAGTCATCATAAGACTTGTTGATACCAGTACCACCTGTTAATAAAACAGATACTCTATCGTCAACTCTCTCATTGGTAAAGAATAAGTTTGTTGGAGTAGATGATGCTTCTGCTATGTCATCTAAATCCAGTGTTATGTTGGCAGTACCATTAAAGGATACACCATTTATAGTACGAGCTGTCTCTAATGCAGTAGCAGTATCAGCATTACCTGTAAGAGGTCCAGTGATACCAGCAAAGGTTACACTATCACCAGTTCCTACTGCCTGACCTATACTTATAGATCCAGATGTGATTCCAACTCCCGTCCCTGCTGAAAAATGTGCTCTAACTTCTGCGGAGCTAGGACCAGTATATGTAAATACGCCTGTGCCTGAGGCGTAAGCGAGGGAACCATCGCCTCCAGCGTCAGTGACAGAAACCGCAGATCTCGCTCTAGTGTCGGTGAAGTAGAGATTGGTTGGTGTTCCTGACTCCTGAACGTTGTCAGTAACCAAGTCGATATTCTGTGACCCATCGAAGCTAACGCCCGAAATGTTGCGAGCAGTAGCCAAAGTAGTTGCAGTGTCCGCATTGCCTGTCAGTGCTCCTGTAATTGATGTAATGTTAGCAGCATCAGCATAGATGTTCTGCCAACGTATGAGGTTGCTACCCATATCATAGGTAGAGTCAGCGTCAGGGAAAACGTGCTGGTTGAATGTCCAAGCATCGTTTGTATTAGACCAAAGGATTGATCTATCTGCAGCAGCTTTAAGAATAATACCACCACCATCTCCAGTAGCATCAGTAGGAGTGGCAACAGTACCAAGTTCTATATTTTTGTCATCCACCTGAACGGTGGTAGAATTAACTGTAGTCTGGGTTCCATTAACTGTGAGGTCACCAGTAATTGTGACATCATTAGGGAAAGTAACATCAGTTGGGAATGCCCAATTCATCTCGTTGTCGTTTACACGAGACGCAATAATCTGATTAGCAGTACCAGAGAATTTGATATCATCTACAACTGAGTAAGATGATGTCAGTCTAAAAATACAAGCAGGTGAGGTATCAGCAATAGCACGAATATCATATTCAGTACCAATGGTGGATCCTCCACCACCAACGTCGAAGTTCCTGACAACACCATCTGTGCCCTTCAACTTCATTGTAAGGACTGTGTTGGAAGTTGCTTCTAATACAACATCACCATTCTGTGATGGTACTATACTACTTGGTGGCCTAACAAGATTATTATCCTGTTCAGGCAATCTTCTGATTGTCAGGGACATTACTAATTTCTTAGACTACTTTCTACTATGGGTATTTAGCCGCCACCATTCCCTTGCTTCGTCTTCTTGATCAAAGAAAAGGATGGTACCGTCATAGTATAATACCCACTTATCCACAATATGATCCCAATGGACATCTTCTGGATACTCATCGTGGTGTTGCACTAGGTATTCTCGGTAATATTCTGGACTCTCACGCATGTCATCTTCAAAATCTAACTGCGCTGTGAGACGATCTTCTGGAACTTCGCTCATGGTAATACCTATCACACTAATATATTTAGTAGTGTTCTTCACCTGGTCCATCAACGTTCCATACCAAATTACCTGCTACAGTAACTCGTTCTCTATCAGTAGACTTATATGGATAGACTCCATGTCTAACGTGGGATGGAAACATAATGATTATTCCATTCCAACTCTGATCTATTTCTAATACATCGTTCTCTAATTGGAAAGATCCATTACAGCGATGATCTTTCTTTTCTTCCTTACCATATGGTAAGTCTATAAAGATAACGAAACTAGCAATACCATTATGGCAGTGCATAGGATTATATTCACCAGGTCTCTGGAAGTTTACCCAGAGATCCCTAAGCTTTATAAAGGAACTAACGTCCCTACATTCTTTAAATTCCCATGGACATGTCTGATGGATATCATTCCATAGACGTGCTGCATAACGAGTTAAGTATTGTTCTATCTTATAGTCCCATTCTAAACTGGACTGTTGTCCCAATGCTCCTACAAGTCTATCGTTATAATTCCAATCGCTATCCTTACGTCTTGATTGTGTCCTACAGATTAAATCCTCGTAGATTTCATCTGGAAGCTTCTCACTGATTATCTGGGAAGTGTTTCTAAGATCATGCCAACTCATGTATTTCGCACTGCTCACCTATACATTCTATTTCATGTCGATAGTTCTCGACCTTGTGGATTACATGTTCAATTCTCTTGAACTCTTCAATGCTACCTATGTAATCCTTATACTTGTTCATAGTGTCGATAATTAAATCAACATCGCTTTCTCTAAATTGCATCATGTTACATCTAAGGCATAAATCATTGGTAGGTCAGGTGTTTTACCTGCCTCAACGTATGATAGTATTCTAGAACCTGGATAAATTTTATTAGCTTGTTTTTGTATTTCCTGACGTTGCGGCTTCTGGAGACTAGGAAAAAATATCTGGACGCGATACATTCTACCACGCCAAACCAACTCGACGTAATAGTATTTCCCATACTCATTCAGTCTTACCGCTGTCATTAGTTACTAACTACCTGTACTTCAGTACAATAAACTGTAGAACCTGAACCTGTCTTAGGCATGATAGCATACTTCTGAGACAACCTAGCTTCAGCAGTACCTGAGAAAGCACTGAATCCTGAACCATCCACAGCAACTGTGAACGTTGTGGGAGTTACTGCGGTAATTGCTTGGTGGGATACATTGTAATCATTCACAGAGGAACCAGTTACTGTGACATAATCACCTACCTTGAATTGGTTATGATTTCCACCTGATCTTTCGATTGTAAAAACTGTTGGGTTAGCAGCAGTACATCCAGTGATACCCACTCTTACGGGACTATCTCCTTTCAGTATTACTGACTCTCCTTTCTCAACATAGAGTGTTGAGTTGGTAGCATTAGCATTGCCACCTATAGCAATAGCACATCCACCCTTGGCGATGTCCACTGCGAATCGGTACACACCTGTCTTGACTGATAATGCTGCGCTTTGTGTGTTAGCAGCACTACCCACGTCAGTTGTAGGTCCGTCCTGTACTACTTTTAATACGGTCATGATTTTTTAGTTGGTTCCTGAGTTATTTATCTTTGGAAGCATTCTTTAACATCTTCTGGAGATCCGCTGTGCTTCCTACAAATAGAGCATTGTTGACAGTAGATGGACCTTTCTTTTTCTCTTCCTTGACTTCTTTAGTCATCTTCTGGAGAGTCATAAGTTTATCAGCAACGTCACCGACGTGTTTGATTAACTGTCCTGCTACCTCATATGCTCTGGGGTGGTCACTGCCTTGTGCTACATCTAAAGCACCATCGACTGCTTCCTGTCCCTTTTCGATAAGGGAATATAATTGAGCTCTAGCATACTCATGGTCATCTCCTACCTGATCATCAGAAACTTTTTTTAGTTTCTCTTTCCTAGGTTGGCAACCATTTTCAGGTGGCATTACGTCACCCATAGTATTGAATGCTTTATCCAAACCTTTAAATTCATCCATAGAAAGAAGTCATCTCATTAAATCCAAAGTCATCATCACTGTCTAGTAGAGCAGTATCAGCTGCTGTAATAACATCTATAACAGATCCACTAGCGTGAGCATTTTGATCAGTAGCATTCTGTCCACGTAAGACAGTAATGCTTGTACCATCTGGTTTAGTCTTAATCTTCATGACTTCATTGTTAATTTCAATGTAGTCACCAATACTAAAGACTGTTGAATCAGTAACTTGAAGTGTTGCTGACTTAGCAGATACCTGAGCAGTAAGTGTTAGACCTGTGCCATCACTATCCTTATCACGTAAAGCTTTTGGTTCGACTGTATATGATACACGTCGTGGTGAATTGACCACATCGGTACCAGTCTTGTAATCGACCTTTGCTTTCTTGATTGGCTTGCCTGTCTGAGTAGGTCCGAAGATATACGCTTTAACAGTAAAGGACATGTCAATGGTAGTTAACTTCCTTTGATCAAAGTTACCCTCATACTCATCTGCATATGATAAATTATTTAATACAATAGGGATGTCACGATACTCATTTACGTCATCAATTATTTTTATAGTAACATTATATGATGGTTGAAATATAGGTAGTATTTGTTCTGTGATTTCTAATGCTTCATCATTTGTCTTTGATAGTATAGACAAACTAAACTCTAGATTATATGGTACAGGAGTGTATATCTTTCTTACAGCACCAGCACTATCTTTCTTTTTATCAATAGTAATAGGACTAAGTTTCCTACCACTATCATAAGTTATACCTGTCAACTCAAATGACAAACGAGGTAGAGTAATAGCAACCTTCTTGTTGAGATCTGGTTGCTGCTCTAGTCTTGCTAAGAATTTTTGTTTCGGACCATAAGCAAGGGGTACCTTCATCTTCTGATAGGTAGAACCACCAACCTCCTTACGGACTTCGATGTTATTAAAAAGTGTACCGAAAGCAATTACGCATTTACGGATTACTTTATTGTATGTGTAAGCACCTAACATATCAAGTAGCTATTCCAAATGGGTTTCCTTCACTAAAGTCTAAGATGTCATCAGCTTCTGTTTCAAACAAGGTACTGTCTGAGAATTTAGTATCAGTTGTCTTCATCGCATTAAAACTATGTATATAGATAGACGCGCCAGAAGTATTTCCAACTAACTGCTCACCAATAGAGAAGTCATCAGTTGGGTTTTTAAGTTTGAGCCATCCCTCTGCCTTATCCCAGTCTGCCAATAGTGCTGTACCAGATGAAGTGCTACCAGTAACAGTCTCACCATCAGTAAATTCACCTGACAAACCAGTGGGTACAGATTGAACAGTAAAGCTAGCAGTAGTATATCCTGTACCACCACTATCAATAACTATCCTTTCTACCGAGTCGTAACCCTCCCCCTCATTAGTGATCTCAACCTTAGTAAGCGAACCGTTTGAGTCAAAAGTCGGGGTAACCACAGGTTTGGTGCCTGTACTAGCAGGATCACTGAAATCAATACTAGATCTAGATACATCATATCCAGCACCTCCATCTAAAATTTCTAATCCAGTCATCTTACCGTTAACTACAGTAGGGTTAAAGGTTGCGACTCTGGTTGGGACTGATCCAGATACATTAACTACAATCATCTCAGCGTGAGCAGTACAACCACTCCCGTCTCCACTGCAAGTAACACTAGGAGTGAAATTGTACTTACTTCCGTTTGTAGTGACGACTCCTTGGGTGATCGATCCATTGCTGATAATAGGCGATGCGGCTGCTGATTGACCTGGTGTAACCAGATAATAGTATTGTACTGTATACCCTGTATCTATAAGCTCATCGTCACCAGCAAAGAATTCTCCCTGCTCGTCACTGTACTCAAAGAGTTCTGCCTTAAGCTTATAAACATAATTCTTTCCAAGTTGATAGAACGGCTCTTCATGTTCTACGAACTTGATTTCAAAATAGTTAGAACTTAATGGAAAAAATATCAGATCCCCTTCTTGTGGTCTATCACCGAGAACGATGTCGTTATCTAATAGAAGGAATTGTGATATCAAATCCTGAAATCTTTGCTGAGAGATAACCATACTTATCTCATCAGTCTGTCTAATACCAAACTTAGTTAATAAATCTCCACCACCCTGGAACCCATCAAAGTTCTCTAGGTATGCTTCAATCAGATAGCTATCGTCAAATTCAGACGCAACCTCTTCATTGAATACACCATCTTGATGTACCAGTTGTCTGGGGATATACAATATATCCATCCCAAACATCTTGATAAACTCTTCAGTAAGATCCTGTTGTAGGAACTGTTCGTTACGAGTTCCGTGAGTAAAAAATACGTTTCTCATCCAATCATATCCATTGGTGGGATTTCATAAGTGCTGATCATCTTCTCTTCGAGTTCATCAATTTCTCTCTGACCCTCTCGATACAACTCATCACCATTCATAGTGATACCGCCAGGTAACTGAGCACCCTTGAACTTACTAAGGTTCTGACCCCACTGTCTCTTGATGAGAGAAGTTAGATATCTCTTGAGGAAGATGTCATTATATAAATCAGCATCTACTGTAGGATCTAATGCTCTCCAACAGTCAAATACTAAGAAGTCTCCATCGTTAACATCAGTCTTAAAGTCTAGATCCATATAGAGTTTATCCCCTCTCATCTGGAATCTTAATTGTTTCTGACCCTCTAGTAACCAATAGATATCTTCCATCCTCCTGTTGACCATTTCATATGTCAAGATCTCAGTCTGGGTCAAGTCCCAAAGATCGTTAAGTCTCCACTGATACCTAACATCAAACATGTTAGTAGTATTCTTTGAAGTGAAATCAAATATCTTAACCACCTGAGTTACATGCTCAGGCATCTCAATGAAATTATTCTGTGTAAGAAATTCTGTTGCTCTAGCACCTACCTGTGTTACAGTTTCTGTAGTATCAGACTTCATCAGATCTATAGTAGCCTGATCAAACTTATACTTCAAGAAAGTTCTCATGTAGCCATCACTGTTCCTCTCGTTAAAGAACTGAACAGCATCATCTACCAGATCATCTATCTGATCATCATCTACATTAATTTCTAAAACTGGTGCTCCCAGTTTTCTGAGGGAATACTCTATAAGAGCAGTCCTAGTTGCTGGTTTTGCCATTAAACTGTATCGACGTTAAATCTCACACGTACATAATATGTAGTTGTAGGTAATAGATTTACATCACCTGGTAAAGTGTATTGTAGTAAGTTGGTTGAGTTTCCTAATGATTGGTGCTCAATATTCAAGAAGGTTTCTGCTTGAGAGAACTGCCAGTCAGTAGAATTATGACCATACCCACCTTTAATTGCTGGAGTTATAACATTAATCGTTGGATTAAATGCTGGAGTAAATGCCTGTATAACAGGTTGATCTACAACTGGTGTCTTGAAGACTGTTGGATTACCATAGGATGATACTAAACCTGCGTTATCTTTATACTTAGCTTGTGCTGAGTAAGTTGTATCAAAATCTAGGTAACTAGATGGTACTGTAAATGTAGTTAAGTTTACTGTATCACCAGCAGACAAGTCAGGAACTGTGATCTGTGATGTATCATATACAACAGTGTTATCACTAACTCTCTTAACTAACCAGTAAGTAGCATAGTGAGTAGAACCTGCGTACTGACTATTGAAAGCAGCAGTAGTGAATGTTGGTTGTCTATTATATGCTAAGGTTGTATCAGTATCAATATTGACAGATATAGTAGATGGTGGTGATACAAATTCAGATTCATTAACTGTTATGTTAGCAGCATCAGATGTAATTGATATAGCATTACTATTAGAAAGTACACAACGATACTGGTTGTTAACCGTTGGGAACGGCATCGCTTGTGTTGTGTATGAGGCAGAAGTAGCACCTATAATATTAGACCAATTAGCACCAGAGTCAGTTGAATTCTGCCACTGGTAGTTAATAGTACCACTGGTTATAGCAGCAGTAATATTAAATGTTGCTGCGTTACCTTCAACAACAGTAGCATCTTGTGGTTGAGCACTGATAGTAATAACTCTCAGAACTGTTAAGTTAGCGTACGTTGAAGTAAGGGATGTTTGAGCACCAACCAAACTTAAAACACACTTGAATCTATCTTCATTATCAGTAGCAAATACAAGAGATGGAGTCTGGTATGTACCAGCAGTAGCACCAGGTATATTGTTATAGTTGACAGTATCGTCAGACTTCTGCCATTGATAAGTATGCGATCCACTAGATGTAGAGCCAGCAACTGTATAGGTTACTGTTCCACCCTCATTACCTGTTGCGTTTATAGGTTGAGTTGTAATCTGGTGAGTTCTGTATACTGTTACAGTAGCAGCATTTGTTGTAGCAGCAGCATCAGCACCTGTAGCATCTAATACACAACGGTACTGATCGTCATGATCATCAGCATAAGTTAGAGCATTTGTTGTGTATGAGGCAGAAGTAGCACCAGCCACTGATGACCAGTTACTACCACCATCATCTGATTTCTCCCACTGATATGTTAGTGTTGGTGTGTGATCACTCCATATAGAATTGTATAATTCAGGGTCAGCAGCAGTCTCAGCCTTAGCAGAAGCACCACCACCTGAAGGAGTTACCCAGTTTCCTACTCCGAAGGAAGAATTTAATAGTGCGGTTATAGCACTGTTGTCTACCGTACCAGCACAAGTAAAGGTAACCGTACCTGTCTCATCAGCAGATTGATTAGTTGGATGTGCTGTTACTGAAACTTGTACGGTTTCTACCTGTAGTACAGCAGCATTAGATATTACATTAGTAGCACCAGGAGCAGATAGGAAGCATCTATATTGATACTCATCCATCTGGTTTGTTAATGTAGGTGTAGTATACGAAGCACTTGTAGCACCACCTATATTACTCCAGTTACTACCATCATCAATAGATAATTGCCACTGGAATACTACATCACTATTGTCTCCATCAGATAAGGTAGCAGCAACAGTGAATGTTCTAGTACCACCTATAGATCCTGTTTCATTATCAGGCTGATCTGTTATAGTAATAGTTCGTGTAACTGTTAAGATAGCACTATTTGAGGTAACCTCAGATGCTCCAACAGCATTAATTTTTACTCTGAAGTAATCATTATGATCAGCATCAAATGATCCTGGTGGAGTACCACCTTGATCATATGTTGTAGCAGTAGTTGTATATGTATTATTTGTAGCACCAGAGATGACATGCCATGCTGTATCATCTTCTGATTTTTCCCATTGATAAGTTACAGCAGCAGCATCAGCTGTACTACCAGCAGCTGTAAATGTAGCAGCAGCAGGAGCAACAGCGGACTGGGCTGTTGGTTGGGTATCAACTGTAACCGTTCTGTATACTGTTAATGTAGCAGCATTAGTAGTTGTAGTAGTTGCTGCTGTATTAGAATCGCAGACGCATCGGTACTGCCATCCATTATATGCATAGTCATCATCAACAGTTAATGTATCTGTTGTCTCACCACTATGTCCAGCAAGAGAACTTATATCTGCCCACGACCCACCTGTAGTGTATTGCCACTTATAGGTAATGGTAGAACTATCGGACGTACTAGCATTCAGTGGACCGAAGGTAGCGTTTGTTCCAGCACCCGCTTCAATGTTAGCATTTTGAGGTTGCGATCCGATAGTTACTACCACACCAGTTCCAGTTGTGTGGAAATTATAACTTTGTGATTCACCACTGGTCAGTTCGTTGACTGTCACAAGATAGAAACCATCTTGATAGCTCGATGTAACAGTACCACTTAGCTCTCCAGTAGTGGCATTCAATGATAAACCTGTTCCAGATAAACTATCTCCAGTGATTGTATATTCTCTTATATTAAATGGTTCACTAGCATAACTTGTAAATGTGTTAATACCAGCTTGAATAGATTTGACTGAACTGTTAGCAAATCCATCACCACCAACTCCTGATGTAATTTGATTGGATGTTCCATTGCCTTGAGTATCCTTAAGGACAAATGGATGACCAGTAGCATTGACATCAAATACTAAGACATCTCCAATGGTAGCATTGATTGTTGTGTCATCACCTGATTCTCCTGGTTGAGCAAGAGTAATGGTTCCAACCATAGCAGCGTGATGTTGACACTGATAGTAATATGTACCAGCAGTAGCTCCAGTTGTGTTCCATACAACGTTACCTACCTCAGAACCTTGACCTGATACTCCTGATGAGATCTGATCTCCTGTACCAGTACCAGCAGCAGTCTTAAGATATAATGGGTGACCAGTTGCGTTTACAGCAAAGGTTACTGTATCTCCAATCCATACTGTTACATTAGGATCAGCAGCAGAAGTATGAGTAGTATCTCTATCAGTACCAGATAATGTATAATCTGAACTACCAGTATTAGTTACATTGATCATCAATGATGTTGATGCTACATTCTGCTCTGCGAAATTGTAAGCACCATTTCCAGCATCTGTAACATTCCATTTCCTAACAGCAGATCCACCACTACCACTAAGATTGATAGTACCATACATGGCAGCATGAGCAGTACACTGAGCATAGTATGTACCAGCAGTAACCCCTGTGGTTTTCCACCATACTCTACCACTCTCAGTCTGAGGACCACCAGTAGAATGTAATCCACCTGGTGATCTATGCCAAGCTATACTCTTATTAATATACTTGGTAAATAGACCTCTTACTTTACTAAGAACTGAACCAGTGTCTTGGAAGTTAAAGTCAACACCTGTATCAACTGGAAGTTGATTGATAGTTCTACCAGTGTGACCTGCCTCTTCACTATCAAGTTCAGCATAGAGAGTTACGTTAGCAAATGTAGGACCATCTGTTGTCTCATGGGTGTCTGATATAACTGCCATGTAGTTACCAGAACCACCACCAGTAGCATCTGATGTACCAGAGTTGGTTAATTGAATTGTTATATTATTATTAGAAGGATCCTGTGCTATGATTCCATGCCATTGTCCAGAAGCATCTCCGATGTCTATACCACCAACAAGAGGCATAGAAGGGGTTCTTAACTGAATCTTCTTACCAATTCTGTTTAGGAACTCAGATGAGTCAGCAGAGTTGAAATTAACCTTTACTTGATTACTACCGTTAGAAACTTCAAATGGGTCGTCTGGTAGTTTAATTTCCTTAGCACTATTGACAGGGTATGCTTCACTACTGATAGCATTGTATTTACCAGCACCACCACTTTGTCTAATCCAGTTCTTACATAGGGTAGGTAGAGTATTGGTAGTATGGAGATAATTATTAGCACCAATAAATTGACATACAACACCAGCAACAATCGGTCCAGAGAATGATGTACCACCAATATTCACATAGTTACTTACTGAAGTATATGTTGTATTGGTAGTCCAGTCATAAGCAGGACATGTTATGTGTTGACCTGGAGCAGTAGTTGTACAACCTGATCCATAGTTAGAAAAGTCTGCCCATCTGTCATTATAATCTGTAGCACCTACAGAGATAGACGGGATATTTGTATCAAAGATGTTTACGTCACCATCCTGATAACCTGATGATCTAGCACCAGCTTTAAATCTTGTTTGTAAAGGTCCAGCAAAGTTATCACCAGAGTCTTTAAAACCATTACCAGCAGATCTAACAAGAACTATATTAGCCTCTACTATGTCTTGCTCTGTCTCGTCATATAGTTCGATGTCAAACCCTGCGTCAGTTCCAAATTCGTTTAATTCAATATATGGGAATGCTCCACTAGGAGTTGTTGGACCAAAACTAGCATTAATAACTGCTGGTCTAGTGTTGCCTTTGTAGTTAGCATGTCCTGAATCATTATGGTTTATAACAGCTTGATAAGCAGCCATTATACCTGAGAGGGATCCACTACCAACAGAACTAAAACATTTTAAACCGTAAACTTTGACCTTTCTCGCAACACCTGATTTAATACCACCAGCAAGCACAGCACACTCAGTCCCGTGACCGTTATCATCTTCATTCGAGTCAGGATTTCCGTTTACCGTATAACCTGAGTTGTATCCTGCGACTTCATAGACACGATAAGCCTGTTGTTCAGACAAACCATTTAAGTCTGCGTTATTAGTTACATCAAATAACTCTGGATGTAATCCTACGTTGTTTCCTGTCGGGCGCGACGCTCCTCTAACACCAGTATCAAGAACGTACAGGTCAACACCATCAGCCTCTTCCGTAGTATAGTATTGTCCATTTAAGTAGCTTCTATTTTGTTTAGTAATTCTATCAAGATGCCAGAAATCATGTACACAAAAACAACCATATCTTAGAGGACTATCATCCCAAGCACCGTAGTCTGAGTTACTAGCATTGTACCAGTATAACACAGATGGAGTTGAAGCACCAATAGTAATACGTGTATAAGCACCAGAAGATCCTGGAGTACCAGCAGTAGTTACACCAGTAGTATAATCTGTACCATCCTTATGGGTACCATCAGGAGTTAATGAGAATAATATTCTGTGACCAGCGTTTGAAGAATCTGCTTGGTCAAATGTATATGTACCACCTTGTGTGAAACCCTGGTAGGTTGATATCCTACTGTAGACACCACCTTGGGTACTTGAAAACTGGAAACGGAGATTACCACTATAGTTAGCAACCTTTACATAAATGGTACCACCACCAGATCCAGTTAAAATTCTTGTATTCTTATTATCAGCATCAGGTGATGAAGACACAGCTGCCTCTTCAATCACATCATTTGTAAACTCTACAGTTTCTACTTTCTCAGCTACAGGAGCAATAGAAAACTCCTTATCATAAGTAGCACCAACTACGTATGGTAATTTTCTGATTGAATCGATTGAATCCTGATCCTCACTGGGAGCCTTAAATTCAATAGTCTTAAAGGTTCTGAAGGAACGTACAACTTCTAAATAGCTATGCTGACTGATTATTGCTGTTTGAGCACCAGACAGAGTTGTAGAATCCGCGACCTTTACTAATAGGGTTGCCATCTATATTGGGTCAGTATTATCCTCTTTTGTATTTATAGAACAAATGCCTGGTACCATTCGAGATAGAAACGCACCGATAGGTGAGTATAGAACTAGAGAGCATCTATGGTCTAGGATGCAAGCTCCTTTCACTGGAGATCCAAAAACTATACCTTATGAAGTGGGAAAGAAATATGAAGACCGCCCCATATTATCTATAGGTGTCACAAAAAATATATACGGCCATAGATATTATCTCATAGTTCAAGGAGATAAAACCCATAGCCGTCAGCGTTATGAATTTGATGAGAAGCATGATCTGATCTCATCAAAGTTTTTAGGTATGGAAGTTACTTAACTTTCACAGCAGGTTTTCCTTCTGTTTCTCTTTGAGCAGATTCATCTGCTGAAGTATTATCTTGACTTGCCAAACGAAGTCCTTCTATTGCTCCAGCTAAGCGAAGATTTTGCTCTTCCCTTGCTTTAAGTGCATCTTTGATGTCTGCTATTTCTGCTCTGACTTTAGACTGCTGTTCAGTAAAGTCGGTAATCATTTCTTCGATAGTCATTACGAGTCCTCTCTTTTAATACGTGATTCTACACCAATAACTTTGGTACGAACAATATCTAGTGCTTCACAAGCACCCTCTAAACGCATCACTTTATTGCGTGCGTCATTAACTTCACTCAAATCAATCCGTGTCATAAGACTGGAATTCTTTTCAAGCTCGTCTTCTTTTTCTTTAACCTCTTCTCTGGCTGTTATGAGTTGACTAACAAAGTCATCCCATACCCGATCAAAAGTCCATTCCTGAGTTTCAGGAGTGGTGGTAGTTTCATCAGACATAATTTTTTACTTCGTCTTGTATATGTTGTGCCGTCATCTGATAAGGTGTAGCAAGATATGGGCGAGTGTCATACTTAAGATCAGCATAAGGACCATCAGCATAGACAAATTGTAGGAAAGCATTTACATGTTCCTTACCTGTGTACTTGTCCCTCCAATGAGGAATAGTATCTCCAGAGTATATTACCACATCTCCAGGCTTTAAGTCAACCATCAAGTCTTGCCCTTTCCATTCAAAATGGAGATCCCATTGAATGTCTCTAGCAAGAGAAACGTTAACTGCCAACTGAGATGATCTGCGATCAGTGTGCTTTTCTAACTCACTGCCTTCAGTATATATGCGACCATAAGAGTATGTAGGAAGGAGATCCGTACCTAACATTTTCTCTACTTTAGGTTGTACATATAAACTCAATGCTTCAAAGCATAACGGTGAATACCAAGAAAAACATCCTGGCACTGTAGGATCATTATAACCCTCTTTACTGCCCATGGCAAGTAAAGCATCTCTCATTAATCTAAATTCAGTATACGCGAACTCAACTACTGGTAGTGGAAGTGCTTCCTTCCATACTTTCAGTATTGGGGAACGTGTAGCTACGTCTGTCATAATGGTCACTATTATAAATGGTAGGCATACAAGGTATGCTCATGGATAATCTTTCACCATTAGGTGATGCTCTATGAAAAGCTCTATCAGGTATATAGAGGAGATCCCCTGGGTTCATATCTCCTTCCCAGTCTACTACCATTTCCTCATCAGGATGTGGTGACTCATTACGAGAATGATACATGGCAGTCGCTTTATTCTTATAGACTTTCCATGGTGTAGTACCTTTGGCCTGTATTATAATATTAGGGAAGTGATCATAATGTGTGTTAAATGATCCACCTAAACCTCTACCACCATATACATGGATACAACAGTTGACATCAAACTCCTGTTCAATAGAAGAACATAACTGTCTTGTACGATCATTAGATACACTATATCCAACTATAACAAAACCCATACCATTGATTAAGTGTTGCCATACAACTTCTTTCTCACACACTGGTATAGGTGACCAGAAAGGTTTATACATTGGTATATCTTTCTTAGTACCATCAGAGTTTATTAACTCCCAACCCATATCACCACGAGCCAGAGCATCCTCTACATATCTCCAATTCAAATATTTCTCTGGTTCATGTAAGAACCCTTTTATATGTACCGCACCATCATGGTGGATGAGGTCACGCGCCTCTAATAACTGAGTCCACATTAGGCATTCTCTGAGCAAGGTTAATAGTTATTGCTATTCTAACATCATGTTCTCTTGGACATGAACTAGCATGGTAATGCTTTCCATCAAAAGCAAACAGTTTGTTCTTTTCTGGATGACACTTATAAGCAATGGTATACTTATCAGACTCTTTCTTTTCATTAAAGACTACTGTTGGACCGTCTGATTCATTGACATAATATAGACATGTAAAATGTTCACCTCTCTCAGTCTCTGGATAATCCACGTGTGGATTATTATGTGCCATGTGTTCTGACTTAAGAGTAGGGAAGTTTAATCCACATCTTATTCTAGCAAGATACCATTGACGTTGATCTAATTCTAATGCGTCAACGATATAATGATAGAGAAAATTATAGTGACCAAACCACTCACTCACCTTACCATCAATATATGGGGTATGGTGCATACCAGGTTGGTTAGTATAATATTCTGGTACTGCTGTCCTATCCTCAGGAGCAGTGGTTACATCATCAATCCAATACCATGGAAAGTGATCTCCAGTCATAATATCATGGAGTTCATCTGCTAATGATTGTGGTAGGAAGTTTTTAAATTCTTTCATCGTAAATTAAATGCCAATGATATTCTAAGTTCATCAGATTCATTTGGTAGAACTTGGTGTTTTACCCATGCTGGAAATATTATAGCACGATTCTCCTTAGGAGCATACATCCACTGAGCACTACTGTATCTAGTATTGTTTGGGCAGACAGATCCCAAAGCATAGTCATTACCATCTCTAGTAAAACATATATCACCTGAGTTCTCAGGAGCAGTAACATAGAATACACCAGAGAACCTTGATACAGGGTGTACGTGGGGTTGATTGAAACTACCTTTAGGATTTACATTGATCCACATGTTATCCATTATTGGAGTGTCTCCACCACAACCTAGATCCTTTGCCATGTGTACTATCTCTTTCTCACACCAATCTACAAATGGTCTTAATGGTGTTCCATCAAATTCATGTATATCATTCGACTGCCAACCGCCTACGTTAGATACTTCTCTACCTTTATCACTATGCCATTGTCTATGGCAATAATATTCCATATCATTTAGATCAAAATCTAAATCAAATATCCATATAGGTGTTGGGAATATCTCATCCAGTATCATCTTTTAATCCATCTTGGTAGATAAAATATCAACCAGGCAAGTGTCCAGAAGGTTAATAATACCATTATGTGTAGAACTCTATGTGAGTTAACTATTAATCCACAAGTTACAAATGATATCCATAACCAATCTAAGGTGCCATGTAGTCTCCACCACAACTTATCACCCAGCTTCTTCATAACCTTATCTCTAAGTCTAGCAAAGAAGGGTGATACATGTCGCATCATAACAAACCCTTCATTAAAAAACATGAGGGTGAATCCAATCCAAAAAATCATAACTCAGGTGCGTAGTGTAAGTTCAGTGGGGTATATTTAAACCCAAAGCAATGTGTCCATCTAAAGTCCACAGTGTCAGCAATGTATGGTGAGTGTGGAGTATTAGCATTATATATTGTCATAGTACCATGCTTACCTTCAGCAAATCCTACTTTTCTGAATCCCCACTCGAAAGCTTCCTTGTCTGTAAAGTTACTCCAGGGTGCTCTTTCTTTACCGCTTCCGTACAAACTATGCCACTTTTTATAGAGGTGGTGATTTGGATCGATTTGGAAATCGTACCTTCCCTCATCAATCTGTCCTTTATACTCATAGAGTGTTGTTCCGACTTCTCCTTTTTCATGTTCTGATAACCATAAGTTTGAAATGAAACCCTCATCATATGGATAGTCAACATGAGGCATAGCACTGAATCTAACTGGGTTGGACTCACTTCTTATGAAGATATTAGCCCACTCAGATAATCTTTCATCATTAATACAAGACTCCTCTTTGGGTCTCTTAAAATAATTTATGACAACAAAGTCTCTCACTGCTGTAGCAAGAGGATTGAATAACCAGTAAGGTATATGATGAACAATGAAGGGATTGGGATCGAACGCAGTCTCTTGATTGTTCATATCCTCTATAGGATAACACTCACATATATCTTTAAGTAAATCTATACCACCTTCAACAAATATATTATCTACCACCCAGTGTGTACTGAAGTTTTTAAACGTCCACTCTTCTGCTGGTTTAATGATCTTAGAACCATCATACATGTGTCGAGGTATAGGTAATACCTTCATAAAATTTCCGTTAATCATGTCCATAATAATTAAATGATATACAAATACGTGGTCCTTGAACTTTGCTTGGTGGTACCCTATGCTTCAACCATGATGGGAATAGGAGATACTCAAACTCATCTGCCTGACACTCAACTGAATGATCGTTAGTACCTATCATACACGCATACGGTGTCATACGCAATAAGTAATCGTTGGGGTTTATAAAGTGTATATTGGATGACCCTCTAGGTTTCCTGAAATAGAATACACCAGAGACCTGACACTGACCCCACCAACCATCTCTATGGTTATGAGTCACAGTACTATCACCTGCGAAATGTTTGTTAGCCCAAGCATCATGAGGATCAACATACATCATCTTTCTATAACCCAGGACGTTTACCCAGTAGTCCCTAACTGCTAGAGTTAATGGTCTGAATAACCATTGTAACTCTTCAAACTCATGTAAGTTTAATACCTGTGGTCCAGTAGATAAACCAGTCTCACCTTCAAACTCACCAAGAGTTTTATCTAAGAACATTTTATTTAAACAGGTCTCAGTATGTGCCTCATCATATTCACTTGGTATGATGCGACCCTTCTCTACTGGGACTGCGAACAAAGCATGATGAGTCATTTCCAAAACTTCCTCAATATTTTATTAGTCTTCAACTGTCTCTGAGTAACAGTAACGTTCTCAGGGAATTGGTTATATGCTGTAAACATAAACTCTTCCTCCAACCTATAATCGTTTGGAGTAGCGGTATCTATATCAACTTGTAATTCTTCTAATAGTTTTCTAGAGATAGGTACGTACATACACAGGGGTGTCCCTGCTTTAATACATTCATCTCCTTCTAGGACGTGCCACCATAATTGGACATTGACCTCATAAGCAGAACGTGGATCGAGAATACCAGGTATTGCTGAGAAGCGAGTTTCATTAACGAATGGTACTTTTTGTTGTAAGAATACGATGTCATCGTCTGCCTGTACACGCCATGTAGTATTGACTTTTACTACCTGATCGATAGTATTGTCTTTCGTACTATCTAGTAACCATTTAGATACGTTCTCATCATGAAGCACCACATAGTCAGATCCAGGTGGACTGAAACCTGTCTGTGTGAATAGAATGGTATGACCATCCCCGTTAGTATGTACTTTAAAATCAGCAGGAGCATGGACAATGTATCCAGTCCTCATAATCTGATTGATAGCAGGACATCTCCCAATAGAATTGGGATGATTATGGATACCCTCAATCATCTTACTGAGAGGGCAAATACCTAATCGTTCTTGAAAATCTTTTCTCTCTTCTGCTCGCCACTCTCTGTCTAGATCAGCAGCTTTAGTTATTGGGTGGAGTGTATGTACTCCATGTACTAAGGAAAAAAATCTTGCTCTTGGTTTCTTCTTACGAAGTAAATTCAAAGGATTCATCATTACCATAAATGTTCTTCAAGAGATAATCATAATGTACTGGTTGCTTCTCAAGGTATTCTAGCACAGTTTTCTTGTAATGTCTGTACCTACCTATAGATTCTTTAGCTTCACTAATAGAATACTCATCTCTATTTAGAACGTATCTGGTAGTCGCTGGTGTGGCAGGATGATACCCTAAACCAGCAGCAATGTATGTCGTACCTCCCAGTCCTGATGGGGCATTTGAGATATTCCAGCAATGAATTAATTCCTGGTATAAACGTGGAGATCTGACAATCTTATCTTGTAACTCATCTTCAGAGAGAGGAGCATTTTCATGGAACTGTCTCCAGTAGGCAGTATCACATCGAGGAGAGAGATAATAATGTATCTCAATAAACTCCTTCATTGCTTCCAACTCAAAGTTAACTGTGTGGTTGTATCCATCTATATCAAGTTGTGATACAAACCCATCTCTACGTTGGAAGACATCAACTAATCTTATAATATTCTCATGTGTAGTGAACAGTCCAGTAGATTCCAAAGGTTCCAAGAACCCCTGTGATAATCCAATACCAATAACATTTCTTACCCAGGCATTCTGTCTTCTACCATGCATAAATTTAATATGCTGGACATCACCCTCATATGGTTTACCACGAGTACCTAAGTGTTCTCTAAAGATAGTCTCAGGATCATCTCTATGCTGTTGACTAGAATACACATAACCCTTACCTATACGATTCCATAGGGGTATAGTCCATACCCACCCCTCAGGCATAGCATGTCCATCTGTAGTATTAATCATCTGTTCACGACGATTCTCGTATGGAATCCTCGCTGCTATAGCACTGTCATTAGGTAGGAAAGGAAAATCAATCCATGGAGTTCCCATCATTCCACCTAAGAGTTTAGAAGCAAACCCTGTACAATCGATATAATAATCTGCTTCATATTCTGTACCACCAGCACCTATTAGTTTGTCTATATTACACTTAGTGTCATAGGTACACTTTACTATGTCATCATAGTAATGACCGACTTCTTGACATCTATTGTTCCTTAACCAAGCACCAAACTTATCTGAATCAAAGTGATATGCTCTGTTCCATTTGGGATTGAAGTTACGAATATATTCTTTAGGGTCTGATACTCTATTGGTCTGAGCCAGGTATGATATTGGATTATAAAATTCAGCAAAGGTATTATCTGGGAACTCATCTGGATATAAGTTATGGATATGATACCAATCTACCAGACCACCATCAGTATAATCTGTATCACCAAAAGGATACTGAAATACATCATCAGTACCTTTCCAATTACTGAACTGAATGGATACTTTATACGTGGCATTACAAGCTGGCATCCACTCATGATCTTGTACTTCAATAAGATCAAGATACCTATTAAAATGTCCGAGGGTAGACTCACCAACACTCATCTTTGGTAGAGTCTGACTCTCAATTAAATCAATTTTATAATCTGGAAATATCTTACGAAAAGCAGCAGCAGTCATCCATCCTGCTGAGCCACCACCTACTATACAAATTCTAACCATGTATATAATGAGGCATGTCTATTCCAGCGACATCTTTATAATAAAAATCACACGGGTTAGGGAATTTATTAATGTCTGCTATTATCTCATCACTGAGTTGGTATCCTGATTCTAACTTAGCGAAGGAAGCCAAATCAATGTTCTTACGTTTCTCCATATAATCACATGTCCATGAAGTAGTAGGAGTATGTCTATGACCAGCAGCAATGTAAGCATTACCAGCCAGATTCTGCCATGCCCATTCAGATATTTGATCCATCCTTAATGGGAACTTATCAAATGGGTATGCTCTATACTCATCCCTTGCCATGTCAGAAAGATAATCTATATCCTCACTGATATATTTCCAGTATGGGGTATCATCCCTAGTGGTCATCATATAATGATTAGCCACAAAGTGAGCAAAAGAAATAAAGTGTTTGCGACATCTATGGTTAAACTGATCTCTCATCAATGTATTGACTTTACCATCATGCATTGACAAAGCATCTGCTAAGAACACAGCGAAGTTGTGTACACTGAGTAATCCATTAGATTCTAATGGTTCAATGAAGCCACCAGATAAACCAAGACCTACAACATTCTTAGACCATATTTGTTTTGCTACTCCGTTTTTCCATTCTATTAAACGAGGTTCCCCAATCAATTCATGGTCTCCTAAGAACTCCATGAACTCTAACTTGGCCACCTCAGGTGATACGAACTGACTACTAAAGTTATATCCTACTCCCATTCTAGTTGTTAATGGGACATGCCAAACCCAACCATTATCAAGTGCTACACACCTGGTATGGTTTAGCATTTCAGATCTTTCATCCTTGTACTTGACTCTCGCTGCCCAAGCACGATCATTAATTAACCATGGGAATGATTCCCACTCAACATTCATATACTCTCCTAATAGAAGAGATCTAAATCCTGTACAATCAATATAGAGATCGGCTTGATACTCGCCTTTCTCACCAAAGAGAGTGGTTATATTTCCTGAGAAATCTTTCTCGCAGTTGTTGATAGTATCAGTAACATGCTTTACTCCACGAGGGACACAGAACTCTCTCTTCAACCACTGAGCAAACTTAGAAGCATCAAAGTGATACCCTGAATTCTTCGAGTAATCGAAACTTTGAAACTGATCTACTACTACCTTATTATCTTCTATTACTTTCCAATATGGAACCATCCACTCAGCAAAGGACATATCTGGTTTGCCACCAGATGCCTGTAAGTGAAAGAACCATTCTAAAATATCACAGTTTGAATTAGCAGGTGGGCCACCATCAAAGAATGGGTAGTGGAAGTCACCATACTCACTGAAGTTCTCAAATTTTACACTATACTTATATGTTGCTTCACACTCATCCATCCAAGAGTCGGAGATATTCATCTCCTTAGTCCAGTCCCTAAAGAATTGGGTAGTGGATTCTCCTACCCCAATCGTCGGGATGTCTTCAGATTCTATGAGTGTTATTTCTTTATTCGGAAATGATTTAATCAATGTAGCGGCTGACATCCAACCAGCAGTGCCACCGCCTACGATACAAATTTTATCAATTTTCATAACAAAGTTTAATTATCCTATCCGTTATATTTAGGTAGTCCCGTAACAGGGTCTGGACCCCATCCAGGTTCATAGACTGTAGCGTTCTTGAAGGTAGTCTTCTTAGCACGCTTCTCAGCAGGAAGACCATTCCATGCTGGAGTCTCTTCTGTACCCATCTCAAATTCTTTCTTGCCAGCATAGAAAGTAGCATCAGCATCAGCAGCGGCTTGATTGACAATACTTGCCTTAACTGCTGTTACATGATCCTTCCATGTGGTCGTACCATTAACTTGGTCCCAATACAGCATATCGAGTTGGTCCTCGATTTGGCCGTACTCAACCTTTCTTTTCATTTGTTGGTTACGTTCTAAGCGATCTTCGCTATTAAAGAACTCTCCATTATAGAGTACCCATAGGTTCGTGACGTTATCATCGTCGCAAGTTACCCACTTGCACTTTGCATCATCACCCTGATAAACCTCAAACTCATCACCAACATCAACAACGTCCGTGATAAAGCCTCGGTAGTCTACTAGACAACTTTTAGCCATGTTTCTTTTTGAATCCTGTTTACTATTTAGCGAAACTCCATAACGATAACCGCACCTGCCATACCATTCGCTCCTTGATAAGAACGCTGATATCCAGATGTCCCACCACCACCTCTAGCAGCTCTTAACTGTGAAGTTCGTGTGCCCTGTGCCCAGTTACCGTGAGCACTCATTGTACCATTACCAAAGAAACCACCGCCACCATGACCAAAGTAGTTCATGTGACCAATGCCTCCACCACCAATGATATTTAGATTTCCACCGCTGGACTCGCCACCCAGTCCACCACAATGCTGATAAACTTGGTTAGCACCTAGTCCACCATAAGCAGAGCAGTAGTTTCCAAAGGAAGACGTGTTACCCCCGCCACCATTTCCAGAGTAGTATGTACCACTTCCAGAACCTGAACCGACTGTACAGTATACACTTGATATACCACGTACGTCAATAACTTCTTCGCAATATCCTCCAGCACCACCTGACTCGGCATGACCTGATCCACCGCCACCGCCACCTACGACGCGAACGATGATTCTGTTTATACCATCTGGTCTATACCAATAACCACTACTATAGAATGTCTGTATACTTGCTGGACCTATGTTCTTAAACGTAGCTTCTGAACCATCGCTGATCAAAAATTGACCTGCCTTACCCTCAGGGGAAGGAGGTATTGAACTAGCATTCATGGTAGTTCCACCCAAGGATAAGTTATATCCAGAGGGTATTAGTATAGTACTTCCCGACGCTGCGTCGAGTTCATTACAGTAAACGTTTGACATAGTTACCTAAAATTCCAGACACATACGACACCTGCCATTCCCCTAGCACCTCTACGAGATGTGTGGTATCCAGGAGAACCACCGCTGCCCTTAGCAGCCCTGTATTGATAGTTATAAGCGTAGTGACCTCCACGTGGATGACCAGTAGCACCAGCACCACCAAAGAAGGATCCACCACCAGGCATACCAGACCAATATTCATGACCTGATCCACCACCACCATAGATGTTTAATTGACCACCTGAGCCACCCCCAGGAAGTCCTCCACAGTGCTGGTAATTACGGTTAGCACCATTTCCACCACCAGCAGACAAATAGTTACCAAATGATGTTGATCCACCATTGGCAGCACCACCAGAGTAGTATGTACCACCCCATGATCCAGGCTGTCCTACTGTGACAGATATAGATGATACACCAGTAACATCAATAATCTCTTCGGAGTATCCACCAGCACCACCAGCTTCTCCTACTCCAGAACCTGCTCCACCAGCTCCACAGATTCTAACTAAAATTCTTTTAACTCCTGTCGGTCTAGACCATGTACCATTTGATGTCCATACCTGCATAGATACAGCACCATGATCTTCCCAGTTACGAGCTGATCCATTACTTACAAGGATCCTACCATTATTACCACTAGGAGATGGCATAACACTAGAAGAGTCTAGGTTTTTGCTACCTAGTCTAAGTGTATATCCCGACTGGATAGTTACATTCGACCCTGATTGAGGTACTAATGTATTGACTTTAAGTAAACTCATTTATTTAAACTCCCAGACAACGACCATTCCACTCATACCTTGTGGTCCCAGATAAGATCTATGCCAAGCATTAGCACTTCCCGAACCAGGAGCAGAACGTGTTTGGTGGTTACGAGAATAGTCTCCACCACGAGGGTGACCTCTAGCAGCACATCCACCAAAGAATGAATACCCACCAGCACCATTATATCTTCCGTGAGCAGATCCACCGCCCCCATACATGTTCACATCTCCACCAGTTCCAACTCCACCTAAACCACCAGCGTGCTGATATGTTTGGTTAGCACCATCACCACCTGTAGCAGTACAGAATGAACCGAATGATGAAGCAGTTCCCTGACCACATCTACCTGAGTAGTATGTACCAGTTCCACCTACACCAATAACAACTGAGACTGAGGAAACACCACTAACATCAACTATACGTTCACAGAATCCACCAGCTCCACCACACTCACCGTGTCCTGATCCACCACCTCCAGCAGCAACCAGTCTCACCATAACAGTGTTGACACCAGTAGATTTACTATAACTACCAGAACTTCCAAAAGCTTGTATTGATGTAGCACCGTATGTATCGTATATAATTGATTCTCCGTCACTACCTACCGCTTTATTAGTTTGACCTGAAGCACTTGGTAGAACAGAATTCTCATCAATCTTCTTACCACCCAACGACAACGCTGTTGTTGCTGGAATAGTAATAGTTGAACCTGAGTATGATCTCAGGTTATTTACGTATAATCGACTCATAGTTTTTTAGAGAATTACCCAAGCACCGCCTGATGCGATGGAGATTGTGTAGCCATTGTTGACTGTTAGCGGACCGTAAGAGGCGCAAGAGTCACCATTATTTATAGTGATACTTTCTGAGATAGTTTGGTTATTTCTCTTGATAATACCATATCTATCTACCCACTGCTTAGATCCATCAGCACGTAGTACAACAGATCTTTGACCACCTGAGGCAGCAACTGAATCGGAGTCAATGTCTAAACCATTATCACCCTTGATCTGCATCCTGTAGGATGACTGAGTTTGGTCATTACCTGGTTCGTATAATGTCCAATGACCACCATCTGATAGAGAGCAGATGCTATAGTCAGCATCGTTTCTCCAGTAGTAGTTGCTACCAGTACTGTAGTATGTATGAGAGTTGTTAGAGAAGTAGAAGCGTCTCTGACCCTCATTAGAATTCTGCCACTGGTTGACTTGGTTACCCAAGTAAGGTAGTCCAGTTGCTGTATAACCATCAAGTAAGTCAGCGTTCAAGTTGCTAACAACAGTGTTAGAAGCAACTATAAATGGAGCAGTTCCTTGTGCTACACGTGATTGAATCTGACCAAAGAAGTGGAAAGTAGAATCGTTATAACGATACTTAGCAACCCTTGTATCAGTACCATTGTTCCTTCTGTAGAAGGTTATATCATCACCTTGCTCAGAGTTGAACGCACCAGGTGAGTTATCTCCGTTGTAGGCAATACCACCACCATATTGCGTGGATTGTCCAACGTACAAGTAACCTGTACCTTGGTTATTACCGTATGCTTCAAAACCACACTGATAGGAATCACCTGCGAGTGCTCTTATTGTTGTGTTAGCAGATCTACCTGTTGATCCAAACTGTGCGTCACCTGAAGATGTTAAGGAAACGCCTGGGTTGCTATCACCAATGCCCAAGCGACCATTACGGAAATAAACGTTATTGTATGATAGGTGTGTACCATTCCATCCGAAGCTATTTGAATCATTACCAAATCTAATGTAACCAACGCTACTGCTCTGTCTACCTTTAATAGAAAGAACATTAGTTGTTGCCTTACCTAGGTTAATACCATTACCATCGGCAAGTTGTAATATAGATGTACCAGTGTTACTGAATATACCTTGATCAGCATATAGATCACTGATGTAAATGTCATTTGTTGAGTTTCTACGTACTAAGGTATTAGCAGTATTATTAATTGATTGAGTCCAACCATCAACATAGTGTGCATCGAGTTGTGATGAAGCACCATCATTACCACTGTGCCATACAGTGTTGCTGTTAATAGTAACCGCACTAGACTTGATATCTATGAGACCGTTACCATTACTTGCGTCACCACCACTAAATTCAAATCTGATATCGTAGTCGTTAGATAGACCACCAGTTCTGATATCGAACATTGGGGTGGATACGATACCTGCTCTACCCATCTCAAGAAGAGCACCGTTAGCAGTATTGCTTAGAGCGAATACCTGAGAAGCACCTGTTGTGAGTAGGTTAGAAGAGGTTACAGTCCACTTAGATCCTGGGTTAGGACCGAAGACTCTAATATCTTTATTAGTATAAGCACCAACGAAAGCGATAGAACCAGTAACAAGTGTATACTTAGCACCTGTTGTGGTGTCGTCAACTTCATTAATACCACCAGCATCAACTGTGATAGTACCAATGTTGTTAACAGCAGCATCATCAGCATAGATTGTATATGTTCCACCTGCTGATAAGTTACCTACTGGATCTGTTCCAGTTGCTGCGAAGTAGTTAGGTACGTAAAGCTGATATTTCTCACCAGAGGATACAACATAGAAGTTGTCAGCGACAAACTTGTTACGACCTAGAAGTGTTGGTAGTGCAGGATCGCCTAGAACACCAACTGTTCTTTGGTCATGAATGTTATAGCCTTGCTGATACCATAAGCCCTGCTGATTATCAAGGAAGTCAGCGTTAGGACCAGGGAGTGTACCACGACGAGGTTCGTTGAGGTCGGGAGGACCGTCATTTTCAGAATGCCAGATCTTAGCCCAGTTACCATAAACAGTACCAGTGTCACTGTTACCACGTATGTATAGGTTATCTGTAGCGGAGAATGCTAACTGAGCAACAGAGTTGCCAGTAGCAGATCTTCTGAATGTTAGAGTACCGTTTCTAGTTCCACCAGCATCAGTAGGAATACCATTAACACTGTTACTTCTGAGTGCCAACTGAGCACCAACGTTTGCTGCTGATACGAGGTTAGCGTTAGCAGATGATGGAGCAGTTGTTTCAGCGAACAGTACGTTAGCGAAGTCAGCAGTACCAGATATAGAGATATTGTATGTGGTGTTTGCTAGACGTTGTGGATCAATAACACCTTCAACAAGGTTGGAAGCATTCTGATAGAACGCACCTTCGTTACCGTCTAGTTTGTCTGCGTTCAGTTTAGAACCAGCACCTTGGTCAATAGAGACCTCACCATTAACTGTGAGAACGAAACCACCTTCTGTCTGGTCACCTAGTGCCTGTTCAGCAACGTTCTTACGGAACTTAGTGATACCGTAGTTACCGAAGACTGAACCACCAGCCTGAAGAGTAGTTGGAGTAAGTTTATTTGCCTTAACAAGGTCAATAGATACGTTACCAAAGTAACGTGGAAGTACACCCTTCTTAGCATTAAGAGTTGCTGCTTGTGATGGAGTACCAAGTTCGTTAGGAACAGTAAGTACAAAGTCACCATTGTAGCCAGTACCTGGAGTCACCACAGATACACTGGTTATGACACCTAATGCTTGTGAAGACGTTAATGTTGATACTGTAAGTTCAACTGGTTGCTGTACGGTACCACCGAATAGAGGACCGTCGAAGGTTAGTGTGTCACCACTGCTGTATCCAGAACCACCTTGTAGTACAAGATCAACAGTAAGTGTACCAACACCATCAGATGTGAATCTGATTTGAGCACCTAAACCAGCACCGTTAGTGGTGGAAGGAGCTACATCGAATGTTTGACTTGCTGTATATGATCCAGGAGTCTGGTTAAGGTTACTTACGGTGTCAATAATACCACCAGTAGTAACGTCAGCAACGGTATAAGTGGCACGTGCTACACCAGCATCAGAGATAGGTACGTTACCACCCAACATTGGGATGTTCTGATATGTACCATTAGAGTATCCAACACCAGCTACAGTGATATCAACTTTCTCAATGTATGATGTGTCAGATAGACTTGACTCAGCAACCATACAGTCATCAGTTGAGAACTTAACTGACTGAATAGCATACTGATAAGAACTATCACCACGTAAGAATGTGAATGAGTTAGCAGTACCTGTAGCTGCTAGACGCTCTGGGTCAATAACACCAGCAACGATGTTAGAAGCATCAATGTTGGTAGATGATAACTGAGTCCAGTTAGACGCATCCTTAGCAGAGGTATTAACTGTTCTAATAACATCAATAATCTTCTTACGCTCGTAGTTACCAGATGTTAGTAGAGAAATCTGTGCGGTTACTGTATACTCGTTAGCATTAACAGGAGTAATAGAGTAGAAACCAGAAGGTGAAGATCCAGATGTGAAATTCAAGTAAACAATATCACCCTGTGAGAATCCATGATTGGTCTCTGATACTGTGATATCGTATGTGTCATGTACGTATGTACCTGTTGTGACCGTTGTATTGGTCTCTTCCTGCATGAAGTCAACATCGGATATCTTGATGTTGTTAGCAATTTCAATTTCTAATCTAGCTTCAATTCTAGCAATACCACCCTGAGCAGTAGCCTGTGTACCACCTACAGGAGGTGCTGTAAAGGTTACAGTGGGTTGTGTGAAGTACTTACTACCTGGATTGGTAATAGTGATCGTACTGACCTGTCCATTAGTAATGGTACATGTAGCAGTTGCCTGTGTACCACCGCCACCAGGAGCAGTAATTGTAATACCTGGAGCACTTGCGTATCCAGCACCAGCTTCATCAACTAGGATGTCTCTGACGACACCTTCATCGTAACTGACGATAACACCTTGAGCACCACTAGCAGAACCAATTACTAGGTTAGAAGGAGTGTACTGTACAGTAGCATCTGGAGTGAATGCTGCGTACATTGTATCCAAATCATTCTCAAGAATGTAGGATATAGCAGCACCTTCAGTACGTAACTTATGAGTACCAGAACCTTGTCCAGGTCCCAAGTCTCTAGCAGTACCAGCAAGAGCATCTGTCTTAGATGTAGCAAGTTTGATGTAGTCTGTGGTGTTAGCACCTACAGAGTGTACGATGGTATAGTAAGTAGCACCATCAGCCAAGTTACCAACGTTAGCAGTACCCTGGAAGTATGTTAGAGCATCACCAGCTGCTAATCCGTGAGCAGGAATATTAATGTACTCACCAACTGTATCAACAGCAGAAGGAGCAAACTCAAATGTTGTTGATGTTGTCTCAATAGCAATGTCACCAGCACTTGCGTCTTCGATAGCAAGTCTTTCTGCGGTAGATGCTACAGAGGTAATATTGAATGGACGTAACGCAGGGATCTGTTCAATGTTAATCTTACCAGAGGTAGTTAACTGTACAAGAGCAGATGGAACAGCGTTAGTTGAGAATGGCTGGTTTAGATAAGGACCAAGTTTGTTAGTAATGTAATCCTTAACAGCAGCCTGTGTAGGTAGTAAGGAGTCAGAAGCGAAAGCACCACCGAGTTCATCACTGTCTGAGAATCCAGTAATAGTAATGGATCCACCAACAATCTTAATAGATGATAGTTCAGAGATACTAACAGTACCAACGAAGCTGATACTACCAGTTCTGTTAAAGATGGTAACGAAGTCACCAACCTTGAAGTCACCGAATTCGTTAGTACCTGAGGTATAAACCTGACCATACTTCTCTTCGACAGCTTCGTTAGCAGGGATACCAACACCACCGTTTTGTGGTAGTGCTAAGTAAGTATCACCAGCACCTACATATTCCCATGTATGGGCAGATGAGTTACAGATGGATGGTCTGTGGAATCTTATTGTCTTACCTACAAGTTCAGGAGTTAAGTTACCCTGACTATAAGCGATCTGAGTATTATCAGAAGTTCTGTTTAGGTCTAATCCTAATCCATCGTTAGTGGTTATGTTAGCAGTAACCTGAGTACCGATAGAACCAGATAGTTTCTCTACACCAAGAATAAAGTATTCTTTAGAAGGATCAGTATTAGTGTATCCATCAATCTTAATGATATAATCTTCAACTGGGAAGTTAGTTAGAGTTGTACCACCAACTTCAATTATCTGACGACCAGTTTGAGCACCATTGTTATCAGTCTGGTTGATGATATTAGTAATTGTACCAATATCAAATTCATATGCCTCAGCTCTGAAACCTGTTGCCTTAAGTGAACGAGTACCAAAGTTAGAAGCAGAGTTAGTTAGTGAAGCATATCCACCTGACTGTACGATAACACCGTCTCCACCGAAGATAACGAACACAGATACAAGCTGTGTATATCCATCATTAAGGATGTTGTAACCAACACCACCACCAACTGAGATGATAGTGAATGCGTTAGCAACCATCGATTTACCCTGATGAGGCCACGTTGGTCTCTCAACACCATTAGCATCAGCATAGACACCTGGTCTGGGGACATTAGGTTGAGCAACTTTCGCCCCATCAATTTCAGCACCTGAAGCACCTAAGAAGGAGATTAAGGAAGAGTTCTGAATATAAGGAGATGCCTCGATAACAGGTAGATCTAATAGATCACCTAACATAGGAACGACCTTAAGACCCTTGTCATCCTTAAGCATTGTGCTTGGAGGAGTATTAGTTACACCAGCAAGTGATGTTGGGGTGTTAAGAGCATTGTCTAAAATTGTATGTAACGCTGTCAAGTTAGTGATCATTGCGTTACATTCAGGTTTAGTCTGATCTACAGTAGTAGAAGCATTACTGAATGGAGTTATGTCTGTAAACTTAGCTTCAGGTAACTGGTTACGTATAGCAAGGACACACATATCCTTAGCTTTCTCGTAAACCTGACGTGTCTGAGTTACCTCGTTGTTTACATTAATAATATTTGTACCATTGATGTACTTACCAGCAGATAGTATTGTCTGTGAGTTACCACCATATCTGAGGTCATACATCCAAGCACGAATTACGTGTCTGATGTCATCAATACATTGCTCATCAGATATTGGATATGTTCTAGCTACTCCAGTTAAGTTACCTGGAGATCCAGTTGTACCAATAGCATTGGTAAGTATAAGTGTTAACGTTGTAATCGTAGAAGCAACGTCAGCACAACGAGTTGTATGTGATGCAGTTCTTGTTATTCCAGAGAGACTATCCGTATCGATAGCAACCTCAATGATATTCATTAAGGTAGTCAAGGAACTGATTACAGTGTTACAGATTGGTAGACCTGTATCCTGAGTAATCGTTAGATCCTTAACCTGTGATCTGGTAGTATGTCCACCAGTTGTTACGGTCTCATTCTGGAAACATTCTATAGCAATCGCTTGTGCCTGACGTAAAGCATAGATGGAATGATGTTCCTCACCTTGTAGATGGTTGCCTGTAACGTATAGGTTAGCAGCATCATAGGTGAAGTCATTACCACCCATAGCAAGGTTCCAAGAAACAACCTGTAGGATATCAATTACGTCATCCTTACAATCTTGGTTGTCACCTGATACCTCAACACCATTAGCGGATGCTGAAACAAATCTATGAGGATAATTACCACCACTCTTAATAGCAGCTCTTCTGATACATCCAGTAACTGCTGTCTTGAATACGTGAGTAGTAGTATTTGTTGGGGTTGTACCCTGTAATACGTTAAAGTCGAATGTGTTCTGAGTACACTCACGAACTTCTACGTAGTTATGATATAGTGGATCACTCTTTCTAGGATATTTGTGATCTGTCTGCTGACTATCATGATCGCAACGGAAAGTTAAACCATTTTCAGTAACGGTTATAAAGTCACCATTTCTTAAACCATGATCCGCAGCTGTGATTCTCATCCAACCTGTTGTTGGATTGTAGTCTGCTCCTGTTGGAGTTATTCCTGGAGTAGGAACAAAGGTATGGTTGTATGGCCCTCCTGTCTTAACGGAATTACTAAGAGCACTAACAAAGTAGTGAGCAGTAGTGTCAGTTGACTTTCCGACATTGATCCTGATTGTTCCATCTTGGAGCTTAATACCACCAGGGGTTGCAGAGACAAACGTGTGGGCGAAACGATCATTTGGACCTCCTGTGCCGACTTGAACTGTAAAGTTATCAACGTCAATTTGAGTTACCTGAAGCCACTTATCATAATAAGGATCAGTTACTCGTGGATAAGAATGCTGAGTAGCATTAGTATCCTTAGCACAGGTGAAGGTCAATGACTCTTTATCGAACTTAATACGATTACCAGTCGTTAATCCATGACCAGTAACGGTAACAGTCATTACACCAGTAGTTTCATTATATACTGCGTTGGAAACAGACCTCATGGACTCTCCAACCTCAGCTACAGGTATAGCAGAAGCACGATATGGATCACGCTTATGAGTTATACCATTAGTTACAGCTGAAACAAATGTATGTACTTGTGTTTGGGTAGATGGGATATCATCTAAAACTTGTATAGCGAATGTGTCTGGAGTTACGTTAAAGATTCTTACGTAATTTCCAGCGATAGGATCTGAAGCACGTGGATAAGATTTCGCTACGTTTCCAGATACAGCACCAACATTAGCAGTTATAGTAGTAGCAGTTACAGCAGTTATCGCTATTGCTGTATTGTATGATGGGTCTGTTGAACGAGGATAACTATGAACTGTCTGATGATAGTCAGCATTACATGTGAACTTAATAGCATCAGGAGCAATAGTTATTGTATCGCTAGTTGTGAATGAGTGAGCACCAATGGTCAATTCCATAAGACCATTAGCAGGATCAAATGTAGCAGTAGTTACATCTTTCTTAACGCTACCAGCAGTTACTGTTATAGCATTATATGATGTTCCACCAGCCCATGTATGAGGTGTTCCAGTACCGTAAGGGCACTTGAATGAAACAGAATCATTAGCAAGTGTGACCCAATCACCCTCATTCATTCCATGACCAGCAACAGTGAGTTCCATGACACCATCATTGGCATCATAGGTTGCGTTAGTTGCTGTGTACTGAGTTAGAGCAGCACGTGGATATGAGTGTTGAGTTGCTCTTGCGTTGAGATCACATTCAAATGTGACAGCACTATCAGCCAATCTGATTGATTGTTTTGATCTGATAAACTGAGATCTCTTAACACTATTAGCAGCAGCACTTACATAAGTGTGAGTTGTAGTGTTAGTAGATGGAATCTTAGCAAGAACTTGTACGCTGAAACTATTAGCATCAACATAAGTTGTCTGTATCCACTTACCACTAACAGGGTCAGTAGCACGAGGATATGAATGATTACCAGCACCTTCAGTACAAGTGAATGTTACAGCACCGTCAGCAAGTTTAACGTACTCTTTATCAGCAATTCCATGGTTAGGAATTGTAAGAGTCATTATACCTGTTGTTGGATTGTAAGTAGCACCAGTAGGTGTTAGATCAGTTGGAGCTACGTAAGTATGAGCATAGGCACCACCTGAACGTACTTGGCTTCTAGTAACACCAGCAGTTGCTGACTGGAATGCATGTACTGTTTCGTTAGTTGAAGGAGTCTTTGTAAGAACAGTTACTTCAAATGTATCAGCAGTAACATTAGAAACCTTTAACCATGATCCACTAGCAGGATCTTGAGGTCTTGGATATGTGTGATCTGTAGTATTGCTATCATGAGCACACTTGAATGTAAATGTATTATCGTCAAACTTAACATACTCTCCATTGTCCATTCCATGACCAACTATGGTCACTGACATTACACCCGTTGTTGGGTTGTAAGAAGCATCAGTTGGTTGTAACTTAGAAGAAGCTACGAAGTTATGTACTGTAGTATCTGTAATAGCACCCTGACCACCGTTAACATTAACTGTAATAGTTGAGTTCTCTAACTCAATGTTATTAGCAGTAGATGAAACGTAGGTATGTACTGTAGTATTTGTAGATGGAGCAGAGGTCAATACCTGAACATCAAATGTATTCTGAGTTACATTTGAAACTGTTAGGAAGTTACCACTAGCAGGATCCTTATGTACGATACCATCTGTAGCACCACTTACGAATGTATGAGCAGTAGTGTTAGTTGATGGGATTGCATCTAGAATCTTATTACCAGCTACAGTGAATGATGTAGAGGATACACTTTCGATCTGTACCCACTTACCACTCATAGGATCAGATGAACGTGGATAACTGTGATTACCACCACCATGAGTACATGTGAATGTTAATGAATTATCGTTGAACTTAACCCAATCACCATTAACCATGTTGTGAGCACTACCAGTGTCAACAACCAATACACCTGTATTAGGATTATATGTTGTACCGTTACCTGCTGTGTGAGTAGACTTAGATGCTCTAGGATAAGAGTGATTACCAGCACCTTCAGTACAAGTAAAGGTTAATGAATCATCAGCGATTCTAACTCTATCACCATTAACGAATCCATGGTTAGCAACCGTTAAGGTCATTACACCTGTAGTTGGATTGTAAGCAGCATCAGTTGATGTACTCTTAGCATGTCCTACAGCAGTAATATTCAGTGCTGTATCATATGCGTAGTCCTTACCACCAGCAGCTGCGGATCCAGTTGCTCTAGGATATGTCTTTTGAGTTGTATTACCGTCACTATTAAAGTCACAAGTAAAGATTAATGAATCTTTTCCTAACCTAATAGCTGTACCAGATACCAATCTATGAGTACCCAAGGTGAGTTCCATGTCACCAGAGGTAGGATTATAGGTAGCATCAGATACTGTGAAATTCTTAGCAGGAGACTTACCTACTTCTACATTAATATACTGTCCTGTAGCTGTCTTACCTACAGATTTAATAGGAAGCCACCAATCAGCAGCATCATCTGTTGCTCTAGGATATGACTTCGTGGATGCATTACCATCCATGTCACATGTGAAGCTGAATGTATCTCTTGGGATTCTTACAAACTGACCTTCATTAAATTCATTCTCACCAGCAATCTGAATCTCCATGAGACCAGTAACAGCATCATAACTAGCTCCTGTTGCGACATGTGGAGTTGCTCCAACAATGTCAGGGTGCTGGTTTATGGTAAGAACCATATCACCAGTTGTAGGATCATAAGTAGCACCTGTTGGTGTATAGTCTACAGCAGCAGTTGGTCCTACATTTAATGTAATCGTAGAATCTTTATGAGTTATATTATTAGCAGTTGCTGATTTGAATACGTGTACTGTTTCGTTAGAAGATGTAGCAATACAAACGTTAACTGTATCCTTATCGACAACCTGTACATGTCTCCACTGATCACTATCTGGATCTCTCTTAATGATACCACCAGTAGTAGCAGATACGAATGTATGAGTGTCAGTATTAGTAGAAGGTACAGTGGTTAAACACTTGAATGAGAATGTGTCACCAGAGACAGCAGTAACTGGGATCCACTTTCCACTAATAGGATCAGATGGACGTGGATAAGCAGACTGTCCACCACCACCATGAGTACAACTAAAGGTTAAAGCACTATCTTTAACCTTGATATATTCACCAACCTTAAGTCCATGTCCAGTCTGTGTAACTGTAACTACACCAGTTGCTGTATTATAGGCAGCATCTGTAGCAGTAATAGCTTTCTGTTCTGCTCTTGGATAAGCATGATCTGTAGCATGACTATCGTGAGCACATGTAAATGTTAATGATCCATCAGCAATCTTAATCTGACTATCCTGTCTCATTCCATGATCAGGAATAGTAAGTGTTAACTTACCTTCTGCAGGATCGAATGTAGCATCAGTTACTGAAGAAGTTGAGTTACCTATAGCACTGATCTCTACTGGCTGACTGTAATATGGATCTGTCTCTCTTGGATATGCATGAACAGTTTGGTTATCATCCTGTTCGCAAGTAAAGTTTATTGATCTAGGTGCTAGGTTGATTGTCTGACCAACCTTAAAGTTATTAGCTCCGATGGTAACAACCATCTCACCATTAGATGCTGTGTATGTAGCATTCTTAGCTTCAAATCCTTCAACAGTTGTAGTACCAACGTTGATATCAACAGTGTCAACTGTTACAGCAGTGATAGCAGACCATCCTTCCTGATTAGCAGTAGAAGATGACTTAGGATAAGTCATATTGGTCTGACCATTATTCTGACCACAAGTAAATGTCAGAGAGTCATTAGCAATCTTAATGTACTGAGAAGTAGTAAGATTGTGACTTGTTATAACAGCACCAGCAGTTGCTGACTGGAATACATGAGTAGAAGTATCACTAGAAATACCAACATTAACTGTGATGGTAGTAGAAGATACTGCTGTGATAGGTAGATCTTGCTCGTATGCTCTATCTCTCTTCTTCCATATACCATTAGCAGTTGCGCTAACGAATGTATGAACTGTAGTATTAGTTGATGGTTGAGTTGATAAAACCTGTACCTCAAATGTCAATCCACCGACATTGGATACCTCAACCCATCTACCAGAGATAGGATCTGTTTGACGTGGATATGAATGATTCTTACCTGCGTCTTGAGCACACTCAAATACTATAGAATCATCAGCAAACTTAACCCAGTCACCGTTCTGTAATCCATGACCAACAGTTGTGGTAACAGATAATACACCAGTTGTAGGATTGTAAGTAGTACCACTAGCAGCAGTTGAGTAATCAATATTGGTGCGTGGATACGCATGATCAGATGACTGACCATCAAGATCACAACGGAAGGTTAATGAACCTGTATTAATTCTTATCTTATCGGAAGTTGTTAAACTATGAGCACCGATATTTAATTCTAAATTACCACTAGCAGGAGCAAAGGTAGCAGCAGAAACATCCTTAGTGTCAGTACCGACTCTTAGAGTCATGACACCTGTAGCAGGATTATACTCAGCACCACTAGCAGTTAACTTATTAACAGCAGGTACCTTATATGGTCTAGGTGTAACCTTCTTAATAGACTTGAGACTATCATTGAGGATAGCACTGTGAATGATTTCAAACAGAGTATCAACAGTTGCTCTTACGTCAGTACAATCAGCAGATGTATAATCTCCTGAAGAAGAAGAGCTATCATGAGTGATAGTAGTATCGAAGGTCTGTGTCTTTACGTGATCTCCACGTACTACAACAGTATTGTTAGCAAGGACTAGCTTACAGATCTCTCTAGCATGTTCAAAGCAACGTACTGACTGGAACTCCTCATCATCTAGGTGAGGTGTACCAACATAGTAACTAGCAGCATCCCAAACCTTGTTATTACCACCGTGTTGTACGTTGAAAGCAATAGCGTTTACAACATCAGCAATATCATCAATACAATCTTGTCCGTTTCCTGTAGGAACGTGTAGTGTAGGATCTTCAGCAAGTTCCCAAGCATATGCCTCAGCAGCAATGAAGTCCTTATTAGCAATCAGTAGATCATGTGCGTCAACATGCTTATTGCTGTGTACTTCGTATCCGAAGTCAGCATTCATTCTACCGACAGCAATATCAGCAATAAATTCTTTGTTAGCCCATATTAAGTTACGAGCATCAGCGTGCTTGTTACCTTGACCTGAACCAGCAGCATCAGGAGTAATAGTATAATCTCTTACCTGTGTTAGACCATGACCACCTTGAACTGTGATAGGCTCATTACGTGTAACCTGTATAGCAAGATCTCTAACTAAATTAAAGACTTCTACAGATTCATTCTCTTCACCTACAACGTGTGATCCATCAACATAGTACTTGGCACCATCCCAAACTTGGTCGTTACCACCGTATGCTAGGTTGTAAGTAAATGCTTCGATATAATCTACAGCATCATCTATACATGCTTGTGAACCAGTAGGAACATTATATCCTGGATTGTTAGCAAGCATTCTTGCTACCGCTTCCTGAGCGATAAACTGCTTGTTAGCAAGGATTAAGGATGAACCATCAGCAGATCTATCTACAGGTGGAACTGAATTAGGTGTCTGCCAAGGAGCAGGAATAGTAACTGTTACAGTACCACTGTCTGTACTAGCAGTACTTAATAGGATAGTAAATGTTCTATGATCAGCAGTGTCATCAATGATGTAAGCACCATCAGGTGTAGCACCACTGAATACCATACTATAGGAATTCTTAGCAAATGCTCCATGACCTCTTCCACATACAACGGTCATTACTTTACCAGAACATGTGTATGTACCTGATCTAGTGAAGCTAGTAGAAGTACCAGCGTTATATAATTTCTTGATGTGAGCGTATGACTCAATAGCAATGAAGTCTACGTTATTATTAAGAGTCTCAGCAGCATCTCTGCTCTTCGCCATTTCCTGGATGCTTGATCCAAACTCAACCTTTTCAAATGCGTAAGGAGAGTTCCTTAATGACATCAAGGCATAGTTTGTAGCAGAACAAACCTGCTGGTCACCAGCTGGGTCAAAGTCTGTAGCAAACTTAGAGCAAGAACCTCTTGTACAGAAGTTTAGTGAGTAACCATCAGCACGTTCAATACGATGAGTAACATATTTACGTCCGTTAAAGTCACCTAAGTTATCTAAGACAGCACAGTTACCAGATCTAGTAGCAGAATCTGATGCTCTGATTACAAAGTATGCTTCGTTTGTTGATGAATTATATCTAGCAACACCAGCACCTAGGTTAGAACTACCACCTAAGACTGTAGCAAAATCACTTTGTGTCTGGGCAAGTGTACCATTAGCATACTGAGCAATATGGAAAGACTTAGATTGATGTGCGTCAGTACCAGAGAATGTACAATGGATACCAACACCTTTACCAGCAGCACCACCAATAGTTGTTAGGTTTGGCCACAGAGCATTCATCTTAGAAGGATCTGTATTAGCAATCGTAATTGTTATAGTATCAGTAGATTGCGTATAAGTGGTTGTAGCACTTGTACCAAAGTCAATAGCAGTGTATGGTAAACCATAGACCTGTACTTCTTGACCTACTTCATAGTCATGACCTACAAAAGGAATACCCTCAATAGTTCTAGAAGCACCTGTTACAGTTAACTTAATACCATTATATGTTTGCTGAGTAGCAAGATCAGTAGTTACAGTAGCAACGTCAACTACGTTAATTGCTTTCTCGAATCTTTGATAACCTTTACCTACATCAGTTAAAGGTAAAACAACAGGAGTATCATTACCACCTATATCTTTAGAGGTAGCATCTGCCTGTGTATTACATAATTGGAAATAGTTATCATCTATCTTGTAAACATAGATTAAACTATTAGTTACAAGTCCACCAATATTTCCTGCTTTAGATGGACGGTAGTAAACACCATTTCCAGTAAAGAGACCATGCTTGGGGAAGTAAATTGTATTATCTCTAGTGAATATTCTAGAATGATACAAAGAATGCTCATCACCTGTACCAGGATCTCCCAAGTCTCTAACACCAGTAGTTACCTGGATGTTTAAAGCATTGACAGCAGTATCATATAGAGCAATTTTATTATCGTCTATCTTACGAACGAAATATGTAGTATTCTTAACTAAACCTTGTGGAGATGTTCCACCTTCGTTTTCTACTGTATAGAATACCTTCCAACCAGTTTCTAATCTGTGGAAAGGTATAGTAATTTCATTATTAGTAGCATCAACTATAGTATCACTACTACCATCGAAGCGAAGCTTCTCTTCCTCAGAGTTGACTACCCACTGATACCTCTGGTGTTTGATAACCTCAGTTTCAGGTCTTTGTGATTCTCTGTCAGCAACGTCAAGTGAGTCAGATGGGGAAGCACCTGTCTTAACAATGTTAGCATAAACATCAGCATAGTATAATCTTTCAGCGAGCTGGAAGGTTGATTCATCATCATCCATCAGTACGATAACAGTACCAGATGAATATGGTGATGCTTGTGGACCCGTGAAGGTTACTTGTTCAATGATCGCCCTGGCAGATGATGAACCACCTTCTACAGCGTATCCAACAAGTAATGTAGTATTGTCACCTGTATGGTTCTCAAAGGTAATAGCAAAGATGTTTCTACCTTTGTTTTCTAAACCTGGAGAGAATTCAAATGGAGCAAGGTCTGGCTCATACATGAGACGTTGCTTATCGTCAAACACATAAGCATACTTCCATGTCCAGTCAGGCTGTCCACTAGCGTCTAAGTGATCCCTGAATACAACACCAGCACAATACGTCTCATTAGACGCTTTAATCATGTGCCTGTCCATATTCAATGGACGTAAGATAACTCGTCTTAAGTTATCACCAATTAGAGAGCAGTTAAATGGTAGAGATATTGGGTTATCTTCTAGATACTCACCACCAGATACAATAATAGATACGTACTCAGGTGTCTGAGTGTCTTGCTGAAGACTATAAGCGATCTGAGCAGCTTTCTTAATTGTACGAACTGGCTTGGCAGCAGACCTACCATCATTAGCATCGTCACCAATACCAGCGACAGAGGATACGTAAACACGACCACCGTTGTCAGCAGTAGCAACGTCATAAACGAATTTGGTTGTAGCAACTCGGTTGTTCTGAGTCTGCCTCGGTGGGTTATCAGCGGTAGGATAATAGACCGTACCGAAGTCGTTTGCTGTTGGATCTGTTTCTTCAAAGTTAATTAAGTTGGGACCTCTTAGGTCCAATCCCTTAGTTACAAATTCATTCTGAACATCTAGGTTACGAATTTGAGCAGTGTCTGAGATGATAGACCTTGTGGTTCTTATCTGACCTTCAACGTCTAAGTCAAACTCAGGATTTGTATTATTAATACCTACACGAATATTACCAGTATCACTCTTCGTTATGAATACAGCGTCATCTTCGTTGGCACCAGTACCAACACTAAGCTCCATTCTATCTGAAGCATTAATGACTAAAGATCTTACAGATCTGTATGATATAACAGTGGCAGCTTCAATGAAGTTCTGACCAGTACCTGATATAGTAAATGTATCTTCGTCTACAACCGTTATTGTATATTGACCTTCATCAAAAGTTCTCAGCAAATTATCAGAACCAGGTTTGACATACAACCTTTCGTTCGTATTAAGTCGATGAGCAATCGACGTAACGGTGACCACACCGTTGGCACGACCATAAGTGGCACTTGTCCACGGTCCCTGCGGAACTGACCCAGTGCCCTCAATTCTTTGTTGTGATGAACTCAGCCTAAACGTCATCTACTTGTACTCCAGTTATGCTGTTGTTACTTTAGTAATATCAATAATACCAATCCACTTCACGGTTGAGGAAGTCGAAACTGACTCAACATCAAAACTAAGATATGCGTTGCTACCAATCTGAAAAGCAACGGGAGATATAGACCAGGACTCAATTCCTGGAAGATGCTCATGTATGACCTGCTCATACTGACCTTGTAGAGTAGGAACACCATTAGTGTCTACTGTAACCACACAATCAAACATCGAAGCTAGACAGTATATATTGTTGCTAGTCTCTTGCCCAAATACCTTTGCCTTCACAAAGGCAACACTATTATGTCCTAGTGCTGGGCTGTTAGTAGCAATGTTAGTACTGCCATCAAAACTTAAACGAAGTAAATTATCAGCAGGAGTTGTGGTTCTCTTTGCTATGTATAGGTCATTTGATGCATCAGTAAAATCATCAGCAACCATGTGAATTGCTGATATATTTTTAAGCTCATAATGTGTATTTAACACCTCAGTTGAGCCTACGGCAAATCCGCCTATTGAACTGAAATTCTTCGTCGCCATGTTATACGGTTACCTCAGATTATTTATACCTTGACCTTAGTGGTAGTGTACCTTCCAGTAAAGGATGTGGAACTAGAAGCAGCAGTGGATTTCGCTAACGTAATCTGAACGTCATTTGAACTGACACTAACTGTACAATCCATTAGATCATTATCTGATGTAATAGAGTTAGTGACTGTAGCAAACGCTTCTGTACCTGAAGCAGAGCATACAGCAGTGACCTCGAACATATGAACCTTAGAATCATTACTCTCTAGAGTAATTAAAGTCTTAGAACCCTTATATAAAGTCTTATCGAATGCCGTAAAGGTAACAGTAGTAGAATAGGAAGGTATAGATCCACCTTCTACTCTAGCTGAATCAAGTTCAACAAATGATGCTGTAGAATCAAATAGAGTTAAGTATGAAGTATTTCCACCTGCTTCATAATTTCTATTTACCTTGAATGCTGCTTTTGCTCCAGTTGAATCTAATGACAAGAACTGCTTGTCACTATTCATATTGAAGCGAAGTTCACTCTGTAAAGAACTGATCTTACCATGTGCTACGTCAGCATTACTTAACGTAGCAACCGTAAAGGTTACATCAGTACCAGCACCACCACCAAGTAAACCACCACCAATGGTAACAATTTCACCTGCCTCAAAGTTAACACCACCAGAGTTGATAGTGATAGATGTGATAGTACCATTAGCGTCGGTAACAATATCAAATGTAGCACCAGATCCAGCAAACTCAGAAACACCAGCTGTTGCTGTAAATGTTGCTGATTGGTCATATGCTGCAGCAGTGGCGTTAAAGGTGCCTGGGTTCGCTCCTAGGGTGCCATCAGTGAACGATGCGATAGTACCAGCAACTAACTGATGTTTAAGGAATAAACCACCAGTAACTTCAAAATCCTTACTACTTCTAACCTTAGTAATGGATGTTCCTTTACGTTGAACATCTAACGTATCTAAACCTAATGTACCGTTAAGAGTATATGTTCCTTCTATCTCGACAAGCTTCGCAGTTCTAATTGTCCACTTATCTTTGTTTAGAGATAATGAGTTAAATCCTGCGTTATAAAACTCAAATGTATCTTCGTCAGATCCAGGAGTTACCTCAGTTAATATGTAAGTATCTTGGTCAACGTCACGTACACCACCAAGTGATACGTAGTCGATACCGTTGTAACCTTCAAACTGTGATGTTGAAGTATTGTATCTGATACCACCAAGATAAGTGTCGGCAGCAGGAGGTCTTGAGTTTGTATCACCTACAGGAACAATCAGTGAACCAGTAGTATCACAAAGAATGTTTCTCGCAACACTTGGTTTTAAACTGAGTCCAGTACCACCAACATCACTAATAAGAACCTTTTGTACAGAATCAGTACCAATGACTCCTGAATCAAGAGTGATCTCATCACCCTTAACATAATCTTTACCACCAGTGTTTACTGTTACTGTTGTAATAGAACTACTTACAACTGTTACATCAACAGTACCACCAGAACCCTTTCCAGTTACGGTGGAAGTAATAGCAACGTTAGTAAACGTACCATCAGTGAATGTTGTACCAGTTCCTGAAGTGTCTAATGTTATTAACTGCCCAAATGATGTGGATACTCCTTGAGCAACGTTGGAGATCTCACTATCAGTAATCTTTAATCTTTCATTGGCCTGAATGAATCCCTTGGTGGAAAGGTCACCCTTATCCATCTCCAATTTAAAGGTTTCATTAGTACCATCATTTGTTATGAAGTCTCTATCAGGACCACCTGTAAAGGTTATTCCACCATTTCCTTTTGGTTGGAATCTGAGAGAAACATCAGCATCTGTACCGATAGCCTCAATAGAAGCATCGTTATTAATCTGAAGTCCAGCAGCAGCAGTACCTGTTTTTACAACACTGTTAGTAACGTCAACAGAAAGAACTGGGCTAGCAGTAACTGTTGTAGCACCAACTTGGAAATCATTACCTATAGCAAGAGTAGCACCCCACTTACCTTTCTCTACACCAGCAATGGCAACACCAATAGTATCAGCATCACTTCTGAATATACCAGTAGTGGCAGAGTTGACTAGGTTGAGAGTAGGAGCAGCAGCAGTACCATCAGCAAGTTGAGCAGTTACATTTGTAAGAGCAACATCACCAACTGTCTGAGTTATGTCACCTGTTAATGTAAGGTTACCTGTCTGTGTTGTGTCACCTGTTGTTGTGGTAGCACCTGTGATAGTTAAGGTGTCAGTTGACTCATCACCAAACGCTAGGTTACCCTTAACGGTTAGGTCACCATCAATGACAGCATTACCAGCCTGTGTACTATTACCAGTGTCACCTATAACCTGGAATTTACCAGTACCATCACCTACAGTTAATGTACCCTGTGCCAGGGCAGGATCTTTCTTACCAGCAATCTTGAAGTGGCTATTATTGATAGCACCATCATGAGTTACTTCAAAAGTCTCAGTTGTTGCTATAGTAGTAACATCTAATAAGAATGTGTCTCCTGTTGTTGTGGGAGGAATTCTTGGCTTAAGTCTTTGTGTTGGGTTATATCCATAGCCAGGTTCCGCTACAGTAACGTCTCTAATGAAACCTACTTTAGTTACAGTGTATTGGAATCCAGAACCTGTACCACCTGCGTTGGCAGGATCTACAGATAGAACATCACTAACAGCGTAAGGACCACCAGTTAGACTGATGTTTGTTACTTCTGATAATGTTAAATCTTGTTGGTCTAATCTCCATATTACTCCAGAACCAGCACCACCAACATCTGCAGCAGCAAATGATACAGTGTCGTTAGCAGCATAGTTCTGACCCTGTGATGAAGTGGACTTAATAGAAGTGAATACACCACCTGTTACAGTAGCATCTACTGTTAATCCATCACCATAGTTTCCAGCAGCACCAGCAGCAATGGTTATACTAGCACCCATATTAGCATGAGTCTGGCAAATATAATCTGCGGTCTCTCCAGCAGTACCAGGACGTATGATAATGTCAGTAAAGGCACCTGCTGATCCAGCAGTACCATTAACAACAGTAACTATATCTGAACTGAGAGTACCACCATCTTCTCTACCTGCGATGATAGTATGACCACCATTGGAAGAATCTGATTGATCGAAACGGTAAGTATTACCTTCGGTCATATTGATAGTAGCCTGTGTGCTACCATCTATAACAAATACGTTATCTGGGGGTGAAGCGCCAGGGTTGGTAATAACAGTTACTGCGAATGTTTGAGCAGGTACGTTAAAGGCAGTAACACCTGTGTAATCACCATCAGTATATCCTGAACCAGCATTGGTTATAGTACCTTCCCAACCTGGACATCTAAAGTCCGCTGTAGCAGCACTCTGTGGTTCTGTAGCACCGCTTACCCAAGTAAATGATACTCCAGTATACTCACCAGGGGTATATCCTGATCCAGCATTGGTTATTGTACCAGTTAATGATTGTATATTACATGTAATCTTAGCGTCATGACCAGCACCACCTTCTAAAGCAATGGTTGGAGCAGTATCATAACAAACACCTGGGGCGGTGATAGTTAATTCTGTTAATCTAGCACTCTTCTTACTAAAGACTGGTGTAAGGTCAGCTTCACTAACAGCACTACCACCTGTTAACTGAACTGTTGGTGCAAAGTTATAACCAGATCCTTGGTTTGTAAGAGTAACTGTTCCTATTGGGAAACCAATAGTACAAGTAGCAGTACCACCAGATCCTGTGGTGTCTGTACCGTCTGCAGTAATTGTTACAGTAGGTGCTGAGGTAAATCCAGATCCTCTTCCATTAACGGATACACTGGTTATAGGTCTACCATTGAATACTGTGAAACTAGCATCTGTAGTCTGTGATTCATCAGACTGTGTAATGGTTGGAGTTGTTGAACCATTATACAGAGTACCTTGCTCTGTAATAGTAATAGAGTTAACAGCACCAGCACTGACTGTACAAGTAGCAGTAGCATTAACACCTTTAAAACTATGACTCTCTCCAGCAGCACTAGCAGAAGCAGTTAGTGATACAGCACCACCACCCTGTGAGGTAGATACTTGGAAAGTATCTCCAGAAACATTAATAACATAATAAGTGGTACTATCTGTCAGACCAGGAGTCTCAGAACCACCGTTATTATAATAAACTATTCTTAAATTATTTGTAAATGGATGACCAGTAATGGTTATCGTATTACCAGATATACCTGTTTCTGTGTCAAATGTAAATTCTTCTGGTGCTTCAATCGTTAAAGTTGGAGCAGATGCATAATCAGCACCACCATCAGCAATATCAATTCTATTAAGAACACCATATGTTTCTAGAACAGCACTAGCATCAGGAGCAGTACCAGCATTCTGAGAAGCACTGAAAGCAACTGCTGGAGGAGTTGTATAAAGAGTACCAGGATTTGTTAATGTAATATCCTTTACAGCACCATCTTGTGTATCAAGAGAAGCAGTAGCAGTAGCGACCACAGCAGGGTCGGTATCCATGTCAAGGTTAGTTGAACCACCTTGATATCCTGTACCAGTATTCTGTACTGTTACAGTAGCAACACCATCTGAAGATAGTAATAAGTTAGTGTCAGATTGTAGACCATAAGCATTGAATCCACCCCTCTTTTGGACAGGACCCAGGTATACATCAATAGAACCTATCTGGTCAGAGTTGAAACTACCAATCTTATACTGGTCAAAGTATGCGTTCTCTGCGAAAACAACCTCACCATTGAAGGTAGTGTCTTGGTTGCCAGCAGGGTCAATTAATAAGTCACCACTTGTAGTGGATATTGTGTTACCAGCGAGACGAATATTACCAGTCTCAATGTATGCTGGATAAATGTTTGTTGTACCAGTGGAGTCAGATAGACCAATACTGGTTGCTTGCTGTGATGATGATGTTGACTGGAAGTTAACATTACCTGTCTCTTGGTCAACTAAGAATACTTCACCAACTCTGAAGTCACCTCTCTGGTCAGTAGATGAATAGAATACTCTACCACCATTAAGTTCTACTGCTTCATTGGCTTGCTGTGCTAACGAACCATCGTTCGACAAGTCCTTACCAGCACCAATATACATGAAGTTGTGGGCAGTAAGATTTAACTTACAACCATTACCATCAGCAACAGCACCTTTATTACCATAGATGTTAGATGATGCTAATGCTTTGAACTCACATCCAAAGTCACCATAGTCTACAAGTGAAATACCAGTAGCACTATCACCACCATCAGAACGAATATCTTTTACATATCCAGCATCAGTAAATGAGGATGATCCTGAATCTCCATTGAAGTGTAATAATAAAGATGTATAAATGTCAGTTCCATACTCACTTGAAGGAGCAGTGAAGTTACCTGTAAATCTTGCGGTTCCAAGACTGACCCTTACTTCATCTAATTTACCTGTGAAGTAGTCAGATCCAGTACCAGTAGCAGAACCTATGTTAAGAGTTTTTGTGTTTCCGTAATTATTACCGTCTGTATATGTACTACCTGATTGAGTACCATTAATGAATAACTTTGTAGAACCGTTATATCGAGCAACAGCAATGTGAGCCCATGTGTCAACGCTTATTGTACCACCAGTAATATGTGTGGCAGCAGCAGATCCAAACTTAACTGTACCACCATCATGCCATAGATATGGACCACCATCTGAAGTAGCACCAGTACGGAAGTCAAGAATACTATTAACACCAGAAACTGAGGTTGGATATACCCATGCTTCTATACAGAAGTTAGCAGTACCAAAACCAAAGTCTTCCTGAGTCTCTATACTAACAAAGTCACCAGTACCATCAAGTGCTAGTGAAGCAGTTCCAAACTTAGGTGTAGTTGTATTAAGAGAAGCGTCAGCATTAGGTGTAAGAGTCTTACCTACCTCAAGTGGAGTAGTAAATTGTCCCTCACCTTTTCCTGTTAGGAAAATATATGTTCCATCATTATTAGCAATGTTACCATAACCTTCTGCTTTCTTATAAGTTACATTACCACTTGTGTTTCCAGTGGTAAGAGCAAAGGTAAAGGTATCAGCAGTTGGGGCACCTGTTACTTGATAATAACCATCAGTAGCAGTACCAGTGATGAAGTCAGCATAAACTCTATCGTTAGTAACAAGACCATGAGCAGTACGTGTAACAGTTACGACATTACTACTTACAGCATAAGTACCTGACTTAAACTGATTCTCTAACTGATAGATCTTTTCGTTAGTAGCAAATGTACCAGAAGTACCAGATAATTTTAATCTTGCCTGTCCAGTACCATGCTTACCTGTAGCACCCTGTACAGCCTTAATACCTTCGTTAGCGAGGTATATAAAGGAGTTTTGCCACTCACAACGAATACCATTAGTTAAGTATACACCAACAGAATTAGGTACAAAGAAGGTTACTTCGTTGAATAGTACAGCAGTCTCTAATGAGTTTGAGTTGGATATAGCACCATCTAATTTAGCACCACGTCCAGCATCTCCAGCATCAAATCCATAAGGGTCGGATGCTGATGTAGTTGATCCCTTATTAAGAACGGTAACTCGGTTTATATAAGCACTTCTATCTGAATCCCAGTTGTTAGCACATACAAATGCGTAACCAGTATCATTACCAGAATTATAAATTATATCTTTTACAGTTAAATCTGAGACTGTTGTGTCACCAGCAAGGACCATAAAGTCCACATCATTGGTACCACCAGTCGGCTTTAATTGGGTAGCCCTAAGTCCAGCACCCTTAATAGTTACACCATCAGGTATGTTTAGAGGGGCAGCTTCAGCATACTCACCAGCAGCAATATGAATTATATCACCTGCTGTAGCAACTGTTAAAGCTTTAGCAACAGTTAAAAATGGGGTAGTTGTACTCTTACCTCTATCAGCACCACCTGACAGACTTGAAGCATCAGAACCTGATTTAGCAACAAAGTATGTATTATTTGGACCATTAGTTATATCCGCAGCAAACATTGAGGCAGTAACACTTGCCGTGTTCGGTACGGCATTTGCTATTTCCTCTACTGTTCCGTTATTGTTAACAAAAAGCTTCTTATCCGCTATATTAAGAGCAACTTCCTTATCGACTAAATCAGAAGTCGTCGGTGTTGCGCTTGCCGTCGTCGAGCTTTTGAGTTTGATCCTCGTTGCCATTTATAGCATTCTCTGATGATTGTTGTTGGTTTATAGTATTTAACTGGTTTGTTAAATCTATGACTTTTGCCTCAAGCATAGTATTAGCGAGAGTCAGTTCACCAACTTTACGTTGTAATGTAGAAATAATGATGTTTACATCCATGATTTAAAAGAACGTCAGAACGTACCCCCATCGACGGTATTAGTCCAAACAGGAACACCAGCAGCGGTGACTGTTAAAACTTGATAGGAGGTTGTGGCATCATCACCAGTACCAGGTGATGCCATATTAGCAGCAGCTGTTACCTGCATAGCAGAGGCACCGTTACCATAAGGAACGCCATATTGAGTAAAGGTTGAAACACCTGTACCACCATATTGAACTTCAAGATCGGTATCGAGTTCTAGATCACCAAGTACAACTGTACCACGGTTACCTGTTACTCCAAATACTGTATTGGTATCTGTAGCATTCTCAATGAATGTCCAAGCACCGTTACCATCGTTACCACCTGTACGGTCATAACCGAAGAAACCAAACTTAGCATTACTACCATCATGATAGTGTACTTTCACACCTCTATCTAGGCCATCAGAAGCATCGCGTGTTGCAACGATTGAACCACCGCTATCGATGTTTCCTGTGATTGCCTGATCTAAAGTAATCTGCTTTAGACCTGTATTGATAGATTGAATATTTGTTGAGTTTGCTATATTTGTTCCAGTGATATCATCACCAACATTAAGTCCTACAACACGGTCAACAGTAAGAACTGTAGCACCAGAAGTAGCAGCGACTGTAAGTGATAATGTAACTGTAGGATCACCTAATTCAATAGTAGGATCATTAACAGACATTGAAGCACTGTTTACTGTAGTAGTCGTACCATCAATCTGTAAGTCACCTTTAATAATAACCAAACCCTCTGAATCATTACCAGCAGGATAAGGGTCAATAATCATCTCAGTACCAGAAGTGGTAGAGAGGATATTACCATCCATCTTTAACTGGTCGATTGTAAATTCACCAGTCTGGTTGATGGTACCAGAAACGGTTTGTGTACCACTGAAGGTCACACCGTTATTAAAGGTAGTTGTTGAGTTAACTGTTAAGGTATCACCAGCAGCAGTACCTATAGTTGCGTCATCATCTACATTCAAATCTTTGATCCATGCCTTAGCACCAACACCTAAACCACCTGTAATTACTACAGCAGCAGTTGTGGTATTGGAAGCAGTAGTGTTATCGGCAAACTTAACCTGAACACCTGAATCGAATTCTTGATCAGCACCAGCCCAACGTAGTTTGTCTAGTGTTGTTTCGTCGTAATAAACACGTGCGTCATTACCAGATCCAAACTTCAGGGGGATGTCGTCTTGGATTAGTAATGCAGCAGCAGCGTTACCACCACTTGATCTTCTTATTTGTACATCAGCGTCAGAGTCATTCCATACAAACTCTATATCGCCAGTAGTACCAAATTCTAATTCCTGACCATCTTGTAAAACAACCTTACCAGTTCCATTGGCAGATAAGATTAGGTCAGAATCTGTTGTACTTGTTGTGACTTCATTAGCGTTGATTTGAACATCATCAACATAGAAATCATCAAGTTTCTTATTGCTGTCTACGATCAGAGCACTAGCAGCGGTTGTTACACCGTGTACTTGATCCAGCATGTCGGTGAAATATTTACCACCAACCACTTGAGCAGCACTATTATTGTCTCCAACAAACAGTCTGTCTCCGAGGTTCGCTTGGGTACCTGCCCCAACCGTTAAGGCTAATTCACCGAAATCAACGGTACCTGGAGCAGCTGTCCCCGTACTACGTTTTACCAGTAACTTTGATGCCATCAGAATGTTCCCCCATTAACTGTGATGTTGTTTAACACATTTGTTGGTATAAATTTTGCTTTTGAGGAGTTGTATACCAATACTCCACCATTCTGTAAACCGCCTTCACTTGTATCTGTCAGGTCAACGTCGGCCAAAGCACCAACTGTTCCACCGCCACCACCAGTGGCGACTCGTGTAACTCTTGGAACTGATTGATCTCCAAATCTTAATCTTGCCATTAGAGTGTGACCCCCTCCAGAACACTAACTGTACCTTCAAGCACTCTGGTCTTTAACCCAGAAGCTGCTGTTATAACAACATCATAAACATATCTGCCTGACTTCATAGCGGTAGTCTGAGCAGCTGATAGAGAAAGTTGAATGCGTCCAGCGGTAACAGGTGTTAGGATAGCAGTTGAAACTGTTGTAGAAGTACTACTTGTGTAATGCTTCTTGATCTTACACGCTGCTGAGTACCCAGTCATATCAAATTCAGTACCGTTATCGTTCTCGACTGAGAAGTCGATGTTGAAATCGGCACCTTGGTAAATCAATAGATTGGATACAGCTGATGCCATGCTCTAGAATTTTCCCTAAAGAGTATTTATCTCAATGTTATTTATTACTGTTTTCTACTAGAACCTTAAGCATATCCTTGAGTTCCGTAATCTCGTCCTTCAGGTCCATAACAGACTTATCTTTTAAGCGAGCTCGTTCCCTTGCTTTTACATAAGCAAGATAACCAGCACTATCAGTATTAATGATAGCGTTGGAATTTGGATCTCTTCCTAGATTCTTATGATCCTCTACTTTAATTAAACCTTTCTCGTCACGAGGGTCTATTTCACCCCTATCATCCTTCTTTGTGAGAATTTCCTTCTCTCGTGACCTTGCGTATGCTTCAAAATCTTCCATTATGCCAATGCAATGATTCTTAAATCTTTGACTCTTGGGATGTACGGTTGATTGTAATTTCTAAGTACGATTTTAAGTTGGAATCCATCATAAGCAGGAGCATCTTCAACGGTAAACTCATAATCTGTCCAGACAAATGGATCATTTTGAGGAACCATGTCTCCACTGTCAGGTATACCAGTAGTATTGAAATATTCAAAATTCAAATCATCAGTATCTCCAGTGTAACCTACAGGTACTAACTTATACATTAAGCAGAGATTAGAGAATTCAAAGTTGTTTGCTGCCAACGCAACCTTAACACCCGTAGCTGAGTTATCAAGTCTAGCGAGTCTAGTGATGTATATAGCAGCATTCTCATCACCTACTCCAGCAGAAGGAGTCCAGTTGTTGATGAGGTTAGCAGTGGTAGTGACACTCATTCTCTGAGTATCAACAACAGGTGATAAGTGACTTGCGTCAGAGAAGAAGTTTAATTCTACGTCAAGTGATTTACCTCCAGACATATTGCTAATTTCATTTTGCTTAGAAGCAATGACCTTAGTAGCAAGGAAGTAATTGATATCATTCAAAGTAATATCTCTGAATGTTGTATCCTTAACGAATGATGTCTCAGCAGTATATCCTGATGGGAATGGACCACATGAGGTTCCACTTGTACCCAATGCTCTAGCACTAATGCTACAGCCAGGTTGTGTCTGAGTTTGTATTTGTGGAGTTAGCACATCCCAAGGTATGTTTTGGGAAATGGTTACACCATCCCCTCCAGCACTGATTGTTTTATGTGCTTTAACTCCAGTAATGTTTAGTCTATATTTGTGTGGACTATTTAAAGAGGTCAGACCACCAAATGTAGATGTATGATGTGTACCGTTAATCTTTGTCAGAGGTATACCAGCAAGGTTATAACACTCTACGGTAGCCTCTATAAGATGAGCAGTACCTGTAGCAGAACCTGAATTAGTAACAGGATCCCAATTTCTACCACTTACAGAAGCAGCATTATGTCCTAAGATATCAATAATCCAATCAGGAGAACCTGTATTGATATGCTCATAAGCTATAATTTCATCACCGATCTTAACAAAGCCTGGGTTTGTATTGGAAACAGCAGGAGCAGCATTACCTGGTCCAGTATTTCCTGAATTTAAACTAGCAGCTTGTGTTGCGTTACCACCTATACAAAGATGGAAGTTAGCAGCATTCTGTACTGTTATCTGTGATATACCTGAAGCAGCAAGAGCAACTTTAAGTGTGGTATCACCAACTTCAGATTTAACACCATCTACAACAACATAGTTAGCAGATGATTGCATACCATGATTGCTATGGAAGACATCAACATATGCCTGATCATCAGTTGTGGCAAAGGCGTTTGGTAGAGCACTTACAAATCCACCATTATTCTCTTCCAGTGTTGCGTTGTTAAGAATCAACTTAGACTGAGCAAGAGTAGTAGGTAGAGTAAAGTCTGCTCTATAGATCTTGAACATCAAGTCTTCAAACTGAGATGGTGTCCAAGTAGAAGCGTTCTGTGATTTGAATAGAACACCGATATATGGCTGCTCAGAGATCTTCTCTCCTGCGTGAGCAGCATCAATAGCATCTTCACCTAGAAGTGAGATGAATACTTTATATTGGTTTGAGTCAGATGTGACAACAATAGCATGTTCCTGTTGATGTCCTATGAATACTGGAGACTCAAATACAAATGTTGTTGGTGTAGAAGCATCTGCTGATGTAACTACGTCAGCTGCCTTCTTGATTACCTTAGAGAATGGAACGATTACCTGTGTTGGGGTACCATTTTCTACGGTACGAATGTCAATAGCAACTGGGATCTCAGAATCCTTCTGTTGGAAGAATAGATCGATCTTAGTTAAGAATACACCACCTTCTAAGTCCTCATCTTGAATCAAGAATGTTTGAGCAAGAGGGTCAGACCATAAGGTTCTGTTCTGTGTAAATCTCTGCTCATCAACTTGAGCATTACGTACAGAAATAATAGTTTCCTGCTGAGTCTGGAGAATACCAGTAGCAGAGTATTCTGTCTGAGCACTAGACTCTGATTCACCTTGTACTTGTGAATCATTAGTTGTATCAGATAGACGGAAGATACGTGTACCAGTCTTAAACTTAGGATTAGTAGATACGTTAGGTTCTGGTATAAAGAATGTTCCCTTCAGGAATCCAGCACCATCTGTAATTAATCTTCTCTCTTTAACTTTCGCACGAGCACCTGAAGACTGTCCAACCAAGATCTCATTAGGGATTGGGTTGCCAGAATAAGCTCCGAGAGCTTGAGCAGCGAGAGCGTTAGTGTCAAGGTTAATCCATGCCAGGTTGGCAGTGTAATCTGAAACTGACGAAATACTTGTACCTGTGTATGGGTTTGTATTGTGCTCATGGTTAGGTTCCAAAATTCTTAGTGTACATCCAGATGTAAGACCTTTAACTGTCTCACCAACCTGGAAAGGAGTTGAGTTAGTATCAGAATCATCATTAGGATTCTTAGTTACCTCAAGAAGTTTAGGAGTGATATATGCCTTAACATCTACACCATCAAAGAAAGCATAGAAACGTGTCCTTGGCTTGAGTTTCTCACCCTTAAATTCAATGTTCCTAGAACGCATATTTTGAATATGCTCAACAGATACAATCCTGTTACCAAGACTCTGTTGTTCAATAATAGGTGTAATACTATGGCGAATACCAGTTCTTGACTGATCTGTTCTAACTCTTGAGAATCTCTCAGTTCTGGTACGTCTGTTCTTACCTTTACCTGTTGTGACTTGACGTGTCTGCCATACAGTACCAGACCATGTTGTCTGCCATGAACCCCACTGAATAGGTGTTAGACCATTCTGATCAGCACCAAACTCTCTAACAGTTGTCATGTAGTTACCTTCTACAACTGGTCCTTGGATAGCAGCGAGTGTCTTAGTGTCTACCCAGTCATCAGTTTCTGGAGTTAATTTAATATCTCCAATGAAAGTAAAGACGTTGAATGGGTTTACATTCTCTAAAGCAGAAGCATAAGGTTGATCAACCAATACTAAGTCAGTATATGGTAGTGTTACTAGATCACCTGTTTGTTGAATATTAGTAGAGGTGGAACTAACAATCAGAGGAAGGTTAGTTGTATAGTGGGAAGGACGTAAATGACCCTCATCAAAGTCAACTGATACTCTATAGTCAGGGTGGAATGTATCACTGGTTGCTAGTGACGCAAAGTTATCAACGATAAATCCATTCTTAAATCTATCCATACCATTGCTATCTCTAACAGCAAAGGTAGCAGTCTCAGCTTCTAGTAGTGATAACTGTGTATAGTATTCAAGAGTCTTGATTCTGTGCTCAAGCTGTTGAATATCTCTAAATGTATATCTCTTAAAGTTTGTCTGTGTGATAGTGACATCTTCATCAATATCAAAGACATAAGGTTGAATATTAATAGTTGCCAGAAGCATAGCGTCTTCTGGATCAGATGGTTCGACAGGAGTCTCAGATGGTTCACCCTTAGCAATGATAATCTTATTATCTTTATTCATGCTAAGTTTGTCTATTCTACCTAAGTAATACTCATAGGAAAGAATAGTGGTATCTGCCTGTCCTGGTAGACCTACAAGGTTACCAGTGAATGCTCTAGTACTGAAACCAAAATAATCATTAGAAGAATGTAAGAATGGTGATAGCCTTGTACCTGACCCTGAGATGGCAGCAGGAACCATTGGACGGAAGTCTAAACCGTTTCTTAATGGAATTATACCAAAGGTAGGTATTTCTTTATAATCATCAGAAGAATAGGAATCAACACTATAGAATCCATCTCCAGAAGTTGTGGAGAATCTATCGAAGATAACTAAGATTCTACGTGTAGGAGCAGCATAACCAGACTTCCTTACAAGTCTAGAATAATCATAATACTGTTCTCTTTGACCATTATCTAAGTCAAACGATGATGTGATATTAGCACTACCAGTTTTAATGGTTCCAAGAGTAATCTTACCACTAGCATCAGGAGTAGATATACCTTCCTCTCCAGAGAAAGCATTCTTATTCAACATTACATAGTACACTGTGGTACTATCAAATGATACGATCTGTGCTTTAGCACCAGATTCAGCACCTGTTAATATATCACCTATCGCAAAATTACCTATAAGGTTACTATAACCACAGTTAGGTATTATGGGATCATCAGAATTAGATGACTCATATACAGCCTTCACTGAGAATACATCAGCACATCCAAGAGATATAAACTTATCTTCTAATCTATGTCCATAACCACCAGTAGTTTGTGTTAAACCATTAGCACTAGCACCATAAGTATGATCGACTCTAAGCACCTTCATACGCTCAGTAGTCTTTGCTTTCGCAGTTCTATTACTTGAGTATACAGTTGCTATAACAATAGCAGCTGAAGTACCAGCATTTAATCCAGTGATAGAAGCACTAGCATCACCTGGGTTAGAAGTGGTTGCTATACCATTACCTACGGTGTAAGAGGTACCCGCATTGGTTCCAGCAGTGGCAATGACTTGGAAGTCATCTCCATCTGTGGGATCTCTGAAGGTAAGATTAGATCCTGCAGAGAGGGAGAATGCTCCTCCAGTAACTGATACTGAATAGGACTTTCTGAAGTATCCGAGAGGGGCAACAGAACTACCAGAGCTGTTAGTGGAAGTAGACTTAACGGCAGCTTTCGGAATAGCTGATATAAGCGTTCTCTTTTGAGCTTCCCTAATTTGTGGTCTGAGTAATGTGATGTTTCCACTGATTGCTCCATCGTTTAAATTATTTGAGGTGATCCTTTCAATAGCGATCTCACCAGCATTTGTTATGCTAGTGACTCTAACCTGATGTGACAAGTTATTGTTACTGATAGCAAGTACATCATTCTTCCTCAACTGTGCTGAGAAATTAGATAGACTAGCAGTTAAAGTAGCAGTTGCGTTACCAGATGTACTGCTTAATACAGGAGCATTAGCAGCTACAGTTGATCTAAGATCTAAATCTATATCAGCAGTAAATCCAGCCTTATAGAATGACTTACAGTCAGTAAACTGATAAGAAGTAACAGCACTGATAGTAGCAATACTAGCAGTAGGATTCTCTTCTAAAGCAATAGTCTCATTAACTGCGAAGTTACCAGTCACCTGTTCAAAGGTAACAGAAGTAACAGTACCATTGGTCCTAGAATATCCAGTAGCACCAGATGTCATACCAATATACTTCTTATCTCCTACTATAGCAGTACTACCAATAGTAACAGTTGTAAACAGATCAACATCTGCTAAAGCAAGTTGATATTTTGTAGCAGTAGTATCTCTAGCACCACTCTCAAATGAGAATCCAAAAACTCTTGCTTGTCCTATGGTGTCACCATTTGCGTTACCACCACTAGCAATCTTCTCATTATGTAAACCAACAGTATCATATAATTGAACACCACCGAACAGATTACTAATCAGAACATAGTTACCAAAGTCTGAAGTAATAGACTGTGAATCAGCAGCAGTAAATGTGCGGGGCTTGTCCGAATCCTTAAATGTATTTGCTAGTTTCTCTGTTCTATAACCAGAAACATAAGCAGTACCTGGAGAGACTTGTACAGCAAGCTTATCCTCAGTAGGTGTAGCACCATCCTGTGTGGTCTGCTCACTGGTGAAGACCCCATTATTAAATGCGTTGTTAAGGTTCTCCCTTACGTCAACACTAAATCTCTTGACATAATAGTCACCAGACTCTTCTTTAGTTCTAGTGGCAAGTATATCATTAATAAACCCAAGATCACTACGCTCAACTTTCTTCTCAATCTTACCAACGTTAGTACGTAAGAGTTCAATAAAGTCAGCAGAGTTAGGATCAGCAAGTGCTTTCTTAACTAGGGTTAGGTTGATTTTAAATCTATCTGCGCCTGGTGCTGAGAAGTTTGTGCTACCTATAGCATTGTCATATAGGGTAGCATCCTCATCAGCAGTTATAATTCTCTCTTCTACCTTAAGTCCAACCTTATAGGATGGAGTATTAGAATATTGATCAAGTATTAAAGTCTGCTCTGCTACAGGTACAAAGTATCCACGAACAAAGTAAACACCTTTACCAATGTTGGCAGTAGAACCAACAGCAGTACTATTAGAGTTTAATAGTTGAGCAAGGGGAGTACCAGCAACAATAGTAGAGGTACTATAAGTAATATCTTCCTCACAAGTTAATATCTCACCAGCTTGGAATACACTGGTTACATTATCATCTGCTTTAGTTAGATAGGTAATATAGAATGAAACATATCCACGAGTTGACTCTGTAGAACTGATTGAAAAATTAACTCTAGCACGGATGTTTGAAGTGGCACCCTTCACAACCTTGCCGTTAAGTGAATCTCTATACAATTCTAAAGGTAGGTTCAGATAGTTATTCTGAACTAAAACAACAGGATAATTCCTATTAAGTGTAGTACCACCAGGTACCACCATACTACCCTCTTTATACACACCTTGACCAAACGTGTCTATCTGGTTCTGTAGGAGTGATTGGAGTGTAGTTAGTTCTCTTGCCTGTACTGGAAAGCCAGGCTTAAACAATACCTTTAAAAACCCTTTGTCGTCATCAAAGTCGTCAAAATAGGGAGATATGTTTAGATTCGTATTCTGTGCCATTTAGAATTCAATTACTACTTTGAGCTCTTCGTTCTGATCCGCAGATCGGGTTATTGGGTTCCTATTGTCTATGTAGAGGATTTCTCCAGAGTTGATTTCAACCTCTCCGTTAGCATATCCTTCAACAAATGAAAGACCTAGTTCGTATACAGATACACCAATAGTGATCTGTGTAACTGGGTTTTGTGATGTACCAAATGTCTGGTTAGGAGTAGCAGTTATAAGGTTTGATGAGGTAATCTCATAGTTACCACTGAACTCAACAATATTTCCAGAAGTTAATCCATCAGTTGAATCTTGATAATAACGCAATACTTTCGTAGTCGAATCATAAGAAACAATATATCCCTTAGCATTTGTGGTATTCTGTGTGATAGTAGTACCAGCAGTAAAGGTTCCACTAGGCATACCAGTACCAGACTGAGGGAAGATCATTGCTTTAATAGCAGATCTTGTATTCTGATCAGATATTGTAGTAGTTTTATAATCATATGGATTAAGTACCAAACCAACTCTACGGAATGTAAGGTCAGTTGGGAAGTCAACGAAAGCAGTAGATGTCTCTAGTTTGGAAGCAAACATAAGACGGTAAGCACCAATCTCTCTGATAACATCCGCACCATGTCCACCATTAGGAGGGATAATGACATCAAGGTCAGCACCTGATCCACCAGCTCCAATGTTAGGGATTAATCCAACATCAATAGTACCGAAACTATACTTAGATCCAGAGTTAGTAACAGTAACGTTAGTTACAGATCCAGACTCTACCGTGACAGAAGCATATGCTTGAGTTCCACCATTGATTGACCAGTCACCACGAATAGGTACGTTAGTGTAGGTATCATTGTTATAACCCTGACCAGCATTTTCAATAACAACAGTATCAATAGATCCAGCACCAGCAGCAGCTTGTACTAGAGAATTCTCAATTACAGGAATAAACTCTGTAGTAACGAATTTTAGAATATTATCAGCGTCAATAGTATACATATACTTCCAACGATACTTATACTCAGATGAGTCGTTGGTTTCAATAACTGTTGTTGATGTTCCTGTTGGTTGAATCAGTGAGGGTCTTCCTCTAGGGTATGTGGGAGACTGACCATTGTACAAGCATTTGTACACGTTGAAATCAGAGTTCATCACATAGAAGTTTGAATCATATAGACGAGTAGCACCATTGGCAGTAGTCTTAGCAGGACTGTAATCTGGTTTGTACATAGAATATGTACGTCCAGTACCACCAGTTGTTTCAGTGGGATCAATCCAATCTACTCTAGGTACAACAAGAGAAGTATCAGTAATATCTACTCGCTTAAAAGCAACCGAATCACCATACGTCTGTCTATGATATGTGAATGAGTCAATAGGCTCATTAGTAGGTGGGGAATCAGGATTACCCCAAACTTTCGGACGACCAACAAACAAATAAACTTTGTTTGCGTCCGAACCAGTGCTACCGAGAGTGTTTCTAAACGCCTCGGCTGCGTAAATTCTAAATTTGTCGGTTACAAGTGCCATCAGACAAGGGCTTTATAGGTTATTTATACGGTGTAGACACGAACTGTTGGAAGAATCTGTAGATTCTGTCCACTGACAGCTAGTGCTACTGGGATCTCAACCGTAAAGGTCGTTGCTCCCGTTTTCTTTATCTTATAAGTTCCATCTAAATCTGTACCAGAAACAGTACCAGATAAGAATTGAATGTATACTTCCTCACCAGTTTCACGATTGTGGTTAGCAGCCATAGTAGCAGTAACCTCACTCGTATTATAGGAAGTCTGTATACCATTAGTCCAAGCATTACCAGTCTTGATCACAGAAGCATAAGTTCCAGTTTCAACATTGATAGCGTGTCCAACACCTAACGATGGACCCGTATCTTGATGTCCTCTACCATTGGTAGTAACTGTAAACTGGTTAGTTGAGTAATCAACAGAACCATATAGGATTCTTTCAGCACCCCATACAGATTCAACAGCATTCCAATATGGAATTAATATCTCACCCTGGGATGGGAATCCAATTCCAGCATTATAATAAGCATTAAGAACATTAACTGTAGTATCAGTTGCTGTTAAAGAAGCATCCAAATGAGTTGTATACAAGAAGTTGACATTAGATATTGCCCTATCCCTCTGTGTTCTTTCAAGTGCTATAGGATGATATGCTGTAGCAGAAGGAACAGTATTATAATCGGATCCACCCTCTAGATTGGTTACCGCTATAACTTGACCACTACCTACAGATATTTCAGTCTGTGCGAAAGCACCAGTTCCACCACCACCATTGAATAGTAGGTATGGAGCAACTTCATAGTTAGAACCTGGATTAGTGATAATCACGTCAACGACCTTACCACCAGAAATTACAGCAGTAAACTCAGCAACAGTTGGTCGTAGTCCTGTATACTCATATGTATCTAATGAGGAGGAACTAGCAACAGTAGCAAGTGTACGTATGTCTCCCTCAGACTCAATCTGTAGTAAATCACCAGGGTCAATACAGTTGTAAGTATCTTCAGTTACTATATCAAGATTAGATCCAGTATAGATTAGAATTGATACGTCAGTTTTTGATCTAGGTGCCTCACTAAACTCAAGGATAGAACCATTAAGAGTAAAGGCAACTTCAGGTTCCTGATATATTCCATTCAAGAACATAACAATATTATTTGCTGTTACAACTTCTGTTGAATCAGATTCAAGTGAGAATGGTTGATCATTCTTCTTAAGGATAAATGTCTTTCTAGTTCCATTAAAGTATGGTGAAAGATCATCCATATCCTGTAACTGTCCAACATAGAAACAGTAGAAGTCCATATTACCCTTAGGAGCTTCCAAGAAGGTAATAGTAGATGGTGTGCCTGTATATGTGTAAGAAGTAGAAACCTTCTGTATAGTAGAGTTCAAGAATAATAAGAATCTATCATTAGCAGGTAGGTTATATCCAGTACCACCAACAGTAGCAGCAAACTGTGTAGTAACTCCATTAAAGGTTACTGTGTCAACTTCAACCTGGAAGGAATTTGTGACTGTACCACCAATATCAGCAGCATTAGCACCTAATACATCAGTATCTTGATATCCATCTCCACCAGAAACGAGAGCAACATCTGTTACTGCTCCAGTTAGTCTGCTAAGACCACCACTAGCAGCAGTAGCAGGTGTACCACCACTAATTGATACAGCAGGGGCAGAATTATATCCTTTACCTGTAGTTTGTACATCAATCCTTTCTAAGTATCTTCCAACAGTAGCAAAAGCAGTAGCTGTAGTTGTAATAGTATCAGCAGCGTTCTTAATGATTTCAACTGTTACATCATCATATCCAAATCCAGCCTCAGTTACGGTAATACCAGTAAGAGCACCAGCAGCAACAGCAGCAGTGGCAGTAGCACCTGAACCAGTATTAGATGTAATCTTTACAGTAGGTACATTGTTGTATCCAGCTCCTGTTGCGATAAGATCAATCTTCTTGATATATCCTTCGTCAGATAATATTGGAACAAGAGTACCAGCAGTAGTAGGTGTACCACCACTTACAGATATAGTTGGTGCAGTTTCATAACCGTCACCACACTGACCTACCGATCTTGTAATTCCACTAAAGTTACCCTGATCTATAGCGGTATATGCTAGATCCATCAAAGTATCTACAGAAGCCTGTACATGAGTACATCCCCACTGTCCATTTAAGACAGCACCAGAATCAGCACTTAAGAATGTGTGGTTATATGATCCACCTGTTATTACAGCACCTGCTGAAGCACTCTTAAACTTATGAGCATGGTTTCCACCAGTAATAATACTATCAGCTAGAGCAGATACAAACTGATGTGGAGATACATGAGAAGATATACCAACATCTAATGTAATAGTAGTAGCAGACACCGCTGAAATATTAACAGCATGATCAAATGATCTGTCACGCTTCGCTCTAATTTCTGCTCTCTGAATAGAGTTAGATACAGCAGAAGCAAATGTATGATTAGAAGATATGCTAGAAGGAATAGTATCTAAGACTTGAATATCGAAAGTATGTTGTGTTACATTAGAGATCTCAACGAATCTACCACTTAGAGGGTCTCTTACATTGATAGCATTAGTAACACCAGATACAAATGTATGAGCATCAGTGTTAGTAGAAGGTATTGTATCTAATACCTGTACAGTAAATGTATTAGCAGTCTTAGCATGAACCTTTAACCACTTACCACTAGCATAGTCAGTATTACGTGGGTATGACTTCTGAGCAGCAGCACCTGAAGCACCACCAAAGTTACAACTGAATGTTATAGCACCGTCGTCAAATAAAACCTCATCACCAACATTAATAGCATGGTTGACAGTTGTTGTAACAACCATTAAACCTGTAGCAGGATCGTATGTAGATCCACCAGCAGCAGTATATTCTGCTCTAGTTCCTCTAGGATAAGCAGTACCAGATCCCTCTGCTAATCCAACTTCGACTGTAATTGTTGTTACATCTACATCAGTAATAGCGAGTGTAGCACCATTAGCAGGGTCTGTTGCTCTTGGATATGTGTGGTTAGTAGCATGAGAGTCTGCGTCACAACTGAATGTTAATGATCCAGAAACGATCTGTACAGTATTGGAAGTTGTCAGTGAGTGACTACCAATAGTCAATACTAATGTACCGAGAGTTGGATTGTAATCAGCATTACTTACGTTATATTGTTGCCCTAAGTTATCACTTACAGCGTTGTTAGCAACACCACCTTGCCATGTATGAACACCTGATCCATAGTCACACTTGAATGTTATAGCACCATCGTCAAGTTTAACCATATCACCATTTTCCATACCATGACCAGAAACAGTCAAGGTCATAATACCTGTTGTGCCACTATAAGAAGCATCAGTAGGTGTCATTCCTGTAGGAGATACCCAAGTATGAGTTGTAGTATTCGTAGATGGTTGAGTTGCTAGAACTTGTACATCAAATGCGTTATTAGAAGCATTACTTACCTGGATCCACTTATCATAGAATGGATCAGTTACTCTAGGGTATGTGTGATTACCAGAATCACCATGAGTACATGTAAACTTGAAGCTATCCTTAGCTAACTTGATCCAATCACCATTGCGTAATCCATGTCCATTGCTGGTTACACTCATTACACCTGTTGTTGGGTTATAAGCAACAGCACTTGCCTGGTGTCCATCAACGATAGATCTAGGATAAGCATGGTTAGAAGCATCAGCATCCTCATCACATGTGAAGGTAACAGCACCTTCTAGCATCTTAACTGTAGTACCAGTTCTTAACTTATGAGCACCAATGGTGACTTCCATAGTACCAGCAGCAGCATTGTAAGTAGCAGCTGTTGGAGTATGAGTAACCGTTGGGCTTTTACCTACATCAAGAGTAATACGATCAGGAGTTGCTTCAACAATCTGAAGTGCTGTGTCATATGCTCTGTCAATCTTTTGTGTGACACCACCTGAAGTGGCACTTACGAATGTATGAACTGTAGTATTAGTTGAAGGTAGAGCATCAAGAACCTGTACATCAAATGTATTAGAAGTGACGTTACTTATCTCTAACCAAGCACCACTTACAGGGTCTGTTGGTCTTGGATATGTGTGATTACCAGCACCCTCAGTACATGTGAATGTTAGTGAATCATCTGCGAACTTAACGAAGTCTCCAGAAACCATTCCATGATCATTAATGGTAGATGTTAATATACCTGTTGTTGGATTGTAACTAGCATCAGTAACTGTATGTGTTATAGTTCCTGTTCTTGGATAAGCATGGTCAGTAAAGTGATCATCCATATCACAAGTCATTGTGATAGAACCATCAGCAAGTTTGATAGTCTGTCCTTTAACAGTGATACCATCAGCAAGAGCAGATACGAATGTATGAGCAGTTACGTTAGTAGAAGGTGTAGAATCTAAAACCTGTACTGTAAATGTATCTCTAGTGATATTTCCTACAGTAATCCACTTCTGACTTACTGGATCAGATGCCCTAGGATATGTCTTAGTACCAGCACCATGAGTACATGTAAATGATAATGAATCATCCTTAATCTTAATCTCATCAGTAGAAGTTAGATTATGATCAGGTACAGTCAATGTCATAATACCTGTAGTAGGATTATAAGCAGCAGTCTCTACAGTTAGTATTCTCTGAGGTCTAAATCCATGAGGTAATATGACTGAATTTGCCTTAGAAGACTTCCAAGTATGAGTATGATCACCACCACTAATAACACCAGCAGTAGCAGTAAATCCAGGCTTCCATCTATGAGTTGTGGTGTTAGAAGAGATACCGACATTAACGTTTATAGTTGTATCAGTAACTGCTAGAATTTCTACAGCATTGTTATATGCCCTATCCTTCTTCTGTTTAATTCCATCAGTAGCTGCTGTGTGGAATGAATGAACAGTAGCATTAGTACATGGAACGTTCTCTAAGCACTGAATATCAAATGTAGTTGCGGTTGTATTAGATACTTGTACCCACTTGCCAGATATAGGATCTGAAGGACGAGGATAAGCATGTGTACCACCACCTTGTGTACATGTAAATGTGAGAGCACCATCATCTAACTTAACCCAATCACCATCTCTCATTCCATGGAAATTGACGGTTATGGTAACAATACCTGTCTGTGTATTAAAGGAAGCATTGGTAGCTGTATGTGTTTCAATAGTAGATCTAGGATATACATGATCACCACTATACTGATCCTGATTACACTGGAATGTTAATCCACTAAGTTTTACACTTTGACCTACTTTGAGTAAATGGTTACCAATAGTCAAGTTCATGATACCAGTATTAGGAGTATACTGGGCATTAGTTACATCATGTGTAACCTGAGGTGATTTACCTACATCCAATACTATGTTATTACCAGATACATCCTCAATCTTAATTGGTTTATTATAAACTGGATCTGTAAGTCTAGGATAAGCATGATCAGTAGAATCCTCATCCATATCACAGGTAAATGTCTGTGAACCAGGAGCGATTAATACATGCTCACCTTTTATCAAACTATGAGAACCAATATCAAGGGTCATTAGTCCTGTAGAAGGAACGTAACTACCCGCAGTTGGAGTGAAACTGGTATTTACTATCTGTAGGTCTAAATGACCTGTAGTAGCGTCATATGACCCGTCAGTAACGTTGAAAAGAACCTGAGGTGTACTTCCTACGTTAACAGTAATTGTTGTACCTGTTACTGCTGTGATAGGAATAGATTTGCCGAATGCGAAATCAGTAGATCTAGGATAAGCATGATGAGTTATGCTATCATCCATAGCACACTTAAACTTCAATGAACCATCAGCAATCTGTATGCGACTACCAACCGTTAAAGTGTGTGATCCAATGGTTAATTCTAGTAGACCATTAGCTTGTGTATAAGTTGCTGCTGTAGGAGTGAATGAGGCAGTCTGAGTTGTAGAATACGCTGTAATAGAAGTATCCTTAAACTGTTGCTTATCGGTAAGATTTAGATGGTCATATGTATCGAAAGATTCATTATTAATTGCTTTAAGCACCATTTGACGTGCTTCTTCAAATACGTACTTAGTCTCTGTCTCTTCACCAGAAACATGGTTTCCAACGAAGTACATATTGATAGTATCGTATAATATGTGGTTTCCACCGAATGCTATATTGACACCAACTGCTTGTAGAACATCAACAGTATCTGCCTTACATTGGTTAGGACCAAGACCAGGAACAGTAAATCCAGTAGGAGCAGTTCTAGTGAACGTACTCATAGAATTAGTATTAACTGCTACCTCAACGATATTCCAAAGAGTGTCAACTGTAGAACATACAGTAGCACAAGGATTACCAGATAGTCTTGTTAAACCACCATCATATTTCTGAGTAAGACCATGTGTACCTTGTACAGTAACAGCATCTTGCTTAATGACTTCTTGTGCTATCTTATTTGCTTCACGGAAAGCATAGATGGTATGAATCTCTTCACCAGCAACGTGAGCACCATCAACATAGTACTTAGCAGCATCATATACCTCACTATTACCACCAAACTTCATGTTAATAGCAATAGCTTCTAAGCAGTCAACGACATCATCTACACAGTCCTGACTATCTCCTGTTGGTTCAACAAATAGAGTAGGTTCTGTCTTAGTGACATGTACCATTAAGTCAGTATTAACAGCAGTCTCAATGATAGTCAATAAAGTGTTAATAGTGTTCTTAACTGTGACACAACCATCAAAGATATAAGTAGTATCTTCGGTATACTGAGTATATCCATGACTTCCACCAACTGTAACTAACTCGTTAGTCACAACCTTATACATCAAGTTCCTTAACTGACCTATAACAGCAAGAGTTTGCTGCTCCTCACCAGCAATAACACTACCACTCTCATAAGCACCAGTGTAGAAATAAGCAGCATCATATACCTTGTTATTAGCACCATGTACTAAGTTAAATGATACAGCATCTATGATATCAAGAACATCATCTACACAATCTTGAGGTGTATATCCTTGAGCATGAGTATATCCAGGATAATCAATAGTACTGAATAAATGATATGCTTCCCATGCTAGGAACTCTCTATTTCCTTGTAGTAAATTGTAAGCATCTAACTCTCTACTTGAAGGTATAGTGTAAGGTATATCATTATGCATTCTCTCCACTGCTTCCTTAGCAATGAAATCCTTGTTCATGAGAATTAGGTTTGCTCCATCTGCTACTCTATTATCAGTAGGAGTACCATACTTATTAAGTAGACCAACAGCAATATCAGCAATTATCTCAGCATTATTATTGATCAATATACGAGCATCAGCATACTGGTTATTGACGTTGTGAGTAGCACCCTCAAGAACATTCGTGACTGTAATATTACCAGTTGCTCCAGTACCAGTGTTACCTCTCTTATTAATTAAAGATACACCGCTATATGTACCAGGAGTATATCCTGAACCTTGATAAAGACCATCTGCTGTATCAAGAGTAGCAATAACATCACCAAACTGATCTAACTGGAAGTTTGTCGAAATATCATTTCTCTTATAGTACATTATGATACACTCAGAATCCTCTTTAGGAGCTTCACTGAATATAATTGTACTACCACTCAAACTATATGACTCAGGGTTCTGGATAAGACCATTAATAGAAACCATAAGCATATTCTTATTAATTGGTGATACCGCAGCATCCCTATATCTGGTCTGGAAGTCAGTAGTCTCACCATCAAATCTAAGTCTGAGTTTATGCTGATTAGAAGTGGATAGACCAGTTAACTCTACTGGATATCCAGCAGAAGCATATGCTTTAGACTGAGCAAGTTTAATATTATCGTCATCAACCTTAATTACATAGTAATTGTCAGAATCTTGAATCTGTTTTCTAACCTTAGTAGCAGGAGTTACATTAACAGTAATTGTATTCGCAGCAACAGCACTGATATTAAGAGTCTTACCACTTACAGGGTCAGTAGCACGAGGATAAGCATGGTTAGTAGCATGATTGTCCTTATCACAAGTGAATACTATTCCACTATCAGCAATGGTAATAGTATTAGCAGTTGTAAGACTATGAGCACCAATATTGATGACCATATCTCCAGTTGCGGGATCATAGGTAGTACCAGAGGCAGCTGTATACTGGCTAGTACCATCTGATATAGCATTTGTGACACCACTTACAAAGGTGTGGACACCTGTAGCAGAAACATACTTATGAACAGATGTATCGGTGCTTATACCAACGTTAACTGTGAATGTATTCTTAGTAATCTGAAGAATTTCCAACCACTTACCACTAGCAGGGTCAGTTGATCTTGGATACTTATGCTCTGTAGCATGATTATCATAAGCACATGTAAGTATGAAGGTTTCATCTTCAAACTGTACATACTCACCTAATTCAAATCCATGATTTGCTACAGTTACAGTGAATAGACCCGAAGCAGGTAGATAAACAGCATTAGTAGCACCATGTGTGGTATAACCAGCAACAGGAGCACCAGTTCTTACATTAGGATATGTTCCAACGTTTCTTTCAGGTATACTTGATGGATTATCAATACCTTTCCATATAATCTCAGCAAGAGTATCAATAGAAGCCTGTACATCAGTACACTTAGGTGTAGTATCTTCAGTAATTGTTGAATCTGCGTTAGGAAGTAGATTCTGTACTGCCTGTTTACATAGATCTCTAGCATACTGAATAGCAGCAATAGTCTCAGTCTCCTCTCCAGCAATATGATATATGGCATTTGCTGGTTCAGTCCTAACAACATGATTCATATTGTCATTTGCTATGGCAGTAGTAATGATTGCCATTTGAGTAGTAAGAGCAGACTCAACTAGAGAACATGCTCCTCTATTACCACCAGTCTTAGCAGTCCTAGTTACATTCTGATGATCCAGAGGTGTAGTAATAGCGTTAATAACGATATCATATAAAGTAGTTACAGTTGCCTGTACAGCAGTACACTTATCATCAGGAGGATCAACAGTAATACTATTATCAATTACCTGACCTGTCATATCAGATACTGTCTTATTCTGTAAAACAAGATGTGTGATTAATTTTGCTTGTTCAAAGGCATATGCTGATTCAGCTTCTTCGCCAATAACAAATCCACCTGTTACATAGTAGTTTGCAGCATCCCAGACACCATCATTACCACCACGAGCAAGGTTCTCGACCATTACGTCGATAAAGTCTCTAATATCATATTCACACTCAATCCTACCACCAGTAACAGCATGAGAAGGATATTGTGTCTCCATCCTGTCTACAGCAGTCTCAGCAATCTGATTCTTATTAGAAAGGATTAAAGTTCTAGCATCAGCAACCTTATTATCAATAAAACCATCAGTATCAAATGTTATTGTACTGTCAAAGAACTGCTGCTGAGTAGAATGTGCTAGTGTCAGAGGATAGTTCTGCATTACCTTGATAGCAAGGTCTCTAGCATGGTTGAAACAGACGTTAACTTCAGTTTCTACAGAATCAACATGGTTACCATCAACATAATACTTGGCACCATCATATACTTCACTGTTACCACCATATGTCATGTTATAGCAGATTGCTTCTAATACATCGATGATATCATCGTAACAATCTTGATCAGAACCATTATGTACACTGAAAGCAGGGTAATCCACCTTCATCATACCTAGTGCTTCCTCAGCAATTAATTGCTTATTCTTAAGGATAAGGAACTTAGCATCAGCATACTTATTACCTAATACACCAACACCGCCAATATACTGATCTACAACATCCCATGAGAATGAGTTACCACCATAACGTAAGTCATTAGTCCAGTTAACAACACAGAACCTAATATCTCTAGAACACTTAGCTTTGTCATAATCTGGTTTAGTACCATCTGTTAAAGCAGGATATTGTGCTTCTAACCAATCAGAAGTGGTATCTACAATATAATCAATATTAGCAACTATTAGATTTCTAGCATCCTGATACCTATCAGAGAGTACACTATAATTAATCTTTTGACCAGTAATGAAACCATGGTTGGTTATAGTAAACTGGTTATTAGCTGTAGAAACTATAGAAGAACTAGACCCATCAAAGGTAACTGTTCTATCTTGTATCTTATCAAACTTATCTACAACAGCACTTAGAATCTTTCTAACATCCAATAGCTGCTTACCACTAATCTGAACATTAGTTGGAACAAGAGCAGTATAATCTGGTTTACCTAAGAAGAAGTTCTCAATTCTAGACAACTTACCAGAGTTAGAAGCAGATGGCTTCGGAGTAAAGTATGTTGTACCATTGAATGACTGATCCTCATCACCCTCTCTTGGTTCCCACCAACCTGCTAGGTCTGGGTTAGATAAATTCAGATAAGACTTCCTACGATACCTCTTAAAGGTAGATTGTGAAATTATTTGAGTACCTAATACCTTAAATCCAGCTGGGTGAGCAGATGTCTTAAACTGATTCTTCCACTCTTTAACATTAACAGGTGAATTAACAACATATGAGAACTCCTGATACCTATCAGAGTCATATAAACGCTGTTCATTAAGATCAAGAATACCAGTGGTTCTCTTGAACTCAGCAGTAGCAGTAGCAATAGGAGATACTGTAAAGTTCGCTAATGCTCTATCAAATTCATGGATTTCACCAAATGCTTTAGTCTGTAAACCAAATACAGGTTGTCCTGCTAAGAACTCACCTTGCTCAATTTCAACAGAGAGAATCCTACCTTTAGAATCCCAGTTCTTGACTGTACCTACAGCAGAGAATGAATCGGTAGAAGTACCTTGATATAGTTTCTCACCAACAGAGAATGTTGCTGGTTTCATGGTAACAGTTATACTATCACCTAGGTCAGTTGTAGTTAAATTAAATGTGGATGTTCCACCTGGTCCAATGGTAGGTACACCAGAGATTGTAATAGTAGTTGGGTTAACACCTTGTGAATCACTAAAGGTAGATGCCAACTTAATCTGGTTATCTGCTAAACCATTAGCAATAGTTTGAGCAACAGCATAATAAGTAGTATTCTCTAGTAAAGGAGCTGGTAAACCACCATCTACCTCAACTAACTTAACTTTTGTTCCTGTAGGAATCTTAGTGTTATATGGGAAGTTAAGAGTACTATTAGACTGTAAAGGTACAAAGGAATGAGTCATCTTTGCCTGTACAGCAGGAGTAGATGAATATCCCTTACCTGGATTGATTACCTCAATACCCTGAATAACTTCGTTATCAATAACAGCATCCAGAACTGCACCGCTTCCACCTCCACCAACGAGCTCGATGGTTGGCTTAGTAACGAAGGAGAATCCTCCATCCGTAACAGTGAAGAAGTCAACGATTTGAGTTCTTGTGAGTTGTAAGTTATAAGTCGTGTTAACGGCAGGTTTGAGGGTTCTATCATGTGAGTAGTTGTAAGTAATATTATCACCACCCAAATTGATAACCTTACCCAAATCAGTAGACTTCAATAGGATAGAAGCACCTGTTCCTAAATTTTGTTTAATGGTTATGATAGGTGGATTTTGGAATTTAGTTCCAGCATTTTCTATAATAACTTTCTTAACAGTCTCATCAATGATCTCTGCTCTCAAAGAAGCATTAATTCCAGTACCACCAGATATCTGAACTTCAGGAGCAGATAGGTAACCTGAACCAGAGTTGGTTACAATTACCTCATCAATAGAAGCATTAATAGTAGTAGATGTAACTGCCTTTCTAACAAATGTCAATGACTCTACTTTAAGTACAAAATCATCAGCAGATCCACCACCAGTGATCTTCTCACCATTGATAGTGATTAAATCACCAAGAGCATAAGCATTACCACCAGTAGTTACAGTTGCTGATGCTACATCTTGGTTGCTATCAATAACAATAGTAAATTCAGAGTTATCTCCACCAGTAGGAGCAACAGATTCTTGTGTTACACCAGTGTATGTACCAGGAGTAAAGTTAGCAGATGTATTCTGACTGTTAATACTTACAGTAAGTACACCACCATACCAAGGATCATCAATATAGACAGTTGGAGCAGTTCTATAGTTACTTCCACCGTTGTTAACAGCAATAGTCTGTATCTGTCCAGTTTCAGGACCAGTTGAAGGAACAACAGCAGCAACCAGTGCCTGGGTACCACCTATAGCCGAAATTACAGCTTGGTTTGAACTAGAGAAAATCTTATTAGTATTAGCATTACCTGTGGTAAACATAATGAAACCACGATTTGCTGTACCTTGTAAATTGTTGCGAAGTGGTTGTACTCTTAATGTAGAGGTATTAGCATCCCATGAGATAACCCTACCACGAGCAGTATCAGTACCAAGAGTAGTTTGAGATATAACAATATCACCAACAGTAAAGGTACCAAAGACCTGTTCTAGAGTTAGATCAAGGAAATCTGGCATTGAACAAACAATGACAGGTGGGTTACTTCCATTATAGTCAACTCCTGCTTCAAGTACAGCGATATCCTCAACTACACCTGATATTGTACATTGAGCAGTAGCACCAGCACCAGCACGTTCTACCCCAGTAAATTTAGGAATAGTAGAGTAGTTTCTGCCTGGGTCACCAATGTTAATAGCAGCAATACCACCAGCAGGGAATATTGAGTTAGTTGCGTATGATAGTGTATTAGTTGTGTTGTAATTACCTTCTGGTTCTCGTGCCAAGGTAAATGTCATTGATGTAGTACTAGGAGTAGTTACAATAGTATTAGATCCCAAATATGGGTCATTTACTACACTGAGGTAACTACCTGCTCCACCATTAATACCATTAATATCAAAATAGAATAATGTTCCTGGAACATCATCTAGAGATATAGTGATAGACTGTTGTTGACCAGTTTGAGGGTCATTTTCAACATCAGTTACATTCTTATATGTGAATACATTAGTATTCTCTTTATCAAAGGTAAACTCAAGTCTCTTACCAGCATTAGAAGCATCTGTGGTATCAAACCTATATTGATGACCATTAATAAGATCTAATTTCGCTTCTTTGACGAAAACTTCAGTAGTAGTTGCTATAGCAGTATCTGTAATGATTCCTACTGGTTTCTTAAACTGGAATCTTCTTTCAGTCGTATATCCAGATACAATATGAGTTCCATCATAGTCAGATGGGTTAGTTCCTGTGACAACAATCTCATCACCAACACTCAACTGGTGAGAAGCACTTCCTCTACCAGTAAATTCTTGATTAACAGCATTAGGTGTTACATAGAATCCAGTACATCCACCAATATCAGAATCTACAGGATCTAATTGCTCACCAGGGTAATATCCACTACCTTCCTTAGTTACTGTTACGGATTCTACTCCACCACCAGCAGCAACGACTATAGTGAACTCAGCACCCTCTCCAGAGGACGCAGAAGCGTTCTTAAGAGGTACTTTAGTGTATGTACCAGGTATTCCACCACTACCAGCAAAGAATGTCCAGTATCCTTGTGATATACCACCTGTCTTAAGTACGTTACCTATATCAACTTTAAAGTCTTTACCAGTACCACCTATAGCAGAAGCAGCACATGTTAACTCATCTCCATCTATATAATTCTTACCTTGATTCTGTATAGAGACTGCTGTGACTTCATTACCACTAACTGTAATATTGGCAGAAGCATTTGTTCCACTACCACCAGTTAGAATAATACCGTTATATGTACCATTAGTATAACTCTCACCACCAGTAATGGTTAGATTAGCTTGTACTATTCTACCTGGAGAACTGATGTAGAAGTTTGTTAAATCAAAATACTTAAAGTGATATACATCAACATTATTGGTTGTAATAACCTTAGTTTTGATATCTCTTGTAATTAAGTTATTACCAATAGAGATGTCTATACCTTCACCTGGTTTGATATAATGGGCATCTGCTGTTCCCATAGTTCCAGTTATGACATCAGTAGTAGAATCTACTGAATATGATAAGGTATTAACAGCAGCACCAGTAATACGTGAGATTCTAGCAGATATACCTGATCCACCAGTACCTGTTTCATCAAATATAAGTCTATCATTGACTTTATAGTTAAATCCAGCACCTTCAATAAGATAAGTATCTAAACCAGATGAGAAATACCTATTAGTAGCAGAAACAAATAATGAATCTACAGCACCACCTTTAATAGTTGGGAAGTAGTCGTAGTAACCAATACCAATATCAACAAATCCAATAAACTCAATATCTGTTCCATCACCATCATCACTCTCTAGCACTAAAGGAGTTGTAGCATCCTCCATAGCAAGAACATATTCAACAGGATCGCCTAATTCCTTTCTCCTAACAATAGATGTATCAGTATAGATGTAGGGACGCTTATATCTTGAAGCATCTTCTGTGAAGTTCCTCTGTAGTCCATTACCCTTCCAGTTAATACTATCTGCCTGTGAATAGAACTCAGGACCAACAAAGTATGGGAACTTAGGATTACCTGTAGAACCATCTAGTGTACAGAAATAAGCATATACACCACCAGGGTATTCTGGGGTTACGCAATATCTTCCATTATATTGATCAAGATCACCTGATCCTTCGATATACTCATAATCTTCAATATACTTACCCATTTGGTCAGTTAGACCAGTAATCAAAGCATCTCTACTAGATTTTACCCTATAAGAGCTTCTCATCTGAGTTAGCTGATTATATGGATTCTTATTCTCTCTATCAACATAAGCATAAGGACCGTATATTGGATGACCGTCAAATGCCCATCCAAGAATAGGAGAATGCCTAGTTGGGTTTAATTCTGTGTTAGTGGCATTATCACTAACGTTATCTCCTAAAAGGAAACGTAACCTTCTTGGGTTATAAAGATATCCATACTCTCCACCATAAATTCCGAAGTTAGCACCTTTAACGGAAACTCCATTATTAAGGTCAGCTGTTTTAGGTGCTACAAGTTCATTTGTAGTTACACCAAGTTCTTCTGGAGTAGCAGCAGTATTTTCAGTTAATATTGGAAGTTCAACCTGGAAAGTAGCACCAGATCCTGGATAAACGATATTTACAAATGTTTTACCAGCAGTATATCCAATACCACCATTAGTGACAGTAACAGAGGTAACTGTCTGGGTACTTCCATCAATAGTCGCAAAAGCAACAGCACCAACACCATCACCAGTAATAACAACGTCAGGAGGACCATAGTAGTTACTACCACCAAATGTCAGGATGATAGAAACAATTCTACCATTAACAATAGATGGATAAGCAACAGCACCACTACCTGATATTAGAGTAACAAATGGTCTAGTATCATAGTTAGATCCAGGATTTGTTATTGTAATACCCTCAGCGGTCAATCCACCACGAACAACTGCTGTAGCAGTCGCATCAATGCCTCCACCACCACTAATAGTGACTGTAGGGGCAGATGTATACCCAGTACCTTCAGCAGTCACTGAGATGGCATTAACGACACCATTAGTAACTGTAGCAGTAGCAGATGCCTGTGTAGTCCCACCACCACCTGTAATAGACACTGTAGGTACAGATGTATATCCAGAACCACCGTTAGTTACGTTGATAGCATATACACGACCAGACACACTAACAGTTGCCTCAGCAGATATACCCTCATATTGCCATATACAAGAACCATCTTGTACTAAGTTAGCATTTGTATGAGTTGGCTCACTACCAAGTTCAGCACTCTTCCCACTACCGATATTCTTATATCTGTATCCTAAACTGTTTCTAATTCTTTGATTAAGGTTAAAATTGGTTCCAGCACGCCATATAGGTTCAAATTCAACTATTGGTGGATTTGTGATGTCATATCCGTCACCTGGGTTAATAACGGTAATAGATTTGACTCCACCGTATAATTTCGTGTTTTCCGACTTATATGAGAAAAATGGAACTCCATTAACGCCAATTCCGACTTGACCGACTGGAGTTGCCGTTTTTGTCGATTTTGTGATTGTAGTAAGCGGAATTCGCTTCAAATAGCGTTGATTGCCTGGATCTAGATCTCCAGCTCCAAATGGACCGATTTCGTGACCAGGAATTCCTGGAGACGCAATAATCGCGTTTTCAGAAGATCTATAGACATTTTGAATGTCAGAAGGCGTATTTTCGACATTTGTGCGAATTGAAGTGTCTGAAGACGTAGATTTCGCAAATTCTCGCGCACAGAGGAAAGTTTGGTTAACTCCTGCGATTGGAGTCGAAGGAAGTAGGATTTGGAAGCTTTGATTGCTACCAACACCCAAAACTCGGAATTGTGAGTTATATACGTCTTCTGGAGCGTTTAAAATCGTAACTATGTCATCACGCTTGAAGAAATGGTTTTGATCCGTACTTATAGTAACTACAACGCTTCCATCGTTGTTAGGTGCGTCTAAAACCGCCCCAGTTGCGTTTACAAGCTTCTTAACGTTATAAACGAAGCTATCCCAGAGGGGATCGAGTGAATCGAAGCCTGGAGCAGCAGGAGTAGTGACTTTTGAGTCTTGAAGGTAATATCTACCGCCAGAAACAAGTTCAACACCTCTAGTACCGCCATAAACCTTCAAACTGATCTTAGTTTGGTCTCTATTGGAATATCCGTAAATTTCAAAGGATGAACTGACTTCAGAACCCGCAATATGAGGAGCATTGGTCGTATTCTGTCTAGCACGGGTACAACCAAGGAATTGGGTAACTGTTTTGTCAGTATATTCAATAATCTCGTTATTAACACGGAAACTACTGTTTTTCTCAGGCCAACCAATAGTAGAGTCAACAGAAATGACATCCTCATCCAAATTGGAGCTTACATCTTCAGTAAGGAGTGATTTGTACGGAGTAGTGAAACTTCCAGCACCATTTTCCGTATCTACGTCTAATTCGTAGATTTTTCCATCTTCGGTGAAGACTTCAACTACAGATTTAACATAAATCCGCGCATCGTTGACATTTGGGTCATTTGGATCGTTTGCTTGGTATAAAACCTCTCCAGTTAGCTCTACTGGGTTACCAGATATTGCTGTAGCACGAATAACCTCTCTGACAGTGTAGAATGCGTCAGATGGTTTGAAAATTCTCTCTTTTGGATACTGTATAGTTGACTCAACGCCAAATAGCACTCTAATGAGATACTTAAAGGAACGAGAAGTACCTTTAGCAGCATAGAAGTCCTTAAGACGCTTAGTAACGGAAGATTGCTGTATTCCTTCGGCAAACTTCGATGGGAAAGACGCAGAAAACTGATCTCTAAACCTTTGGAGTAAAAATAGAGGTAATAGGTTGTTTAGGTTGATTACATCAGCACCAAAGTTATGTGATGCTGCTATAGATGAAGTAAATGTAAATTCCTTAAGGGTACCTACCTTAGTTGTTGCGTGAAACCCTCTTGTACACCCCTTTAACTGGGTCTGAGACTTACTTGAGTAGTATATGATCTCATCATCGATCATTACCAATCCTTCAGACGGGAAGTCCCTAGTATTAGCAACGTCAATGGTAGTTGTAGTAGAAGTTATCCCAGATGACGATGTAGTCTTCTCTACAAGTTCATTTAACTTGTCTATATTGTAGTATTCATCTATATTCTGGACAACATCAACTGGATTGCCCTTTAACTCTAATCCCTTATAGTAATACTTAAGGAAGGTAACAAAGTCACCATAATCTTCCCTGATAAACTGAGGAATCTGTTCCTCAATTCTATCGGAAATTCTAGATCTACTTTCTGGTGATACGGTAGAGTCAATTAGGTCACCTGTTACCTGAGTTGAGGGGGTGACCCACGACGCTACCTTCCACGAGGATTGCTCTACTGGCATGGATTAACTATAACTTGATTCTGGGATTATGCCTGTTCCAGACGTATTGCTACCACTGGAAATTTCGTCATCAATAACATTAACAACAAGATTATCTATACCTATTGTCAAATAGGTCTCTCTGAGAGAGATTAAGTCATTAGATTCAGGTACAACAGAGAACTGAATGATATTATCAGTTGAATTAACAACCTCAGTAATAATAAGGTCATTAATAGTCACTTCTCCCATCGTATAATCAACTGTGCCCCAATTACCGCCCACATACGACTTAGAACCGTCTGCGTTGACCGAGAATAGACGTACAGTACCCAAACCATCGTCATTTAGGTAAAATACTGTATTTCCTCCATCAGCACGTTTAAAACCGTTAGTCTCGAACGTAGGAGTTTCTAATTGAGCATTAATTCTGTTTCCAAAACATACCTTGTAGTTAAAACGCTGACTTAACGTCACAGGTACGTTTTTACGCATTCTAACTCTAGTAATGTTTGATGTAATCGCTGGTTCAGCCTCATCAATGATTTTCTGGACTTTAGAATACTTAAATTTGCCACCAAACTTATTAAACTCAGCAGCAAGGTTTAATGCCTCTAAATTGCGGTAAACAATTTGAGAAATTTCCTCTTGAGTGCGTCTAGTGATGTTTGGGTTGAAATAAACGAATGAAACCAAGTCAATATACAAAATTGACGGATCCATTACCTTTGGTTCAACTGCTCCAACCGAATAAGAGCGAATTTTCTTCTGAACAGCGTCTTTTTCGGAAATAGACAGTTTATCCGCGTTTTTCGGCTTAATGACAACAATCACTTTACCGTATTCTGGAGGATCTGCCTCTTCCCCGCCAAAAGCAACAATAGATTGGACATTTGGGTAAATTTGGGGAATTATAGCTTCATAATCCTTTGTAGTAACTGCTCTACCGAAAGCAGAGTAGAATTTTGGAGCAGAATACTTAATTGAGTCAATAGTTTCCTTAGCAGCACCACCATCGGGTACAGCATCAAGTGTCAGAGTGATTCCAGAGGTAATAGGTTGGTTCTGAGAGTCCTTAATAGTACCTGCGAAGGAATATGAGGTCAAACCGTTCGATCCATTGCCCTGAGAGGTCGTATAGGTCGCTTCTATAACGTCTCCATTAACTAATGCCTCTCCAAGTATCCCATCACCGAAAATAAGTTCTGGTCTCTTGTATTCTGACTCCTCTAAGAAGAATACTTTGCTTACATTACTTACAGCAGTGATATCGTCACCCTGTAGATAAGCATCTGTTAGAGTTCCACGTGTAATTTCCACTGATAACGAAGAAGTGTCAGCAGTTTCGTTTGCTAGGACAAATCTTTGTCTCTCACTACTCTCTTTCCTGAATGTATCAGTTATAAAGACACCTTCATATGCTACGACACCATTAAAGGTCGCAACACCGTCTAATGTATTAACGGATACAATTAAATCTTTAGGAATGGAGAAAACGAAGTTACCTTCAGTCCCTACGAAGGAAACGAAGATCCCTTTATTGATCTGAACACTCTGAGGATACCCACGCCCATTGGCACCACTACCATAAGTGGTCTGTACCTTCACTGTAAAGGTCGCACGGGCACTTCTAGCACTTCTAGGGGTATATCCTATCAACTTAGCTAGTTTTACAACGTTCTCACGTAAAACAGCAGTGTCTAGGAAGTTCTCATTGACTAATAGGTTTGCGTTAACCGCAGAATAGTAAGAATTATATGCTAATACGTCTAAAAGAATGGACAATGAGGATCCCTCGAAGTCATAATCAGAGAATTCACTCTGACCCTTCAAATAATCGATTAATTGTGCCTTGATCTCGTTAAATTCTAACGAGTTTACTTGTGTAAGTGCCATTACCGCTTCAGTATTACCTCCAAGGTGTCTATTATATTAGGAAGACCTGTAATTAGATAATATATCTCCACACGTAAGTCATTATAATCCTCATCAAACGCTGTGATGACGTTATAGCAAACGACTCGTGGTTCGTAGTTGTTTATACAGTTCTGGATCTGTGCTTCAAGTAATCCTGAACTACGGGCATCATATAATTCAAATAGGGCACCATATACGTTGCCACCATAATTCGGCAGAAAAGGCTTCTCATAAAAGTTGTATCGAACAATGTTCTTTACAGACTCTTTGATAGCGTTTTCATTCTTAAGAGTATTTACGTCGTTCGTAATAGGATTGCGCCTAAATGTAAGGTCAAAATCCTTGAACGTACGGCTACTCGTTACTGCCATTCCTTAATATTAATCGACCTCAATCTATTTAGACACTTTTTTCGAGTTCCGCAGATAGACATCGCTTCTGGGGTCTGTAATAAGGTACTTGCAGTACTCATTTCCGTTCTCGTAGAAGTTATCACCCATATCTACGGGAACATTATGGTTCCTTACACCGTTAATTATTCTATTTGCCTTGCCCTTTGTATTGTTTTCTGGCATGATTCCTTGCGGTAGCACTATATTTGGAATTTTTAGAGTTTCCCTGTCTCGTTTTCTTTGGTTTCGCCTCAATAGTATTGGTGTTCATCCAAGTTCCTTTTGTTTTAGCCATAATTTAACCTCCAGCAAATACGTTTGGTGATCCTGCTGCTACAGATGTGCAACCAGATATACCATCTCCTACTCTTCCAATACCTAAGGCATTTCCATTAGCATCACTATTACAAAAAACAGTTGTACTACCTACTGCAATTGGTTTTGCATGGGAAGGACATATAGGAGCAGGTAATAGATGAGAAGTATTATTATCTCCTTGACGAGATACAGCAATATTGTTAACAAAAACGTTAGGCGAGCACCCCTCTCTGGTCATCCCAGAACAATGGGAGACATCTGCGTCTCCATATCTCGTAACTGCTGGCATTTACTTCTGTTCTCTACTCTGTAACATATGTATGAAGTCAGTGAATTTGTGAATGTGCTCGTGATCCTCTTCACTATGAGGACTTTCGGGAATATTTGGTATAAATTTGATCAAATGGTCAAATTTTTCGGGAATATCCGAAATTTTCGAGTAATTATGTAATTCTCTACCAATTTTTATGGTAAAATCGCCTTCTAAGGCTTGAAATTCTGTTTCCATAGGATTTTCGCCCTATTTTTGAAATATTTAGAGTCGAACGACGCGATTTTTCGCGATTTTTTTGGGTTTCAGAACGAAGATTCCGCTAATTCTGCTTTATCATCTCTAGATTCTGTAAATTCAACGAAACTTATATCATCATTATAGACCCACATCAGTTTTTCCCAGATAAATTCATATTCTTCTTCGTTTAACGCTTTAAATATTGGTTTTTTCCCGTAATATATGTGATAAAACTTCTCTGTATTAGTCATGTGTCTCTAAAATGGGTTTACAAACTGTTTCGCAAGATTCATCCTGAGCATTTGGGTCGCAAGCTGCTACACATTCAAAGTATTTGTCTTGCATGTCATGCAAATAGACAGGATCGTGTAGGTCTTTGTCGTGTTCTAGCACAACATCGACTAATTTCTCATAATCTTGATGACCTGGACGCTTCATAAGAAGCTCCATATCGTTCAATCTCTTCTCAAGTGCTTCTACTTGACTCTTTAAGCCAAGTAGAATTGTCATTACCTCAGGATTCTCCACAGAGTGCCTCCATTTTAATGAACTGTTCGTTCATATTATAGAATAATTTGTAATTTGTGGTCGTTACATAGTAACCTTTAATCTCTGAACCATCACAATGATAGCCATAACCTCTCAGAGGTTCATTTACTCCATCAATTTTGAAGGTTTTGCCGCCTCCAAGATAATTGTGATACTTTTCGTCGAGATTGATCATAGTCCTTTATAGTTGTAATAGTAATTATAACATGATAATTGTTCAATTCAACACAAATTCATAATTTCTTTCTATTTGCTTAACAACTAGCGGTAATAATCGGTGTTCAGCACGTTGGATACGGTGTGTTAGAGTCTCTAGAGTGTCTTCCTTAGAGATATGGACATGTGACTGGTCTATTATTTCACCAGCATCTAATTCTTCGGTGACATAATGAACAGTACAACCAGAAATATTGTCTCCAGCGTCTAATGCTTGTTGTACAGCATGTAAGCCTTTGTACTTTGGTAAGAGACTTGGGTGTATATTAATGATCTGCCTTGGAAATGCTTTGATAAATTCGGAAGATAGCACCCTCATCCACCCTGCGAGTACAACTAATTCTACATTGATGTTTATCAAGATTGCTATAATCTCATTTTCTTCCCTACTTGTTAGGTGTATGTGGGGTATTCCGAGGCGGTCTGCTCTTTTTATTGCTCCACAATCTTCTTTATTATGAATCATAAGCACAAAGTCATGCTCAGGGCATTGTGTTACGAGGTTCTCGAAGTTAGTACCAGAACCTGAACAGAGTACAGCTATTCTCATTAGTCAGTTATCCCATATTTTGATAGATCGTACTTAGCAACCTTTAAGGGGGGATGCTTGACGACAGGTGGTTTACCTATTATATCTTCAACTTCACCAACTATCTTCTTCTTAGAGATATGATATGGTGTCGGAGCATTCTGTAAGCATACTTGTAGACATAATAATTGTTCATCAGTAAAGGTGAATGTATGTTCACTCTTTGTTGAATTCTTTTCGGAAGACTGATTGCTCGAAGTCATGGCTTATAGGTCTACTGTAAGGTGGTTCATCCTCTGTTACGGGATGTTTGAATTCTTCTGTATCGAAATAAGATGTGTAATTCATCTTACCTTCCCTTGCGTCAAGTACCTCGTTGATTAGAATTGACATCTCCTTACAGTAAGCATCTGTAAATAGTCTCCGAGGTTTTATGATGGCGGGTTTGTATTCTTGTTTACGTCCCGATGCTTTCCATTTGGCAAGGTCTTCGGGAGTCATAGGACCACCCATTCCCTGAGTGTCTATGTAACTTCCTGGTTTAAGTTTATTCGGATCGCTCATAGGGCAAAAATTTCTGAGAAAAAATATTTTCTATATAACGAACCCGCACGTACCCACTTTTGTAGGTTAGACGAACGGGACTCTTTTATAACGGGGCAGGGGGGGCGCAACGCCCCCGACTGTCCTTATCTGATATGTGGCGGTGCTATCTCAGCACGGTAACCACATTTGAGAAATCCCTCAACTAGGTCAATCGCCTCGGAGTATTGGTTGAACCAGAGTAAACGTGGGTTGTTTTGCTGGTTTGTCCAATAGCGGACTGCTGTTCTTGTTGATCGGGACATGTGAGAAAATAGTATTTGATGTAAGGGTCAGTTGATAAGAGTTCGTGAGTTGATGCGTTCATTAAGCATCTACCTCCATCCACTTAAATTCACTGATTGTCCCACACTTCCATACTGTCATCGCTTCACCCATTTCAACTGCCCATGAATAAGCAATGTCTTGGATGCGGTCAAAGTCAGAACCAAACTCTGCATTTGCTTTGAGTTCGTTACCCCATGATGAGGGTTGTACTGCCCATGATGCCATAGAATGAAATCTCCTTGTGTGATGTTTTAATTATAAGCGATAGAAGGTCAATGTCTATCGCTTATGTTCCAGTATCCGAAGTGTCTACTGGGGGCAGGTCTTAGTCCGAGACGAATCTCTTCATCGATCTGCATTTGTTGTCTCTCTTGGGCGACCATTCTTTTGCAGAAATCCTCCATACCTGGAGAGCAAAGAAAACCGTCGCCTTGAATGAGTTTGTTTTTCATACATTCATTATAGAGGGAAAAAAGGAAAGAGAGTGACAACGTGTGCCACTCTCTTGACTGTCCTAGGCGAAGGTCAAACTATCGACCTTGGTCATAGAATACATTATGCATTCTTGCCTGAACTGTTTCTTGTACATGTCCCCAACCTTTTCAAGATTTGAGATCATGTGCATTGCACCTGTGGTCCTTTCGTCCACGGTGATGCTGATTATTTTGCTTTGCTCGACCTCGCCTTTGAAAATTCCGACTGCATCCTGAATGGTGCAATATGGGATAAGATCAGAAACGCTGTTTAGAAAATCGACCCACATTTGGTTAGTGAGTTTGCCCTCGTTTGGAATGTTCATGCCAAGGGTGATTTGATGAGTCTGCAAAATGAATCTCGTTTGTTTACTCTCTTAGTATAGACAAAAAAAGACCCCTAGAAGGGGTCGAGTGTGCCACTAATCCAACTGGTTAGAAGTGGCGGGTGAGAGTGATGATATTGTGCCCGCTGGTGTTAGGTCGAAAGTTCATGGGCGGGTATGCTCTCATATGGAATTCCATTCGATCAAAGAAGATGAATCCTGCATCAACCCATCGCTTGTAAGAATTCCATTTCTTGTTGGGCATGTAATGAGGGTGATTCGGTTTGTTGTTGGTCGGTGTCCAAGAAGACGCTGCCATGTGATTCAGTTGTTGAACTCCCTTATAATAAAGGATGCAGCGACCTATCCAACAAAAGCGTTACATATTGAAACAGAAAGGATGAAGCCGTAATTGTTTCATTATGTTACGTATTTGGGGTATTGGGTCAGGTGGGACTATAATGAAAGAGTCAAATGCATTTCTTCTGCATGCCTTCAACCGCTTCCGTCTCCAAGTCAACCTCTGCTCCAAAAGCACGTAAACCAAGAGCACGTAAAGCAGCAACCCCAAAAGCGAGAACTCGCAAGGTTGCACCAACCAAACCGACCTCTGCAACTCCCTTGCCTGTCGTCATCACTCCAGATGCACCCTCAGTCAAAGCAAGTTATGCAAAGATCGAACTTAAATCCCTCAAGGATTATCCAAGAGACGGTCTAAGTTTAATCCTTCTGCCTCTTCTCTACCTTGAGGCATTCACAAAAGAACTATTGCCCGTGATCGGCAGAATCAAGTTCTAATTAAAAAGCACCCTCAGGGGTGCTCTTTTTTTGCTCAGCTGCCTGTGGACAGTTGACAAGGTGTCCATTTTTGCCCCTGCACCGCATGCATATGGACTATATTAAAAGAGTCAACCAAATCGGACTAAAATGATCCTAAGACAACTCGGTGCAAACCAAACTGAACTCTCATTCAACAATGGTACTTCTGTACTATTCTCTTATGAGACACCCGTAGCAGGATTCTCTCTTGACCTCGGACACTTCAAAACTGACGTGTACTATTCTCGTACTACGAGCAAGCACATCAATCAGTATTTCAAGCACGTGGACACTGTGCGTGAAGTGACTCAGCAAACCATTGTTGACCTTTGCCACCCTGAGGACGTGCGCAAGGTTCAGTTAATAACAGCATGAGGAATTTACAACTCACCGAGGTCGAAGAAGAGACGCTTGCACAAATGGCGGTTTTCTTCTCTGACCTCGGACTACCTGACGAATTCGATCAGGACGCTTTCAATTCTCTATTTGAGAAAATCACTGAACCTTCACCCTTCGATTATTCATGAGTATGTGCTGCAACTGTGGGAACTTTGACAGTTCCCACTTCGAGGATCTCAAAGAGACCTATCAACCCATACCCAAAGATGCACATCAACCTGATTTGTATTATTATTGGGATGCACCTCTGGAAGAGGATTACAACTGGCGTGACGCTTTCCCGTTAGTTGACTGTCTTTGTGAAATCTGCTTTGATATCGCAAACTCAGAAGGCAAAATCAAATGGGTGAACTCATGAGCACATTACATCACGAGTCAATCCTAGAGACCATATATGAAGAGGTCATGGAAGAGGTCGCCTTCGGTAACCTCCCTATGATGTCCCAAGAGGACATTCAAATTGAAATCCTTCGCAGGTTTGAAGATCTATGTCAGTAGAGAAATTCCGTGTCTGCTTTGACATCACCGTGCCCGTTGAAGAGTCTGTACAATGGAGACACCTGCAAGAGGAATTGGAATCTTATTTCGATTCCTATTATGCAGATGGCATCATCGTCAGCGAGGGCACAATAACAACGCTGGATTGAAAAAATCCAGCTGCCTGGGGGCAGTTGCGAAACTGTCCCTTTTTTGCTTTCTAGTCCCCATTTTCGTGTATTATAAAGACATGGAAATCAACGACCTATTCACGATCAGACTCAACTCAGAGCAGCACGCTCTTTTGAATGAGTGTCTCAGCGGGGTCGCCTCGCTCGACTTGCCTCCATCTCATGAAGATGCATTCGACTCCCTTTGGGAATCCGTAATTGAGGCAGAACACGAACTCAAATTTGAAGACTGAATCGCGCTGGATCTAAAAAATCCAGCTGACTGTGGTCAATTATTCAACTGGACTAGGGACATAATAACACAATCCTTCCATGATATAATAATCTGAGACCTCGAACAATTCTGGGAATTCCAGGAGTTTGTCCGTGTCTAGAAGAAACTGTATCATCTTGACACATTCATCAGGACTCAACAGTCCTGCATGGTAGTGTGTGACGGTTGTGCTATAGTCCATAGTTTAGTCGTAATCGTTGGGGTCGTCGTATTCTAGGTCAGTTTCTGCCTGAATACGTGTTCTATTGGACACTTTGTCAATGTAACCAGAATCCATGAGATCCATACTTTCAAAGTATTCTCTCTTTTTCTGGCCAAACGACTGCTTCCCAGGGTTTCTCCTGTTCTTATAGCTTTTAGCCATTTCTATCAGCTCTGAGTGAGTTTACCGTCTTTAACTAAACCGTTAAAGTATTTCCCTAATGATAAATGTTGCTCTTTTGTGAACTTTTCTAACTCTTTCACAAAAGCTGCCAAGTTGTCAGAATAGTTGTAAACATATTCCTTTTCTTGACCTTGGAAGGTTATACACACTTTCTGATCTTTTATGGCTATTATGTTAATAGCTGTAGAAATCTCAGAAACGTCAAAAGTCACATCTTTCACCTTTTTTGGTGAAACTCTGCGCTTTCTCGGTTTTGTGCCACTTTTGGCCGTTGCCATTGGAAACTCTCTGATTGACTATAAACTAATTATAAGGCCAAAAGTCTCAGTTTTGGGCAAAAGGTGGACACTTTAAAAAGTATCACAAGGCTGCTTGACTTTCGGTAGGCGACGGCCTTAGACCACAACGACACCGCATGTTTACTAGCATTTCCGCTGATTTATTCTCAATAAGCACCCTTTATTCTCAGGATACTACCCTAGAGTATCTACGCCCATACCCATTTAATTAAACATTTATTTCAAAACGTCAATTACAAGAGAATACCTTGGTAGAATACCTTCGTTCCATACTCTGTGTCTCTTCTTACTATGAAATATGATGTATTCTTGTTCTTTGAAGTACCTCTTCTTAATCCTCTTCTCTGTTTCCTCTACCTCAATGTATGATCCTCCGCATGTCTTTAGAGTATAGAATACTCTCATCTGTAACTTGTTAGGAAATGGATCATCATCATGGTGCCAGTCTAGTCCATGATCAGGATGTAATGCTGTTATGCCAGCATAGGTTGTATGTCCTATCCACTTCAATAGTTTAGTTGTCTTGGGCATGAGCATACTGTTACGTGTATACTCATAATCATCATACCATAATGGTGCTATTGCCCATCCACTGTCTTGTTCTTTTGCTTTTTCATACTGTTCAAGACCTATCGTATACCCTTGACCATTACTGTTAATGTAATCATCTTGGTAATTTGATAGGTCTTTGAACTCCAGTGTTAGTGGTAAGAACTCACTTAGTATTACATCCTTGAAACGATCTAATACTAATAGTCTTCTTTCTACATCACTAGGTTGATGAAATGAGTTGTTTATTTGTAGTACCATACCTGCTATACGTGCGAGCATCAGTTAAACAATCTTCTTTGCCCTTGAATGGACCATAGAACTTGTTTAGATGTTCATAACTCCAATAATATCCTCTTCTCTTCTTTTCTATGGCGACGTGTACCTCTTGGTCACATGCCTTGATCTGAATCGTGTTCATCGGAATCCACATGATGTTTAGAAATGAAAATGATGTTAGGCCAAAGGTGCCTGTATACAAGTACATTAACTTGTCTTACTCCGTGTAGAGTACCAGGCGCTTCCCACTGGTGTGTAGTGAGAGTAAAGTAATGGGGAGAGATACAATTAATGTATCCCTCCTCCCCATCTACTTGAACATAATCTCCTCTTGAGAAGGGATATTGTCTGGGCATTTAACCTCAGTGATTACTGTTATCTAGCACCAACAAATACATTGTCAAGGATCAAATCATCAATACGCTGAAGGATGTCATTACCGTTCTGGCATGATCTGAATGCGTAGTAGACAAATGATGGGTGAACTGTTGGGTTAACGATGCTCATTGGATGATAGCAAGTGAATAGGTATGGAAGAGGTTCGATTTAAAGACGTGTTCATTAGACTTACAGACCGTAATTTCCCTGCTGAACAGAGACAACCATAGAATCTTGCTCATGGTATCCGTCACCCTTGCCTTCCATACATGTATTATAACGCTTTTAGGATGCTTGTGGTGGATCAGTGGACACTATCTCAGGTGTCCATGACAGTGGTACATTGTCCATATCCACTGTTAGATTGAATGAGCACACTGTTCTACGCACATTTGATGTGTTAGGTAGTGTGTAATGTAATAGCATACTAGGAAATAGTATAAGATCTCCCTCCTTACACTCTGGTCTGTATTGTAATTGCGATCCATCAATGAAATGATTGAATGGAGAGATGAATATGGTGGGTGTATGGTGCTCAGGATTATAGTCTAAGAATAATACTGCGCTCCATCCTCCATGACCATGTGTATGGGGTGGATGAAACATACTATTATCTGCTTGTTCAAACCATGCTCTTACTATTTGTGCGTCACAGTTCAACTGTCTGTTGAATAGTTTAATCTCATCCTCTAGTATAGTTTGTATCAACGCGCACTGATTGTTAGCACCTTGATAATTTGATACTACAGTCTCATCCCCTAGCGTCATCGCATCGTGGGGAATGAGATCGAGTAGTTTATTTCTTTTATACAACCATCTATCCACATTGTAGTGAATTAATGGTATTGAGAACATGGTATTAATCATTCTGTATGACCTCTAGAAGCGTCTCTAAGGGTTATATCCATGCGATAGCAGGTTTACCCTCGTTGAAGATAGTATTAACTGTTCTTTGTACCCTTGTAGCAGTGTTCTTATTGTGGTTAGTATACACTGGTACAGATACAATTCCAGTTGGTTTGATATAGTTCTGATAAGCACGTGGTTTAAGTGTGCCATCACTTATATTCTGTGAATCCTCCTTATCTAAGCGGATTACACGACCAATAGTCTGCGCCATTTCAACCACACCTAGGTTACGTAGCAGGATTACATTAGTTAGTCCCGCAACATTGATACCCTCAGAGAGTATAGAATAGTGGAAGAGGATGAATTTAGCATTCTTATCCGCACCCATGATGTGTAACTGCTTGAAGAACTCCTTTCTATTCACCTTCTTAGCATCAATAAATGCTCCATGCTTAGATGTGATGCGTAATACTGTGTATCCACGTGCTTTCAACTCCATGAATAGATCAGTATGTGCTATCATTCTGTTGATGATACGTGCTGATGGGGCAGCAACAAGCACCTTATCTGCGTCACCATTATCAACAACACGTATAACAGTGGTAGCATCAATGTTTGCTATCTCTTTCTTAGTGCGAACAGTGTCAATAGTATGTACTTGTACTGTTGGTGGGATGATAGCACCACAGTCTAGTAACTCATTAGCATCAACTGTGATGATATTCTGTCCATACACATCCTCATTGTTCATGCCACGTGCGTGCTTAGAACTATTCTTTGGTGTAGCAGTGAAATAATATGCGTGTGTAGTCTTGAATGATGCTACAGTTGGGAAGAAGTTACGCTGAGTACTATTGTGTGCTTCATCATAGTATACATGATCAGCATACACACCTGCTTCGTGTAACTTGTGAAGTGAATGATATGTAGAGAATATGATGGGATTGTTACCAAATGAGATCGCTCCCTCTAAGAAATTGCGTATCTCATCTGTATCTGTAGAGCACCAGTCATCAGTCTCACCACTGTGTACATGACCAATAACGTAACGCTCCTCATTTAATGCTGTGTCAAACTCATTTGCTAATTGTAGAGCAAGCATGATACGTGGTGCGACCACAACTGTGATCTTATCTGTAGCACCACTGAGTCTGAACTTTAGATCCTCAATCATACACCTTGTCTTACCACCACCAGTAGGAATGTATACTGTACCCTTATCAACAGTTCTCATACTGTTGATTGTCCTTACTTGATGTGGACGTAATGAAAGCATTAAAAACCTCGTTAGTGTCCCTATTATAAGGGCAAACTAACGAGGAATCATGGTATTGTGGACACTTATTCAGGTGTCACTGTGGTAATTATCCCTTGTCTTATGGACTCATGTGCTAAGTAATACTCCCACTTCCGTGCCTCAACCTCCCATGGTTCATCAAGATACGGAACAGAGTCAGGTACAAATGACTTGTACCAATAGTTTCTATTATATCTGGTCACATACTCTTTGTATACACGTTGTTTACAGTGTATCATTTCATGTGCCAGTGTGACTAGGTAATCCCACTTACTCAAGTTGTAGCGGATTGTGATTTCAAATAGTCTCGGTCTGGATAAATCGTCCAGTACTCCCATCTCACCATAGAGATTCTCTTTGATTAATCCCTTGGTTATAATATGGAAGTCCAGTTTATACCGTTTACCGATATATTTGTGGACAAACCAGTCAATGAAGGCATCTGTGATGCGCTTCTGCTGATGATGGCCTGAATAGAAAATGGAATGAGACATAACCAGTGTAAGAACCAAACTCCAGAAATTACAAATAAAAGTTTCATCATCCTCAGCATATTAATCTTGTGCCTCCGATAGGTGATCCAGTTTAGCAATGATAGCTTGCTGTTGTACCCTATCTGAGTGGTAGACCCACTCCATGCTCTGCGATAGGCAGAACTTAAGGAATTTGACCTCAGTCTTAGTGAAATAGACTGGATCGTCCATGTTTGATTTAATCATGTGCCTATTCTACCTCATCTACAGGTGCTTGCCAGAACTCAGTGGGCAGTTCAGCATCCGCACACCGTTGCTCTGCGATATCAGCATAGTGTGAATTCATCTCAATACCCAAGAAACTACGTTCAGTGGGTAGAGCAGCGACACCAGTGGTGCCTGTACCACAGAAAGGATCTAATATCATACCCTTAGGTGGACAGTATATCTTGATGAGATACTCCATCAATGATACTGGTTTAACTGTTGGATGGTCATTGTCTGCTCCTTTCTCCTTACGAGTAGCACGAGGCGCATAGAAATACTTCTGGTGCTCCTCTTGTACCTCACCTATGATATTAGATGGGTATCTACCGTCAGGATTAGCATCTACAGTACCATACTTAGCTCCACCACCTTTCGTATTACCCTCTTTACCAAAGGTTCTACGCTTTCCACCTTGAGCGACCCACCCCTTCGGTGGATCCTTATCCCATGGTATCCTCGTATCCACAGTGTTAATGTAACCCACTCCATATTTCTCAAAGTTATCTTTGAGACTACCCTCTGTGGGTTTCTGTGCCACAACAATAGGTTCATGTGCTGGTTTCAATCTGTTTACTTTAGGCATCTTAGTAGTGGTCATCCACATGATCTGATCTTTAATCTCAAATCCTGCGTCCTCTACCGCACATGCCATACGATGATACAACTGTGGTGAGCAGAATGATAACAAGAATGCTCCAGGTTTTAGTGTCCTGTATACTTCTTGCCATATTTCTACTGTTGGGACACTATGATCCCACTCTTCCATGCCCATACCGTATGGTGGGTCAGTGATACAGGCATGAAAGGAATTCTCCTCCCATCCCCATAGGTGCTCTTCGCACTTAGTTGAAACTACGAAATACATTGTCCTCACATAGTTTACGATCTTTATGGGTAAAGTAGTCAGTATATTGCGCTCCACCACTCTGAGTATACATCTCTCTATTGTAAAAGTCAAACCCTCTGTCATCTTTCCAGTCAGCACGTGCCTGATACTTCTCCAACAGTGCCTTCTGTTCCGCTAGGTACTCATCATACAATGCTCTCTTCTCAAGAGTGAGTACGTCATCACCATAGAATATGGTAGTCTGATCGTATTTCTTAGAGCAGAATATGTATAGTCCACCCATGTGCGGTCTCCCACTATTATATGTGGGATTGGCACGCTGACTACTCTTACACTCTAACTGTATCGTTCCCCAACGTGATGGTACATTGAAGTCAGGGAACTGTTGTGAACCATTAGGTTGGTACTCATACACTATCTCCATCTCATCAAGTATGTCACGTACCTGATGTTCATGTGCTGTACCCTCCTTCCACTTCAATCCTAGGCACCTGTTAAGGAAATCTCTCATCCTAGGTGAGTCTAGTGGTGGTGTGATGGCATTGAAACTACCTGCTTTCATGGGATTAAGTTACCCTCCTCATCATACCAGTCATCAGTAACGTTCTCTAGTTCAACAGATTCATTGACCTTGTTGTAGTATGGTGGGAAACCATCGAACTCAGAGTTAGTAGCATTAGGATTTGCTGTGCCTCTGTAGATCACGTTGTTATGATGTGATTCTATTTCAATAGAACCATCATCTAGTTCCCATTCTTCGAGAACCTCTTGATCCAACTCTTCCAGCACAGTATGTACAGCAGTTCGTACGAGTTGTTGGGTGGATACATCATCGTTCCATGACTCCTTGTTGTTTACTAGACCTGCGGGTGAAATAGTTAGTTTCATTTGTGTCCGACCTCCCAGTCGTATTTGTTGATGGATTTGCCACATGTCTGGCATGATAGAGCAGACCATGAGAAATGATACACTCTTGATAGACCCTTACAATGTGGACATAATAAGAGTTTACCGTTCTTGCCAGCACGTGACCGTGGATTCACTGGTTTGAAATCCAATGAGTATGGTCCTGCTAGTGCGTACCTCATAGCCCTCCGTGGTGTATAACAGTATAATATAGCCACATTATTCTAAATGGGGAAACAGTGTGACAGTTTATCAACCGTCCACTAAAGGGGTAGTTTGCCAGGTACTCGCTTGTTTATTATTTTACTGTACTCTTCATGTAGTTCACATCCTAACCAGTGTCTATCCAGTGACTGTGCCACTTGTGCTGTTGTACCACTGCCCATAAAGGGATCGAGTACGATGTCACCCTCCTCTGATCCTGCCTTGATACATGGTTCAATCAACTCAGGTGGGAACACAGCGAAGTGTGCTCCTTTAAATGGTTTAGTAGCTACCTTCCACACTGATCTTCTATTCCTCTTCTCATACACCATCTTACGTGGTCTTGTTAAACCACTAAACTGATTGTCAACATCCTTAGTATTATCCATATTAATAGGAGTGTTACCACCCCATCGTTCACCCACTGCCTTCTCTTTAATTGCTTCATGGTTATAATAATACTTGTGGTTCTTGGTTAATAGAAAGATATACTCATGTGATTTGGTACATCTATCCTTGACTGACTCAGGCATAGGATTAGGCTTGTGCCATATTATATCCTGTCTTAAATACCATCCGTCTGCTCTCAATGCGAATGCGAGCATCCATGGTATACCTATTAAATCTTTTTCTTTGAGTCCGTCGAGTCTATTTCCTCTACGAGCACACACATCTGGTAAGTCTTGCTTAGAATTTGAGACTGTTTGTTTAACCAATCCTTGTCCCCTTCCAGGTCTGTAATTATAGTAACTATCGCCAATATTAAGCCAACAAGTTCCATCATCTGCGAGCACATCTCGAACCTCCCTGAATACGTTTACTAAGTTTTGGATATATTCTTCAGGAGTCTGCTCCTGACCTATCTGCTTCTCTTCATTACCATAGTTTCTTAAACCATAATAAGGTGGAGATGTGACACACATCCTTGGTCTCTCAGCAACACCTGTTGTTATTTGTGCTTTGAGATTGCCAAGAGTCTCACGACAGTCACCATATAATATTGTGTCTCTCATCTACCAATGCCGAATGACACCACCAACAATAAAGCAATTAGTGATAAGGTAAGTAGCAAGTATGATGCTACGGACAATAACAATCGCATTGTCGTATCGTTTTGTTGTTTCGTCATTGAATGATCCTAATGAATACTTCCATACTCTAATAAACCTCCTCACTTCTTTTTGAATGCTCCTATTCTAACTAGACAATACATTATTAGGACTGTCCAGAACATAACATACCACATAGGTTACCCCCAATCTAAATCGTCTTCATCATCATCTTCACCAAAGTATTGTTCATAGAACTCATCGTCCTCTTCATCAAACTCATCAAGATGATACTGCATAATACACATGCCAAGATATGATCCAGTCTTAATAACTGAATCACCATCATTAGTACACCATGCTCTTTTAAACCACTCTGTTACTTCATGATCAGGATACTTATCCATCAACATGTCGAGTAACCACTCGAATTGGTCACGACTAAGATGTTTTTTCATCTAGCATTACGTTCCTTGATTAGTATTTGTTTGTTGACCCACATCTGTACGTAATCTGTAACTGACTGTTCAATGTCAACGTCATCTAACCAGAATGATATCACATATCCAGGATTTATCAACTTAAGTTTACCTGAATTTGTAACACGGTATGGTGTACCAGCATTGACTATTTTACCATTGTACCACATATTCTGAGTTGGCACAAGTATCGTATAGTCATTAGTAACTGTGTACTGTATCTCTGTCTCTACGGGTATGACCTTACGGGCATAGTATCCTAAGCTATCACCCTGAGGATCAGGACCAACACAAATAGCACTCGCATTATCTGTGAGTGCTGTAAGTCTGGTCATCCCTGCCATCTTAAAATTACAGTGAGCACCTGGTTTATACATGAGAGCATGTGGTATACCAGCAGTCTCACTCATCCATATACCTGAAGTAAACAGCAAGCATCTATTATGTAAGTAAAACTTATCTAAGTATGCTCTAGCTGGTACGTCATCATCATATCCAGTGATGCCTATTTTATTATATACTCTCTCTCGTACATCCTCATCCACTGGTATGACCTTACTTTCAGGGTCATCACCTATGAACTTAAATCCTTTCTTTGCGTTGTTATAATAAAGTACAGTAATCTCGTGACCGAAGTCTTGGACTACTCTTTCACAAGTTGACATCCAACAGTCCTCTCCCAAATTCCCATAGCATGTTTATTAGACTTACATAATTTAGTAGCCCATACCATATCCTCAAAGGTTACATCCCTTTTGAGTCTGACACTACAAGCAATGATTTGTAATCTTAATCTATAATCCTTAGATAATGTCATATCCACCACCTTCACTTATATCCTTGACCTTATACTCTACTGGTATTCTATCTACAAACTCAATCAATCCATCCTCAAACTGTTGTAGCCACTGTCTACCACACTCCACAGCATTAACAGGGTTAGTGGTAAACTCAATGATATACATTGGTTTAGTTATATTCAATGACTGATACTCATCAACTGTACATTTGAATGCGAAGTGTTGCTTGAGTTTAAATCCTTGTAGGTAACAGTCTTCTGTTGGTAATATTATACTGTTGAGAGTCTTAGGTTTAAATGTTGTACTCTCATCTATCTTATGTACATATCTCTGGAAGTTATCACCATTCTTTGGTCCAATACACACACTACTACCATCAGCTTCTTGTGATGTTAGTCTTACCACACCTGGTAATTTGTATTGTGAGTATGATCCAGCATGATATAACAGACTGTGGTCTGGCATACTTAGAGCATCAGACTTCCACTTAGATGTGAATAGTATAGATCTGTGATGTACAGTAGCGTTATGTAATCCATATCTTCTGATTAATGTTTCACCAGCCTCTACCTTACCACCTGGATTCTTACTGATCCAGTCAGCAAGTATATCAAACTCAGGAACAACCTCAACTATGTCAGGATCATTCCCAAATATCTTCTTGCCTTGACGTGCTGATAGACATGATAATATCTCAAACCCATGCTGTTCGATCTTCTTACCGAACCCATAGGCTGCTATGTCATATGATTTGTTCTCACTGATATCATACATTAGCTATTCAATTCCTTCATAAGTTTTTCAAATTGGAAGTCAAAGTCATCCTCATGGAATATAGTTGTGATCTGTGTGTCTGTCAACAATGGATCAAAATGATTTGCTTGTGCTTTGTGCACAGCCTCCTTATGTACCTCCAACTCAGTCGCAGTGACTGTTTGTTCTTGGTTCTTGATAGAATTAGCATTACTTAGCTGTGTGCTAACATCTGACTCTTCTACCTTCTGACGGTGCACCGCAGCAAATACTTCATTTGCTACCTGCATCCTTAATGGTGTAGTAGTGTCCAGTTGATGAGCATCTATCCAGATATCCTCTGGATTAGTAGTTAACTCATCACAGTTAATACTAACCTTGATTCTCTTTTCTTGTGAATCAACCTCATTAATGGTGAACTTGACAGAATCAGCACCATATACTTTGAATTGAGGTTCTTGCTTTACTTCTGACATTAAGTCCTCCCTCTACGGTCTCCTGTTGATATCCATGATTTAACATAGTTATTACCCCATATATAGCGACCTGCTTGGCCTCCATTATATGACGCATTAGATCCATTTTGTCCTGGATTCCCACCTTTGGCACCAGCATTAGCATTACAGTCTGATAAGTTGCCTCCTGAACCACCTGAATTAGCTGACCCATTCTGAGCATAGCTATTGTTGCCATTCTTACCACCTGATCCTGCTGGTGCAGTGGCACCACCGCCACCTCCACCACCATAGGCAGTGTTGTAATTATATCCTGTTCCCTGTCTATAACAATTCTTACCACAGTTATAGTTGTAATAATATGTGCCTACACAATTACCATTTGATCCTGAGCCACCGCCTCCACCGCCAGCCCACATCTTACCATCATTCTGTATCCATGCCTGTCTACGTAAGAACATAGCATCTTGTCCATTACCGCCACCACCTGTTACAGCACCACCGTTGCCACCATATCCACTGAGTCTACCACTACCAGTTATCTGTACATATATTCTAGTGTGTGTTGCGTCACCAACACCTTGATCAATCTGTAATGCACCATACTGTCCAAGAATATTATTACCACCACCATTCTGAGCAGTGTGTGATCTAGATTCCATGTGACCATTAATATAAATGTGGCCACGAACTATATCACCACTTTGATATGCTCTGCCTAGTGTTGGTGATACATAAGCACCACTCTCTAGCCAGTCTCTTAAATGAAATGAATATAAATGCTGTGCATTATTCTGATTACCATTCTGACCATATCCATGAACCCAGTTGGCTGGTAAATTACCACTACCATCACGAGTATTATTATTCAAAGGTAGTTCCAGATAGAATGTGAATACTTTATCCATCTCAAACCAGGTCTCCCAACTACCACTGGTCTTTATATAAGCCTGTTTGATAGTACGCCATGTACCACCAGATTTAGCTGACAGGTTATCAGACCATCGCCAAGAACCGCCTGACTTGGGACGAGCGGCTATACCACGACCTGATCCAGAATTATTCTCAACTAGCAGATATTCTGCTATACTATCAGAAAATGGAATACTCATTAATACCTATACCATATATCTCCATCACTACCACCATTAGGAGATGAGGTAGATATCGTTCTCTTACCATAAGCATTGGAGCTGCTACTTATAGTTAAGGTTACTGATCCTGTACTGTTGTTCCTAGTTATTTGAGATTGACCACCTGATACAGTAAATGCTGTAACACCAGTGTTAATTACCTGTATGCTATTAGCACCATTTGTAATATCTATCGCTGTACCACCAGATATGGTTGATAATGCGAATCCACTAGATGAACCTATTAGTAACTGACCATTAGATATGGTTGAGGTGTTAATACCTGTACCACCATATGCTCTATTAATTATACTTGCTTGCCAAGTACCTGTTCCAATAGTACCTACTGTACTCAATGATGATGCAGATGTCAAGCTGTTGAGGGTATCCAATGCACTCTCAATGGTAGCCTCAGTAGTAGCATCAATAGCATCAACACCCTTTAATGTACATGTACCACCACTATCTGAAATAACATTGGTTGATCCAACTGTTAGGTCACCACCACCAATAGTGAAGTCACCACTCAATGATAGTTCATTGTTAATGGTTGTAGTACCAGTTGATGCACCGATTGATACTGAAGTTGCCTGTCCACCTATGTCTAGGTCAGTAACACCAGTATTGAATAGTCTTGCTGAAGTCTGGTTTGATGTTATATCACCACCATTGACATGTATGTCAGCTGATAATGTAAGATCATTGGTTACTGATAGTGTACCACCAAGTGTAGTAGCACCTGAAGCTACATTTAATGTACCAGCATTCTGGATATCAATACCCAGTCCATTCTTAAGCTGGAAGTCACCTGTTGCATCACTGTTACCACTACCACCACTGATAGCAATATTACCAGTATCAGTTAAACCATGCTTAACCCAGTTAGTACCATTCCAGTACCATCCTAGGTATTGTCCTCTAGTTGGTAGTTCTAATAGTTTCCAGTCACCATCATTAGCAGATCCTGAACCAGGACTAGATGCTACGATGTCAATATTCTTACTTGATTCACCTGTCTTACCAACTGTGATATCAGCACAAGTTATATTATCATTGACTGTTGTCTCACCTTGTACTAAGAACTTACCTTTAAATTCTGTGGTTAGAGTATTACTCTCAATGGTAATCTTATCCCTAACAATTATTTCATCAAATGTAGGACGTAAGTTAGCAGTCTCACCAACAACAGATAATACTGGAGTATCTAATGACTCCTCCTCACCAGTAACAGAACTGATTCTAGTGTTACCAATGAATAGGTCACCATTACTGTTAAGTCCAGAGTAGAATGCGATACCACCCTCTTCCTTCTGTGACTGTGCTAACAGTACCTCATCCTCTGTAAGAACTCTGTTCTGTACAGATGGTAGACCAGTACTGTAGTTACCTGGTCCGAAACCAACGTATTCAAATGTGTGGTTACCAGATCTTAGAATACTTGGTCGTCTTACCTCTAGGTCAGTACCACCAGTAGCATTCAGTGGTATCATTCTGAGGTTCAGATCTAATTCAACTGCATCACCATCTCTTGCTTCAAGTGTGATGTAGTTGGCAGTAGCAGGATCAGCAGTAGAATAGTTAGTATAATTATTCTTTGCCTCCATTATATAATCATCAACAATCTCTTTAGTAATAGATCTAGAGAGGTCTTGATTCAGTGCACCATCAGTTGTAGTAACTAAACCAACAACAGTGTTAGATGCTATAGATACAGCAGATGCTGGATCTTCTGTTGGGTTGTCCTTATCTAACTGTGGATACAGGTTGTTAATATTCTGAGAGAATGCAAACTGGTTAAGATTACCATCAGTAGGTACAATCTTACCATTTAATAGTGTCAGATAGTATATACCATTCTGAGCACCATTAACAAGTGGTGTTACCTTCTCAATATCGTAGATATAATATACTTTCTCATAACTTTGACCCAGTGCTATATTCCTTGGTTGAATAATATAACCGTTGATTGGATCTCTTGCTAAGACTGATGAGTCTACAACATATCTTATACGATATGTTCTATCTCTGGATGACCTGTTATCAGGTATACGCTTCATGTATGAAGCACCAGTGAATAGTGATGTAGCGTAGAAACTCTCGTTACCTAAGTGGTAATGAATACCAGTAGATGAATCATTTGATGTAGCAGCAGTAATTCTGATATACCATGTACTTAACTGGTCATCAAACTGTAGTGGGTGATTAGGATCACCAGGTACATATCCTTGTGTGGTTATGTTAGTGAAATGAGCATCAGCTACAGTAGTAGAACCAGTAGGTGTGATACTTGCTTTGTATATTTGTGGTGTGGATGTATTAATCAGTGAAACATAGATTACATCATTAATACGTGCACCTAAGTTATAACCCTGTAGTTTATAGGGTGGCTTGGTTGCTTCTGAACTATAACCATAGAGATATAGTCTAGTATTTACTTCACCAACGTAGCTCCACGTGACTCCACCATCACTCCTTGCAAGCGGTGCTGTATCCCAGGTAGGTGCTGTTCCACCAGTAGTACCACCAGTAGAAGTCCAATAAGCCTTACCATTGTAGACACATGAACTGTCGGCACTAACTGTGGTGCTTGATGTCCATGTTGGGTTGTTTTGTGATGCATTGTGCTTGATCTTCTGTACATCAAGGGCAATATATCCAACAGGGATCTCATCAATGTCACCTTTATATAATGAGGCAGTAGCATTAGCACTACCTCTAAATCCTCTATTAAGAGTCAGTTTACCATCAGTGGCTACGTTAGCAACTTGATAAGATTCAGTAGCATCAATGGTATCTACACGAATAAAGTCACCAATAGCAATACCATGACTGTTATTAGCAGGGGTGGCCACCATCTCCTTATTATTAAGGACAGCACCAAATGTGTACCCACTAACAATATTATATGTACGTGCTAGTTTCTTAGGTGGTATAACATGAGTAACCTTACCAGCCTTATCTTGTGTGAATGGTAGGTTCTTAAATCCTTTTGCTCTTAGTGCCGTACTACCAAAGTTACTGTTTGAGTTGGTGATACTTTGGTCACCTCCACTGAGGGCCACAAAGTGGTCAGCGAAACCAACAGCAAATACTGATACAGCTTGAATAACAGCATCGTTAGAACACTTAACATGGAAATTTCTGTAGGCTGGTCTGTATATACTATCACCATCGGTATGGTTACCAGCTATGTAAGTGGATCCATCCCATTTGATGAATGCATTATCATCCTTCTGTAGTGAGACACCAGTGAACTGGGCAACAACCATAGATTTGAAACCTGTGGATTTGTTACCATCAGCATGCATACCACAAGTACCCCATGTACTACGTAGTGAGCAGTTGAATATGTATGGTGAGGATGAATCTACGTTATCAATCTCAACTCGTACTGTTGAACCTGTAGCAACTGGGTTGTTAGCAGGTGCAGATGAGTTAGGATCTTTAATTATGTACCTGAATGTGGTGGTCGTAGGTACTTCGGTAATAAAATATGAGCCATTAAATCTGTCAGCAACATTGCCTGACACGCCTTCGATTTGTATAGGAGTACCATTAGAGAATCCATGAGGTGTCGTTGTCGTAACTTCAGCAGTTGTGGTATATACACCTTGGTTAATGTAGTCAGTAGCAATACTGGATACAGTAATTGGACCAGAAGTATTAGGACCAACGATCCTATTCTCTTCAACTCTCTTCTGGAATTCGTCAGCAGACAATACACCAGTTGTATCAGGGATATCATCAAATGCTTTAGCAACCTTCTGATAGTATAAGTCTAAGTCAGTGATTGTTAGAGCATTACCTTGAGTATCATTGATACTACTCAATATATTTCTACCATCAGCATATTCAAAACAAGTTAACTTGTGGTGAGAATATGTTGGTGGAGTAGATGCTGTAGGTTGTTTGGAATCTGAATATACACCAGTCGAAGGACCATCAAAGAAACTGAATTGCCAGAAGTAGCATCCACCAGTTACTCTGAAAATAGCACACTGTCCTATAGAACCTGCAGCAGGATCAGGTATGTATAATGGTCTAAGCTTTGTCTTTCTGAGATCCATCCCAACAATGGATGTACCTCTTGGTACTATTACACCACCCTCAGCACTATTAAACTTATATAATAGGTTGTCTGCGTTAGGTGTGCCGTCTGCGTTCTGTAAATCTAAATCAGATGAGGCAGATAATATAGGTATATCGTCATCTATAAATGCTTTCTGTACAGGATCTTGGTTTAAACCTGGACGATTATCTATTACGTAGTCTGAAGGATATAATACAATCGTGAATGCTTCAAAAGCATCATTAAACTGACCAGTTCTATAAGAAAATCGAGCTGACTCAATCAATGCCCTCTGAATAGACTTGAATGGTCTATTAGGAGAGTTACCCCTATTCTCGAATGAATCCGAAGCATCAAAGTCATCAGGGTTGACATATATGCAACGACCTGTCTTCGATGTGAAGACATTCTTTAATCTGGTTAGTGCCATCTAATTAGGAAATTGTTGTAGTTTCTTCAAAACCAATGAAATTAAATGTTGCGCCAGCAGACGCATTAACATAGAGGTTCTGCCACTGTTCAAGTACCAGTCCTGTCAAACTCACTTCAGAATTGTTAGGTATAGGATAAGACTTAAGAATCTTATTCTGATCATTGGAGTATGTTACTCCACTTAAGATAACTTCAGGATATGCACCAGACCCGTTATCAAGTGTCTGTTTCCATTCAGCAGTGATAGCAGTACCACTCTGGTTTGCGTTATTATATAATGTCACTGTACTCAACGAAGGCATCCAAGTTAGGTTTCTAGCCTGGTTACTTAGTTGTCCAGCACCACCAATACCAGATACTCTCTGATTAGAGAGATCAGTATACTTACTTGAGAATACATTATTAGTTAATGTACTATTCTGTACCAATAACTGACCCTGTAATCTATCATAAGCAACACATCTTCCCCATGTTCCAACAGCACTATCAGTCATAGTACCTGATCCACCACCTGCACCAGCAATAGTAATTCCAGCAGCAACAGTAATTGGCCAATCACCAACAGGATCCTTGTACCAAACTTTAAGGTTAGCAGCATCCCACGCAACTACCACACCTGTATTAGTACCAGCTAATCCACCACCAGATGCTGTTATAGTCTCGCCAGGTACATATGCTGTACCGTTGTGACTACCAACAATAACATATGAACTTGTTACATCTTGGTTAGGTTGGAATGTAAATGCTGACCAGTTAGATACCACAGGAGACTGTGAACCTGGAACAGCAAGTTGTAATTGACAGGTATAATCTTGTATAGCCACATCAACTGTAGCAGTAGAACCTGTTGTGTTCATTATCCTAAGTGAACCACTCGTAATGGTAGCACCAGGACATGTATAAATGGGAAAATCAGCACGTACCAGACCATTAGGGTTAGCGGTCTGATCCACGAACTGATGAGAGTATTTCGTTGTAGCGGATTGGAAGCTCGCTAGTACACCATTAGCCATGAGAATTAAGAGTATGCGTGGAAGTAAACTTTATTCCTGCTAGTAGCAGAAATATCATCAGCAGTAATTGTTTGGACTGCACCATTTAAGTCAGTTAATTTAAGACGCTTACAATGTAATGCACCGCCTATATTATTAATTGTATCTGTTTCAGTAAGGTATAGATCACCATCTATATTACTGTCACCAAGTACATCTAGGTTCTTGGCAGGACTCTTTGCGATACCAAATCTTCCTGAACCGTCAATTTGAACCTCGGTGGATCCACCTTGGTTTTTAAATAATATTGGAACAGCACCTTGTCTCTTTTGAATAGTAAACGAAGAGCTGTCACCACCAATAAACTGTGGACCTGTAAAGTATATATCCCCTCCAACTTCTAGCTTATGAGTAGCAGGAGTTCTACCAATACCAACTCTATCGTTAGTATCGTCAAGGACAAATGTACCATCATCAAAGTTAACTGAACCAGTTGCTACGAAGTTATTAACTGAACCAATAGCACTGATCAAATTAAGGTTACCTGTATGAATAACAGTCTCCTTAGTCTCTACCTCTCCAGAATTATCATAAGTTCTATACTGAAGAGATCCACCTGATGTGGTAAATGTAATGGTTGCTGTAGTATATCCAGAACCACCATTAGAAATAGTCAAAGCAGTTAGTTGACCATTAGTAATGACAGGAGTAATTACAGCATTTGAGCCATCACCTGATAGTACAGGTGTTACAGTACCACTAAGGAATTTACCAGCATTGGTAATATTATATCCATCAATGACACCACCATTAACTGTTAGTGTGGCTTCGGGTAATGTATATCCAATACTAGCAACTCTCAAACCATATGTGTAGTTTGTAGAAGTATATCCAGTATCAGTATCATAGTATTTTAAATCAAGATACCTAGTTGATGCATCACTTGTAACTTCTAGATCAGCAGCCCAGTTACCAGCATTGGTATTCTGTGAGGTATCCCACCATTTAATTTTATTATATAACCCTGATCCACTCGTCTGATTGATTTGGACTTCGTTCGTATGAGTCGCAAGGGCATTAGAAGTTATAGTTCCATTAAACGTTGTATTAGCATTAAACGTGGAAGTAGCAGCAACAGTAACAGTATCAATATTACTTGAACCTAACGTTGTATTGTTATCTACCTGTATATTACCACTCAAGTTCATGCTTGTAGCAGTCAATGTTCCCGTGAACACGGGGGCATCTAATGTCTTGTTAGCAAGAGTTTGAGTAGAATTTAATGTAACTAATGTATCAGCAGAAACACCAGGATCAGGTAGAACATATGTTCTAGTCTCTCCTGTAGGTATTTGTGTTGATGAAAACTTAGCAATTTTAGTATTATCAGAACTATTAGGTATACTGAAAACCGTATCAGTAATAGCAATGTCAGATCCAAATCTGATAACACCAGTACCAAGTGCCTGTAGGGTTAGGTCAAGGTTGGCATCAGCAGAGTCTCTAGCAGCTACTACAAGAGATGTCGATTGCTTTTCTAATAATAGTTTTGAGTCTCCTAAAGCAAGTCCCAGTTGGTTCTGAGCTTCAGAATATAATCCAGTCGAAGTCTTCTGGTCAAATGCCAGACCAGGTTGGTTCTGTGTTCCACCAGCGACGGCTTTAAATATGGAACTAACCTGACTCTTTTTATTTGTATCTACTGGATCAGAGTTATCAAGCAACAGAAGGGTATCTGAAGGTGATACTGTGGTCAGTAGAGTTAGATCTGATATCTTACGAGTTGCCACACGTACCCTACATTAAGTTCTCAAGTTATTTATACTCTTTATCAAAGACAAATGGACCGTACTCACTTCCCCATACCTGTTTACCACTATCATCATAGCCTCTATCGATCACAGTATACTTATCTTTCTCCAAAATACACTCAGATCTAAGGTATCCACCATTAACTAGAGGTGATTTATAGTTCCTGCCCATATAAGCATCACCCTCTTTACGGAAGTGGATATCAGCTACAGGATTAAGAGCTATGATCTCACCATCTCTCTCTATTATCTCTATATCCTTATTTCTATACTCTCTACCATCATGCTTATACCTTTGACATGATGAGAATTTAGTTCCATCTAGTCTAGTATGTGTCAGCAATACATGAGCATAGTGAGATGGCCAACTAGATGCTTGACCCCAGTTGTTAAAGTTACCCTCAAACCATTCTAAGAATTCTTCTAACATTTAAACTTGATTGCCAATGTAAATCGATATGTAGGACCACCAAATGACTGCTGTCTTGCTGCATGTGGGATAGTAGAATCAAATACTATTATTCTACCTGGTACAAATGGTGTGATATATTCTATCTCCTTAGAGTTATCATCTAAGAATATAGTCTCACCACCCCACTCATGTTTCCACTCTCTATTCATATAGTATAGTAGTGTCTTATCTCCTTTGATGGAACTATCTACATGAACATCAGGGTTCTCAGAATGGAGACCCATATTAATATAGGCTCCATCTATCTTAGGTGGACAGAACCCTGATAGGTAATCTCCTATCCCATTCTTAAAGAATTTCTCGTGACACCACTGCTCATCAACATATGATACAGGCTTTTGTGTCTTTAAATCTTGTACGTCAAACTTATTACTACCACGTAACTGATATGGTAAACTACATGCTTCTACGTATAATTCTATCTGTTGTTGTGTAGTTATGAGATCATCAATGATCTTCACTTCACCATTAGATATTTTCATCTCAATTTAATATTAAACCCTAGACTAATACGATCCTCTTCGGACATATTTCTTTCAACTCTATGTCTTAGATCAGCAGGGAATATAAGCATAGTTCCTGCCTCAGGTCTAAACCATGTGCTGTCATGTAAATTATATTGATCTTTAACGTCCTCAGGTATCTTCCAATTATATCTCGTGATTGCTTTATCGTTCTCAAACACCAAGGTACCACAATTCTCTGGGGTCTGTAACCATAAAACCCCAGAGAAGTCAACACCAGCATGTAGGTGAGACATATTAAAATCGCCTGGACTATTAACGTTAGCCCACATCGATGCTATGTAAAACGGTGCATCGGTTAGATCTAACATAGCATGTGCTATATTAGCATGTAGCAGTAAAAAATGTTCTAAGAAGTCTTGATCTTCATGTAGATCATACTTGGAATGCCATCCACAAGATGAGGAATTGCTATCGTGCTCTCCTGTTTCATAATATTGTTTTATCCACTCTAATAAGTTTGTACTCAGTTTAGGCTTGTGTAATAAAACTGGGGATGGAAATAATGTAATTAGATTCACTTCTTCCGTTTCAACTCCTTTTTGACCCTCTTGGCAAACCAGATCTCTTGATCAGTATACCATTCTGGGTGTTTTTTAGCGTTTTTAATAAGTCTTTTAGCAGCACGACGGTTGTCTTTACGCTGCCTTTCCTTATCTATTTTAGTATCTGCTTGGTATTTGTTTTTTGTATTCAGCGATTTCAGTCGCTGCGTGATCCAGATAAGAAGTGTATTCAAAGTGTGTTTCTGTATATGTGGAAGTACTATTTAAGACTATATTCTTAAGATAGGCTACCTCTTTTTTTAACTGTTTAACTTCGTTAGTCAACGATTCGGTGTTTAGCGTCATCTTAGCACGTGGGGTTGGTGGCGTTAATCCTGATCAATTTGATCATTCAGTTCTTCGACAAGGTTCTCTAAAAAGAATCCTTCTTCCAAAAGATAGGAACTACCTTTATATAGGTCTTCGTTGGTGAAGTGCGGTTTTTCTTCAGCATTCATAATTTCTTTAGAATCTTTAGGTACCACGTCCTCATCAAATGTGAATGGAGTTCCATTTAAGAAGTATACCTTACAGCACCCTATTCCGTCAATGACTCTAAACTCTTGTTGTAACTCAACTACTTCTTTTTGTTCCATAGAAAATTGATTGGGCATGATTTCTCAGCCTCTTCCTCCTTACGTAAACGTTCTCTTATTAAATCCCATGAGAATCCATTGTGCCAGTCCTTAAGCCATAAGTTTTGTAACTGTTTCTTATGTACATCTTGTGGAACTGTCTTCTTCTCTAGTGTAAACTTTACATCCCTAGTTCTCTGACTAGAGAATCTTACATAACATAGTGGAAAATCTTTCTCCAACCATATTGTTTGATCATACTTCTGAATGGTAAACCCTAAGTTAACTGGTCTTTGCCATACAGATATAGGAAATGCTCCTGGTATCTGTACCAAACCCAGTTGAGTTAGAGCAGGATGTTGGTACTGTTCTATCCATACATCAGAGTCCTCAGTCCAGAAACAATAACCTTGTTTAAACTGAACCTCTGGGAACTCACCATCTAACCATCCATCCCCTAGCATAAAATACTGGTCGAAAATTTCTTGTCCTAGGTTGGTAGACAGATATTGTTTTTCAGACTCGTATTTCATTCCCACTGGGAATGTTTGATGTATTACCCATGTGTTCTTATGATAGTTCTTCCAAGCAGGACATTTAGCATGTCGATACTTCTGATCATATCCTTTAAGAGCAGGTGTAGGTTCTTTGAAGTAATCTGGTGGAAAGAAGTCTTGCTCCATTGTCTCACCAAATGCTTCCTCACTACCTCCCATCACATAGTTATAATATATCCTCTTAGTTTTCATCTAACGCTTTTTCCAATTCATCATCCAGTTCCTTCTGTGCCTTAGCTTTAGCATCGATCTGTTCTTGAACATTCTTTGCTATCTTGGCCTTCTTGTTAACTTTCTTACGTTTTGACGGTGCGTTCTTTTTATTGCGCTTGATGACTTCCAAGGCATTACCAACAGTAATGATGTCAACAGCGTCTTCATCAGGTATTTCAACCGCAAAGCATTCCTCCAGAAACATTACTAACTCAACCATATCAAGTGAGTCCAGCATCAGGTCATCGCCCAACTTACTGTCCCACCCTATAGGATTGTCTAGTTCATCTACTCTCTCTCCAAGAGTTTCTCCAATAGCCAACTTCGCCACTTCAAGTAGCACATCATCAGTAATAGGTTTTGCTTCCCTTAGGATCCTTTTAATTTCAGCGAAAGTTGTCGCGTGTGACATAATTAATAAACATACTGTACTTCATCTGTCTGGCACGATGATCTAACAACGTCCAAGACTCTCTCGAACTCATCTGCTGTTTCGCAATTTACTTCCTTGACCTCAGCAGTATCGCTAAGAAGGGTAAATTTACGAGCAGGTACGTTCACCACGCATTTTGCTAGGTACTGTGATTGTGCCATGGGTCTTCAGTCGTGTCGTCTTTAATATAGGGCAAAGGATAGGAATTTGGGGTACGCATTGTGCCAGAATGTTGACTGGCATATTTTACGATATCCAAGGCATAGCCTTTGATGTCCATTAAAGCACTGCGAGTTGTCTCATAGCACTTAAAGGCTTCACCCTCTTTCGAGAGATCAATTTCCTTAACCTTCTTCTCAACATATGTAGCAAGTTCGTCATCGATGAAATCTACGAGAACCTTAGCCTGTTCAGAAGTGATTGTCATACCATACATGGTAGTTTCTTAAGTATAGGACATTCAAGTCAGAATGTCAATTAAGATAGATACCGTTATTACAGTCGATTTTGAATTCGTCCCCAGATGCAGACATGTACCCCTTGCCACTAGCTGACATGGTGAAGTTGTTTGTGTTTATTAGTACATCTGTGCTGCCTGTATTCAGTTCCCAACCTGTATTTGCTGCTTTGGAAACGTTCATACCAGAAGGTGCACCACCTTCTATGCAATCAATATCGTTGCCATGGGCAATGGTTTTCATCTTGCCCTGGACTTCTGTAAATAAGTTTCTACCTACGTTGTTGTATTCACAACCTTTGACATTAAATCGAAGATCCCCTGCACTTTCAATAGCAAAGGTACCTCCCTCTTTATCCATGCTAACCACACGGTTGCCATGTATCTCCTCTTTGAGCTCACCACCAGCAAGCATGTTTAGATTATAAAAAGTGGCGGTTTTATTAATGGTATTCGCTTTTATGCGAAGCTCATTGTCTGAGAGGATACCGATGTTAGTTGCTGAGTCAACGGATATTGCTCCCTTGACCTTCAGTTCGTAATCACCGTCAACCTGATCATAACGATTACCCTCAACCTCTGTGTGTAGGTCTCCCTCCACATTTAGGTGAGCATCTCCGATAACTTGAATGATTAATTTATCAGAGCGTTTGTCTTTTCCAACCTTTAAGGTCGTAGTAGCATCACTATTTAGGTGTATGTGTCTTTTGCTGATGATAAAAGTATCATCATTCTCATCCATCTCTATGATACTACCTGATTTACCGTGGAGTAGACGTATTCTCTCTCCATCCTCAGTATTATCCATTTCAAGTACATGACCAGCTGATGTGGTAATGACCCAGTTCTTCGGATACTTAGTTATATGTTGTGGATTATTGTTAGGAGTAACGCTTCCACCTGAGAATAATTCTTGTGTCATTTGATCTCTGGATGACCTACGCAGTCGATGTATGTGTTAGTTTCATATATCTCATTAAACTTGCTAGGTCCAACGTAATTATATGTAGGAACAAGTTTTGCTCCTGTACCTGATGAGTCAACAACCCTAGGTGTAACAAATCCTACAGTTCTCGTGGATATAACTGGTTTCAATAGTCTACCCTGAGTATCTACAGGGACATAACCAACCTCTTCTTTACCCACTTTAATCTTAGGTTCCTTATAATCTCTACCTACATTAATAACCTCAAGTGTATCTAATACAGGTAATAGATCTGAGCACTGAGCCCATATTGCTACAGCAGTAGCAGGTATAGCAAGATCAAAGAATTGTTTAACTGGATTAAGAGTGAACTTAAATGCACCACCTAAGGTCTGTAATCCTACACCCTCTGGTATAATATCTGTCTTCTCTAAGGTAGAGATAGCAGCATATCCAGTATTCTGATAATTATACTCGATAACCATCATCCTAGCAATGTTCTCATCACCCCATTCTGGCTGGAAGAATAATAGATCACCCTCGTCAGCATACTCTTGTAACTCAACATTAGGTATAAGGTATACAACCTGTTCTTTAGGACAGTATGTGTTGTCTGGGTCTAACCCGTAACCAACACCCGTCTTATTCACAACAACCTTTTCTATTTGACCATTGCTAACAACGGGTTTCAATAATGCACCCGTTCCCTCTGGTTCATTACATGTGAACATGGCTCTAACCTTGGCTGTAGCACCAATACCAGAACCCTTATTTCTCATAAACACACCAACCATTGATCCAATATCATCAATGATAGGTAGTGCCTTAATGATAGATGTAGACTGAGCATTATCCCATATAAGTTCAGGGAAACATGGTTTCTTATTACGATTAGATGGACTACAGTTAACAGTCTCGTAATTAATATTACCATCTGAATCACGTATAGGGTATACACTATCCCATTTCTCAACTAAACTCTTACCTTTTTCAAATGAACTTGATTTTATACCTGTACCTGGTGCACCAACATCAGCAAACTCACCAGTTACAGTATTAAAGGCTTTCTTAACATACTTACCACCAATAAGTTTCTTCGCTGTTGTAAAGCCACGAGAGTTTGGTTTACCAGTACCAACTATCTGAGCCCCTCCTTTCTCTAGTGCTGCTTTTGCTGCTGAACCATATTGTGATTGGGCTTTCTTAATCTTATCATTCTCACTCTCCTGAGGACCAGCAGATGTAGAGAATGTAGATAGTCCTAAAGCACAAGATAGGTCACCTTCACATACTAGGTCAACAAGATCAAGAATCTTACTCATAATACCCTGAATCATATCAGCAGCATCAGTGATAGCACCAAGTACACCGTCTAGAATACCTAAAGCAGTCTCTAAACCATCAAGAATTTTTTTCATAAGATCGCCAAACAACTCTCCAAATAGATCCTGAATAAAGCAAAGAGCAGAATCTAGTACTTGCGAGAGTAAATCAGAAAGGAGACCTTTAATAACATCAAGTAACTCATTGAATATCTGTTTGAAGAGACAGTTAATTAGATCAGATATGTTTTTGAGTTGCTTCTTAGCAGGACCTAATAGATCTGGATCAGGTATCTTAATATCATTAATAACATCCTGAATATAATCATTCGCCTCCTTCATCACAGTGCCTTTAATATTACCCAAGACACTACCCATGAAACCATGTATCCTTTCTGATACTGCATCTATCTCATCCCGTACATCTACAATATCACCCGTGATCTTATCAACAAACTCATCTACATCATTCTTCTCTATACCTCTAGCAAACTTTAATAGTTCACCAATGGCACCCTTCATCTTTACATCAGCAGGAGTACCACACTTACCATTACCTACATGTACAGTATAATTCTTCCTCTTGTCAGCCTGAACCATGGCTGTGGTTTGAGGAGAAGCCTTACCACGTGGGTTTACAGTTGACTCTTCACCATCAGTATCTCCTCCCTCATCATCTGTTGATTCTTTATTACCAGTAGTAGCATTATCTTTAACAGTATCAGCAGTACCACCAACTTGTGAACCACCTGATTCACCATGCTTTAACTTATCATAGTCAGGTGCCAATATACGTTGGAATCCTTTACCCTCTTCACCCTCCTTCTGATAGGTACCATCAGGGTTCTCATCAGGAATACTACCCATAACAACAGGTAACTGAGATGAGGATCCATCCATAAAGAATCCAACAACCCATGAACCTATTTGTAATTGCTGGTTAGTACCAATACCACTCCTCTGTGCATACATCACAGGGAATAAACAACTGGCCCATGGTAAATCAGTAGTAGGTAGTATCTCCTTATCTGGATTATGATACCCTACTATCCTACATTTTACCTTGTTGGTATAATCATAATCCTTAGGGGCAGAACCATCATTATCTGGATCTGATCCATCATTCTCTACTTGACCGATCCACCAGTTGAATCCGTCCTTACCAATAGCGTGAGCAGCAGATTCTAATTTACTCATCTTCCTCAGCTCCCTGACTATCTCTATAAATCGTAACTCTCGTCAATAATTTCTCAGAGTTTGTACTATAACTTCTGTATATCTTACCTACTATATATCTACCACTTTGGATAATATCCTTAGTAAGTTCCTTACCAGCATAGGTCTCAACCTCAACTACATCACCACATTGAAGATCCTGTTCACCTTTATAGGTAAAAGAAGCAGACTGATTAAAGAAGAATTGATTTCTTATCATTGACTGTGATAGTTGTTGTGTCAAATCTTGGGTGTATTTACCCTCAGTGTACATAGCAGTATCTATTACCTTAGACATTATCCTAGTGGGTCCAAGAGCAGTGCCTTCTTCTACATTATCTTTAAAGATATCATAGAATGTAGGTAATTTAGCACCAGGATTCAACTTCTTCATACCATCATAGTACTTATTAACATCATAAGGTATCTCTCTATAAGTAAAATCCTTTAAATCTAAAGTCATATTAGTACTTCTAAAACTTCCAAGATTCAAACCTCTAAAAACATCACTAGATCCAAGGAAGGTGAGATTATCTATATCAATAAAATCTGGATCATACTCATCACTACTAAACCCAACACGAATAGTCTTCTTAGAGTCTTGACCTACTAGAGTATCCATTGCTTTGAAGTGATAATGTGTTGGTGTTTCCCAGAATAGAAATCCAGCACTGGTAGTATCACCACCTTCACCAGGTTCAGGTATGGCTCTCCAACACAACCAAGAAATAATAGTGAATGGATCCCAGAATGGTGATATAAATGAGAACTTGGTCTGTGATTTATCAAATACTATACCCTTAGTAGAGGATAGTGTTTCATTAATCAACTTAGTTACCATTGTATGAATATGTTCCCCACCACCACTACCAAATCTTCTAGAGATTTTCATTCCAGCATTATTAACTGCATCAGAACTAATACAATATAAAGTTCCCTTAGTACTCTTACCATATACATGACGATCCTGTATATCATAAACCACCATGGGCAATTCAACTGTAACCTCACCAGTAGACCAAGAGAATAATATAGGTTCCATACCATATAGGTCAGATATAATACTACTTTGACTGTCAGTTAGTGTTACTGCCACAACAATATTTGACTTAGTAATATCCTCGATATAATGAAGATCCAGTATATGATTGAGGCCAAACGTATACTTCTCACCATCTACTTCAATGGCACAGGTATTCAGTATAAACTTACCAGCATCACTGCTCATAATAGATCTCCTATAGTCTCACCACCTAATACCATACTAATAGATGACAACATATACTTACTAGGATTAACCTGATGCTCAGGTACTGGATTCTTCATATCTGGTTGATCAATCTTTATATTTCTAGCAGCCAATTCCATTTGTCTCTTCACATTCTTCATTTGATCACTCTCAGCAAGATCATGAACAGATTGAATCATCTCAGGGGCAAATAATTGATCAGCCTGTGCTAGTACTTGATTAGTAAGATTGTTAATATCAGTCTTAACAGTGGATCCAGCATCAGCAGGTTGAATACCACCTAAAGTTTGATTCAGTACACTGCTAAGACTACTCACTGCTGAATTAACATTCTTAGTATTCATCACACTAGACATATTTTTCATACCACCTTGCATGCTCTGTATCTTAGTCATACTATCATTGATAGTAGTATTAACAGATGTACTCAAATTATCCATAGGGGCACCCTTTAACATTCCCATTAAACTTGGACCACCCATGTCCCCATCACCAAATGATTCTAACATCTGTCTCCTCTGTTGTAGTGAATTGACCACACCACCCATGATAGTCTTATCTGATACCCCATGATCTCTATCCTTAGCTAAGCCAAAGAAACTTTTCATGGTTGAAAATATACCGCCACCAGCAATAAGAGTATCTTTCTGTAAGTTTCTAGTTATATTTGTGGTGTCACCAACAGACTGAGAAGATGGTTTAGGTATCTCAAAAGCAGTTGAAATAGCATCAACTTGCTTCCTAACCTCCTGGTACTCTTCACCAGGCATGTTAATGCTATCAAGCAATCCACTCAATCCAGCAGCAACAGCTCTCATTGGCAATGCCATAGCATCAGTCAATGCTTTCTTATATTTGTCTAATCCAAGATCTTCACTAAGTTCACTAACTGGGTTCTTATCACCAACCAATCCCATAGATTCCAAGGATTTGGTTGAACCCTTAGTTTCAGGTCTTTGTGCACCTGGATTAAGGAAATTAGCTGCTGGATTAAATGGACCTCCAGGCAGTCCTACACCACCAGCAGCCATCTTCTTGCTTGGTGCTTGTGACTGCTCACCGCTAGTTTGATTAGGTGTTATATTAACTTTAGTTTTACTTGGTGGTGCTACAGCATCTTTACCATCTTTACCATCTGCACCATCTTCACCTGCTGGACCTTCTACAACTTCAGGTTCTGGTGGATCAAGTTCATCAGCTTTCTCATCCAATCCCTCATAATCATCAGGGTTGGTAAGATCCATGGGTGGAATCATACCAGGATTGACGAAGTTCGAGAACTTCCTCATAGTGGTCTTGGCATTTAATATGTCAAAACCATTAGCTAAATCTCTCTTTATCCTACCATCTTGATCATCATCCCTTTTATCTGCCTCAACAAGTTGCTGCACACTCTCAGCAAGTAGGAAGTCTTTATACTTATCCTCTTTCCACATACTGTGGAGTAAGGCATTACGATCCTCAAATAATTTATTAAGATCCTCAAGTACTGTATGTACGTCGGATATGCTTGGAAAATCTTTTAGTTCAGCCATTATAACTCTCCGAATCTACCTGAGAAAGCATGAACACCATGAACTCTCTTTTCTTTAGTAGTTTTCATTATAGGAACTGGTACTCGAACAGGAATAGTCAGTGGTATAGGCATAGGTATAATAGCTACCTTTTTAGTTATACTCGTCCCTGCTTTAGGTGTAGGTTGTAATGGCATACCTTTTGCTTTTGATTTACTCCATCCACTACTAGGTCCACCCATAGATCCACCACTACTAGGCCATTTAACAGTTGAGCTAAGTGGATGACCCATTGAAACTCCTAATGATGGTCCTCCTGCTTCTACTGTAGATTGTTTACTATTACCCAACTGTATAAGGTGAGCATAAGGTAATGGGTTACCAGATCCACCATAATTAACTGAATTCCTTTCATTGGAAAACTCAAAGTGTAAGTGAGGTCCAGTAGAACTACCAGCACCAGGATCTCCAGGTGCACCACCAGTCTTGGCTAAAACCTCTCCAGCAGAAAATTGCCCAGATTTTTTTATGAAGCGACTGAGATGAGCAATACGCATTTGAATCTTCTGGCTAGGTAACCAAACATCCATCAGGTTTCCATAACCACCAAATTTACCAGCCGCAAGTATCTCTCCTGGTTCAGCAAATGCCACACCAGTACCAACAGGTGTACCAACATCCACACCACCATGAGGTCTAGGTCTCCAATCACTAGGACCATAGTAATCAGTAATTGGGAACCCAGATACCTGTGTAGTACTGGTAGTTCCTAATGTTTCGACACGGCTTTTACTATCGGTAGAAGCAATATTCATAGAAGATGCAGTGCCTGTTAAAGTACCAGCATTTGCTGGTGCACCAAACATAACTCTTCCCAATGCTGAGATCATACCCATTGGACCAGGCATGGATCCCATTAGTCTAGTAGCTTTCTTTGCGAAACTGGCTATGATCTTAGTTAACTTACTACCTTTAAATGCTGCTGGTCTCTCTGATTTTATTCCAAAAATATTTTCAATCCTTGATACCTCACCCATCACTGCCTGACTAGCACTTGATGGTACTGGTAATGACTGTAAGAATCCACCAGTAACACCTGTGATAAGAGAACCAACTTGCTTCAATAGGCTCTGATATACAGCTCCAAGTTTAGAATTTGGTATAACAAGTTCAGGTTCACCACCTTCAGCGATTAATGCTTGAGTTGGAGATGATACTACACCACCATCTGCCAGTCCTGGAATAAATCCCTTTTTACTCTTACCATCAGTACCCATGTATGGATCTTGTCCCATTAGGACTTGACCCAATTCAAATATAGTTAAACCCCATCCACCAATCTGTGAAACTACTTGTGCGATAGCAGGAACAGATGCACCAACACCACTAATAGCTGCGGGTGAAGTAGCTAAGGTAGCAGCATCTCCTGATAAATCCATACCAGCGAGAAGCATTCCAACCTTACCTTTCCAACCACCCATCCTCCGATAACGTTCTATATCATTAGCAGCAAGAGCACTAGAAGCAATAGGTACTGCTCTACCAGTACCCTTAGCACCTACTTTAATAAGTCTCCTAGCAAGAGGACTATCAACTATTGCTGTAAGAAATTTCTTTGGATTGAGATTACCAGCGATCTTACCAATCTGTTTCCTTCTCTTAACCCACTGTTCTGCTACTGAATCCCAACTCTTAGAGAGTCCTGTTTTGATACCACCTACAGCATCAGCACCTCTCTGCCATAGTTTCTTTGCACCTGAGACAACTGCTTTCTTCCTACCTTCAACGAAGTCACCAGCTCTTTTTCTAACTCCAGCAGTTTTATCCCACCCCTTCTTAGCAAGGTTCTTTGTACCTTGCCAACCTTGACCTACGAGATTTTTAGCACCACGCCAAGCTCTACCAGGTAACTCTCCTACAAATTTACCAGCTTTTCGTACATTATCAGCACCACCTCGAACAAGTCTTCCAACTTTACTATACTTGAGCTGTCTACCTTTCTTTAATCCCCATGCTCTAGTATTACGGAAGAATTGTCCTACTTTACTACCTTTACCTTTACCCTTCCAACGATTATTTTTCTTCTTTTTGTCAAAAAACTTCCTCTTAAGTCTTCTAAGGAGACCCAGAGGTGGTAGTTTAAATCTATTACCCTTCCTTTTCTCTTTAGCTTTATTTCTAGCAACAGTAACTTGAGTCTGTTGTAACTGAGTCATAAAGAAGAATTTCTTCCTATTCCTCAGATATGAGATGTATTCCATCTCAGTATCAAGCATCTTCTTAGCAGACGCAGTAGTATTATATGCTGGCTCCACTAAAGTAGTACCAAACAACTTGGATAATCTTATTCTCTTAGCTTGCTTAATGCTCATCGCTTACGCTGTTGTTCGGCTAGTCGCTCTCGCTCCTCTTTTAAGAATTTACCTAACATACCAACGTAAATGCTCCTTTCCCAAGGAATCATATTTTCAATATCACTCAGAGTATATTTATGATGCTGGACCAAGGCAAAGTTAGTTTCATAAAAGGTCACTAAGCCCTCTTGAAAGAGGGCTACCCGAAAAAATTAACCAGACCTTCAATCTGAGCAGTAGTTTTTTTACCTGTATTGGGATTAGTTACTGTTACCTCATGCTTAAGCACAGGTATAGTCTCAAAAAACTGTTGAATTTTATCGAAAGCATCGCTAGTTAGACTCTCTAACCAAGCTTTAACCTCCTCACTTGTGAATGATCCACAGTCATTTTCACCTTGGAACACCCTATCGATACAAGTAGATACTAATTCAAATGGATCTGGTTCCTCCTCAATGAAATTAACCTTAGCAAAGTATTCCATATTAGGATACTTCATAACAACAGTGATATCCTCACTAATCTTGACGTTTTGCTCATGTCCCTCAGGGAAATGAACCTTCACATCATCGACTGGGAATGATACTGGTACCTTTGTGTCAGGATCATCATCACAAGGGACTTCAATCTCAATAGTCTCTTGTACAGATCGACCACGTAACTGTAAGAAGATATACTCAACGTCAAAGATAGAGAGATCACTCATCTTAAAACGTGTCTTTATACAGTTTTTAAATATTTGCTCAATCGCAGCAATAATCTCTTTGGTATCATTACTTTCTAAAGCAAGTATTAGAATTTTCTGCTCTTTAACTAGAAAAGGACGATACTTAAATTTCTTTTTACTAGATGGCACCTCCAACTCATAGGTTGGAGTAACAATTTCAGGTAATGGCATAATGTTTTAACTGGTGGTTCTTAATGCTCCCGCATTATCATTTGCTCCAGCGTTCTGGAAACGATCTGATTTGGTTGGGATTGGTGGGGTAATATCTTTGACGTTATCAAAGTAAGCATGTTCATAGTACATACCAACTTGTAACTTAACAACCTGCGAAGATCCTCCGCTATATGGTATAGATGATACCATATATGGATAAGCCTTTACAAGTCCAATACTAAAAGATTGGTAAGTACCAGGTATACCACCCCATTGCTTTTCTATCTTATGTATCTTGACATCCATAGTATAGTCATTATAAAACTTCTGTACTAATCCCAAAGTTCTTTCTTTGTTTTCTTTCGCTTGTGAAGTACCTAAGATAAAATCTTGCCATCCTTTAAAAAATCGCAATGGCATTGCGTCAACATCTAATATGAATGACATATCCATTTCATTGAATACCTTTGCCATTGCTGGCTTCATATTAACACCTTTATGAACACTTCTAATGTCCTGACTGGTCATAGAGACACCAGGAATCTGAACCTCATTGGCCAACATGTTGATATCTGTCAGATTATCCGTACCCTCACCTTGCTGCAAATCAATATCATACCGTTCTTTAAGATGAGACTTCAAATTTCCTGCACTACCTGTTACAAACTCGATTTCATACAGGGATGACGATGAAGCACCCTTCTCATTGATGATGCGACTGATAAAACTTCCTATAGGTGTTGGTTTAATCTCTTTCTTAGACATAAATACCCATTAAGGGGTGACTCTATTTATTTATGCCCAGTTATAAAGGAAAATTCAAGCCAAAAAATTATCGGAAGTATGATGGTGATCCGACCAACATAATCTACCGATCTCTTTGGGAATTGAAATTTATGAACTGGTGTGATAAGAATAGAGATATTGTTAAATGGTCATCCGAAGAGATTGCTATACCTTACAAGTCTCCACTTGATAACAGGTATCATCTCTATTTTCCAGATTTTTACATGAAGGTTCGAGAACCAGATGGAAGGAAAGAATACCTAGTAGAGGTTAAGCCAAAGGCACAAGTCTTAGAGCCCAAGCCCTCTAAGTATAAAACTAAACGTTACATTACCGAGGTAGCGACTTATGCCAAAAACCAAGCAAAGTGGAAAGCAGCGAGGGAATACTGCAGGGATAGGCTTTGGAGATTCAAGCTCATCACCGAAAAAGAGCTCAGGATTTGATGCTCTAGTAGAGAAATTACGAGGAACTAAAATAAGTAGACCTAAACTACGAGAAGAAGTCTTCAATCAATTATATGATGGTGCCACAGAGAATCCAGAGATAGGTAAGTGGTATTTCTTTGAGTATGATCCTAAGTTTAAAGATCAGCTTAAAGAATGGGATGAATATCCATTAATAAGGTTACTAGAAAAGAAGGGTCAAAGATTACTAGGTGCGAACCTACACTATCTAAATACAAGAGCTAGACTGGGAGCTATAAATAAAAAGGAAGTCCCTACGTCTACTCTACATTATTACCTCCCAAAGAATGCTGATAACATTTTCTTTGAGGTTCCTGAAGATGACATTCAAGTACTCAGTCAATTCCCAGTAGAAAAGTTTCATAGGAATCGTTAATGGCAGCAGAAGAAACCGCATTGATGAAAGGTAAATCAGCTAGTGCTCTAGTTGGTCAGGAAATTGCTTACCCTAAAAATATAAGAACCATACCATATGCTTCTTACTTTCAGCTCATGCGATGGGAATATAAAAAGGGTGTCTCAGAATCATCAAAGGCAACTAAATCTAGAGACGTGTTGAGTAAGATTAACAATAATACAAGTGGTTTAGCTAACAAGATAATAGATAAAGCAGCCTCAGGAACCTTTGGTCAGGTTGAAAGTAAAATGAATAAAGGGGCAAATCAGACTAAAGAAATCACAGAGCTTATCAATACTGGATTTAAGAACCAACGCAAATTTGCGAATACACAGCATAATAAGAAAATAGAAGCAGCAAAAGATAATAACGATTATAGTGGGTTCAATTATCCCCTCACACTAAAAGATGGTTCAGTGATAGAGAATCCTGAGCAATTAAAAGACAAGAAAAACGAAGCAGAGAAGCAGAAAGAAGGTGTACAGAGTATGTACTGGCTACCAATGCCAAATGATTACTCATATAAGTACAATGCTAACTGGGATAACAAGTTCCAGTTAGGAACTATGGCTAAGTTTGCCAGTGATGTCGGGCAAGGATTTAAGCAATCCGCGGCTACTGGTGCTATGGGAGCACTTGTAAGTACACTTGATGCTACTGGTCAAGTAGCAGGTGAAGGTTTGGACGAGGGTTCTGGTGGTCAAGCAACTAATATAATATCAGGGGCAGCAAAAGCCGCAGTAAACCCATTAGGTTCAACAGACTCTCTAGCTGATCCTACTAATCTATTAGGACTTGCTGGTCTAGCACCTAATGAAAATGCTATCCAACTATTCAGTAACATGACCATGAGGTCATTTACATTCTCATTTGATTTCTTTGCTAGAAGTTCTGAAGAGGCAAAACTCATTGACCAACTCATCCAGAACTTTAAAATTGGAATGCACCCCTATGCTGATAGTCAAGGTAATGGTGCTGTGCTAGGTTTCCCAGATATATGGGTAATTAAACCTAAATTTAATTTTGTAGAAGAGGGTGTTGTCAAATCAATAGACCACCCACAAATGCCTTCAACAAAGCTTTGTGCTTTAACAGGAATGAATGTGAATGCCACACCAGCAAACCAGTTCACTACAACTGATACTGGTGAATTTCCAATACAAACAGTAACCTTAGACTTTAAAGAGACTACTGCTCTTACTCAGGCAGACTTCAAGGGGGGTAATTTCTAATGCTATTCAAAGACGGACCAGAAGTAGTATACAACTACACTGATCAAATACTAAATCCAAAATTTTATAACGCAAAAAATTTATGGCGTAGAAATGATATCCTTGACTCATATCTAAGTAGCATTGCTATCTTTGACAAGTATATCATCAAACCAAATGAAACTCCTGAGACTATTTCATTTAACTTCTACGGTAGTACATTCTATGGTTGGACTATAATGATTGCTAATGATAAGACCAATCTATATACTGATTGGCCAAGAAATTCAGCAGCATTATATGAGTACGTATATAAAAAATACGAAAACCCAGATGCCGTCATGATGTATGAGACAACCCAGGTTAAAGATGCTTTAGATAGAATTATTTTAAAGGCAGGTGTAAGAGTGCCTTCTAATTATCAGATTACTTACTATGATGGAACAGCATCATCAGGTGTCACTGTTAACCCAGTAAGTCCAGTTACATACTATCAGTATGAACAGCGTTTGAATGATGAGAAAGAAAAAATAAGACTAATAAAACCCTCTCTGATTGAAGACTTCGTATCAGTATACAAGAAGTCACTCAATAGAGGGGGTAAAATGGTAGTAGGTATGTCTTCTGCTGAAGTTAAGATAGATTAATATTACCTTCCGTATTAATTTCTTCTGGGTATAGTCCACTATATCCAGAGGATATGTCAGTGCCAGGAATTGGAGTAACAATTCCACCGTTATCGTTTAAGGAAATAGTATATCCCTGATCACTCAGGGTCTCTCCAAGTTTGTCTAAGTCCCCACCATGTTTCGCTGTGGGATGAACAGAAGCCCAATCTTTATCAAATATATCTAGTCCTTGATCTGTAAGGACGTGATTATACATCTTCTCAAATACTGATGGTGGCATGGTACATACCTTAGCACCATTCCAGAATGCTCTTGTTACTCTATTAACTTCACGAATAGAAGCAGCAAGAATTTGTGTATCAACTACGTGTTCTTTATATACTGCTGCGATAGAGCGAACAACTTCTAATCCAGCAATAGAATTATCATCTAGTCTACCTATGAAAGGTGAGACATACTTAGCACCTGCCTTAGCAGCAAGGATAGCTTGTGCTGCTGAGAATATCAATGTAACATTAACTGGTATAACACTACCAGAAAGTGCCCTACAAGCAAGGAGTCCGTCTGGTGTACACGGAACCTTGATTGTAGCACAATCGCCAAAACGGTGATGTAGTCTACGACCATCCTTGATCATAGTCTCAGCATCACCGACAACTTCCATGGAAATATCCCTGACACCTATATCCGAGATCTCTTGATAGACATCTTCGGGTTGCCGACCAGACTTCATAATAAGGGTAGGGTTAGTAGTAACCCCGTCAATAAGACCAGTGGCAAAGTGCTTACGGATTACATCCGTTTCAGCGGTGTCAAGGAAAATTTTCATTTATTCAGCGGCTAATTTAGCGAAATAGGATAATGTATCATCTTCATCTTCTGTTGGAGCAGATGCAGACTTGAACTCAGGGGCAGAGGCAGTAGCAACAGCATGTACGTCAGGCAAAGCCTCACCTACAGATGGTACTCCCAACTCTTCCTCATCTACGACACGTCGAGCAGGGGTCGCAGGGTTAAGAACACTGTTAAGACGATCAGCAAGTTGATCATAAGTCTTAAACTGGTCTTCAGCAGTGAAGGAAGCGAGACTATACTCAGTCTTCCAAATCTCTTCTAACTCTTTGTCAGAAAGATCACCTAGAGTAGATGGATCAGAGAACTCTGACTTGTCATAGTTCCAATAACCTTCTACCTTACGAATCTTAACCTTGAAGTCCGCACCTTTCCAGAAATCGAAAGGATTGATCGGTGTCTCATCAGCGAATGCGGGTTGCATTGCTTCGGTAAGTTTATCAAAGATTTTCTTACCATACTTATAAAGGAATACTTTTCCTTCATTTTGTGGGTTAGTAGGATCAGATACAACATAGATGTTGCTGTAGTAAGAAAGCTTACGCTTCTGCTTACGTGCTACATCTTTGTCGGAATCAGCACCACTGTTCCACAACTGCCTGTTTAGATCCGATACTGGATCTTTCTTGCCTACAGTTGTTAAGGAGTTTTCGATATACCAACCGCCAGGTCCTTGGAAGGCATGACTCCAAACTTGTGCCCATGGTAGGTCTTCACCATTGGGTGCTGGTAGGAATCTGATTACTGCGTAACCATTACCAGCTTTGTCTACTTCAGGTTTCCAAAGACGCTCATCGGCACCTCTAACCTCTGTCTTGTTTAAAGACTCAGCTTTAGATAGCAAGTCTGCGAAGTTGGACTTCTTCTTAAGTGAAGCAAAAGACATACGTATTCTCCGTATTTTGTATTGTGTATGTGAGTGGTGCATATGCTGCTTATACTCAGCCCCATCGCACCATCGGGGGGACTTATTGACATTGCCCTTAACTCTATTTATAGCAGAAAAGGAAGTCGTGGACTAGACTTTCCGCTTTTTCTTTACCGAATTTACCAGTTAGATATCCTCCTACTGGATCTAGTTTAGTCATGTAAGCATCGAAATCCTTATAAACTTCTAGATCGACATCGTTCGGTTGATTAGATTCTAGCATATCCTTGTACTTTGTCAAGTATTGCTTGAATAATGGCAAATGCTCATCTACTTCCTCTGGTTTACAGTAGGCAATATAGATGTTCTTAGAGAAGTGGTTACCTGGTTCAAAGAACCTATAGTCACCTCTACCCTCTGGCAACCCATCAACTGAGAATAAGTAATTCTCTGTTGGGTGCTGGAAATCAAAAACTATAATCACCTTCTTCTCTGAGAATCCCATGAGATCCATACCAAAGCAAGGCAGGTTAGCACCTGTCTTGGGATAGATTATATTGTTGTATATATTAGTCTTATCTGACCATATATCAACTGCTCTAGATTTAATAATATGGGGCATTGTCCATATTTGGGCAGTAAGATTCGTACCCTTACCTTCCCACTCACCCCATGTATGATCATAAGTCAAATCTGGGAAGGTCTCGTATAGAGCCCTTTTATACCCATTCCATAAATTTTTCATGCGTTAGGATCCTTGAGGAATACAAATACAAACCATATCACTGATAAGATAACAAGTATAGTTAGTACATTCAAAAACATCATCGTGATTGCTCCAGATCTTTAATCATTTTGTTTACTTGGTCCTTGAGTTGATCATAGAACTGTGGATTCACATGCTCAGGTTTCATACCTAATAAAGATGCTGCCTGACGTACCTGGTTAAGGATTTGTCTAGCTTGCTGATCCTCAGATAATGTAACACGCATAAACATGGTCTGCTGGATGTCTATGAGTTCTAGTAGTTTAACAAGTTGCTGAACCTTTTGGTCCACTGTAAGAATAATCCCCATGCGGTTAATATCCACATAGAGTTCTTGCATACGCTTTAACTCATCCTGTACTACATCTGACTCGAAGAACTTCATAAGAATAACCCTTTTAGTACCTGTTTGTGTGTGTTTGTGTCCACTTTGAGAAGTGGCTTATATTTAAGGATCTTGGTCTTGGCGGTTTCCCACACTGGGTCTGTCGCAGACACCTTTTCAACAAATCCAAAGATCTTGTCCATGATCACAACGGACTCTATAGTTATCTTACCACCTAACCACAATTTAATCAACTGGGGGTGTGGTTTACCCTCAAACAACTTGTCGAAGGTTTCACTGGTCTCTCTCATTACGTCAGCATCAGTCTTAAAGACATAAGACAGAGACTGTATTTTCTTTATATATTCTTGGTAGTTCCTTTCACCCTTGGAACTCATGGCACCAATCCATTCACAATTATCCTGTACGAAGTTAGCAAGATAGAACTGTACTAATTGCTGCTCATCGTATTTACGTGATAATTTGACGAAAAAATATTTATCCTTTCTCCTGTCATAGGTCTCAGGTTTTGCTTTACTGTATGGACTCCTGAGGAAGTCATAAGTCTTTGATTTGAAGTGGTTCCTCATTGCGAGGTACATGCGATAGGCTTCTAAACCGTTCACAGTGCCAAGAAACCACGACTCCCTTTCTTGATAAAGTTAAGTCTCTGTGCCTCATACTTTAGTTTCTCTTTCAAAGGCTTGTTGATTAACTTATTAACGTTCTCAATCTCTATTGCTCTCTCTTCGCAGAACATAACGATTGCTTCAATATAATTCAATTCACCAACCTTTACTATGTTCTCTATTTCTAAAGAAAATTTAGCTGCCGTCATAAAGTTCTCCTCAAGGACATCATTTACTTTCTTACCAGTCGCCATGAACACTCCTATAGTAATCAATATACTCTTTTAGTTTGTGTACGTACTTGATTTTGTCACGTATAACAAAGATCTGAGGAGTACCAGTCTCCACAGCAATTATTGTTACTAACTTCTTGACCTTTTGACCAGTAAGTTCTTGAAACATTATAGCATACGCTGTCTCTTGTGAAAAGTAGTCTTGGATCCACTCTTCACGTTTAGTCTTACTTGAGGTTTTAAAATCTATGATAGCAAGCTCGTCCTCATATTCAGCAATGCAGTCCACTCGACCTGCCAACTTCAATGTATGAGAATATAAGGGTGCTTCAAGTGCGTGTATATTATTTATTTTATCAATATATGGCTTGATTTGGTGGAACATCCCCATGGATAGTGGGTCATCCCTATATTTGCTTAGACTCTTATTAAGTAAGTATTCTTCTGCTAGTTTATGTGTCTTGTTACCACGTGTGGTGGCTCTTTTAGAAACTCTATTCGCTTCTTCCTCTCCTACCCTCCGTCGCCATTCCATGATCGACTTCTTTTTCATTTCACCTATTACAGTAGTAACGGAAGGGTACCACACGTCGTCACCGACATCGTATCTCCTTCCGTTAACCGTTGTGCTAGCTTTTATTTCGGTAAAAGTATGTTCGTTAAGATGTTTGAATTCCAAGATTATGCTTTGATATAAGGTAAGATTTCACAAGCCCAGATCGAATGATATCTTCGATACCGAACTCTATAGAGGCAAATTCACTCATGTTAGCAATAATCTTCATAAAGTCTAGAACACCATTCTTCTCATTCTGCTTTACTAAGTCAGTCTGAGCAGCGTCTCCAGCAAATATGATTTTAGTGTTAACACCTAGTCTTGTTATTATACTATCTAACTCGTGAAAATTCAAGTTCTGGCATTCATCCACCAATACAATAGCATTGTCTAGTGTGGTACCACGTATAAATGAGGTACTCCAGAATGAGATAGTTCCCTGTGCTTTGAGGTTGCCATACAGCATGTCAAATGAAGCATCATCTGGCATCTCAAACATATACCTTACCATATTCTGATATGGTATCTGATATAGCTCAGATTTGTCTTCATGATCTCCAGGTAAGAAGCCTATTTCTCTAGTAGGAACAAGGGATCTAACAATGTATAACTTCTCATAGGGTGATTTCTCGTCAAGAATCTCTTGAAGTGCGAGATATATCCCTATAAAAGTCTTACCAGTTCCTGCTGAACCATACATATAGAGGTTTTTTGATTTCGCATAGGCATCAAATACCAACTTCTGAGATGGTGTCAGAGGTTTTACTGGTACTAGATGTTGGGTTCCTATGGGTTTTCGTTTCATTTGTCTCCTGGTCAAGCCGACCATTGTTGGTTGCTTCTTTACTTTGGTAACTGACATAGGCTAAGGTGCCTCGAATCGTGCGTAAGGGTGATGTTTTTTGACATTACGAAGTCGATCTTTAAAACCATCAGGAAGTTTATCCTGAAAGTCTCCTACACCAGATACAGCATCAGCGCATCCAGCTTGCCAATCTTTATCCCAATCAGGATTAGCATCCCTCCATTCGGTATACTCCTTCATGGTCATGATGAACTCTTTCTTTTCACCAGTTTTGTTGTTTTTTACGGCATAAGTAGGCATAACTATCTCCAATCAAGAGCTTCAGCAACGGTAGGGAACTGTTCTACAAATATACTTCGGCAAGCTTCTGCTACCTCCATATGTTCCTTTTGAGTTCCATGTGCTGACCTCAAATCTATATAGTGGACCCAAGACCGACAAGATCCTGTCATATAGATACGGGTTGGTGTAGCAAGAGGTAGTACAAACCGAGCACACTCCTTAGCAATACCCTCCCGTATAAGTTCATTATACAGATCTAAACCCTCAGCAAAATATTTCTCTATTATATTATGTAAATCTTTTACCTGTTTATCAGGTATATCATCAATACTATTCTGTCTATTCTTAGTATCCTGCCTTCTCAACTCTGGAAGGGGAATCTTATCAGCAATAAGATTAGTGTCAGCATATCTCTGACTAAACTCTTGGAATGTAAATGACCTATGACGTAATATCTGAGCAGCAAGACCTCTAGTTGTCTCTATCTCCAATGTCATATGTGCCTGTTCAAATACAGACCAGTGATGGTGCTTAATACAATATTTCAATAAACCAGCAACATTCGGATTTTCCTGGTTTTTAGGGTTTGATACCCTAGCGATATACCCCATCGCCTTTTCAGCATCAGGGGTACAAGTAACAAAATTTACGTTCATTTAGGTTTTGGGTAATTACTAAATCCTTGCTCAGTGCGTCTATACCACTGATCAATCTCTGAAGATAATTTTTCAGATTTCAATTTATCTTGAAGGTATTTCAACTCTTCATCCTTATATAACCAAGGTTTATCCAAGGCTTTTCTAATCTGTGCTCTTAGTTTCATTGAATTCAACTCCTTCACAATCTTGTTTTGAGCAATAATATCGACCATCACCTTGGTTCTGTGTTAGGTAAGAACAGTCGGCAGCCCATTCATCCATTGCTTCCCTCACAATAGATTTTATCTCTCCTCTCCACTTCTCACGATACTTCTCATATCGTTCCATCCTTTTCTCTTTGATCTTTTTAAAATTAAACATTTTTAGACCTATTAATAAGAGTAATGAATTTGTCAGCAGCAAAAGTACCAGCAAGACATACATCTATGTCATCACCATCTTTCCAGTTCTCAGTACCATCTTTCTTGGTATGAGCAAGTGCCTCAGTGAGGTCATCAATTATCTTTTGGGTTATTTTCATGCTGAGATGCTGTATGTGTTGCTAATGCGTCAAAAATTTCATCTGCTAGATCATCCAAATCTTCTGTTTCAGACTTGAAATCAAACATATCATTTTTTCTCTTCTTTAGTTCCTCGATTTGAGTTGAGATACTTCTTTTTGTCGAAGAGTTTTGCAGTGACTTGTCCATCGGTGTAATTTATACTTTGAATACTCCCTTTACCAAGGGCATCGTAATAACAATCAAAGATGTTAGTTTTATCACCAACAACTATATCGTTATGTAGGACACCATTTGCCGTATAGGTGACCACGTAAGAATTACGAGGTAGTTTCTTGTTCTGAGATAATTTCAGATCACAATTTGCCTCTAGGAGACCAATGTTGTAATGCTCTTCCTTTTTAGGAATGTCGTCATTACTTGCCCAAACGGTCATCCTCTGTTACCCCATTCAATAGCAGGAAACGCATCTTGTACAACCTGTTTAGTGATTCTATACTTAGATTGAAGATCCTTACGAGTACACAGAATGAATAATTCTGCTTCCTGCTCTTGGAGACCCTCTAATAACTGTATAAAGAGTTGCTCACGCTTCATGCCATTTATACTACTATCCCCACCCTTAAAGAAGCGATAAAAGTTTCTATATTCATGGTCTAAGCGAGAATGCTCAGTTCCTGGTGGTGCCTCATTCTTCTTATATGGAACTTCTCCATCAATAGGAAGTAAGAACTCAAGTGATTCATCAAAATTGATGATCAGGCAAGCTCTCAATCCGTCATTATTATACTGCTGTAACAGTTTTATCTTTTCTGCCTTAGTCTTAGCAGAGGACACTTGCTGAAATATCTCAGACAGCAAAGCATCATTTGGTAATTTTTTAGCCATATTTTAGGTTACCCTCAAATCAGTATACTACTAATCGTCGTCCTCGTCAAGTAGGTCTTCAGGATCCATGAACTTGACTGCTAACAGTTCCTCATTCACGTATGCCCCATTACCATCCAAAAACTCTGGATGAAGATTATTAAGTTGACGCTTATAGGTATGGATGTCTACCGCACCACGGTAAGTCCAACCAATCACTCCACCAATTAACAAAAAAAGTATGCTTACAGACGCAGCAAAGAAAATAATTAGATTCGTTTCCATCAGTGTGCTCCACGAGTAATGTCTAGTTTTAATCTAAGACGAACTCTCCAGAAAAATATCGGGACAGTAACATCTAAGTCAATTTGTGACTTGGGTTCTTCCCTCCGTTTTCTTGGGAGCATAAGCTCTATGCCTTTATTTATTGACTGCTTTTTTACGCCTCCCTGGCCTGTGGTCGTATTTGTATCTTTCGGCATCATCAATAAGTCCTGTCAAATATTTTGAAATTTTTCTCGCATCTGGTTTGCTTAAAAAGCAATATCCCTCTTTGATCTGTCTGTGCTCAGTATCATTACCACCCTTGACAAACTCATTAAGGTCATCAATGGTCTTAGAGATATTATCACAAGTAGAACTCTCAAGGAACTCTATGGCATCTTTACGTTTAGCCTTATTATGCTGTAGATAATCGTATATTTTGAAGAGAAATTTCTTTTCAGCAATGGCGACATCCAAAGCACGTTCAGCCAAGGAATATAGATCTTCCATTTTATACAAAGTTGTGTTCACGAAGGTATTTAACTGTATCTGTACATCCACCCAACTTTTTTCCGTTCACAACGACCTGAGGAAAGGTTGCTCTGTCCCCAAACTCTTCATAAAAGGAGTGTCGGTTAAAATGCTTGTCCAGATCATACACTACAAAGTTCAAGTTGGCAAGCTCTAGTACTTGCTTGACTCTATCACAAAAAGGACATCCGTCCTTGGAGTATACGGCAAAATTCATTGGAAATTCGGTGTTTCGTAGTTAAACCAACCCGTTGCTATGTATTTGGCATGGGTTTCTGAAATTTGACCTTTGTGAACATGTGTGAATCCAGCAGGCCATAATGACAACCTACCACACTTTGCTTCCATTGTAAAATCTTGCTCCATGAACATTGTCCCGCCTCCAGGACAATCATTCAAATTGACCATCCATGCCAAGACCCTTGTAGTCTGAAGATTTGGATAATTTACAAAATTCGTTGTTTCATGGTGCCAAAGTTTAAATCCACCACCAGGGTCATATCTCTGTATATTAAATGAGTCATGTAGGGTAAAACGGTCTGTATGCTTCATACATTCGTGTTCTGACTCATAACGCTTATATGCTTGTTCTAACGCCCCATAGAGGATCCTATGAGTCAATAGTGATTCTGTGAATCTCGTATATACGTCCGTAGAATCCTTTAAATTAGGATCTACGAATCCATACCCTAATTGACCCTTTTCCTTATTTGGGTGTCTTTCATAATATTGAGTAATGACATTACACTCATCAGATGAGAGTATATCATCATATATCGCTATAAATTTCATTAATCATCATATATTAAACATTCAGGTTCGTCTGGATGCTGGTCACAGAATAATTCTATTGCGTTTGGATCGTGATGGTCTCCTGCCTTTATTTCCTCTTGATGATGCTCTACATACTCTTCAAGGTCATGTAATTCCTCCTTGTAGTGTCTGCGAGCAGCAGGATTGGTCTGTGGATCGGCAAGGATCTCCTTGTCGTGTTCAATGTGGTCTTCTATGCTCTTCATAAGAATAAAGTGATCGACGAATTATTTAGAAAACCTTTTTGACGAAAAATACCCGAAGTTTTTTTTCCCGAATATTTGAAACCAAAAAGTCGTTTTCGCTCACATATACTAGCATAAAAAAAGACCCCTGTGAAGGGGTCTTGATCCATCTCGAACTCGAATTTATTTAGCCTATAGCAGGTGCTATAAGTGCTACCTCTGATACTTCAGCAGCAGCAAGGTCAAGTGGGAAGTTGTGAGCATTTCTTTCATGCATAACTTCCATACCTAGGTTCGCTCTATTAAGAACATCTGCCCATGTAGGAACAATCTTACCTGTAGAAGATACGATTGACTGGTTAAAGTTGAATCCATTTAGGTTGAATGCCATCGTACAGATGCCCATTGAGGTCAACCATATACAAACAACTGGGAAGACGGCAAGGAAGAAGTGTAAACTTCGACTGTTGTTGAACGAAGCATACTGGAAGATAAGTCTTCCAAAGTATCCATGAGCAGCAACGATGTTGTAGGTCTCTTCTTCTTGACCAAACTTATAACCATAGTTTTGTGACTCATTTTCTGTTGTCTCTCTAATAAGAGAAGATGTCACAAGTGAACCATGCATAGCACTAAAGAGTGCTCCTCCGAACATACCTGCTACACCCGCCATGTGGAAAGGATGCATAAGAATGTTGTGTTCTGCTTGGAATACGAACATAAAGTTGAACGTACCTGATATACCTAAAGGCATACCGTCAGAAAAGGATCCTTGACCAAAAGGATACACAAGGAATACTGCGAAAGCAGCAGATACTGGTGCTGAATAAGCAACGCAGATCCAAGGTCTCATACCTAAACGGTATGATAACTCCCATTGTCTTCCCATATAAGCAGAGATTCCAATGAGGAAGTGGAATATTACCAACTGGTAAGGTCCACCGTTGTAAAGCCATTCATCGAGGCTAGCAGCTTCCCAAATTGGATAGAAGTGCAAACCTATGGCATTACTTGAAGGTACAACAGCACCAGAGATGATGTTGTTACCAAACATAAGAGAGCCAGCAACTGGTTCTCTAATCCCATCGATATCGACGGGTGGAGCAGCTATGAACGCTACAATGAAACAAGTGGCAGCAGCAAGAAGACAAGGAATCATAAGGACTCCGAACCAACCTACGTATATGCGATTGTCAGTAGATGTAACCCATTGACAAAACTCGTCCCAATTCTGTAACGGACTGCTCTGTCTTTTTGACAGTGTAGTCATTGAATTAATAGGGCGGGTTTAACAGGTATGATAAGACTTACCCCCGTGGTCTTGGTTTGGGGTTATGTTATACGGTTAAGGGTCGTCACCCAGAATTTATTTATAACATATCATTAAGCACCCTGTCAAGTTGGTGGTCACTACTTTAAGTGTCCATCGTGACGTACATTATTGTTAGCCAAAGAGTAGTGAAAACAATAACTCCACTACACATCATGACGGTCATCTTAAAGATTTCCATCACCCCTGCCAGATCATATCAGGCATTGGATTTTGACCTGGTCTGTTTACTACCAACAGAATGAAATATCCAACAAACCATATGATGTTGAACAACCATGCCTGTCTGATCAGATACTTTCTGATGCCCATAGAAACTATAACATTCCTTACTGCTTTGGGATCGTCTTCACTACCCCTTGCTCTAAGTATCTGTTCTATTATCACAGCAATAATTGAACCTACCACTAATGGATAGAATACAAAGTTTGCGAATGACATTATTGATATTAAAAAAATCATATTAATCCTAACGATCCTGCTGTGAAACCTACGCAACAGAAAAAGGTAAACTCATACAGAGGATACCAAGCACTACTGAAAAGCGTATTGACCGACATTTGTATATGCTACTGCTGCTAATGTTGCTATAAAAAATACTTGATACATCATGCTCCTGAAGGTACTGCTATTGGTTGTGTTACTCTGATACCTTTACCACCATCTTGATCGTCGTCGTCATCATTGATGGCACGTAAAAATAATTCTATCAACACCAAAGCAGCCATTGGGTAGAAGCACCACAATATGGCCACCATAGGTGAGATTTGGTTCGGATCAGCGACAAGTTCGCCCATGTGAATTTTTATTACGAGTAATTATTTAGTTATGTTAAGAGTTCAGAACAATCCTGGAATGATTTGCCCTGTAGTTGCGTATGCTCCGACTGCGGCTACAAAACCGATCATTGCCATCCAACCGTTAAACTTTTCTGCTTCTGGTGTCATTAGAATACTCCTGGAATAATTTGTCCTGTTGTTACATAAGCACCTATAAGTGCTACGAAACCGATCATTGCCCAACGTCCGTTGGTTGTCTCTGCGACCTTACCTTGGTCAACATCAATAACTTGTACTTGTGGTTCTGTCGCGTACATATTTTGGCGACCACCTGCTTCTGTTGTTACCATAATCGTTGTGTTAAGAAACGTAACATAATTATATAGGTATTTTTACTTCCTGTCAACACTGCATGTGTGGGAGCCGTGAAGTCCATAAGTGGTACCTATAGTGGTGATAAAAATACCTAATAGTATCTACTCAGATGTACTTTCAAACGAATATACATATAGTAAGATAAGTAGGATCCAAATGAAAAAGTTTCTTCCTATCGTTATGTTAATGGGATTTTCTAGTCCCGTATTGGCGGATATCACACACCGTATGACATCCAGTGTGAATTTACATACGGGTGCTGCATATAATACAGCTGAAAGAATCGGTTCAACGTATACCGTTTCTGGATCTGGTGTCACAATGGACGTTGGTGGTGGTAACACTGCTGACAATAAAGTCGGTGGTCTTGGTACGTTGACTTCAGGAGTTGGACAAGGCTCTATTGGTATAGCAACCCAGACAACTGCTGGCGGTGCATATAGTTTTAGCCAATCGTTCATCCAAGGAGACGTAATTGAAACTACTGCTCCAGCTGTAGGTGCTCTTAGTGACTACTCCAACCAGTCAGCAACAGCTGTTGGTACTGGAACTGGTACAGGTACTGTAACCTCAGCACATACACTAACAGCAGTTGGTGGTGGTGCAGGTACCAATACTACAGGTCAATTCGTAACGGAATTGCAAATCAGGTGAAACGTTTACTGTTTCTTAGCCTGTTTATGCTGGCTAGTCCAGCATATTCTGTCCCTGTGGTACCCAATTTTACCCAGGGCTCAATGACGAGCCATACAGAAACAACGTCTACTGTCAATGAGACAATAAACAGCATGGACTACTCCACTGGCTTTACTTACAGTGTCAGTGGAGCAGGTGTAGAGGTTCAAAACAATGGTGCTGTAGCACCAGATTTGACGACTACAACATCAAATACCAATAATGGGGTGACTTCAACATGGACAGGTTTAGATCTATCCGCAGAACAAAAGCCAAACTACATTCAATCGACACCAGGAGCAGCGTTCCAATTCACGGAACATTATGCTGGACCAGGGCTTCAGACGCACACAATAATACAACGTCAAACCACCATCCAAAGTGTCACAGACACAACAAGTATCTTCAGTCAATAAGAAAAATATGTCTACTACTTGCCCTAACTGCAAATGCAACCCCTGTACTTGCTCAGACTGATGTAGGTGGCGTGAGTGCTACTGCTAACCCCGTAGCTAATTCTTCAGGCTCAGTCACCAACCAGGCAATACAAGTTTTACAAGGTCCTTACATCACCAACACATATGGTGATGGTATTCAGTGCCAGGGGGCTACAATGAATATCACACCGTATGTGACACGAACAGGATCATGGCAGGATCCATACGAGGCTATCTACCAAGATCCAGTCTATAATAATGTTGATGCCAATGACGATGGGGTACCTGATAATCCAGGTGAGATCCTTTACTACGTCCCCACTCGTACAGGTCAGAAGTCTAGTCAAAATATTAACTTAGGTCTTAGTGCTACCTTCTCATTCTCTCTCGACAAGAAGGCAGAAGAATTATGTAAGCAAGCAGCTAGCTTAAACAATGAGTATCGTGCTCAGATAACTGCTAATAAAAGATTGGATTTCGAGATCGCACGTCTCAAAAACTGTGGTGAGTTGATGAAGGCTGGTATCATGTTCCATCCCCAGTCAAAATATGCTGCTGTGTGCTCTGATGTAGTGCTAGTGAACCCACCTGGGGTAGTACAACAACATACTCATAGTATTACACCTAACCCAGACGGAACTACTTCTTCTTCGGTTTCTTTAACGGGGGTAGACCTTTCTTCTTCCGATACTCGTCAGCACGAATCTCAGATTGAGTCGGGCGGTAAGGGCTTCTTCCAAGAATGGCGTTGGCCTTGGTCAAAGCCTGCTTTATCGCAGGACGAAACACTCTCAGGAGCAGATCAGCTAGGGGTTTTGCAAGTAGGGCAGATGCACCAGCAACCGTAGCAATCGTCGCAGTAGTGGCAGCAACTTGAGCAGAGGGCAGGTACTGTTCTGCTATACCGATGTCCTCATATAATATCACACAAATTTGTTTACCTTTATTGTTAGGGTCAGGTTGGAGTTCGTATCCACTGACCTTTTCTTTTTCGTTAGGTCCAAGTGTACCTATGCGTGGCTGATTAGGTCCAGGGCAGGGTACCTCCTCTGATCCTAAGTCACCTGTTTCGGGTGTCTCAGGGGCACCTGGTGGGTCTGGTGGGGGTATAACATCTGGGGGTGGTTGCTCTACTATTATCTGCAGATTATCGGGGGTATAATCCATAGCATCAAAAGTCGGATACTGTCCATCGGGACATAAAGTAACCGTAGCGTTGGGATCATCCTCTTGGAGATTAGGAGTGAATTTATTTTTCCTAGCAGACTCCTCATGTGCTTCGACACAGCCAGGTAACTCAATAACAGGGACACCAAGGGGCAAAACAACATTAGTAAAGTACGGAAAATGATATCCCCCATACTGGTTAGTAATCGGGACACTCGGTACATGAAGTTGCCTGACATAGAAATTTCCTATACCTATGTTCCCTATGTACGGGATTGGATCACTCACATCTGAAGTTCATTGACATAATATATCTATCAGACTTTACCTTATTTTTCTCTGTCTTATGTGACAACCATCCTGGGAAGAATATTATATCGTTAGTCTTGACTGGTATAGTAGTCCACTCATGTTGATTGTAAAAGAATGATTGATCCAATGGTTCACCCATCCTAAAAGGCATGAAGGGATTCTTTACCATAAGATTACCAGTACCATGAGGGGCATACAAGTAAGCTACTGATGCTATCACCACATTGTGATGGTAGTGTTCTTCTGTCCATGCTCCAGTAGGATGCTTATTGATCCAACTCTCACTGATGTAACGGTGTCTACCCATATCCAAGTGCCACTGATCCCATACGTGGGATAACATACCATCTATATGTTTGTGAAACTCTTCACCAAATATATTATGGATATCATTACGCAAAATAACAGAGGTGATGCCACCACCCTTCTCTGGAGTGTCAACACCACCTATCTCATCTATTATCTTTTGTGTTCTCTCTATCTCTTTCTCTATCTTATCTTTGTTATGAACCCATCTAAAATCAAAGGATGATTTAAAGATATAAGGGAATGGTTCAACCGTCTTTGGTCTTGACATCATATTCAATAACAATTTTCTTAGAGGAACGCCCCATACTATTAAGTGTAGAGGTTCTCTGTACTGTACCGCCTAGTTCACCAGCAATACATAATATCTCAGCGATCAACTCGCCTTCATCATTCTGGATCGACATAAGTTCCTTGGTTCCTACGTATCTCTCTTAGTTCCTCGAAGTTCTTTTGCTTCGTACCACCATCGTATGCCCAAGCATATCCTTGGTCTATCATCTGTTCGTTGAGCGACACAGTTGCATCCCCGATATAACACCACCCAAGAAGACGACCATATTTACCGACCCCACCATCAAGTTCAGTCCTAATAACAAGGTCATCATCACCGTTAATAGCACCTTCCAGCTTGTCTTTAAGCCATTCAGTCGCGTCCAAACCGAGTGCTTTCTCCTCAAGGTTACGGGTTCTTTTCTCTGGAGTATCGACACCAGCTATCCTCACTCTTTCTTTTTTGAATAGGTCGAAACCTAAGTCTATTGTAACATCTATTGTGTCCCCGTCAAGGACTTTATTAATCTCTGTTACTCGGAAGTTGTAGCAACTCTTCCGATTCGGTGGAACCATTCTGCCCATACTCGTATTCTATAAGTGCACTATTTATTAGATCATGAACAGGTGGTTTCTCTTTTAACTTCTGATGTAACTTCCAATCCCTAATGATCTCAACTGCTTTACTCCACTGATACATGTTGTAGTATGACTCATACTGATCCACTGGATCATACTTCTGTGGTGTTGTGTCTATGATACCACCATCATGGGGTGGGCATGTAAAGGTAGTCGCATTTAAAGGTGGACTACATGCTTTCGCTGGAGTCGGTATCAGTATCAGGAAGGGGATTAGGATTCCAATCATCATATTTAAAGATCCAATAGATTGAGTATCCTACCCCACTGAGTAGAATACCTAGCATAATATTTATTGACCATACTACATCATACATCTAAGTTTAACTCCAGTTGTATACCATGTGCTTCCCAGAACCACTCCTGTGGTTCCTCTCCTTTTATATTGGAGAACCCATAGAAAGAACCATCATCCCTTTGGTATAAAAAATGATGGTCATGAGGATTTAATAGCCACATCTTAGATACCTTATCGGTAATCTTATATCCTATCTCTTCCTTAGTTAATTTCTTCATAAAACTTGAACAACGCCTTTGACATCAGGAATATCTTCCATGAGTTTACGTTCGATACCTTGCTTCAATGTCATGGTACTCATGGCACATGTAGCACATGCACCACCAAGTCTTACCTTGACCCAGCCATCTTCTGTCTCCACATACTCTAAGAAACCACCATCGGCTTCAATGTATGGTGCTAGTTCAGAAAGAACTTCAATAACATTGGTATCGTTTAGTTCCATCAATAGAGATTCTCTTCCTCTCCTAGTTGTATAGTCACGTCTGATGTAGGCTTAGCAACGCATGTAAGTACAAAACCTGCTTCGAGTTGGTCATCATCTAAGAATGACTGCTCTTCTTGGTCTACTGTTCCTTCTATAATCTTACCAGCGCATGTTGAGCAAGCACCTGCTCTACAAGAGTAAGGAGCATCAATACCCTCTTCGTCTGCTTGATCTAAAACAGTAGTATCTTCAGCACATTCAAAGGTGCTCTTGTTGCCTTCTGTATCAATTAATGTAACTTGGTATGCCATTTGATTCATTTTAGGATGCTATATTATATAGCACATTTATTGAGAAAAAGCAACCCCTAATTGAGAATGAAACTCAGTAACAGCAACGGATATCAGCGAACGTGGATAACTCCTTTCATACCAGCACCAGCATGAGGTTCACACTGAAACTCGTACTCTCCAGGTTCATCAAACGTTACATTGAAACTCTCTCCAGCAACAAAACTTAAATCTGGATGCGAGAGTGAGTCATTGTCTAAGAACACCACGTTATGTGGTGGTAGGTCACCGTTCGTGAAGGTAACGGTGTCTCCTACATCTATACTAACTTCATTTGGTTCAAAAATCAGGTTACCGCCTGATCCCATCTGTATATCGGCAGCGTAAGCAAAGCGAGGAAGGAACAGGATTGCTGCTGCAATTAAACCTAAGAAAAAGGTTTGAAACATAGTCTTCATAGTCTTGAAGCACATATTATACCACTATTTACTAAGTATTTCTGCTCAATAAAAAGGGGGGTGTTTAAACCCCCACATTGACCTACTTAATCGAGCATAAGTTGTTTACATATTCGTTTTTGTTTTTGACTTGACCCAGCCTCTATGAGGCACTCGTAGTAATCATTGATTGGTTCTATGTTGCTTGGAGCGTATTTCTGAAGATTACTATCATTGATACTCCAACTACCTAGTTGATTCTGGGACATTAGATTGTGCATAAACACTCTCCGTATTAACACCCATGACAAAGAAGATTTAAGTCATAGTTTTCTTCCTAAGTCTATTAGTATTTAGATACCAGGACAATAGGTACTTAACCAGATGTCACCAAAGACCAGAGGTATTTTAAGAACCCTTTAGCAGCATTGCCTTGGATCTCATCAAACACATACATGTTTAGTTTGAATGCGTGGTTTGCTTCATTAATCACTGCCTCCTTGTCTTTAAGAGGTAGGCTATCCAAAGCAGCACGATACTCAGTCTTAAATGCTTTCGGATCTTCTATATCTTTGAAGTCATAGAACCAAAGACCCTCATCCTCAAGTTTAAGTGCCTTTGATGCTATGTTACGTAGGATCTGACCACCAGAGAGGTCTCCTAGGTAACGTGTGTAATGGTGACCCACTAACAACTCTGGTTCTACCTCCCGTATCCTATTGACATAGCATTGGCAAGAGTCAGTAGGTTTAATGATGGATCTCCAGTTAGGACCGTAGAAGTATCTAAGGTCTCTCTCTAGATTATTAACTCTCTTAAGAGAGTCAGAGAGGATAGGACTCAACGCTGGATTGTCTTTGTGCTTATCGCACTCTTCCTCCAACGCTCTGTAAATAAAATAGAAGTCAGCTATAAGTGTCTTATAACTATCCTTGCTTACAACACCTTTGAGGAAGTTCTTTACAAACCCAGTGTTTTCAGCAGCAGTATGAGACTTCTTAGTCCCTTCCTTAATCTCTTTCGCAAATCCCATTACATTTTATACGGTTTATCGTCTGTTGTTATTTTAAGTGGTGCTTGTTCTACTCTGATGGTCTGTACTGGACCGCTACTTGCGTTCGCTAACATCTTTTCCATGTCTGCTTTAGTAACAGCACCATTAGGTCCACCATTACCATTCATCTTCATGGTACCATCTCCTTTCTTAGAAGCTGTCTGAATCCCGAAGCTAGCTAAAACCCCAGTAAAAACTGAAGCTATGAAAGTTGGATCAATTTTCTGTTGCGGTACCCCTGGTATAGCAACATAATTAAGGGTCAGTATCCCGCCCGACCACACAAGAACGCCAAGTCTAACAAAAGTAGATATAATTGCGGCTTGCTCCTCCTGATCGGGAAGGATCTTGTCTTTAATCTTTCCTAGGACACCCTTTTTCTTGGGCTCTTCCTTTTTAACTTCGTCAGTCATAATACCAGTGTAACTGGCTTATTTAGGAAGTGATAATCCTGCTGGTGGGTTTGGTAAAGGTGATGCTCCACCTGATACTCCACCTGTTACATCAGGTAACGCTCCTCCTATCGCTGGCCCAAGAGCTCCAGCAACTGAATCCATAACTTGTGATTTAACTCCATCAATGATGGATGCTCTATTGACAAATACGTATAGCCCACTACCGACAACGGCAAGAGATACAACGCTAGACGCAACAGCAAGTACATTTACAATTTTCTGCATAATTTTAATTCAAGTAACTTATTTATGAGGCTCAACCCTACAGCGAAAAAATGCCCCGAATTTTTTTCCGACTTTTTTTGAAAACAAAAAGTCAATTTCGCCTGTAGTAGGTGTCATAATGTTTTTTGACACCAGCGGATATCTTATGCTTAGAACACCACTCATCAGCACAATCATAGATGTTCTGAGGAGTATCCTTTGGGTAGTAGTGCATTAATATTTTAAGGACTTGTCTACGTAGTACCAAGTCGTCTTCACTTAGATCCATTGTCTTCCAATGCCTTTTTCCAATGCTCTATCAGGAGCTTTAGTTCCTTTATCCTATCCTCTGCTGTCTTAATCTTTTCTTGTAGTTTCACTCGAAATCGATCCCGTGTTCATCAAATGGATTTTGTGTAACTATGGACTTATCTTTCGGTTCTACTAGATCAGGTAAACGTTCTTCTACCCAGTGATCTTTGTTATCTATACCAGCAGCCTGTACATACTTCATAATGTGCTCATCTATCTGATGATACACTGAATGTAAGTTGAGATCCATGTGTATATCATGAGCGATCTCTGCTACTTGGTTTTCTGTAAAGCAATGATCCTTATGTAAAAGATCACAGCATGGGACTCGACGCTCAATCATTTCATTAAGATTGAGTTCGATATTATATTCCTTGGGGATCATAGTGTGGATAAATTCGTGGTTCTCGTTCGATAACGATAGGTACTTCAAGTATCTCCTCAAAGGCATCAGCCATCCTACGGTAACCCGATCCGACGTATAATTGCCCTGCGAATACTGATACTGTAGCAGCACCCCAAAATATATAGTACCACCTAGATTTAACCTGGTGGCGTTGCTTTTTACTCAACTTTGTCATTATATACGTGGTAATTTTTGAACTAAAGGCATCACATCACTCTCTACCTTCTCTATGATGTCATCTATTACGTTAACATCTAGATCCATAAACGGTGGGATGATACCCAGAATTCTTAACAAACCATCCACAAACAAAGCAAGGCATATGAAACCAAGAATCATACTAATAATGGTGGCATCACGATTATGTTTTGCCATTGATAATCTATCAACCTCTTTTGCTTCTGCTAAAGCATTAGCAATCATTAGATCAACTTCTTTCTTAGTATAAAAATCTCCTATGATAGGAATGTCATGTCTGTCTGGACTCATTAGTAGTGCTAAGATAAAATTATACTAGCATCACTTGAGGAATATGTCAATACATCGCTGCTCGTGCTCCTTTAACTGAAGCCCAGTCTTCTGCTATTGCTGCATTAATATATGTCATGTGTGTGCTAGCTAAGGCGGTATCTCCTCTCTCTGTCAATTCTCTCTGAACTTTAACGTACTTACCACCTCCCTTTATATGCTCATATTTAGTTAGATCTGAGGCAGAAAATGGATCAGATTCGTTTTTCCACATCTCATATGTCAATCCACGTGGTTGTTCAAAGATATATCCATCCTTAACAACGTATGATGGTTGCCAAATTGTCTGAGACTCCCATTCGTTATTGATCTTCTGGACTTTAGCCCATACCTCTTCAGGTTTCTTAATAAAAGTGAGTGATATATTATATCCTGACTCTTTTATTACCTGGTGATCAGGGAACAGTAGACTCTTCTTACCTGTCTCTGATGGTAGTAAATTCGCTTTGAAGAAACGAGGTACCTCTACGGAACGCATGTCCTCATAGAATACATTGTCACCTGACATAACAACTGTATCTGAGGTAGATCTACGGAGAATATCCTGATAGATCAGTTCCATCTTCTTAAATGTACCAACATGCCTAGAATAGATGGCACTATTATCAGTACACCATTGCTTAAGGTATGCTGTCTGCTCACCAGTACGACAAGTATCATGTACGTATGGTGTTATACCTGGGAACCCAGTTGATAATGTCTTTAAAGAAGTGACACCACTAGCTAATTCAGAAGCACTATCGGTGTCAATAATTACGTGTACTTTCCAAGTCATCGTCTAGTTAGTATCTTCCATAGTATTTAGATGTCACAGATGCCCTGTATAAGAGATGGATCCTGTGGAACCATTAACATCTTGCGTCCGTCCTTACACTTAAGTAGGATGGGTTCTCCCTTCTCGACCCTATCCATATACTCCTGCTCATTTGCTTTGAGTTCCTTCTCTGTAATTTCAATCACCATTGTTCCTCTTGTAGTTTCTTGACCCACTCTTTACGGCCACAGTATCCATGGGCATCACCAGTCTCTTGGTTATAATGCTCCTGTGTATGTAGCACCTCAATCATGAGGAATAAACCCATCATCATCATCGGTATCATCCACAGTGGATGTCCGAAGACTTCACAAAATTCTTTGTAGTAATCTTCAAACTTCATAGCAGTAAGGCATGAAAAAAGGGAGTCCGAAGACTCCCTATTAATTATATCACATATTCAGTGATTTAGAATGACCACTTAGCACCCAACTTAGCACCGTAACCGTTATCAGTGTCGCCCTTAGCAGTTGCGAAGGAAACTTCACCGTAAAGTCCTAGTGAATCTGTAGCAGCGATAGAAACTCCACCCTTTCCAGAGAACTGAGTATCTGTTCCGTCTACACCGTCAGTTGCCTTAACAGCAGGACCAGCTTGTACATAGTATCCTAAAGCACCAGCTGTACCTTCGTATCCAATATGGATATCTGTAGTAGCATCTGTATAATTTGAACCAGTTAGATTCGCATTGGTTTCTACGTTCACATAAGGACCAGCAAAAGCGGCTCCAGAGATTAGTAGAGGGGATGCTGCAAGAGCAGCGATTGTTGATTTGATCATGATAGATTTGTATTGTCTCGCAGGAATAGTACTAAAAAAACCCTGCGGATGATAGCTCCCCCGACATGGGGAACTTTGAATCCAACGCAGGGGTACGATCTTTCGAGTCCTTCGTTAAGTATTGTGAAAATTGGCACATGTGCCAGTTCCTCATATTATTTAGTATATACTATCCTTTGACATTCTGTCAACACCTATGTGACACTTGGTATGCTGCACCATCCCTCTTGAACACTGGTTCATTGAATGTGATGTAGTCAAACTCCTTGTCACCACAGGTATGTGTATGTGGTACTGTCTCACCAGTAGGCTTAATAATCTTCTGTTTAAGTATCATCTGCTTGAAGTTAGGTGGTTCATACTCTAGGGGTAATGACCGTACTAAATCTCCAGGTCTCCTGTTCCATACATCAAAGTACAATGATATATTAGTCTCTAGGTTAGGTAATTCCATGTAAGAATACTTACCTTCAAAGAGAGTAAGCTTTGCTTCCTCTTGATAGATCCAGAACACTTCAGTTGGTTTCTCATCACCATACACCATGTCATTGACCATCAATCCACTAGCAGAATTGTATAGGTCAACCACACCAACCCACTCAGGAAATATCTTCTCTTCTATACTCTCATCACTATCCCAGTGAGGACCAGTGTATGTGTTTCCTTCTGGTGGGATGTATGCCCAGTACTCTATGCCTAAGCAAGGCTTAGTAAAGAATCTTTTATATAACTGTTGAAGATACTCCTCGATCAGATTGTGAGGGGTATCATCCATACCTATCCAAAAATTGTCACGACCTATCATCTTGAGTTGAGTACTCAAGTTGTAATTGGTATGACCGTCATGTATATGTCTGTATATCTTAGGATATAAGTTTGACTTCGCCACTTGACTTCGCTTCCTTCATGATTTGAAATTGTATGGAAGTCATATCCCATACCATATCATCTACCTTTCTCTTAGCAGACTCTTCATCCTCAGCTTGTACCCTTACCCAAGTGTCATACGTGACCTTGGTATTGACATCGAATGTTTTCATTTTTTTACGTCTATAAAAATAAACTCCATCGGTTCATCAGAATAATTATATGCCTCGTGTACAACATCTTGTACATCCCAGACAGTATACTTACCTGACTCCCAACAGTTAACTTTTTTACCATCCCATATCATGTAGCACTTCTCAGGATCTACAATGAGAGGTACATGTATCCTCCTGTAACGGTCTGGATACACGTCAGGATCCTTGTGCTTAGGTAGTTCTGTGTTCGGGTAGAACATAGCACCTGTAGCAAAGAGAACCTCATCTCTATCTAGTATCTCAACGACTCTAGGATCGTCCACAAGAGATGTACGGACACCTTTAAACCCTCTGGTACCCTTGAGCCAACACATATCTATGGGTTGGTTAGAGTATCCTTCAGCGGTAGGTGCTTTACGATAGGGCAACTCAGTAGTCATACCCCACTCGTATATAAGATCTAATTCTTCAGTCGTCAGCATCAGGTTTAAAATAATCCTTACGCATGTACCTACCTAGTATATTACTATTGTAGTATTTTGGCAAGCCATCTACGTGTTCAGTTAATACATTATTTAAGAAGAGTTGTCTAGTCTCTTCGTAGTTTACCTTTCCTGCTGTCCTGTGGAGACTGATGATCTCTCGCTTGAAAACTGATCGTCCAAGCTTTTTAATGTCGTCTGTAAGTTCTTTAGAACTTCCGTAGTACTTTTTCCAGTCACTCTCAGTCGTAACCTTGCGTTTCCCACCTCTAGGCTTTCGACGTTGGGTAAAATATTTACGTCCGATGTATTCTTTACCCGACTGGAGATTTGTAATGCGGTAGACGTAACCGAAGAAGCCGTTAATGTCAGCAGAAGTAAAAGTTGTACCCTGATAGGTCCAGGGGTTCTCATAATTTCCTTCCAAAGTTTGTTCATGTTTTTCATAGTTAATCTGGGTAGCCATCGTCATCGTCATCACTATAGTATCCCTCACCAGTACGGTATTGGTCTACATCGGAGTAAACTTCTACTTTAATCTCGGCCATAACTTCTTCAAGTTGTTCAAGCAGTTGCTTGAGCCTCCTTTTCTCCATAAAAATATCCCCGACTACTATATGTAGCGGGGATAAGTTTTGATAATTCCTAAACAGCAGTTAGAACACGCTTGTGTCCTTCCTTGTTAACATGGAACTTTACTCCACGGTATAGTTCCACGATTTCTGTAGGTTTCTCTGTCTGATTAGGACGGTTCTCGGTATCATAAGAGATACCTCTGTAAGTGACTTTAGCCATGATGACTCCTAAAGTAGTTGGATTTTAAGGCCCGTTCCTTTAGTCGTTTGCGTCCCCCTACTAGAGGGATGAACGTACCGTTCCGCGACTTACTTGCGACCCAAATGGGTTGAACGTAAAGGTATGTTAGCATACCCATACTATATAGTCAACTCTTAGTGTATTCTTTGATACAAAACTTAAAAAACCCTGCGCGTAAAAAATATCCCGAATTTTTTTTCCGATATTTTGGTTACCATTCAACCCATCCCGTACAGATATACTTGTGATGTTTTTTTGAGATCTGTCCGACATGTTTGTGTGTGATACCAGCAGGAAAGATAACTGTCTTCCCTTTCCTAGCTGTGATTGTCATGTCATTGTTAACTAAGATAGTACCACCATCAGGTACATCATTAAGGTAAGTGATGTACACCAACTGTCTAGTCATCACCTCTGCTTCAGCATCTATGTGTGGGAAAAAGAATCCTTCATTAGGTTTATAGTATTGTACCTGAGGTAGTACTCTGATACCTATGTCACCTGGTAAACCAAAGTGATTCCAGTAGTCTGTATAACATTCAGTGATCCAGTCCATGTAATCATGGAGTCCCCAAACATCTTCACCTAAGACTCCATTCCATACATCCTCAAAAGATATCTCTGTACTCTTCTTCCTATCCTCCTTAACATCACTGGCATCTCCTCCACCTACCTTACCTGGTACAGTGTGTCCTTTCTCATGGGCAACCTTAAACATATCAATGATCTTGTCACATCCATCATGATCATACCAGTAGTCTCTTACGTACCGATCCATGGGATCTTTCTCAACTCATCAAGTACATGTTGATATGCCTTTACTATATCTCCCTCATTCTTTCTGAATAAATCCTTGTCATATCTTTGTCGTGTACTCTTCTTCCATAGTCTCATACTATCAGGGCTTATTTCATCAGCAAGATACAACGCACCCTTATCATCATTACCAAACTCTAGTTTGTAATCTACAATATGAATGTCCAACTCATCAAAGATCTTTGTGAAATGCCAATTCATTTCTCTTGCTCTACGTCTAAAGGTCATTGGATTATAACCCATAAGTTTAACCCTATCATCAGTGAGTAAGGGATCATCCTTAGCATCATCCTTTAGATAGAACTCTACTAATGGTGGGTCAAACACCATACCTTCTTGAAGATTAGTCTGTCTAACAATAGATCCTGTTGCTATATTTCTAACCACAACCTCCACTGGAATGATATTAACTCTCTTACATATCATTTCATTAGGCTTAGGGCAACTGACATAGTGAGTCAGAAATTTATCCTGAAAATATTTAAAGAACAGTTCAGATATTTGACAGCAAACAGCACCCTTACCCTGAGGATAATCTACTGCCCTACCGTTACCAGCAGTAACCTTATCATGATATACAATTTTAACTAAGTCTTCATGTAAACCTATAGCATCTATCGGAAAGACACTCTTAACTTTACCATGGATCACATCATTCATACTTTTTAATACTCTGTTCCCATTCTTGTAGTGATGACTGACAGTCAGGTGGTTCTGGATCTTTATACCCCTTCATCTTTTTCCATTTATTATGTAAGGCACCCATCATCCATGACTGTGATAGACTCTTTGGACCATTCTCTAGCAGGTCAAGTTCATACCTACTAGAAGTGTACCCCTTGTACTCTTCTCTCCAGTTAGAGTCATCGTAAGTCATTTAGTTTCTTCTATTGCTTCCTTGATTACAGTCTTCAACTGTCTTAGTTTTTTCTTACCAAGACCAGCACGTGTATCTATCTTTACCTTCAACCAGTATACAAAAGCAAGTACCAGTATAAACTGAATACCTTCTCCCCAAGATAGATTCCAAGCTTCATTCAGATCAAGGGATGCTGCTGCTAATAAATTAATCATCGTTAAATCCTTTACGTTTTTTCCAGTCGGCATACATCCGACCATAGACCATCCCTTCATGGGATTTGATAGGGGAACCCTTTAGGAGTTCCGTTTCTCTCTTGTTAAGATCGACAGGCATGGCAGCGTACTCTCGCTCCCAGTCTTGAACGTCTTTAAAGAACTGTTCTTTATTCATAATGAAAAGTTAGCAAACGTTTTCTTATCAACGTCTTGCTTAATGCCACCGACCACATAGGATTCAATCTCTGTCTCCTGTGGTGCGTTCTGTTGTCCCTTAGAATTTAACCAGTGGTCAGTCCAAGGTAAAGGATTACTCCTCATCGGCACATCATATATAGCATCCAATCCTATGGATCTTAGACGACGGTTAGCAATAAACTCAACGTACTTCTGTAGTAGTTTCGCATTCAATCCTATCATACTACCGTCCTTAAACAAATATTCTGCCCAATCTTTCTCCTCTTCAACACATTCCTTGAACATGTTTATGGTATTTTCCCTTTCCTCCTCTGCAATAACAACCATTTCGGGGTCGTCTCCTTCTTGCCACTTCTTGATGATCTGTTGAGTAAGGACAAGATGTTGGCTTTCATCTCTGGCGATAAGAGAGATAATTTTAGCGGATCCTTCCATAAGCTTGAGTTCTCCAAACGCAAACGAGCAAGCGAAGGAGACATAGAACCTAATGCCCTCAAGAATGTTAACATTGAGGACGGCACGGTATAATTTTCTTTTGAGTTCTTTGAGTTCATAGGTGGATAGGAAAGACCCTCTGGCAGGTTCTCTATAAAGGTTACCAGTGCCCCATTCCTGGGCGTCGTTGATGAGTTCATTGTATGCTTTAGTGACTGACTCGGCTCGTGCTATTATTTTAGCATCGTCCAAGATTTTGTCAAACACATCAGAGGGGTCAGGGTATACGTTTTTTATTATGTATGTGTATGACCTGCTATGAATCATCTCCATGAATTCCCAGGCCAACATGGAAGATTCCAGTTCTGGCAAGGAACACCAAGGGATAAATGCCATACCTGGTCCTCTACCTTGTACACTATCTAATAAGATTTGGTACTTAAGATTGCTTGTAAATATATGTTTCTGTTCTGGTCTCAGTGTCAGGTAATCAGCACGATCCTTCTGAAGTGAGACCTCTTCAGGTCTCCAGAAATAACCCAACTGTTGCTGAGTTAACTTATCAAAGACAGGATACTTGTACTTGTCATACCTTTGAACACCCAATGGTTGACCAAAAAACATTGGTTGTTTGGTCACTTCAACGTGGTTGGTATTGAATACCGTTACCCCATCAACGTCATTCATATCTTTAGATTGTACAGGATTCACAGGCTTCTTCATCGCTTGTCATGATATCGTTGATTAAATTGTTGAGAACTAGAGTCTCAGGTTGATCATCCTTCCATCCTATTGGATGAGCAGGTTCATCAGCATCCTTCTTAGCATCATATGTATTCTGATAATAAGAAGTCTTCCAACCATACTTATAGGTTGTTAGTAAGTCTTGTGCCATCACAGAGGTTGGTATCTCATTGTCTGGATACTTCTCTGGATTATACGACCAGTTACCACTGATACCTTGGTCAAAGAACTTCTGCATCACTGCTAAGACTTTGATGTAACCCTCATTGGATTCCATATCCCACAGCAAAGTATAATTGTTCTTTAAGTGGGGAAACCCAGGAACAATCTGCTTAAGCGGTCCTTTCTTTGATTTTTTAACGGACAGGTAGTCTCTAGGTGGTTCGACTCCATTGGTTGCGTTTGACACAATGGAGCTGCTCTCCGAAGGCATTTGTGAGGACAGTGTTGAGTGCCTAAGACCGTGGGTGGTGATAAGTGTCCGTAAACTATCCCAATCATGAGTTAATTCATTTGATACTATTTCATCGACTTCCTTCTTATAGGTATCTATAGGTAGGATGCCCTGAGAATATTTAGTACGATCAAACGCAGCACATGGACCTTTCTCCTGTGCTATTTGATTGGATGCTTTCAGTAGATAATACTGGAAGGATTCACTTAACTTATGTACTAACTCCCATGCTTCTGGGTCATTATATTGTACCTTATTCTTAGCAAGATAATGTGCTAGTCCAATGTATCCTATACCAAGAGACCTACGTGCTAGTGTGCTACCTTTAGCAGCAGCAACTGGGTACTGCTGGTAGTCTATCAACTCTTCTAGTCCACGTACAGATAGATCACAGAGTTCCTCTAAGTCATCTAGTTTAGTTAACTTACCTACATTGATAGCAGATAGTATACACAATGCTATCTCACCTTTCGTATCATCAATGTGATCAATGGGATCAGTAGGTAGAGTGATCTCTTGGCAAAGATTACTCATGTTAACCTTGTCTAAGAAAGAACTATGACTATTACAATGGTCGATGTTCATGATGTAGATACGACCAGTCTCTGCTCTCTCCTTAAGGAGATCTAAGATAAGTTCTTGGGCAGAGACAGTTGTCCTAGGAATTGATCCGTCTTGTTCGTACCGTGTATAGAGTCCATCAAAAGATTCACTTCCATAAGCATCCAGAAGGCCAGGAACATCGTGGGGGCTGAAGAGAGAAATACTTCCGTCCGAAATGAATCGTTCATAGAATAACTTGCTTAGTTGGATACTGTAGTCGAGTTTTCTGACTCGGTTGTCGTCGGTTCCTTTGTTGTTTTTGAGGACGAGGATGTCTTGGATCTCCTGATGCCAGATAGGAAAGTGGACAGTAGCTGATCCTCCTCTAATACCGTTTTGCGTACAGCATCTGACAGTTGATTCAAATTTTTTAAGGAAGGGGACAACACCTGTGTGTTGAACTTCTCCCCCACGGATTTTAGAATTGATTC
>VTLG01014403.1_pt1 | contig 202487 bp, 237 predicted proteins | sample 4694571 | NCBI WGS metagenome assembly VTLG01 (sample SAMN12604809, study PRJNA352737) | marine metagenome | biome: ENVO:00000447; feature: ENVO:00000209|ENVO:00000569|ENVO:01000036; material: ENVO:00002151; isolation source: viral sequences binned using virsorter ... | reverse complement strand
GTAGAGAGCTTCCATTAATTCTTCATCACCTCTCATGTGTACGGGCATTCCAATAAATTCAATTTCCAACCAACACCCATATCCAATATCTTGTGACGGCACTAACCTATATGGAATTATCTCCGTTTGGTGTTGGCCTCTTACGAAACACATTATAAACAAAAACATAACTAAGATTTTTTTATAGTCCATGTAACTACCCTTTTATTTTATTTTGTTATTTGGTGTTCACCGCCAGGTGAATCACCCATGAAAAAATTGTTTAAACTTTGTTGGATATACTCCTCATCAATATATATAAATATATTAAAGAAAAATACAAAAAATTCGTAACTTTATTAAAAAAAATTTGCGTTTACTTTGTAATAGGTGGTAACTTCTCTTCCACCCTCACATTCGAGATACCTCGAGCTTCACATCTTCGTTTGAACCTTTTGTACATTTGATTCAATGCCTTTTTTTGTTTGATAGATAGTGTACCGCGTAACTTCATCTGTTTCTCTATACTATTCAAGAACTCTTCACTCCTACCAATGTAACCTGGTTGATAACCACAACCAGCCAATAGGGTTCTGATGAGATTGATTTTGTATATACCATTTTCAATCTTTTCTCTCATCTCATACTTATCTAATTTAGAATTATCACTTTGCCATTTGGTATAGTTAGATATAATTCTATCCATAGCGATTTCCATTTTCTTAGTAATTTTTCTTTTACCAAATGCAGTGTACATTGAGATAGTAAACTCTCGTGTACTATCATTCTGATAATACCTATGGTCATTCAATATATGGTTCAGTTGTCTTCGAACCTTATTTAATCTATTAGGAAAATCCACTCTACTCATTATCTAAATCATACTCCAAAACTTTGTGAGATATTTGTTCAAGTTTTTCCTTGAGTACATATACAGAACACAAAGCCCCATCAATAGAACTTCGTGAATCTGAGTTTGCATTATACTCAGGTAAACAATTATTGGCGTTATCTAATTCACACTCAATATCGGTGATTAGTTCAAAAATTTCGTCCATTAGGCTACTCCGAAATTATTAGTTAAAAAACATGCCTCCATCAATGTGATATTAGGCTTTTCATTTACTACCCAATCCTCTACCAAATCTAATATCAATAATATCATATCTGGTTCTATGTGATTAGATAATTCCCAAAATGGGTCGTTCATTCCAATGTTACTCATCGAATACACCATCCATAATATCTTCAAATTCATCAACAGGATTACCACCAAACATTCCATCCAATAAATCAAAATCAGATGTGGTCATACCTATTTCATCTAAGGTAACTTTCTTTGTACCATAACCCAAATCGTTCTTAGGAACTCGTTTGGTTTTGGTAACTTTTTTCTTTTTTGTTTTCATAATATATTCCTCATTTATCATACATGAATATACTAATAAAATAGTATATAAGTCAAGTCTTTTTTTTAATTATTTAAGATATATGGTTTATCCCACTTACCAACCCTAACATTGATATACCAACCAACATCAAAATAATCAGTCATGATATCTGAGTTATCGTGGTTACCATCATTCATAGCTGGAATAAGTTCACTTAGAAAAGCAAGAGCTTTTGGGTTATCGGCAAAACTCTCGTGATACCAATATTCATTTACATGGTTCTTAACTACTTCACCCCTATTATTGGTGAATGTAAAATCTATCGGTCCACTCTGAAGATTTACATTTAGTGTAGAATAATTATCAACACTAAGTGTACCTTTCATATTGTGTTTCTTGAGAATCTCCTTGATTCTTGGAGCCAATCTTTTCTTTTTTTCTTGATTCATGAAAGCCATAATATTTCCTTTTTTGTTACCCCTAAAGGTACGAAAGAAATACTATATAAGTCAAGTCTTTTTTTAAAGTTTTTTTGTTAAAAGTCGTTGATATCAATTCCTAATACATAGAGTGAATCCATTAAATCCTCCATGTAATCAGTATCGTTACAAGATGATGGTGTAAATAAATTAGTCCCATACTTTGACAAGCAATTATATCTGAGTTCATTAAACATGATTTTATAAATCTGTTTTTCATCTTCAATCAAAGCTTCCAAAAGTTCAATACCACTTCTATTACAATTACATACGGATGTTGATAAATAAAAAAGTTCTCTATCGAACTCCTCTACTTCAACAATTGTCTCGGTAATTGTTTCAGTACATGAAAATAAAAGGAAGGCTGATAAAATTGAACAGACCTTCCTTAAATTTTTCATTTGAATTGTATTTGATTTTTTTTAAGATACTTTGAACATATCCCAAATGTGTTTGAACAATAACCCTACGAAACCTGTTCCAATAACCCCACGCCATTTCTGTGAATCTTTTCTGAATTGTGAATTAAGTTTTGTTTCCGCCCATAATCCCTCATGTGGATTGAATAGGTTTTCCTTAATAAAACTCAGAGATTCATCTGTTTTAGTGTGTGCGGTTTCCATCTCTTGTTTTAACTCATCAATAGATTGTGTAATATGGTCAATTTTATTGTGAATTAAATCAAACTCTGTTCTATCTTTTTGGTTCATTGAAGTTTCCTGTGTTCATTTATACGATAATAAATAGTGTATATATCAAAACTTCGTATAAAAATCTACAAGTTTTTGGTACGATTTTTCTTATAATTTCTTCTTTTTCTTGGTTGTGGTTTTCTTGGTTTATAGTTTTTACTCAACCTAAATATCTCACCCTTGAGTATTTCTCTCAAAGTAGTGAGTTCTTGTATCCTATCATTTGCATCTTGTAATTCAATCATTAGTTTATTATCTTTATTCAAATATAATAATCCTAATCCTAATACACCTATACAGGTACCTAAAAATATTCCACAACTAAACGCTATCCATACTGGTTCCATCATTCATTCTCCTCAAATATATCTCTATCAAGTTCTACAGTCAACCTATAGAACACGATTAGAAATAACATCGTTATTATTAATTCTATCATCCTAATCCATCTTTCCCTTTTAACATCTCATCCGTCTCTTCTTTATCTTCTTTCCACCACTCATATTTCATACCACCCATTTGCCTATTTTGTAAATTGTTTTTGAATTGTGTATCGTATTCCGATTCACTCATTACTTTCCAAAGTTTATCGAACGCCTGTTCATCTATTTGTTTTCTACCAATGAAATATGTTCTTGCACCATTTATACCGACATCTGACATATCAACTTTATCAATTATTTCATCATACTTATTTACCAAGTACCATTTCACGATTATTCTCCTTTAATCTAATACAATACTGAACACTTCACTCAGTTCTCCATCGATATATGCCCCAACATTTAATGTATCTCCTATCATGGTTCTAACAGGTGCAATCATGTTATTTATTTCACCATCAGAATTTGAGTAACTCGTCCAATTTGTTGTTCTTATTTCAGTTCCATCATATCCTATCACATAAGTGGTATCATAGGCCACATAAACCCAATCATCAGTATATCCACTATGTACAATATAACCAAGTGTATCTCCTAACACCCAATATAAATCTGATTCCCAAGTAACACGAACATTTTGTATTGGTTCACCATTATCTGTGACCATACCTGATATCCTATGTAGAGTTTGATGATTATCTCTATCCATAATTAGATGATAATATCCATTTTCATCTATTGGTAATCGAGCATCCCACTCGAACATTACATAAGGCTCACCCTCTCCACTATATGTGATATCTTCACACCCAATAAAAAATATACTACCTGCGATTAGGATGTTTCTTATTGAAGTGAGTGTTCTGTTTCTTATTAAACTCATCATAACTTTTTTTCTTCCTTTTTGGTTTTTTCTTTGTTTGAATTTTCTCTTGAAAAGCTTCTTCTTCGAACTCTTCATAATCTTCCCAATTATATTTTGGCATCGATATACTCCTAATATACTAATTTTCTACTATACGAGTCAAGCACTTTTTATCTTTAATTTCTCTACTTTATCAAGAAACTCCGTCATAGTATACTTACCACCCTTTTCGTCAAGAATAGTATAGTTCTCTAATGATTCAGGACTCGTGTTTATCATATTCATTAAGGCCACCCATCCTTGTTCAGGATAAAATGAACCTAAACTCTCTTCACCCAATTGGTTACTACTGAACATTAAGTTTTCTTTTTTCTCTTCTTTATGTAATATAAAGTATGTCATAATCTAATTAATTCTTTTTCTGTTGATTTTAATGATTTTATTTCTATATTGAATATACCAACCTCTGATATTCCTATCTCACCACTATCTTGTAGTATCTCCGATAGATTTTGTACTATTTGAAATTGTTCATTATCTAATCTATCACAATCGAATCTAACCACCACCTTATCTGTTGGATTTAGATGGTCTGAATGTATTCTTTTTTTCAAATCAAATGATGTTCTCTCTTCCTCAATATATTTGTTTACACCATATCCCTTGTGTCCAACAAAATCACCATATATATTATCACACCAAGGCTCTAACATTTCTAACATTTGAGTAGTACAATTCTCTACTACAAAACCAACACTATATTTAGGTGGTACTATTGGTTTCATCATAGTATCGTGTTTTACAAAGTGTCCCCACTTTCTTATAAACTCTCTTGTGGATTTCTGATTTTGTTTTAACCACTCATCTGATTCTCTATTTTTCATAAACACTTGACCATCAGGATTACGAATAGCACCATCTTTAAATCTACTACCCCTACAAGTCATATGGTAAACTAAACCTTTCCATACTTGTACAAACTTATATCCTGCCAATTCAAATCTATTGAATATATCTGAATCTTCTTTTGATTGTGGTGCAAAGATAGGGTCGTGTCCACCAATATAATCCCAATCACTTTTCATTATAGCCCAAGGTGCAAATATACCCTCTGATGTATCTTGGTTTAATGCAAGAGGCCCATACAATATACCATCTTTTCCACTTTGTATATTTTCTACAGTCTGTAACAACTCATCCTCTTTGAACTCTTCAGGTTCTATACCATAATCTAACAATATCTTCTCTGGCCCATCAGGATGTAGTGGTGGTTCTATTCTTGTAAGTGATACCACAACTCCCTCTTTCAAGTATTTATCTATTTCCTTATCTGAATTAGGTGTTAAATACATATCAGCGTGGAATATCATAACTCTATCATGTGTTGCATAATCATTAATCAATGTATCATATAGAATTGTGTGTCCTAATCTCTCAGGTCCTCTGTTCACATGAAGTTTCAACCACTTATCTCTTTTCATCTGAACTAATACCCACTCCATAGTTCCATCTGTACTCGCATCATCTGCAATACATATTTCATGTTCTACTGATTGATTTTTACGAATACTCTCATATGCCTGTTTCAAGTATTTTAGATTATTCCTCGATGGAATGATAAAACTTATTGGTTTCATTTATATTGTTTCCTTAACCCATTTTATAAGATTTTCTTTTGGTTCCCAACCAAGTAACTCATTCGCTAATGTATCTGTACATAGTGTTTCTCTCATCTCACCTGGTCGTTTTGGTATTTTTACCTTTGGATGTTCTCCAAATGCATCTGCCAATTGATTGATAGAATAGTTTTCTCCACTACCTAATTCAAAAAATTGTCCATTTACATCTCTATCAACTAATTTTTCACCTGATAGTATCAATCCACTTACAATATCATAAACATGAGTGAAATCTCTTCTTTGTTCTCCATCCCATGTGATAGTGATATCTTGTTTTTCCTCGTATTGATTCATGAACACACCCACGACTGTACAATAAGGCCCATCTACTAATTGTTTTGGCCCATACACATTGTAGAATCTACAAACTATTGTTGGTAATTCATATATCTGATGATATAGTTTAACTAATTCTTCACCTTGCCATTTACTAAATGAATATGGATTCGCGTGTACATTACCATGAACTGATGATGAACCAGCATATACTACAGGAGTATTATTTTGTCTCGCATATTCTAATACTCTCTGAGTACCTGTTGTATTTGTATCTATTGTAGGTGTTGGTTCTTCAAATGATGGTTGTATTCTCGCCAATGCCGCTAAATGATATATCAAATCTATGTTATCAATACCATCAAGAATACCATCTTCTCTTATATCACCATGAATATATTGTGCACCCTCGTGTTCATTTGATTTAAAACCTGTGTAGTAATTATCAATAGATATTACATCATGTCCATCTGTCAATAATTTTTCAATCAAATTAGTACCGATAAATCCACAACCACCTGTTACTAATATTCTCATTCGTTATCTCCGTTTAATATTTTCCAATCTTCTAACCACTTTTCCTCTGTGTAGAAATCTTTGAATCTTTTTTGTGTAGTTTCACTACATAGTTTGTAAAACTTTTCATCTTTTAGTTTTTTTGCTATTTCTTTTGCACCTTGTAAATCACCAACCTTGACTGTTGTTAATGGATGTAATATTTGTTGTGTATCCAAACCCTCATATCCAATACAAGGTATTCCATGAAATCCACAATTCATAGCAAATGTTCCAGCCGCGTGTGTTCTCATTAAATGAACACCTATATTATATTGTGATAAACAAGTTATCCATTCTCTCCAACTCATATAAGCTAAATACTGAACATCTTCTATTGCATCTTCTTGTTCTTGTTTTCTACCCATTGATGGTGCAGATATAGGATTACCTATTTCCCTTGCCACCATGTAAGAATCAAAACCACCATACCAACTTACGAAGTTTCCACCTATCATGGTTCCATCTCCCCATTCATTTCGTGGAATTAAACCATCAGTAATCATTAAACTTCTCATTACCCTAACATCTTCACAACCCAATCCTAAATAGTATTCTACATCACTTTCATTATGACAGTAAACCCAATCTGCCTCCATCAATGAATTAAAATATTTAAATTGTTGTTCTATTGTATAATCTTGAAAATACCAATGTGGCCCTTCTTGCATTACTGCCACCTTATCACAAAATGTTTTGAAGTGATTGATATCTACTTCAGGATTATTCTTAGGTATAATTACTATTCCTAAATCATACTTTTCACCTCGTGGTGTATCCTTAATAGGTGACCAATCAGCATCTAACGCGATAGACCAGGCGAACTCTGTTCTAGCATTTTCAAATGTTCTTGGAACTTTACCATATATCTGGCCTTCTGAAAAGAATATAACTTTCATTTTATCTCTGATATTGTTAAGAATTGTAGTTCATACTCTGATAATAAGTATTCAACAACTCGTTCAAAATGTAAAAAATTTTCCTCATTCCACACATTATCATTGTGTGTTCCATTGATATGTGATTGGAACATAAATGTATCACCATACAAACTCAAACTTTCTGGTTCATTTATACCATCACACCCCTCAAAGAAATGACATCCCCAATTTATTCCTTTGTTATGTTCCTCATGTCCAGCCACCCAATCAAATTGTGAACTAATGGCATCTGCTGATTGTTGGTTTACACCCCAACCTGGTGCTCTAAATCCTTTAGGTGTATATCCACAACTCTTCCACAAATCCATACTCTCTTGTAATCTTTGTTGGGCAGGCCCATATTGTAATTCTAAAAACTCCATCTCACCTATACCATCTTGTTGTGTTGCGTGAAAATGTCCATGATTACTCAACTCCACCCAATCGTATTGTTTCCAAAAATCTACAAACTCTTTTGTGATTGGATACTTACCATGATAGTTACTTGGTGTGAACAAATTAAATTTTACTCCATATTTTTTATTGAGCTGAGAGAGATACTCAACTTGAATATCTCCCTCTACTCCCCATCCTTGTTCTGGATGTATATCATCTATGGCGACAATAACATTACTCATTTACCATCCCTCTTCGAATGGATACTTTTTTGATGGTGGTTTACTATCTTTACTATTAACATAAATCCACTTAACATCAGGTAGTATCTCTTCTCTTATCTGTTTTCTCTGGTCTTTGTAAGGACAAATACTCGCGATTACTACATTTTTTCCTTGAATCCATAGTACTCTTGCTATCTTCGCCAACCTATCGTTTTGTGTTCTTCTACTCTTTTCATCAAAACCCAAATCATCCCAAACACTTTCTCTAAAATCATCAGCATCTAATACTATTTTATTAGGCACATCAAACTTTAGAGCTATATTGGTTTTTCCACTTCCGCTGTTTCCATGAAACCACCACACTTGACCTGGTCTATCATCAGGTATTACTCTGTGTATTGCTCCCATCGTTTTTCCTTTCGTAGTGTTTAAAGACATCATCCCATGTATAGGTGTATGCCTGTTTTCCTAAATTAAAGGCATTCATCTGTGACATTTTATCAGCATTTGGAAACCAATATTGTTGTTTCCTCATTCTGGTCATATCACCATCTGAATAATCTTGACCTTTAATATACATTCTTTTATTTGGTAGTTTTCTATTATGTACCAATAAAAGATTCTTAAAAATATATTGTGGTAATTCACCTTTGAAATGTATAAAACAATTATTCATAAATGCTGTATCCTCGTGTACAAAGAATACACTTTTTGGTATATTACATCCACTCCTTACAACTTCAGATGATATAACCAACCCACAACCATTAAACTTCAGATTATTTGTTTGTTGTATATCTAATTCATCAGTTTTATCATTTATTTTATCCATCTCTTCTTGTGTCATATTGTATCGTAAACTCCACCAATTCTCTGTATCCATTTCTGTAAATGGTTTATCTGTAAAATCAGGATGTTCTAATATCTTCCAAGTATCATCCCACATTTTACAAGTGGCGAAAAATCCAACATACTTTGGTGTTTCTTCTTTTACTGCATTGTGTAAATAATCTAATACTTGAAATGTTTGTCTTGGTATCAAGGAATCACTTTCACCCCACATTAATATTTCAACATCATCACAATACATATCGTTAAACTCTCTTCTGTAATCTGCAATAGTGTAAATACCATCAGTATGTTCATTTAATTTTAAATTATATTTATTTTCACCACAATCCATGAATCGAGATTCCCAACCAAATACATCTTTCAACATATAATTGAAATCATCTCTTAATTTACCAATACTTGTTTTCTTTTCATCAACCTTTTCTAAACCTTGATTCATGTTAAAACAAATATCAATAATCACATCTTCTTTATTTTCTATTTCATCTAACGAATACTTAACACTCAGAAGATAATCTTTCACTATATCTATTTCATAGAATTGTACCAAACAACCTATTGCTATTTTGTTTTCTAATTTATACATAGTTATGTTTTACTTTCTCCCAAACTGCTCTCATTAAATGATTTCTTTCTTTCTTCTCAAACCCATTGAAGTGCCACACCCAACCTACATTCCAAAGTAAATCACTTTGTAATACACCTCGTAAATGTAATTGTTGTAGATTAAATCTCTCATCTAAAAAGTTAATATCATGTTCACTAGCCCTTATCATATAATTAATAGGTGTTTGGTCTGAACCTTTCTTTACAGTCTTGTGTTGTCGTAATCTAATTTCATCTTCATTCTGATAATAAAAATCTGTTACTGATTTACACCAATCTTTGTGTTTCTTGTTCAATACTATAAATCCACAATTAAAATAACTTGTCCAATCAAACTTAACATCAGGCCAAAAATCTTGGTATCCATTAATACTATTATGAGTCCACTCTATAAAAAATCTATCTTGTATCGCTCCAAACTCACCATTAGCCTCTTCGAAAAAATTAGGACAATCCCAATGAACCATCGTATCAATATCAACTAATGCCACATTATCATATTCAATACCATTGGCATCTAATACTTCCATGGCATGCCATCTTTGCCATGTTGGTTTCATACCTGGTACTTTATATGTACCATCACCTTTTGGTTGTAATTCATCTTCCAATATGAATAACTCCACATTATTTTTTTTACACCAATAACTCCAACTTTTGTAACACCACTCGGCATAATCTAAGTAATCAGGTGCATCGACCATTGCGGTCATGAATACTACATTTTTCATTTTTCTTTAAATACCTCTATACATAATATATTCTTATCATTAACCATTACCCAAGTACCATCAGTTTGTTGAAACTTTGTAAACTGACCTTGTAATAATGATTTTGATATAATATGGTTAAATGTTCTTTTCTCTCCACCAACAAAGTGTATGATTTGTGTTACCACATCACCAACCGCATTTACTGATGACCTTAAATCTGTATATTTCTCGCTACTATCCAATTTTGTATCTCCTTTGCTAACATCTCATTACCTTGTGGTGATAAGTGATAATCACCATCTAATAAACCATAATCGTGTAATGTATTACCTCTCTTCTTCACTACATTTTCTATCAAATTTAGTTCATGAAACATATTTCTTACTTCAACATTTCTTGATAATTCTCTTTCAAAATTAAGAGTTTTATGAAATTTATCTAATATATTTTTACCCTCTTGAAAATCACTAATCTCAGCCTTATCAAACTCTGGTGAGAATCCACCGAAACAATAAAACCTACCATTTAAATTTTCGATATACTTCTGTAAGAAATAAATATCACTTAAAAGTTTATAATTATAAAAATTTTGATTGTGCATCTCATTTAAATAAAACTTAGCCTGTTCTTTTTTATCTTCATCCAATGAAAAGTTCATTAAGGTTTCAAGTTCATCGTTTATTAAAACTTCTATTCTTGTTAGTGATGGTATTTGTAATATAAACAAATGGTCTGATAGTTCAGGCTGTTGATAAGTGTAGTTCTTAACAGCCCTAACAGATTGTTGAATCCCTTTTCCACCAAAACCAAAATTAATCAAATCATCTGCCTTTAGTAATTTACCCAACATACCAATCCAAGAGTAATTTTCAGTTATCCACTCCTCTGAAACAAAATCTTTTTTATACCACTTTTTTAATTCTTCTGATGCCAATGGTAACTTTATCTTTGTACGATGAGCACCTTTTATTATAGCACAACCTTGTGTATGTGAACAACCCATTCCAACTAATATCATGTTATTTCTCTTGGTTTCAGTTTACTACACAAAAATTGATGTGATGGTTTAACAGATTCTATCTCAAATGGTAAATTACTTAGAACCCAAGCATGATAATTATGTCCACCATGTTTACCATTCTTCCACTTTTTACTTTTGTAATATTGTTTCCAACCTGTTGAATATAAATCAAAGGATAATGATGTACCTAAAAAATAATAATCTGCACTCACATAAGGTTGTCCATCATCATCCATTTTCAAATCAGGACTATGTAAGTTTATTTCATAATCTTTACAATTAGCCAATTTACTATAAATTGTATTTAATAAGGAATCCACATCAAAAACTATTTCACTTCTTGTCCACATTACATAATCATAAATAAAATCATTCTGTATCTCGTGTTGTGTTTTTAGTGAATTAACTCTATGAATCAAATAAGATGCTCTATCTGTATTATTTATAAACTCTAAATTATCTGGTTTAACAAACTCTTTCTTCACACAAAAATCAAAGATACTTTTATTTTCGAAATCATCCCAAGTGGATACAAAAAAATCATACTGAACATTATCTGATTTCAGTTTTTTATAACATTTTTCTAAACCCTTATCTGTTCTTGTTTGTCCCCAAAAACATATGGCTACTCGTTTCATTTTTTCTTTAATCCCACTATTGTTTGTCCACCATCTCCTTGTTGTGTATCTTTGATACTAACAACCTCATCATACCATTCAAATACCTTATGATACTCAGACCTTGGCCAGAAATCATGAATGAAAACTATCGAACCTTTATCAATATAATTCAATACTTTGTAAGCACAATCAGTTCTAGCTCTTCCATCTATTAATATAACATCGAATAACTTTACATTTAGTTTATCCACATAATCAATATATTCATTCCAAACATATTTATCTTTCGGATAAACACAATCTTCAAAACTTGGTATGTTGGTATCTAAATGTTCTGAGGCGTATAATATATTATCATCATATCTCTCCCAAAACTCTTCTCTTTTTGTTGGAACACCTTTCGGTATATCACATAAATGTATTTCTACATTATCAAGTTTATCATTATATATTTCTTGTTGAACATTCCAAAACCAATCTAAATTATGTTCAATACTATAATACTTTTTTACATATCTTGGAAATATCGTAGTACTACCACCACAACCATATTCCAACATAATCTTTTTATCACTAAGATAACTCTGAATTAAATCTATTTCTTTTGGATGTATATTGGCTCTTAACATAACTTTGAGAATGTGTGCCTATCTTGTTGATTACCATATACTAATTCATAATCATATTTTATTACTTCGAAACTTTCACCACCTCGTGATTTGGCGATGTTATCTCTTTCCTTAGAACCACCCTCAAATAATATATGTTTACCTTTTTTAATCATACTTTTAATAAAATGATTATCTAATATTTTTTGTATTCTTCTACCCTCATTGTGAACATCTATGTAGAGTAAATCAAATTCAAATGGATTATCAAAGTATGTATCATAACTTTCATTGTAATAATATATATCAGTATCAATCTCCCAAATACGAAAATTATTTAATGCACCTTGATATTTTTCATTATCTAATTCTCTTGAGTATAAATCACCACCATAAGTTTCTTGGGCCTTTCTCATGTGAATTGTTGTAGAACCCCAACCACTACCAAACTCAACAATTGTTTTTGGTTTGTGTTGAATTACATAATCATATAACTTATGTAAGTAACCCATTGGATATGGTGTAGGGATATTTGTTTTAGGATACATTACCAACCTTTTTTGATACAATCAACGATGTATCTTCTATCTTTTTCGGATACCCACCAACCAACAGGAATACTGATTAATCTTGGTGTTATCCAATCAAGTGATGGTAGATGTGTACTATATTCTTTTACACAACTATGAATATCATTTCTTTCATGAACTTGTGATACCATTATACCACACTCTTTCATGTGTTTCATAAATTCATCCTTATGGTCAACTAACATACTATAAATCCAAAATGATGATTTATGGTTATCTTTTCTTTCTAATAAAGTTACACCCTTTACATCTTTTAATTCTTCATCATAAAAGTTGGCGTTACTTTGATGTTTACCAACTATCTCATCAATGTGTTTGAAATTAGAGATACCAATAGTGGCAGCAATATCATTCATATGAAATTTGTATCCCCACTCTTTAATATCTTCTTCACATCTAAAATCTTTTTTGTTAGATTCTCTATCTATTCCATACCATCTAAGTAACTTAGTTCTTTGAAAAGAATCTCTGTTAGGTGTAATCAATATTCCACCATCACCTGTAGTTATATGTTTGATGGCTTGAAAACTAAATGTACACCAATTACCATGTGAACCTATCGGTTTATTATTATATGTAGAACCCATAGCGTGAGCACAATCTTCGATAATCATTGGTTTGAATCCAAACCTCTTTTCAGTTTTCCTTACTATATCATCCAACTTATCTAAATCAACAGGATAACCACCCCAATGTACAACGAATATAACTTTAGTTTTCTTAGTTATCTTTCTTTCTAAATCTTCTAAATCCATGTTCAATGTTTTCTTATCCACATCAACCCATTTAATATTTAAATTATTAGCGAGTATTGGCCAGTTAGTTGCCGTACAAGTTAGTGGTGTTGTTAACACCTCATCTCCATCTTCCATACCTGGCCATATCTCTCTTTGAGCACAACCATCAAAAGTTTCCATGATAGGTGTTTTCAACATATGTAATGCCAAATGTTCAGCAGATGTTGCCGCGTTTACAGTCGATATAAAATCTGTTCCGAAGTATTCTCTTAGTTCTGACTCAAACTCCTCTACCTTTGGCCCTTGACCTATGAATCCACTATTTAATACTTTCTTTACCTCTTTGTGAGCATTTTTATCCATGTAAACTTTAAATAATGGTATCATCTAAAAATCTCCTAGCTTCTTTGTTCCATAATTCAATAGTTTCTTGTGGTCTTGTTTCCCCTCTACCATAATGATAAAAGAATGGTTTGTTATTAATCGAACATTGTTCACCATGTGGTAAATTCAATATATGTTTTGATTTATCACCAACATAATCACCACTCATTGTAAACGCTGTGTTTTCTAATATCAAACAAGTTTCTCTATGTTCAGCCGCTTTCTTTGTTATGTTACCACAACTATCCACATAAGTAGCATCAGGATATAAATCATACTTTTCAAAATTTTCTCTCTTGAAAATCATAAACATTTCTCTACAAATACCTCTATCAAATCTATTACTCACTAAGAAATTGTTCTCTAATAATGGTAGTATATCATCTTCCCAATAATTAAGAAATAATATATCTGAATCTAAAAAACAAACTATGGGATTATCTGTATTCTTCATACCCATAGTTAAACCAGCCGAATGATTCTTACTACCATCACCTGGTTTTTTCCACACACCATTTTGAGGTCCTTTTAGAATCTGATAGTTATCCTTATCCTTATAGATTTCTTTATACCTATCTAAATCAGTTCCATTTTCAATTAATGTAACTCTATGTGGTGTTTTGGTAAATCTCTCCATACTTTCTAAGGCGAGTTTAACATACTCAGTATTTTTGTAACTTACCATTATGAAATCAATCATCGTGTACTTGCCTCATATTTATGACCTTCTAAACCAAAATTAATAAATGGATTTAATGAGTAGATGTTACAATTATACACCTCTTTAATCTTTTTCTTAACTTCAAGTGTATTACTCTCTATCGTGGCAACCCACTCATGTTTACTGGCGTAATTATCAGCACTTCCCCAATCCGATTCGGTATAGTTTGGTTCGTAAAGTACACCATCAATAGTACCACAATCATGTCCAACTAAAACTATATTAAACGCTCCCATATATGCTGCAAGATTAATAGCACTTGTGATTGTAGACCTTGATACCACGAGTTTATCTGTACCGATAACAGATAATACCTCATCATTCATATCCGCACTTTTATTATCTAAATGTTCAAACATATATCCTAATTCATAATCAATATTGTTTTTAGGGTCTTTGTGATGACCTGTATGGTGTTCAGGATATATTAATGGTATCCCAACTTCTTTTATCTCCTCAACCATTCTCGTGAATCGTGGATGTTCTAATAAATCTTTAGCAATAACATAACTACAAGGAAACTTTTTGAACACATTGTTAACTCCAATCACTATCTTATCCGCGAAGAAACTTGGTTCAAAGTATGTTGTACTTGAACCAGCACATATAATGTAAATTGTTTCAGTATAATGTAAATCTTTTAGTTTTTGGATACTATGCATTTAAACTCCTATACACATACTCAGCCACCATAAAGTCAAACTCAGTATCTATATCAATAGATTCAATTTCATCTGTAACATGAAATGTTGGTGTATCAGTTACCACATTTCTGAACTCATGTAAATCTTCACAAGATATAATACAACATCCATAGTTTACAGAATAGATATCAGGTAAATCTTGAGAGTTTGGTGCATCACTTGGGTCATAATTTAATGGTTCTCCATCCAACCACATATGATGTTTTTGTGAAGTGACCGTTACTATATTTTGTGCTCCAGCCCTAAACTTTGATATACATTCACTTATGGTTTCGTTACTTAACAATGGTGATGTACAAGGTGAGTACATGATATATTCACTATCAACTGATGTAGTTAAATTTACCATGAAATCACTATTATTTACCTCACTACTGGCATAGTAATCTTCTCTACGATGAGCTGTAACATTATGTTTACGAGCAATATCTAACATCTCTTGCGAATCACTCGATACAACTATTTCATCCAACCCTATAACTTTCTTGAGAGTTTCTATTTTTATATCCAATAATGTTGAATCTGCAAATGGTTTTAGGTTTTTATTCTTAACCCTTTGAGAACCTTTTCTAACTGGTATAACTGCTGTTAATTTATCTTTTTTCATATCGTAACCTTTAATAAATAGTTAATTAATTCTGTATAATCCACACTTTTTTGTTTCTGTTTCAGGTGTTCTCCAATAAGTCCAAGCGTTACCTTTTTTGTATATCTCATAACAATCTCTATAAACATCAACATTTAATTCATAATCACCAATCTTATCTTGATAATATGTATCCCATATTCTTTTTGGTATCTCATGATATGATGGCCAATGTGTTTCATATTGTAGTAAATCTGTAATCAATAATGGATGGTCAACTCTTGAGAACATCAATTCCCAAGTCATTTTATGGTCTATCATTCCATACTCACCCATAGGATTATGTGTGAATACATAATCATAATTATCTTTCTTTGAGTTAACACAATCTACAATCGTATTCTGACAATCTTCTAATGTGGTTCCACGAGTTTCTAATTTATAATACTCTGATGGATAATCAAAACAAGTTAGTGGAACATTATATTTTTCACAAACCTCTTGTAGTAAAAACTTTCTATGTGCGTATTGTTGTCTGGCTGGATTATTAAAATCTGATGTAACCATTATCAATTCCTTTTCAATCGTAGGGTCTTGAAATATTGGCCAACCAAATATAATCTCATCATCAGGATGAGCGAATACCATTAATACTTTCATTCGTTCTCCAAGTAATAATCAGCCACCTTTTGATGACCAGTGTGTAAACAAATCACATCATTAATACCAACACTCATATCACAAACACACCATTGAAATGGTAAAACATATGGAGTCCATCCTCGTTTCCATATAGCTCTCCACATAGATAAAGGCCCTCTCGCGGGATTGGTTTCCATCTCATTCAAATACTCTTTTAATAAATCTTTTGCATCTTGGTTGGATGTATCAAGAGTTATTGGTGACATATTTGTAATCATTCCATTTCCACGAGTAGGGTCTTCATCAAAAGTATAATTTCCATCCATTCCTCTAATCCCATCAAACCTAACTTGTAGTCTTGGATTTTCAGGAATACACATACCAAACTTTTGTGTTAGTGGAACTATTGTTTGGAACTCCTCGTTCACAACATACATATCTGAATCCATACAAATAGCAATATCTGCATTTGATTCTAACAAACCTTTTACTTTATAATAATCATTACTTCTATTACCATGTCTTTGTTCACCTTTACTTGAAATAGAATTATTATCAAATATGTTATCGGTAATCATCTCAACTTTATATGGTAATGGTGTATTAATTGGTACTTCTGTATCTGTTATTAAAGTTAATTTTAAATCATATTTACTTTTCATATTATTAGTGAATGTGGTTAATGTAGGGTCTAATCTTTGTGAACCATCAAAAACATTACCACCCATGTTTTTTCTTTCTTCACCAAATTCCGCCATTATTAATTCAATTTTCATTAATATCTCCACGCTAATTTTCTACCATCTTTATTATCCACTTTTATTTTGGGATAATACAAAGGATGTAAATGTCTAAATATTTCTTGGTCATCCGCCATCTTGTGGTGTTCAGGTGCTTCTGGTGGATGTTGTGTAAATCTTTTATCATCTTTGTAAGTTAAACACTTTTTAAGTATCTCAATCATAAACTCTGTTTTACCAATACAAACTCCACAATTTAAATAATAACCAAATTGATTATCAGGATGATTCATGGCCTCCATTCCCCATTCACCATGAAAACCACCTTTATTTCCAGCTCTGAATGTTGTTCCCATAAATAACATATCACAATCATACTCATAAAATATATCTATGATTTTTTGTGGGTCATCCTTGAATATCACATCACCAGCATCACACCACATCGTTAATTCGGTTTTTTCGTTGTTTTCTAAATACTCAAGTATCCATTGTTCTTTCATTAAATGAGCATACATACCATACTTTTCAACCTTTTCTTTATCAGTTTCATGGTGTCCACATACTGGTTTACTAACAACTACAGGTAATCCTATACCAAGATGGTGTAAGTTCCTTTCAAATATACTAACTTTCTTTCCATCCAAATCAAATAATTCATTATGTCTGTGTAATTTAGATTCAGCACTTCCTAACTCATCATCAACATAATTATGAGCTGTGATAAAAGTTATGTTATCTGGTTTCTCGTAGGCGTTTTTGAGATAATCTTCTTTAATCATAAAGTTCATTATATCTCTGGCGTGTGGACCGGCGTGTACGATTGGTTGTTTTATCTCGTCCTCTGGTCTTCTCATATGTGTATCACTCATAATCTATCCATTATATATTCTGCAAATAATTCATGTGCTTTTTCATTAGGATGATGTTCTGGTTTTAATCCAGCGTACTCTAATGAAAACTCTCTAAAGGTTTCACTTGGATTTATCAAACTTGGAAACCTATTTGTATCAATATTTTCTACATATAACTTATTAACTTTATCTAAATCAAACCCATCTATAATTTCAGCTCCAGTCTGATTCCACATTATGTGTTGTCCCGCATCTATTTTGAAAAAGAAATAATTAATATTATGTTTTTTTAAGAACGATTCCACAACCATAACTTCCCACATGAAATCTAACATATCTTTTTCTGTAGATTGAAATAATCCATAGTAATAATATGGAGCATTTTGAGTATTACTTACTGAGTTAGGTGTTAATCCTTTCCAACCCTCATCATAATATTCCCATCGTGAAACTAAACTCCAACCTATAATTACATCTAAATCTTTTGGGTCTTTACCACTATCAATATATTCCATTAGATAGTTCATAGTTTTTCTACAAATCTCCTCATTACCAGCTCCACATCTTGCCTCATTGGTAACAAACATATTTCTTGTATGAGCAATTATAGATGGAAACCTTTCAACTTCAGGATGATTTAACTCATCCCCAAGTGTGAAACTACAACCATTCGTGTATAATGTTCTCATATTTTTGGTGTTCTTCTAAAATTTTCTAAAATCATCATTTCATTTTTAGGATTATATAACCAATCTAACCCACGCACTTCTATTAATTTTATTAATTGTTTTGGTGTGGGATTTTCTAACGCCCAACCTTGATTTGTATTTGCCTGTTTTTTAATAACTTGAGTACCAACTTCAATTCCATCCTCATTATATTCTGAGAATCTGTAAGCTTCTCTTATTAATAATGATAATCCACTTTTCTTTGGTTTCATAATATAAATTCCATTCGACCATAAGTGTTCTGCTTGAAATACATGCAATAAAACTACACCATCATAATCTTTGTTCATCCACATATCATCAAACATTGTTGAAAATATATCAAACACTTTTGGTGAACCAAAAAAATAATAATCGTGTGTCCAAAGTGAATGAGTCCATTTATCGTGTTCTGGTGAATGAACACTATGAATTGATACCCCACCCTTAGAAAAGATATTTCTATCAGTTACTCGATTTCTCGTGAGCTCCCTTACAAAACCATCTAAAGTTTTTTTAAATATTACATAATCACATCTTGTTTGTAATACAGCATCATATTCTTCATCGTGTGAGTTTCTCAAATCATTAACTTTTTTAAGTGTATAACAATAATGTGGTTGATGTCGTCCAGCATCGTGTGATTTTAAATCATAAGGACAATCTTCTTCTTTTAAAAGTTCAAATTTAGTAACCCAATCAAGTTCATTGATATCTAAAACTCTACCAAAACTTTCATAATCATTATCAATGGTATCCCAAATACTTACAAAAAAATCAAACTCTACATTATCATATAAATTATTCCAATGTTTATATAAGTGTTGTGTGGTTTCTAAATGTTTTGGATGACCATTTAACATAACCGCTATTTTAAAATTATCTTTCATTTGTAAATAAATGGGTCTTTCTTTTTCACTTTCTTGAGTTTCTTATCAATCTTTCTTTTCATCTTCCAATCCCAATATTTGTTCTTGAACCAATAGTAGATTTTAAACTCACCCCAAAAAATATTATCCCAAAAACTCATAATACTTCCTCTAATATTTCATCCCAATTATTATTAAAATGTAAACCCTTATCATCAATATAATATTCAGCTCTTGGTTTTTCCCAAGTAACATAATCTATGTATTGTAAAACATCATGTTTCTCTAACCACTCTTCTACTAATTCTATTCCTGTCATACCATTTACTAATGGTCTATCAGGTCTACCTTTAGCTGTAAAGATTACTATGTTCCACTTTTCAGATAATTTTTCTAAGGCTTCTAAACTACCCTCAATTGGTTCACCATAACAAGTTCCATCATACCAACCTTTATCAAAAGTATGTATCACTCCATCAAAATCAACGGCAATATTTTTTAACTCACTCTCCAAACCAGGTGGTACATTTAAATTAGATATCTCAGTATTAACTTCTGATTCTATACCTAACTCTTCGAATCTTCTCTCTTGAGCTTTACCAGCAATCGTAGGACATTTAAATCCAGCTCCATGTATTAACTCATATGTTAGTGCCAATGATAGTATTTCAGATGTATGATAATTTATCACATCAAAACTAATTGGTATTATTCTTTTATCTAAACCATCTTTTGGTTGTGCACTCCATAAACAACCATTGATACCATTTTCAATCGCCCAATTCAATCCGTAAACTAATGAGTTAGATGAATCACCTGTAGTAGAACAACTCATCCCAATCGCTAAACACTTTGATTTATCCAATCCTCTCGTTCTTATCTCTAACCATTTACCTAACCAAGTTTCAAATGATTCATCTGAAATTATTGATGTGGCCAAAATACCACTACCTGGTGCGATTACATTCTTATTAGTTAACCTTGACATATCAATCGCGGCATGGTCGGCAACCCCAAGATTACCACCATGTCCAAACAAAAATATATGTTCGGCATTATTAAATTGTTTTTGTAGTTCTTTCCACTCTTTAGTTCTACCTATTTTTCTAAACTTACTATCAAAATTTTCTATACTAACCATTTTCTTCCTCGTTTATATTTTCTAAATCCTTGAATAAGTCGTAGTAGTGTTGAATATAATCATTAGCTGTGTACAACTTATTCCATAACTTACCAGCATTGTAACACATTTCAGTATTTATATCTTCAAAATTATCCATTACACTTTGTATAACTTCATTTAAATTTGACCAATCGTATTGAACACCAAAATATGTTTCCCCGTCAATATAAATATTTGGTTTTGTAATTACCATACTCATATCTGGTTTAATTAATAAAGTATTTAATGCCATAACCTCAAAATCTCTAAAACATATTTCACCCATACCAAATGGTGATAAACAAACTTTAGAACTATATAGATTTGAGATATATTGTTCATAAGGTAATTGTTCTGTTATACATTTGAATGTACCTGTATCGAGAATATCCCAAGCTCCTTTTCTATGTTCAGTATAAGGTATATCATTTCTAAAAGTGTGTTCATAATTTTCCTTGTGTTCAGCCTGATAAATTGCACAAACATCAATCGGTTTAAAATCTGTTGGTGGATATACATTTGAGTTATTAAATAAATGTCCTTGTAGATGTCCAAGATTCCAACCACTAAGTTTCATTTTATCTCTTTCCTCTTTAGATAAATCATAACTTAAATCATTTTCACCTCTACCCCAAAACCATCTTCCAAAATTATTTGGATTTTTATACAAATCAAAATCTAAAAACTGATTCTTAAAATAATAAATTGGATTAGTGTTTCTAACCACTTCAATACCACCCATTATAGATGTTGAATCAGAACCATCAAATAAAAAGTAATCACCACCTTGAGATAATTTCTCTACATTTTCACTTCCCCACTCAACACTTTGTTCTAATGGTAATTTTTTATTAATAAAATCATTCATACCAATGAATAAATAATCAAAATCATTTGAGTTTGTAAACTCGATTCCAATCTGTTTGAAGTAATCCTTACATGCCATCATCATTCTAAATGTTGGTTCATTTCTATCTTTGAAAGGTTCGTGTATTTGTACTTTTATCATGAGTAATTATCCATTGTTATCGCTGTATATAATTGATTTTGTTGTTCTTGTTTATATATTGTTTTAGGATGATACAAACTTAATTCTTCTTGTGGTGGTAAATGTGAGTATGTTTTACAACCTGTAATTTGTTCATGTACTGGTCTTCTCCACCTAATATCATCTCTATTTTTAAAGATTCTTGATTGGTAATCAGGATAATTTATCCAACCTTGTTCGGTTTGTTTCCAACCCCAAGTATTTAAATGTGCTTGTGTGATACCATCGACCGTGTTTACTCTTGGAACCCAAATTAAATCAACAGGATTAATTTCAAGTATTTGTTTTAATTGTTTTATTAATATGGTATTTGGATATTCATCGGCATCAATATGAAAAATATAATCACCCTCACATTTTTCTATTACAAAATTTTTATGTTTGGCGAAATCACCACTAAGTTTATGTGTGTGCCAATAAATACCTTTCCAATCTAAGGTTTCATTCATCCACTTAGATATGACTTCCTCTACTTTTTTATCATCACCATCTTGTACAATAATGATTTCATCCTCAGTATCAGTTTCATTAACTAATAAATCTAATAACTGATTTAATTCTTCGTGTTCCTTGTGGACTGTAATACCATAACTTATTTTCATTTAGTCCTCTAACATAAATGCGTTTTTTATTCTTTGTTCTGATTCAAATCTATCTAATGTATCTTTAGGTATTCCTTTGTAATCAACTTCAAGATAAACTCTTCTTTTCAAACACTCTCTTCTATCAAATGTTCTGTAGTTTTTATTTGTTCTTACAAACGCTTTCAATCTATTATATAACTTAGTGTTTTGTGCTTTAGATATGGTATCTGGTAAGTTTGCTGCTAGTGCATCTTCTTCCATTTCCAACCCACCAGTTCTGTTAAATAATTGTTCAACTTTTGTTGTTGTTAATGGTCTTGTTATTTGTGTATCCAACACTAAACCAACAACATATCTCTTGATTCTACCTGTAGATTTCTTTCTGTATTTTAAATCAGGATTAAGTAACATAATAGTTCTTTTGTAACCACGAGTTTCATTTTTGGTTTTATATACAAAAGATATTATTTGACCTGGTTCAACTTTGTGCCAAGTGGTGTTTCTTAGTGCCATTAATCAAGTTCCTTAATGATTCCCATCTTCTGACAAGCTTCTAAGAATTCATATTGTCCAAATGTTTCAGCGTTTTCTACATCTAATATTTGGTCATGTCCTTGATACTTATCATCTTTCTTCTCTAACTCTGTTAATGGTCTAACTTGTGCTAATTTGTAAACCCATTCATTCTCTGTTCCCTCAGGATATATTACACCTAACTTACCCATGTTTAATACTGATGGAAACCACATTATATTTCTACTCTCATCAAATAGAGCAACATCATTCATCAATTGTGTGGCTCCAGTCTGTGCCTGTTTTAGTTCAGGTGAATCCCAAGTGTAGGCTGAGTTACTTGTAAACCCACAATTGAAACACATAAAAGAACTAAACTCTTTTCCATCTTGGTCTTGTACATCTTCAAAACATTTCTCTTCATTGAAACAATTTGGACAACATATTTTTAATTCTGCCATGTTACGCCTTCTTTAGTTTTGGTAAATTAATCTTCTTATCATCAACCTTATTTAATTTAGGTAATTTTAACTCTACAGATTTTGGTAATGTATCTAATACACTATCAACTTTCTTTCCAAGTATATCTTTCATAGATTCGAAAGAAAACTTTTGTTTGGTATAAATCTGTAATTGTTTTGCCTTCACTAAATACTTTTGATAATTCTTATGTATATCTCTCATTATATTTGATGCCACACTATAATTGACTGTTATCCATTTATTTTCAGGTACATCCATCAAAATATCTTTTGGGAAAGCTTCTTTTGGTGCCCTATTTAATGTACCTGGTAACAATACCGCGTAGTTTTGGTTTAAGAAATCTACATGTCCACTCCAACCTGGTGCAATCACTGGTTTACCACTCTGAGTAGCTTCTAATAATGGTCTACCAAATCCCTCACCATGTGTAAATGTGATATGTGCTTTTACTTTTGGATGATTATATAATTCATTCATTTGTTCATCCGTAAAATCACCATGTATCAAATAAATATTTGGTAACACTCCTTTAACAGCACTTTTAATACTATTAATTTTCTTGAGTATATCCTCTCTATCCAAGATACTGAAATCAGCTCCACTTGTTTTTAAGTATAGTGCTGGTGGATTTTTTACATTTTTAAATGTTTCTAAAAATACTTTAATTAACATACCAACATCTTTTCTATCTTGTCCCAATCCGCCTTGTAACCAATGTCCAACAAATAAGAAACCAAAGTTTTCATCAACATTACTGAATACTTCATTTACTTCATCTGAAAACTTAGTTACAGGTTTATATACATCTGTATCAACACCCTCAAATAAAACAGAACTTGGTTTATTCATCTTTACAACAACACCTGGTTTTTCTTCTACATCAAACTCAGCCACTCTAAAATGATGTTCTGAAAATTTAGATGTAAAAATAGTTTCATCCATTCTATTTGTTGCATCAACCCATTGTGGTAATGGTATTGAAGTTTCCATACCAGCCGTCATACCAATATTCTTTTTCGCGATTGGTTGAAATTCATTTGGTATTACAATATGTAAATGTAAATCTGGTTGTGTTGGTAGTGATGGATTATCTAAAATATGTGCCTTAATTTTTTCATGATGTTCATTCCCATCCTCTAATGCATTTAGAGGTGTTGAACCCCAACGAACTGAATTAATTTTAACATCATACTTATCTAATTCAATTAAAGCTCTACACACATCTCTTGTATGGTTTCCATATCCACTTCTTGTTTTTACTGGTCCTGTAACTAATACTAATGGTTTACTCATATTATACCTTATAAATGTTTATCTTTTTTCTCGGTTCAAATTTTTCCATGGCATTATTCATATGGTCTATGAAGTTTTTACACATCCAACGAACACTCATCATAGATTCATCACCTGTTACAAACTCATGTCCTTTGATACCACATTCTCTTCTCCCATCCTTACCTACTTCATACCATTCTTTGATAGCGTTTCCTGCATCTTCCCAATCACATCTATCATCAAAAATATATGGTGTAGGAACTGAACCCATCAAAGCTCTTGTCTTTGGCCAAACAGGTTTTACCCACTCACCCCAAGTTAGTTCTTCATTGTGCTCCCACTTTTTCCAATCATGAAGTGATTTGATTTCTTTATAATCCTCAGGAGTTAATAATTTATCCTTTACTTTGAATCCACATTGGTCTTGTAATCCACCTGTAACATTAACAATGATAGGTGTTCCACTCATTAGTGATTCACAAGTTCCTAATCCAAATCCCTCATTACTCGCGATATTCATTGTAACATCAGCGATATTATATAAGAAATTCATCTCTTTGTTTTCGAGTTTTTTCGTACTGAAAACCACATTACACTCTGGTGCAATTGCCTCAATCAAAGCAGGTAAATCTGTTCCGTTACTATCAACTGGTTGAGTATGCATCACATAAGTAACTTTATCTCTTTTATCTTCAGGTAATTGATTTACAAAATGTTGAAATGCCAAAATACAATCACCAACCATCTTTCTACGAATATTTCTGTTTACATAAAGTAAAACGAACTCTTTTGGTTTATTACCTAATAATTGGTTTTTAAATTTATTTAATTCTAATAATTCTTTTTCATCAACTATTGGATAGAAATACTTTTCATTAATACCATGTGGAATATATGTTGAATCCCAATCTGTTCTTGGTTTTTTAACTGATACCTCATCAACTATGGCACAAGTTTGTTTTGAAATGTTCATAATTAAATCACTACATTCATAGAAAAACTGATTGTATTGTGGAGCAGGCCAATCATCCCAAATATTATAATAGAATATTGGAATGTGTTGTCTTATTTCATGTTCCATGTGATATAACCAACCCCAAAATCTTGGGTCTGTATAGTGAAGAATAGCATCAGGTTTTTCTATGTTCATTATCTCTCGTAACATTTCTGGATTACCATAACCATTTGTAGGATATACTTTTAGATAACCATCTTCCAATCCAAGTTCATCTTTTAGTGCATCTCTCATATCAACAACCTTACCATTATCAGGATGTTCTATCGCACCACCAATTTGAACCCAATCATAGTGATGAGCTGTTCCTAAAACAAACTCTCTTGACATTGTTCCAACTCCACTACTCATCCTCAAATCATCTGAAAGTAGTAGTATCTTCTTCTTATTATTTTTTGTAACTTCGTTAACTGACTTTAACTTCGGTAATTTTAATGCCATACTATAACCTTTATTGTTTGTTAAAATTTACTTCCACTTTGGTGTAAGTTTTCGTGTTCTAATATCTGTTTTCGGAAATCATCATCGTAAACAAATTTATCAAGAGTTCTGTTCACCAATTTTTGTAATGAAAATTCATTATCTATTGTTTCGTTTTTGAATTTCTTGTATAACTCTGATATAACCTTGACCGAAGTCAACTTTATTTCATCCATAATAAATACCTCTTCTCGTTCTGTATATATGTATATATAATAAGTATATAGTTAATCGAAAATAATCGATTTTTTATTAATTTTTTCTGAATATTTTAAGGCAGATAATGTTCCATTAGTTACTACACCATCTTTACAAAATGCAACCACTTTATCACTATACTCTACTAAATCCTTATTTCTTCTATGATAATGTCCTACATTATATGGTTTACCATATCTAAATGAACCTTTAACACAATGTATATTATGTGGTTCGTGGTAAGGTGGAAACTCACTATAGTTTATTTCAAAATCAAGTGCGAATCGTTTTGCATATTTATCTGCTCCATCTTTAGCACCACCACTTACTATAATCAAATCCTCTTCGAATTTGTTTTTTAATTGAAAAATAAACTCTTTTATTTTTCTTTTATTTGTGTAACCCCTTGACCCGATAATTGCTATTTTCATCGTCATTTCTTTTTTGTTTCTTTACTGGTTTGTCCGTTTGTATAAAATCCCATATCTCTCTACACCTTTTAATACCTCTTGATATCCCACCATCATCTGTGTAATGTGTTGCGAATCGATAATAATTAGGCCCATATTCATCATATTTATGTTTTGGTATAACATCATACCAAATAAAATCTCTCTGTAAATCAAAAAATGTAGGTCTTACTATTGATTTATAATTTGAATGTGGTAATCCATCCCACATATCTGAAAACATAACAACATCTCTTGAATCTAACTCTTTCTTTTCATACCAAAAGTAAATAGATTTTACATGCATTGGTTTGAGAGTATTATTTATATCCTCTAATAAATCTAATTTACCTATTAAATCAGGTAAATAAAATCTGGCTGTTATATTAAATGTATTCATTACAAATCCTTACATAATCTACACTTCTTGTGTTTCTCACACTTCTGATAATCGTTATCGATAATATTACCATCTTCATCGTAACACTCTTCCATAAACTCTTGTAACCTTGTGATAACTCTATTGATACTTGGTTTACCACTCGCTGGTGAAAACACTTGTATTCTTTTTTGGGGATAAGCTATATTCTCATATAGTTTTCTCTTCAATATTAAATATTCAATATCTATTTTATCGATAGGAATTTCTCTTTCTTTTGAAAAGAATTGTTTATATAATAATAACTGATTTGTTTTGTTTTTATCAGCCTTCATGTATTTGTTCCAACCCATTGTGGCTGTTTTGATATCGATAATCTTTACACGACCTGTAACTTTATTATGTAAAACTACATCCATGTACCCAACAAAATTTAAATTGTTAGGTAAATTATAATTTAACCCAACTTCAATACCTAACATCTCTGTATTCTTTTTAGGAAAATAACTATTTTTTCTCTTTAGAAATTCATCAATAATATTATTTCCATCTTGAAAGAACTCTTTCATCTCTTCTAATGTAACTTCAAAATCATCACCATGTTGTTCTTTTGATATCTTGTAGTTTTCTTCCATTCTATATTGAAGTATATCTTTTAATGGTAAGTTATCCGCTTCTTTGATTGTTCGTTCATAATAACAAACTAAATATGCCTGAATGGTTTCGTGTAGAGCGGTTCCAAATAAAGTATAGATGTTCCCATAAAATGTTGTTTGTTTATCAACATAATCTAATTTCCAAGTGTAAGGGCATTTATCCCATTTGGCGAATTGTGAGTAACTTATTTTCCCCATTTTCCTCTTCCTACTATTGTAGCCATGATACCATAATTACTAACATCAAGATAAGCATCTTCCATAGGTTCACCCTCAACAGCATTTTCTCTACCACTTAATAGTAATGTTTTCAATCTTTGTAGTTTATCGTTCATCCTAAACCATAAACCTGTGAGTGATAATTTAATCTCATCTGGTGTTTGTAATTGTGTACCAACTGAAATATTACCAGGACCATAATCATGTTGTTTATGTAAGAACAATCTGTATTGTTCCGCTTGAATCCTTTTAAACTCTGTGGTCATTTCTGGCCACTCTTTTTCCATTTGTTCTACAACATCATATTCATGTGTAGTGGATGTAGGATTATCTTTTATAATATTTGCCATATTATTCTCCAATTTATTATGTGTAAATATACGAAACTTTTGGTATAAAAGTCAAGTCTTTTTTAAACAATTTTATCGATGATACCATATTCTAAACATTGTTCAGCGTTTAGATATGTATCGTTTCTTTGAGTTAGTTCCCAAAACCTTTCATCTTTGTTGGTAACTTCTGCCATGAGTTTATTGATGTTAACTTGTAACTTTTTCAAATGGTCAACACCTTTCATAACATCTGAAGTTTTACCAGCTTCAAAAGCTGAACCCTCATGAACCATGACGGTCGCGTTCTTACTCATTGTTCTTAAACCTGTACCACATGCTAATAATACTGAAGCGGCACTCATACAAGTTCCAACACAATGTGTATTAACTTGTACATCTAATCCTCTGATATAATCTACCAATCCCAACATAGCGTAAACATCACCACCATAAGAAGCAATACTTAAATTGATACTTGTTCTTGGATTTGTTCTCTGTAGGTAATCACACTTTACTATTGTTGAATACAAAGAATCTATATCAAACTCATAGTTCATATAAGTGGTATTTGTTTGTGAGTTAACACCCCATTCCATCTCTTTCATGAAAAATTGTTCTTCTTTTCTATAACTCATTACTTACTCCATATTTTTTTTAATTGTTTATCTTCCACACCATACTTCATAATGATTGTGGTTACTTGTTCTTTTGTTAAGATGTTAAGATAATCCTCAACTTCTCTCGTACTACATTGAAAGTAATCTACTAAGTGTTCCATAGCCCATTTCTCAATCTTAGATTTCTTCTTAGATTTTGTGTACTTCAAAAAGGTTCTACCCTTTGGAATTATATCAATGTAAAACTGATATACATTTTTAGGAGCTAACTCCCAATACTTTTGTAACTCATTTACAACTTGTATCCAATCTGATTTCATACTAAGAAAACGATGAACCATGTAATTACTCCAAGTTTTTTTATCACCCTCTTCGAGTGAATCCCAATACATTGGATTTTGTACATTTGTAATTTGTTTTATATGGTCGAATAGACTTTGTGCCATGTTTGAAACCTTTTATATAAATAGTTTAATTTTTTCTGAAACCAGAAAGAAATTCATCCACCCACTTATTTTTTTTCAAATCAATTGATAATGTAACTCTATCAGCATTACCATCGTTAATCATAGTATGATTTAATTTTACATCGAATGTATGAATAAAACCTGCTTCCATTTTAAAATTTTTAAATCGTGGTTTAAATTTTTTATTAAAATCTCGTAAATTATGAGAATTTTCTTCAGTCCACTCTTCTTCCATTTCTAAATCCGTAATGGCAAACCAACAATGATTATTTGTTCTAATCGGTATTTGAAATCTCACTACATCATCACCCATATCCTTATCATTGTGAATACCATATGATGTTCCCGCCTTTCTTCTTAACAATCTGAATGATGTTACCTCTGTTTGAAAACTATCATATATCTCTTTGAAATAAGGAGTCTTCTTTATTATACCTGTATATGGTTGGTTATTATAATGTTCATTACCACTTTCAGGTAATGATATTGCGTGTCCAAACGCACCATCCTCATACTTACCATAAGTTTCCGCCATGAATAAATCATTTTTTAATCTCGTTAAATCATACTCTGGTCCTGTTTTCCATCCTGTATCAAAATCTCTCATCTTCTCTCCTACTTAAAAAGTTAACCATATCTTCGTAATATAATATTCTATGATTAGGATGAGTTTCAACCGCCGATTCCATATCAAGAGTGGCTCTAATAATTTCATCCTTATCTAATTCTTTACCTAATAATTCATAATAAGAATCAATTTGTGCATCTATATCTTTTCTTATTAATAAAAAAATCATATCGGCGTAATTTAAAATCTCTGGTAAAAACTCTTTACTTTTTTCGTAATCACATTTCATACTTTTCCATTTAGTTTTTTCCATAAACTTTTCAAACCCCATTGAATTAATAGTGTTCTTATGTTTATTAAAATCAGGTTCGTTCCAAAACTCTTGACCTGTAATTTGTTCTAAAGTTTTTTTAAAGTTTGTTGAACCAACTCTCCAATGTGACAATATAACTATTTTTTTATACAAAAGTATCTCCCTCAACAAGAAAAATTATTGTAAATCTATCACCACCACTATATTTTAATGGACGATGTGCCGCGAATGATGGATACATAACTAACCTACCAACTTTTGGTTCTACTTTTCCTGTCAAAATTTCAAGTTCACCACCATCAAAATCATCATTCAAAAATAATATTCCACTCAGTTTATATGTTGTTTTATCCATACCCGTCTCATCTTCACCATTGGCAAAATCTGAATGTAAAGTATAATCTCCATCAAATTCATCTTTAGGATAATATAATCCTGATACACTTTTTATACTATCAATATTAAATTTCCAATGTAAGGTATTGGCCAATTTAAAGTTCATCCACGCCTTATCAACTAACCATTGATAATCTGTATCATCACCTCTATTATATAAAATAGAATTCCATTTTATACCCTCAGGTATTTCTCCAAGATTTTCACGAGTATTTTTGATGTGGTATTTCAATTTATCACATTCATCCTGTGTTAAGAAATTATCTTTAATAACACTCCATTTGAAATCTTTGTTTTCTTTAAACAAAACTATTACCTAAATAAAATTCTTGTATTGAGTATCTCGTACCTTTTTGTAAAGGTGAAACTCTATGTGATAAAATTGATGGAAAAATAGTAATCGTTCCTTTTTTCTTGGGCACTGATATCCACTTTTCATCTTTATCTTTCATACCGAATTGTAAATCCCCACCTAAATAATCATCATTTAACATAATAATACCTGTAAGTTTTCTTTGTTGACCATCAGTAGGATTCATATCTATGTGCCAAGTATAATGGTCACCTGTATCATATTGTATGTATTTTAATTCACCCTCTGGTTTATCAATATGAAATTGGAATGATTTTTCATTAACAATTTTAACCATAGTATACATTTTATCTTGTAACCAAGTCCAATCTAACATTGGATTACTTCTATAATCATTTGATTGTTCTAATAAATAACTTTCTTTTGTTTTTCTAATAGAATCAATCATGTGGTTTTCTCTCTCTTCAGCTGAATCATCAACTACACAACCACCAACAATATCTTCAAAGGCATTTACTTCGTTAATAATACCTAAACATTGTCCATCATCTAATAATGGTATTTGTACATATAAATTTTTCATCTAAATGTATCACCCTCCATCCAAGTTATAATTGAATATCTTGTACCTTTTATAATTGGTGTAACTCTGTGTGATAAGAATGATGGAAACACCAATAAACAACCTTTACTTCTTTTACCTTTAATTAAATCATTACCCTCTTTATCAGTTAATCCAAACTCAAAATCTCCACCCTCATAATCATCACTATTACTTAACTGAATGATAGCTGTTAGTTTTCTCATTGAACATTCATGTCTACCATAATCTGTATGCCAATTGTAAGTTCCACCAATCCCATACTTTAAGAATCTAAGTGTATCTATACTATCAATATCATAATTAAAATATTGTTCGTTGGCTATTTTGATTGCGTTATTTACTTTAACGAAAAGATTCTCATCATGAAAATCAATGTTGAGTGTTTGTCTTACATTTTTATTGATGATACTATCTTCGTAATCACCAACTAATTCTCCCTCTTTTAACTTTTCTGTATCAAGAGCTTGAATTAATTTATCACATTGGTCATCTCTTAGAAAATTTTCTCGATATATAACAAACTGAAACCTATCATTTTTTTTCATTCACACCTCTTAACCCTTTTTAGGTAAATTGTGAACTAATATATCTGAAGAAAAATATGTATCAATATCTTCAACATCCAAAGAATAGAATGTTTGGTTTTGGTTCACTTCACTAACACTTGTTATTTCTATCCATGAACCATCTTGATTAAATAATTTATCACCATTTTGTAATTGATATCCTTTAACGAATTGGAAAACACCTAATCCTAATCTATCTACAAAAACAGTCCCTAATTGTGGAACTTTGTAAGTGTTGTTAACAAGATAATATAGATTATGATTTTGAGAACTTTTACTTACAACTACTGAACCACTAGCAAAACTACCTGATAAGTCTGTAACACTATAATTTAAATAATTTAAATCTGAATCTGGCATTCCAATCGGTTGATATGATTTTACTACATCACCTACTTGTACATTTTCAACAACTTTAGTACTACCATCATACATTCTAATATTTGCACCCTCTGGTGTAGATGGACCTTCGAATGGTTTTAGTTTCCAATTATAATTTAGAGTTTGTGTCGATTGGTCAAACTCACCATTAGGTGGTCTTAGTAATGAAAACTTACTATTAAACGCTGAACCTAAAGTGGTCTGTGAATCTGGTGTTGTGAGAAATATAACTCTACCCTGTCCTAAATATCTTCTATCACCCTCTGAACTTCCAGAACTAATCACAAATGTTTCAGTATAAGCTTCTGTACCACTCGTTACTGATGCCTCATATAATGTAGACATACTACTTGAGTGATAAACATTTTCATACCACCAAATATCTTCACCATCTTCACCTGTATAAGAACCTGATATAGTATGGCCCTCCATATTTGATAAGTAACTATTAAACTCTATAATTCCACTACCCTCATATCCCATGATTGATGCATCTCTGTTATAGTTTTTTAATACATAATCAGGATACTCTAACACTCCAGTTTTTTGAGCTTTAGATGATGTGGTGTAAGTGGATATTAAATAACTTGAATGATTATCACCTAAGAATGTTCTGAAATCTCTTTTATCATAAGAACAAGAAACCATTTTGTGTATATTATCATCAGTATGTGTTGGTGATGTTATGAAAAGATGAAAAGTATTATCATGACTTGCATCACCTCTCATGGATAAATACTCTGAACTATGTCCACTATAATTAAATGAAGAACTTATATTATGTTGAGCGAAACTGGCTGATATTGTACTTTGTTTTGCTTCAGGTGGATTATATTGTCCAAAATCATATGAACCATAAACCACCACACTATTGTAAGATTTAGATACTACATAGTTTGAAATATCAGTCCAAAGATTTGAAAATAAATTACCAGCTTGTTCTATATGTACATTTGTATTATACTCATATATCTTTAAATCATCACTACCACTTTGGATTGCGAAATCGAAACCATTTACAAAACCAGCATGAGTATCTGATGGCCATCCACCAGCACTACCCGTCATGGTATTCTGTACCTCTTTTAATTGATTTTCTATTGTAGTTTTTTGTGAGTAATTGATAACTGACATAATTTTCTCCTACCTATAAATATCTACAATATCATTTTATAGTTACAATTTATTATTAATTGATGAGCTGGCTTATTCCAATCCTCTGATTGACACCACCACTTTTTCCAATCTAAACAACCTCTATGTGCTGAATTAAGAAGTTCAACCCCAATACCTTTATTTCTATATAAAGGATTTACATATCCATTACAAACCTCTTTATTATTAGTATTTAACCACATCCAACCTTTTATTGTTTCATCAGGTTTAAATACATATAACTTCCACCCATTATCTAATCTTCTATGTGCCTCGTGTAAATCCCACATATCACTCCAATTGATAATAGTATTGAAATAATCAATTTCATCTTGTAAATGATACCATTCACCATCAATTTCAGGACATAAATCGGATACCTCTGCATCTTTTCTATCGATAACAAATAACATTATTGTTCCGCAATCTGACTCATCATATTCTTAGGTATCGTACCACAATTACCACAAGCGAATACTTGTATTGGTACAATTGCCTCTTTACCTGTTGGTGATACTAATGGTGATATTCTTTTCAAAAAGAATGATTGAATGAAAGATGCGTTTCCACACTTTTCACAAATTATTGTTTCTGTATCACCAATGTCTATTTGTTGTGGTGGTTCTTGATATTTTCTTTTATCACCTTGTACATTCAATCCACCTTGTTTGTGTATTCCTGTTCTACCTTTACTCATTTTATCTTCCCTATTATTTCTATGAACATCGCCATAATATTAATCTCTTTATCAACCACAACGGCATCTGATTGTTGGTATTGAGCAAGAACCAATATACATTCTGCTACATGTCCTCTACCCCAATCATCGACCGTGTCAAATAACAACCTAAACAAATCACTAAAATCTGTTACCTTTGAATCTGCCAATAGTTGTCTTATATTTTTAAACGAATTCTTTTTGTCTTGTGTTTTTAATATTTCTAACACTTGTAATTTATAATCATTTTGTATACTCATCCCCTCATCGATAACTAACTTACCATCAACCACTTGTCTTTGTGCGGCATTGATTACTCTTCTCAAATCAGGAAACCCACTATTAACTATTGTTACAATATCTTCTATATCTGATGTAACTGATTCTTTTGTTAGAATATTATTCAAATGTACTGCAACTTCTTTCCTATCTGGTGGTATAATCTGAAACGATTGACATCTACTTTGAATTGGGTCAATGATTCTCTCAACATAATTACAAGTTAAGATAAACCTACAACTCTTACTAAATGTTTCCATAAGATTACGAAGTGCGGCTTGAGCATTTGGTGTAATGTAATCACACTCATCTAAGATGATAACTTTCATATCAGCGAATCCAAGTGTTGATGCAAAGTTTTTCACTTTCTCACGAACTACATCCACACTATTTTCATCTGAAGCGTTAATATACAGATAATCACAATCTATATTATTAACAAGTAATTTGGCGAGAGTGGTCTTACCTGTACCAGCACGTCCGTATAGTAAAAGGTGTGGCAAGTCTCCACTCTCGATATAGACCTTGACTTTACTTCGTAGGTGTTGGTTACCTATGTAGCTGTCAAGTGTTGACGGCCGATACTTTTCTACCCATAATGTATTTTTAATTTCACTCATATTTTTCTCCAAACCCATATTGGTTCACAAAACCTTTTATCTTTTGTTTCCTCTGTTTTTTGTAATGTTTCTTCATTGTAATCCTCTGATTTAGCTGTTCCAGCTCCACCACTATTTGGTCGTTTGGCCATTTCCATTCCAATACAACCTTGATATTCTGAATCATGAAATGTTGATAAGAAATCATTCATTGGATTACATATTTCTAACCAACCTCTTTCCGTACTCCATTTAGAATTGGTGTAAACATCAGATATGTTCACTAATAAATATCCACCAGCTTTTACAGAACACCATAAATTTTTTAAAGTTTTCTGTAAAAACTTTTCATTCCAATCAGTTATATCTTTATACTTCACCCAACTTTGTGTATCATCATAACTATACCTTTCCACATTAAAGTATGGTGGTGATGTGAAGACCGTATCAAATTTATTTTCATATTCTGAAAAATCTACATCTTCAGCTGGGGATTCTAAAAACAAACTCTTTTTTTCTACCTCAAACATTGAACGATGTTTTTCATAGAACAATGATTGTTCCTTGTAGATTGGATGATTTTCTTTTCTTGGGTCAATTCCCATGTAGAACTCACCAGTTTCACTACCATAAAATCCTGCCAACCTATCTCCCCAACCCGCTGAGAAATCCAAAATATTTTTACTACCTAATTTATCATACAATATTTTAGCCACATTAGGTTTAAACTGAGAACAAATATACTTTCTTAAACTAATCATAGTTCTTAAATACTTTTTATCAATGTAAGGTAATTTCAATGAGTAAGCGGCACCCATTAAACTCGTCATAAATTTCTCACTCTCCCAAGTTCTTTTCGGACCTGGTGCAACTGAACCATCTACTGACCATCTATTTTCTTGTTGAAAATAATTACTAGCTTTGTTACCAATATTAACTCTACGAAAGTATTGTTGTTTACCTTGCCAAGTTAAATCGTATTTATATTCTGTTCCCTCACGAGCAAACCATTCACCCTCAGTTAAAACTTCATTATGTCTCATACCTTTTAGTTTCCTTAATTCAGTATGAGCATCACTTTCTGTTATCTCAGCGTATGGCATTGGATAGGTCATTGCAACCTTTGCCAAACTTTCCTTGACATCATCCTTATCGAATGTTTCTTTTATGTAATTCCATTCGTGTTGGTTAATGTTAAGATATGGTTCCATACCTTTGAATCTGTCAAAATATTCTAAGTACATTTAGTGAAATCGAAGAAAGTCCTTATTGCATTTGTATCAGGAACTGCAAACCTTGAAGCGTTAGTAGATACTTGTTTCTTGGAAGGTCTGTAATCATCCCTTAACAATTCCTCAAAATCAAACCAATCCAAGATGTAAACTTTGATACGATGTGTTCTTTCCATAGTATCGATACCCTCCATAACAACTTCATTTAACCCACTATAAGGATGTAGAATATATATTGCTCCACCTTGAAGACCATACTTTTTTACATACTTATCAATCTTAGTAGGTATCTTTTCATCAATACTACCAGTAACACCAGTGGATACACAATCCATATAAATTATAGTACCATCAGGCTTTTGAATGATATAATCAATACCATTATTTGGTGTGTATTTATATCCAATCTTCAGATTATCAAGTGTATTACCAACTCTTTCTTCTAATTCACTACCACGACGATTGGCATTATGTACCGCCAATTGGGCTTTATCCATTATATTGTTTGCCAATTAAAACTCCTTAATTAACTTGTTGTGAAGCAACTAAATAATATTCTGAATGATAATCATCAATCTCAAAACTAATTGTTGATATACCTTGTGAACTAACTTTAAGAACTGCTTTATTACATTCTTTGTTAGCATTCAAAATACTTGCGAACATAGTTGCATTAAATGAGGCGATATCGAAATGTCCTATCTCCTTAGCCTCAACAGGAATCGTAACTCTATTTGTTTGTACATTACTGAAACCAATGATAACTTCTACTTTACCATCTGAGTTTGCAATTGTAAATGTATCGGTATCAGGCAGAGCACCTTTACCACTAATGAATGTGTTGATAAAATGACTATCAACTTCTATTTCAATATCCCACTTACTTGGTAGATTCTTCAAATCAGGTGCCGTAGGAATAACACTCAAATCACTTAACATATACTTTGATTTAGTACCATTTTTATCGGCCATATCAACACTCACATATTTATCACCCATTTTATTATAATCAAAAGTGATATCCTCACCTAAGATATTTAAAAGAGCAACTAATTGTGTTGTGTTATATACACCAACTTCTGATGGGGCGATATCTTTGAAGTTGTCAAGTTTTACATTTCCAACTAATGATTTATCACCAGAAATAAATCTTGTAGATAGAGATTTCCCATCACTAGCCCACTTAACAGATTTAATTTCACCACCGAGAGTATATTTATCGATGAATCTTAATAAAGATGATTTATTCATAACCTTTTCTCCATTTGTTAATTGTTATTATTTATTATCTCTATATATACATATATACGAGAATTCCCAAAATCAAAAAAATCTTTCAATACTTTGTTGTTTATCAACCACAGCTTCCCATTCCATAGATTCATAGAACATTCCAATCTTTTTACTCATGGCCTGTTCAAACATTCTCTTATGGTCAATGTGTGTTTTAATTAATTCTAAAATTTGAGGTGGGTCTTCATAACCTTTATAACCTATCGTATCAAAACCAAACTCATTTTCCTTGAGATAAACCCATCTGATTTTGTTTCCGTTTGTAATCTTTTCATACTTTCTTCCCTCATACCAATATTGTAGTAAAGAGTTATAATTGATAGCCGCCTTAACATGGACTGGTGCACCTTTTTTGTATTTACTAAAAGGTGAATCCTCATCCTTTATCTCATACTTACCAATACCTTTTACACCAATTGGATTAGCCATAACATCATAATGTAACATATTCATGTTTCTTTTAAACTTACTAATTCTTTCATCAATCTGTTCTTTAGGAACATTTGCAAGAATATCTTCTAATACTTTACTTAATAAATCTTTCATAGCAACTGCAAAATTACTTCTGACTGTATCCAAACCTTTAACATGAATCTTATCACATTTTCTACCAGCATCATTTATGATTCGTAATCCATATCGTTTCTTTGTAATAAACAATCCAGTCTTTGCAACCACCTCTTGTTTAATATCAAATACATGGTCATCAATATTTAAAAACCTCTTGGCAAAGTAATTGTAACTATCATTCAAATAATCTTGTACCTCACTACAAATTTCCATAATTCTCTGACTCATCATTGTATCACTAAGTTTTTGATTAGGAAATCTTTTTTGAACTAATGGAACCGCAGAGGCGAAAATCGAATCAGTATCTATGTAAATAACATAATCTTCGTCCGTTCCCAACTCTCTGTTGTAAAAGTGATTCGTTATCTTCTTACTGAATAGAATTAAGGCTTGACCAGTAAGTGTTGTCGCCTCTGCGTTATCCAAATCATAAAATCTAAAAACAGGTAAACCTAATACACCATACAATGAATTCAATAGAATCTTCTGTAGATATTGTCTTCTATCAAAATAAGATTCTAATTCTTTATTACCCTCTTCGTGATATTTCTTAACAAGTTTTCTCATCTCAACTCTCTCGTTAAACCACTTTGTAAGTAGGGCAGGAATCAATCCTTGTTTATCTGTACGATACATCACACCATTACTAGCAATACTTAATCCTGTTTCATCTAAGTAACTTTTTAATTCATCTTTGTTTATTGTTTGAATTACTTTACCTTTTTTATCTGTTAACTCATAATCTTTTTTAAAATCTTTTTTTAGGTATTCTTCTGCATCCCACTCCTCTACCTTACCAACTTTAGTTTCAGGACTGATATTCAAACTACGAATTACACTTGGATACATACTTGTAATATCCAAATCGTAAACCCAATCATGTTTACCTCTTTGTGGTGGTTGTACATAAGCACCTGCAAATTTATCATCATCAAGTTTCTTTGGTCTTGGTGGTTTATTAGGTGCAACAACTCCAATCTTTTTTAAGTAAACTAATATCGCACCCTCAAGATATCTTGAACTCATAAATACATCTTCATATGGTACATGACCAAGATGAGCTATACCACGAGCAATATTAATGAAATCTAATTTTTTATCCAACTCAATCAAGATTCTTACATCTCGAATATTATATTCAATAAATTTATCTAAATCTTTTTCATACAAATCATTGAGTGTTCCTTGATACTCAATCTTTTTCATACCAACTTCTATCTCACCAATATAATCTAAACGATAACTTGATTGTTGAATGAATGAAAACTTTCTGTATAGTGTTAAATAATCTAATATACTTACACCAGCAATATTATGTTTTTTCTTATACTCTGAATACATAACATTACGAATTGGTGATAACATATCGGCAACTGATTTACCTAATACATTTACACTACGATTATATAAATAAGGAATATCAAAGAACTCTATGTTCCAACCACTTAGTATATCAGGTTGTATCTCGGCATACTTCTGATAAAAGTTTGTTAATAACTCATACTCTGAAGTAAATAATTTTACTATCGTATCATCTTTTTCATAATCATTTAATTTCTTTTGTTCATCTAATGTATAACAGAAATACTTTTGTAGTAACTCATCATAAAATGCTATTGATGTTATCTTCTCATTGGCTTTCATAACATCAGGAAAACCATCTACAACTTCTACCTCGATATCAAAAAAGAAAGTTCTTATTCCCTCTGATACTTCATCTGAATCTGTGTATTGGTCTACTAAAAATCTTGTTGGAATTGGTACATCACTCTCAAATACATTTGGGTCTTCGTTATCCCAATCATAAACTTTCTTTACTTTATCTCCATTCAGAGTGAAATGTAAACCTGTTTGGTTTTTTACATAGGCGTATTTTTTGAAAGGAATAATAAGATGCCCTTTCTTATCATCCCATAAATGAATTTTGTTTGTTCTTCTTTCGTAGAATATATTTTTATACATTTAGGTTGTAGTTTCCCTATTAATCATATGTGAATATACGAATAAAACCATATACTTGTCAAGTACTTTTTTTATAAAATGGGGGATATTTTTCAACCCCCCAAATTATAATTAGAAATTAACAGTCAATCCAATATTCGCGTATCTTGGTGTTCCTAAGAATACCTCAGCGTTATGTGGAGCGTGTACTTTATCACCCCAACTATTGTATTTACTATTGTCAACTGCATCTTGTACAAATACATCATCAAGTGCGTTGAAGATATGACCAGTAAGAGTCAAATCTAAACCACCAACACTTGGAAGTTTATAAGATGCATGTAAATCAAGTTTAGAATAACCTGGTGCTTCCCAAACTTGTGCTCTGTCGGCATCACCCTCAATCTCACGAGAATCAGGTGACCAATCAGCGAAGTTTCTATCATATGTTTTATACAATGCCTGTAATCTCATACCTTTAACTGGTTTTAAAGTTAAACCGAAGATATAAGATGTTTGTGGCATATCACCAACATACAATCCATCAAGTGCGTAAGAGTAATCTGTAGTAGTTACACCAATTACTTGGTTATCATCATTAAACTCTTGTTCTTGGTAAGTACCATCGGCATCACCAACAAACTTCCAATTACCATAGGATGCGATTAAATCAATTTCAACCAAATCATTTGGTTTTACTTTAGTTTCAATCTCAATACCTTTATGGTTTTGGTTAACACCCTTTAGGAATATAATATCAGTATCACCTGATGAACCTTGACCTGTTGATACAGATTTAGTAAGGTTTCTATCTTTCCAATCGGTGTTATAAGCACTAACTTTAACTCCGAACTTATCAGTTCCATAGTTCACACCAAACTCACTTGCAATGAATTTTTCATTTGCAGGGTCTGTTGCGACTGTTCCATCGTAGTAGATAACATTATCTAAAATTGGTGCCTTCTCTACTAAACCTGCGTTTAGGAAAACTCCAAGATTATCATTAACATTATATAATCCACCACCTTTAATCTGATAGGTTGTGATTGCATCTGCCTTAACGAGATTATCGATTTCATTTCCATCCTCATCTACATTAACGGCAAAGTGGTCTTCATAGGTATATGTAATACTTGATAATCCACCCATACCATATAGGTTTAACTTATCTGTTGTATAATTACCTTGTAAGAATCCACCAATCCAATCGACTGTGGTTTCATTATGGTAAGCGATGATATCACCTAACTTAACAACTTTACCATCAGGTGCGTTATCATCAGCGAAATCTACATAATAGTCTCCACCTAATAAATCACGAACCTCACGAGCGTGTTCAATACCTGCTGTTCTCCAGTCCAATCCAACTTGTACTTCAAGTTCATCACTTACAAGATAGTTTAATTTAGAAATCAAACCATATGTATTTTGACGATTAATTGAGTTACGAAGTATACCTGTTGAACGAGCTTCTGTTTCAGAATAATCGGCATCGAAGTTTGTTCTGTTTTGTTCTATCTCTGCATTCCAATCCCACATCCAAGGTGAAGATGCATACCATCTATTACCCTCTACTGCAGGTGTTCTTGAAACACTACCATATGTACCAGTACCACCGCCAGAACCACCACTCCAATATAATACTGATGAGAGTTTTGTTTTCTCATTGATATTTAAGAAATGGTTAAGATTCACTAATGGTTTATGAAAGAAGTTTTCTCTTTCATTTAAGAAACCTTTATTGAACCTATCTGTTGTTCTCGCTCCATACATATACCAATATTGTTTACCATCGTAGTCTGAACTAACTGGTGCCCAATTTTGGTTATAGAACCTACCTGCTTCAGTTTCGAATTTGTTACCCTCTACATAAGCAGAGTCATCATATCCGTCAATTGAACCAGCAAGTTCTTGTGAGTATGTTGCAATGTTCTGTTTGTATAAGTTCTGACCGTGTCTTTGTGGTGCACCTATTGCGTACAACTCAAATCTTTGGTCTTCACTTACGGCGTAAGAACCACCGAGATAATAAGACCAGGCATCTGTCCAAGTCCCATCGATAATTCCATCACCAGTTTTACGAACAATTGTTCCACTTAAAGCTAACTTATCTTTGATAAGACCAGTATTATAGTTAACAGTCGTTTTCATAAAACCACCGCCACCAGCTTCTTGTTTGAACTTTCCACCCTTTTCCAACGCTGTAGGGTCGGTAATAATGTTCATGGTTCCACCAATTGATGGAGTCGCAAGGTTAACAGCACTTAATCCTCTTTGAACCTGAATTGATGATGTAGCATCACCTACTCCGTCCCAATTAGACCAGTACACCCATCCATTCTCCATATCATTTTGTGGTACACCATTTATCATTACTGCAACATTTCTTTGATTGAAACCACGAATGTTGATACGAGCATCACCCGCACCACCACCTTGTTGGGTTGCATATACACTTGGTGTTGTGTTAAGAATCATTGGAATATCTTGTGAACCAAGACGAACTTCCATCTCTTCTTTACTAACATTAGTGTAAGCAACAGGTGTTGTTTCAGATGCACGAGATGCTAACACCTCAACATCTGATAGTCCCAAGTAACTAAGTTCTAATACGAAATTAACACTTGAAACTATATCTTCAACAACTACTGATTTAGTTACTGAAGAAAACCCTATGAAAGAAGCAGTTACATCGTATGTACCTGATGGAACATCAATTTTGAAAGCACCAGAATTATCTGATACTCCACCTAAATCTGTTCCTACAACTACAATATTAGCTCCCTCAAGTGGTTGTGAGTCAACATCAGTAATAACTCCAACTAAAGATTGTGCGAACAATCCCGTCATCATTAATACTGATGCAATAAGATTACGATATTTCATAATCATCTCCTTGTTGTTTACTTGTGAATGACACATTTTTATACTGGTGTGTCTTCTGCCAGGTGTATGTGAAACTTTTAGTTTGCATAATCTTGGTCGTCATTATCGCCCGTTGTTGGTGTTATCTCTACATCACAAAAATCACCATCACAAAACTTTTCTACATTTGCCTCTTCAGCTTTGATTACTCCGAAGTTAAGTTTACCTAACTTCTTAACATCTTTGTTATATTGTTTTTCATCAATTGCTTCATACGGCATTTGTGGATAAGCTCCATAATCGTGTCGTGGTAGTAAACTGATACCTTTCAAATGATATTGAAAATAATTTAATACTTCTGGTATCATACCACCCTCAGTTTCAGGATTAAAAGTGACAGTACAACTTACTTGGTTATCAGCCCAATGTCTTTGCATAAAAGCTGCCAAACTGAATTGTTCCCAAATGGATAATTCTCCTACTGTCCTAATCCCCTCACCTACATCAACAGGAACTTCAACAACCATTGTTGTTTCCTCTGAACCAAAGGCTGGTTCTACTTTATAACCTGCATTTTTTAATGGTTCTAATAAATCTGAGTGTTTTGAAACTCTAATTCTTCTTGTATAGAATCTTGATTCAGGATAATGTAAACCTGGTGTTGAACCTGCCAGTAACGAAACTGTCCCACTTGGTTTTACACTTGTTGTTTTGATTGATTTAGGTATTGCAAACCAATCTGAATACATTTTATCCCACTCTTGGATGGTATCATATCCACCCTCTAACCAATTTTTTAATTCATCTAATCCACGATTAGTTATAAACTGAGCTATACCACTTACACTACACCCAATTCTTCTGTTTCTCAACATCACTCTGTTTGTATCAGCCCAATGTGTTCTACCAAGAGTTACCGTCTTTGCATATAGGTAAGCGTATTTTAATGTTCTTTGATAATCTTCTAATGAATCATGATTATTTGGAAATGTTTCTACTAAACAACATAACTCATATGATTCTAATGATTGTTCCAAACAAGGATTACCACCCATTACTCTATGGTCTTTATCATCTCCACCATTTTTCATACGAGAATAATGTCTCATATTATCTAACCAAGCAAAACCTGGTTCTCCGTTATCTACGATTCTTTTCGCGGCCTCAGTATAATCCATACCCAACTCAGCGAATATACTATTATTAGATGTCCACCCATACATCTCTCTGTGTGGATTTACTTTATAATTTTTTAAATCTAAATATTCTTCGTTATGTGGGTCACCAAATACAATCTCAGCTGTTCTTCTTACATTACCTGCCACAACACATTTACCTATTAGATTCATAATATCTACAATGGTCGTGATTGTGATTGGACTACCACTATTCTTATCAAGAACTTTTCTGATATCTTCATGAACCTCTTCTAATGGTTCTGGTCCTGAACTAACTCCACCAAAACCTTTTATTGGTTCTCCTGCATCTCTGATTTTTGAATAATCAAAAACCATCTTAGCAGTTCCATGAAAATAACTTTCCAAAAGTAATCTCATTGATTCAACCCAACCCTCACGAGTATCAGGAATCACATAAGTTTCATCACTTCTATCTTTATTTAAACCCTTAACAATTATTTCCCCCGCTCCTTTAGTATCAAATCCTACACCAACACCTAACATACTTGCATCCATTAAGAAACAAAATGGTTTAGAATAATCCTCTTTTAGTGTGGCTGTTGATACAAATGCACAATTATTAAGTGCGGCATATAATCCTTTTTCTTCTGTGATTGGTGTTCCCATAGCCCATAAACCACGACCTGGTGGTAAGAACTTCATGTTGAATATTCGTTCATACATATCTTGAGCTGATTTCTGAGCCTGCCATGGATTCCATCCTAATTGATGTGATTCAATGTGGTTCATTTGCATTGAGTAAGTTCCCTCTACAACTCTTTGGACGGTTTCCCACCATCGTTCATTCTTTCCATTTTCTTTTATTCGTGAGTAGGTTCTCATATAAACTAATTCACCTAAACCATTGAAACCAAATGGTGGTTTCTTTCTTTTGTATTTATTAATAAAATTTTCTGATAACTTAAATTTGTGTTGTCCCATTCTCAATCCTACTCCTCTGTTTTAAAACTAATGATTTCTTCCGATAAATAAGTATGGTATATATAGTGGAATATACCAATATTTTTTATTTTTTTAGAAGTTTTAAAAAGATTTTATTCGAAGTTTTATTCAAACCCCTCACCATCAAAATCTTTCTTTTTTTGTGCTAATGTTTTCCTAATGTATTCATCAGCGTTATTCATTTTTCCTTGTACTTCTTTACCACCTTGTGTGTTCGTTTCATATATTTGTATGAAACCTGTGTTTGTATTTATGGTTGCTGGAAAGGTTATTCCATCTGGCCCAAATCTATTCTTAATAACATGAAATCTACCTGTATTGGCAATCTTATCTTCTACTTTTCTACTCATACTCATCACAAAATCAGCGGTCATAACTTTACTATAATCCTCTGATACTTTTTCAGCCCCAATTACATCTTCTTCTAATGCCGAACGATTTGCTTGTGATGCCGTCCATACTGGTATATCAAACTCACCAGCCATACCTCGTAACTCCTCATAGATATGTCCTAACTGATGTCGTTTCTCATTAAAGTGTTGTGTTGATTTCATAATATCCGCATAATCTACAATAACTAAATCAGGTTTAATACCTCTCATTTCACATTGTTGTAAATGTGCCGTAAGTGTATTAACACTTGCAGTTCTCGTTGGATAATATTTTATTATCAATTCACCTTTTAGTTTCGAAATCTTTTGTTGTACTTCTTCTTTATAATATTGTAAGTTACCTGTTGGTTGTCCACTTACTATTGTATCATATCGTAAACCAACATATTGTGCATTTAACTCTAATGTATAATGAACTACAGTCTTACCTTTGGCAACTGCATGAGCACCCAAGGCCTGTAATGTCCATGATTTACCAATACCAGCTGGAGCTACAATAACACCTAACTCACCACCAGCCAAACCACCATCCATTAAATCATTTACACTATCCCATTGTGTTGGTAAACATAATCTTGTTTGTTTAGTTAATCTTTCTTCTAAACCTGTAATATATTCATGTCCAATATCAGTTTCTACACCTGCTTTCATTGCATCATCTATAATTGTTTTTATCTCATCATATCTTTGAGATTCCAATAACTCAACTGATTCCATGATTGCATTCTTTACAACTTGATTCTTACAAAACTCAAGTGATTTTTCTTTTACAAATTCTAAATCAGGTGATTCACGATGTTGCCAAGCATTTCTTAATGAATCTACAATAGATGTTTTTAATACATCATTATCTACATCATCAATCAAAACCTTTAAGGCTTCCATTGTTGGATTAGTTTTATATTTTTTAAAATATTCTTTTATATTTTTAATTATGAATTTGTTACTATCTGAATCGAAGTAACTTATCTCTATGATATCGAGAATTTGTTTTGTATATTTAACATCAGTAAGTAAAGATGTTAAAATTTTACTTTGAAAGTTTGTTCCGTATTGTGTTAAAGTTTCACTCATTATAACCTATTATTAAGTATCAAGTTTACCATATAAATCTTGAATTTTTTTATCATAAAATTCACTTCTTTTTTTCTCACGATATCTCTCACGAGCTTTGGCTTTTATTTTATCAGAATTTCTTTTGTAGTGTTCCATTTGCCACTTTCGTTGAGCATCTCGTCTCTCTTTTTCGGTATGATATTTTCTCTTCCTACCCATGTGATTTCTCCGCCATCTGATTTAATCTATTAAATGTTGAATGTAACCAACTATCAAGATTAGGTAAGGCAGTATATAATTTATCCTCTAAGAACATTCTTTGAAATTTATGTTTAACCAATCTTTGTATTGGAAACTTTACATGGTCTTGGATTTTTAATTTACTACTACCCGATATATTTAACTCATCTAAATCCATTAATTTTTTATTTAAAAACAATGTTTCTCTTTGGTTAATTATATTTTCACATAATTTAAATTGTTTCATTTTAGGTTCAGCACTTTTCAGTAAATCTTCAAGTGTGAACTTGTGTGGTGAACCTAGCCATGGAAACATTTTCAGGAGTGTTTTCAAACCAGCTCCTTTTATACCAGGAATACCATCTGATTTATCACCATCTAATATTCTGTATAATAAAAAGTTTGTTGATGCGATACCATATTCATCTAATACTCGTTCTTCATCATACATCAATTTTTTTGTTGGTGAATAAACACGAATGTTTTTATCTATCAATTGTAAAAAATCTTTATCTGTAGACATGATTGTAGATTTATTATCCTTGAACAAATGTTTTGAACAATAACCAATAACATCATCAGCTTCAATATTATCTTGTGTGATAATTGTTAGTGGTAAACATTCAAGATATTCTATCAATCTATTCAATTGGCGAATCATCATTTTATGTTCTTGTTCTCGTGTAAGAGAAACATCTAAATGACGATTCAACCTAACTGACATTTTTCTTCCCGCTTTGTATTCAGGAAAGATTTTTCTACGGCGGTTAGACCCACCCTTACCATCAAACACTATGATAGTTCGAGTAGGTCTTACCATATTTATAGTGTAACCAATTGACCTTAAAAAACCTACTATTCCACCAATGTGAACCCCATCCTCATTGGTAGTAGGTATCGCTGAAAATACCCTAATAAAAGTATTCAGCCCATCAATCAATAAAACCGAGTCGTTTGGTTCTCCACTATCTACTTTACCGCCAGATTTTTTAATCTCTTCAAGTATTGAAAGATATCGTTGTTTAGTCACCGATAACCTCATCTGTGAATTCTACATCATCAATACCAAGTTTCTCTTTGTATTTTAATATAACCTTATCACAAATGATTTCATATACATACTCTCTTAACTCATCATTACCAGTAATCAACTCTTCCCAATCTTTAGATAGGAATTTATGTTCTTTACCATTATGGTCTGTAAGAGTGTACCAAGCACCACCAACCTTTACTAACTTGTGTTCTTTAAGAACACCCAACCATGCTCCGTAATTATCGATACCTCTATCGAAGTACATATCATAATCTGCATGTCTTAAAGGTGGGCCTAATCTATTCTTTACTATTTGAGCTCTACACTTCATACCCAATACATTTTTACCTGTATCTTTTATTTGTCCCATATTCTTTAAACGAATACGAGTAGATGCATGAAATGGTAATGCCTTTCCACCACTTGTTGTCCAAGGGTCTCCAAACATCACACCGAGTTTTTGTCGTAACTGATTAGTAAATACAAGAGCAACTTTCTGTCTCCCAATCATCTGAGTAATCTTTCTCATAGCCTTACTAATAACAATTGCCTTGGCAGTTGCCCAACCATCCTTATCAAAATCTGCTTCCATCTCAACTTTCGTTGTTGCGGCTGCAAGTGAATCAACTAAGATAGTTACTAATCTGTCTTTATCACTCTCACGAACTTTAGTTACGATTTCTTCGATTGCCTCAAATATATCCTCAACGGTCTCTAAATGTAGATACAACATTTTATTCATATCAATACCAATCACTTGCATAAACTCTTGAGATACAGAAGTTTCAGTATCAATATAAACTGCAACTCCACCTTTCTTCTGAGTTTCTGCGAGGATGTGTGCACCAAGTAGAGATTTACCACTTGATTCTAAACCATTGATTTCTGTGATTCTACCCACAGCAATTCCACCATTTGGTTTATTTGATATCGCTAAATCTAACATAGAACTACCTGTTGATATAAAATCTTTTATATCAGTAGGTGTTTGGTCTGTACCATCAAGGAAGTACGCAACCTTGTTATCTTTAAACTTTTTATTTAAACTATCGGCCAAAGTATCGGCCAACACATCGTGAACTGATGCCATCCTAATCTCCTTAGTTAATAATGGGAGCCAACATATGACTCCCATATATTGTTATTATTTACGAATTGAATAATTCATCAAAAGCATCACCTGTGTTACTTACTTTAGCGGTTGATAGTTCTTGAGCAGAAACTTTTTCATTTGTTTCTTCCTCAGTAGAATCCTCACTTGGATTCAACCATTCATTCAACACTTCAGTAAGGTCATCATATGATAACTCTTGATAGATTTCCTTAATATCTTGTTGTGTTTTCACAAGTTCAAGAATTTCAGGGTCTTCTGAGATTGGTGTTTGATTAGGTTTTACCCTAATGTTAGTTTTTGGAAAACTCGCACCACTTTCTTCGGCAGTAATAAATTCTACTGATACATCACGACCATTGACAGGGTCTGTTATATCACCATAATCAGGGTCTGCGATGATTGATAATAGTTCTTGATAAACTGTCTTACCAAATCCCCAAAACTTCACTCCTTGTTTCTCTTCCCCACGAACAATTACTGGTGCAAAAGTTCTCATCTTAGCTTCAAGTTTCCTTGATAACTGATAATCTTCTTTACTACCTGAACCTTTTAGTTTTTGAGCAAACTCTTCAATAGGGTCTGGTCTACCAAAAGATATAGGTGAAAGATATGAACGATTGTTCAGATTGTAGTGAAAGAAAAGTTCAATAAAAGGATTATCTTTATTGAATGCGTAAGGAACGATTCGAATTTGAGTTTTACCTGGTTGTGGTTTCCAAAGACTGGAAGTACGATTGTTTGTGGTTTGTAACTGATTTAATCGTTTTTTAATTGCATTTAAATCCATTTTTAACTCCTCATTGTTTTATGTTTATTTGTCATTTATTATTGGTATCATTATCGATACATTAATAAGTATAACCTTGTTTCGTATTATTACAAAATATTTTCATTTTTATAAAAAAAAATGGCCATCTTGTTTTTAAGTTTGTAAGTATAGTGGAAACTAAAAATCGTGTGGCCATTTTTTATAATCTTATAATTGGAAATCTTGGGGATGTGAGATTAACGATTACTCACAACTTGAAGCTCTGATTTTTTCTACCTTATACCTAACATCTTTCAGTTACGAAAGTGATTCTCAGAATGGTTAGTTCCATTGAATCGAGTACAACCTCTATGCCATTACTTTAACTCTCAGAGTTTAGTTTATTCAGTCATAAAGTGGGATTTCAGTATTACCCTTACCCACAATAAGGTCAATAGAATCGTTCTATTGTTTTTTCTTCAAGTACATTAGATGATTGATGTCTCAACTACTAAAATGATTTACACCTTTGTAGGTTCACCACGAACTCATCTCAGATTACCTTATGGGCTTCTAAAGGATACCCATTATTCGGTCAATCCCATACAGAGTTAATTACTCTCTGTACTTTCCGATTTCTCAATTTTCAAAAAACTTTGTATCTCATTTTAGATACATTAATATATATGTATATAAATTCCCAAAATGTATTTTTTTTTAAAAAAAATGAAAAAAAATATATTTATAGATGATTAACCAATTATGTTGTTAATCTTAACGCGTTGTCTCAGGAGTGTATTATGAAAACAATACTGACTGGAATACTTTCTCTTTTAATTTTCTTTGGTTCAGTTCCAACTGCACAGGCATCAGAAATGAATATGGCTGGTATGGAAGAAATCAAAAAGAAGAAAAAGAAAAAGAAAAAGAAACTTTCCCAAAAAGGTAAGAAGAAGAAAAAAGGTTTCTTCTCAAAGGTCTTTGGAAGTAAGTAAAAACTAAAAGGGAAGTATTATGCTTCCCTTTTTTTTATTTTTTTCTTGAGATAATTAAGGTATGAATCTACCTTTTTTAATTCTTGTGGATTTGTTATGGTGTTTCTTTTATTATATAATTTACCATAAGCTTTCTTTAAATCTATTAGAGCGATTCCTTTCATTGATTTTCTATAATACAAATGTTCTAACGCCTCATCTTCAGCTTCTGCTCCTCGAACACCTGCAACAGGTGTAATTTGTTCTACCTCATAGTAAACATCTACTACATCTTCAATCTCTTCCCAAACAGCTTCTTCCCACAATCTATCTAAATCTAAATCTACATCTAAAGTATCTTGTGAATATAATGTTGTTAGTAAACTAAGGTATATCAATCTCAATGGTAGTTCCTCTTTGGTCAAAATCAGTACCAACTATTATTGCGTATTCACCAGCACCAATTCTATCCGTCCATTCTGTACGATATAATTTCCATACATAAGTTTCTATCCGTTCTCTACCATCTCCATATGGACTTAGTGATATTGGTTGTTTGTGTACAATAACACCATACCTATCAACCATATATAATTTAGTTTTCATTCTATCAACTAAATATCTTACCTTTACTACATCTCCACCTTTATCCTCATCTAACCAAGCCTGTAGTGGAAACTCATAGAAGTTTTCTAATGTTGGTTTTGAATCTTCATGAACAACTTTAGGTTGAAAAAGAATAAACCCCACCACAACTATGATAGCTGTGATGAGGCCCAATTCTACTTTATTTTCCAAGTTACTCATTTGTATAGAGAACAGGTGTTTCAGCCAACTCAAATGTTAAAGAGTCATAAGTGTAATACCATACTTCATCATTTCTTCTTTGATGAAATAACGCAGGTTCACCCACGGCATCCACACTAAACTGCCATTCACCATCTTCATCAGGAACACCCTCAAACATCGTGATTAATACATTACGACTTCTGTTGATTACTTCAAGTGGATTGTAAGGCCATGCCTCATTCCCAGTCTCCATCAATGTTTCAGATGCATGTTCTTCTAATCCAGCCCATATCATATCAGCAAATGCCTTCTCCGCCGATGCTTCCGCATTATCAACTGTCTCTTGATATCTTGGAATTGCCACAGCCGCTAAGATTCCCAATATGATTGTAACCATTACAAGTTCAATCAATGTGAATCCCTTACTTGTGTTTTTGATTATGTTCTTCATTTTATTTTCCTTTCAGGATTATATGTTACGATTTAAGGTACTAAAGTTTTATGTAGTTTAGATGGATTCTCTGTATCCATTACCACGATTACAGGAGCTTGTGCAGATGTACCACTTCCACTTCCTGGTATTACTAAATAAGCGTATGAACCATCCTGAAATGGTGATTCAATACCTTGATTACCAAAGTCTGCTTTAAAATCAAGAGCACCATCAGAATCAAATCCAACTGATGTTTCAAGATTCATCCAACCACCTTGTAAAGCATCATCATCATCACTTGCTGGTGAGAATACATAAACGAACTCACCTAACTCTGATGTATAAGAATACTTTGCATCAAGTATAGTTTCAACATATGCCTCAAGAGTTTCATCAGTAGAAGCACCCTCGGCTAAATCGATACCACCAACTTGTGAATCGTATTTAGATTGACCAGGAAATCTTCCCTTACCCTCATCAGATAGTTTTTGGTTATAATAATTGTTAGCCACAGTCAAGATTTTATCTATGTTTGCCATAGTTTTCTTTTCCTTGGCACCTGCACCAACTTGTCCAAATTTTGGAGCGGCTGTTGTAGCGAGAGTTGCCATCATTGCTGTAGTAACTGCGAATTCCGCAAGTGAATTTCCCCTACGGCTTTTTAAAGTTTTAATTAAGTTTGTGAACATATTTGTTCTCCTTTTGTACTTAGTTAGTTAGATTCAATCCTTATGATATCATCTTCTTACCTATATATGTACAATAAGTGTACCAAACTCTCCGATTTTCCGAATTATTTTTAATTATTTTTTATGTGTTGATATTACTTAATTTAGGGATAGGCGTAAAAAAACCATCATATTTCAGATGGTTTGTTTAGTGTTTAATTTTGTTACAACTAATGTGTAACATTTTGAACAGAATGTAACTATTTGTTCCATTCCTTTACATTTATGATTTGAAATATTTTTGTAGGTACTACATTTAATCCAGTCTCATTAGTTAATAATAATGTGTTCTGATACTCATTCCAATCCACATTGTATCGTTTATCCAATACACCATTGTTCTTACTTCTGATAACTTCGTTTAATGCATTGATTGTATAAAGTGTATTACTTTGTTTCTTTCTATGTAGTGAAATAGTGTTCTCAATATTCTCTTCATAGTTATCTATAAACTCTACATTGTAAGTACAGATTAATTGAGTTAAATCTTGTTGGTTCTGAAATACATAAATCTTATCATACAGAATCTCATTACAAGATATAATGATATCAATGGTTTCATTTAACCTTGTTTGTCTTGTGAATGTACATAGTAATTGAGTTCTCATTATTTTTTCCTATCAGTATCTACTTTACCTTTAATACAATCTCTCATCTCATTACCAAAACCACTCGCGACCTTTTGTGATGTACCAGCAGTTCTCCAAGTATCTTCTGCAATCTGTCTTTCACCATCAGGTGATTTAACAAATATAGCACCACTCTCTGAATCTATTCTACATTTCTCTCTAAGATACTTTTTTAATTCTTTTCTTTGTTCTGGTGATTTTACATCGGTTCCAAATCCACTTTGTTCCGCCAAACAATTTCTAATATGTGTTGGTTTTGCTCCTCTGATACCCATTTGGATAATCATTTTACCATCTCCTCCATCAATATACGAATCAAAATGCATAGCTTTCATCACAGTCGAAATGTATCCTTGTGTATGTGGCCCGTTTTTTCCATCTTTTGGGAATCCTTGTTCTTTATCAGCCTCAGTTATATCACTAACAACTTTTTTATGGGCAGAGTTTACAGCATCTTTTTCATCTTGTTTGATTTGAATACTCGTGTTAACTGATTCATCATCAAAATTTATATCAGGATATTTATCCTTGAAACTTTTCGTTCTACTAAACTCACCAATCTTAGTCCATATCTTTCCATAAGGTTCGTAGGCAGGTTTCTTACCACCCTCAACTAATTCATCAGCATGTTTTTGCATTAATTGTAATTTTTCTTTTGTTGATAAATCACTTGGTTTGTACCCACTCTTTTCAACAAACTCTAAAAACTTTTTGTTACCATCAAGTTTATCCATATACTTTTGCATATCTTTTGTTTCACATATTTGTGATATGGAATCTGTTACCTCTACTTTAGCACCTCTCTTTACGGCTGATTGTTTTGTATCACTAACTCTTTCAATACCATCGTTTAAAGAATCAGTAACTTTATCTGCGACATCACTTCCGTAATTATCTTTAATAAGTTCAAACCTTTTCTTAGGTGTTGTATTATTTTGTGGGTCTTTTAAATCACTACCTTTTTTATTAGATATAGAAACTATATGTAATCTACCTTTTTTATCTTGACCGACTGTGAATGTATCATGATACTTTCTAAACTTTTGAAATGATTTTAATTCTTTTTCATAATACTCTTTATCTTCACCTGAAGCCTCATCTAATTTTTTCTGTATTTCTGATTCAACTTTATCATCAACTTCAGTTTCAGATTGCATTGTGGTATTTGGTTTACTCGTATCTAAATCTGTATCTTCTTCTAAAATTTTTCTTGTGGATAATGTACCATCATAAGCGGCTCTCATCCATTCTTTATAATCTTCATCTCTACCATTGAAACCAGTTTTTCCTTTTTTGTAAAATACTGAATCTTCATCTTTTTTAATTCTATCAAGTTCTTTATCAGCGAATACTTCACGAGTTGCTAAGTATTCTAATCCATCATCACCCTCTAATCCTAACGCCTTCAAATCATTCTGTTCTTTTACTTTCAATTTTCTATTTTTAAACTCTTCTTTTTTCTTATCTATTGATTCACGATTTTCTTTTTTAAAATTATCATCATCGTGATTATTCATTGAGTTACAATATCTAGCCTCACCTTGAGATGCAACAGGTCCACCCGCACCAGCCACACCTTTATCTCTTTTATTTTCTAAATCGGTTTGGATATCGTTTATACCAGAAATTGGTTCACTTGTTCTTGCATCACCTTTATCTTGTTTTACTTTTTTGATTTCATCATCTGATGCATCTTTTGTTACAATATCTTGAGTATCAGGATTGTGTGTTTTTACAACATAAGTATTACCACTTTTTTTATTTTTAACGATATCTCGTTCTTGTAGAGTTTGTAGTAATTGGACTCTAGCTTCTATTGGCCAATTGTGTTCTTTTAACACATCCCATAACTTAATTATGTGTTGTTCATTTTTAAAATCTGGTGTTCCGTTTTTCAACCTAACACTCAAATCATTTAATATCAAATCCCAATTCACAATCATTTAAACTGCTCCGTTATTTCTCTCATGTTGTGATAGTTATCCCCCATGTATACTCTTGTTGGATACTTACCATCCCATTCTAATATTTTCTTTACCTCTTTCAAATACTTTAATCCATCTTTTTTATAATCGAAATCGAACAAGAAAGCATCGTAGTTATAAAGAACCATTTTACTTTCATAATCTTTTACATCATGTAGTAATACATCTAATGTTCTTACATTCTGTTCTGTTTCCATCAACTGAATCATATAATTGAATAACTTATTTGGATTCATATCAGATAGATTTTTTCTATATATTTCTCTACTATAAATATCAGATTTAATACTTTTTGAACTTTTCCACTCTTTCCATAACCCCTTTACATACTCATCTACCTTACTGAAAAATGGATTATCTTTTATTTCTTGAGAAATTCCACCATATAAATACTTAAATGTTAATTGTTTACCCTCATCATAACTTAATCCATATGTATCCGCTAAGTGTTGGTGTACATTACCTTTTGGAAATTCATAACCTATTTTATCACCAATCAATCTTGGATGATAAGCATCATAATCAAATTCAACTAATACACCATTTTCAAATCTACTAATAAATTGTTTTCTACTACCATCTTTTTTATTTAGTGCCGCGAAATTCAATCCACCAAATCTATTTGATGGTCTACCTGTACTTGTGTATGGATTATATTCTGAATAAACCAAACCATTTGTAGTTTGGATTCCATTACTCTCAACTATCTGTAGGTTTTCTAAAATATCTTGGTCATAATAATCACAATCTTCAACATAATTCATTAAATCATTTGAAACCTTTGAAAGATACTCAGCATGTTTTACCAATGGTATTATATCATTTACATTTTCTTTATCATAATGTACTCTGTAATTATGATGATGTGCGTTTGTTAAATGTTTATCAAAATCATATGGTTCATTTGTTTTATTATAATGACACCAATTCAAATCTATCAAACCAAATATCCTATCACACTCAATCATTGAGTTATGTAGAAATGATTTCATATCACCCACACAAACTTTACTATCATCCACATCAATCTTTTCTATTGTTCCAAACTTCTCATTGTGATTTACAGGTACAATATATTTTTCGAATGGTGTTACGATATAAAAACAAGACACACGATTCTCTTTGGGATGTTTTTGTACATCCGATAATATTTGTAGATATACGAAGTGTGTGGTTTTCATTACTTTTTGTAATTTAACCCACTTCTCTTGTGAATTTACTATAACCATTAATTTAATTTATTCTTTACATAAGTAACTATCTGTTCGGCGACCCTTATTTCAGTATATTTTTCCATCCCATTGAAACCAGGTGATGAATTTACTTCACATATTTTGTAACCATCACCATCATACAATAAATCTACACCACCGATATCTAATCCTAATATCTTTGTAGATTCTAATGCAAGGTATTCCATTTGTTCATCGAGTTCTACTGGTTTTGCTCCACCACCTCGTGTAACATTAGCTCTAAAATCTCCATCTACTGATTCTCTTTTCATAGCTCCAATAACTTTACCACCTACTACGATAATTCTTAAATCTTTTCCATGTGAATCTTCTACAAATTCTTGTAGTATGATATTGAATCTATCATTAAATTGTTCCATCATCTCTACTAATTGTTCGAAGTTTCTTTTGTTCTCTGCAAGATAAACACCCTTACCATGAGTACCACTTAGAGATTTAACCACGATAGGAAACCCAATATTTTTTGATACATAATTTGAATCAACAGGATTCTTAACCAACATTGTTTTTGGATGTGGAATATTATTTTGTGCAAGTATTTGCATTGTATATAACTTATCCTTTACATTATCAATGGCATCACTACCATTGATAAACAATACTCCCATTCTTTCTAAATGTCTGAACACTGCTTTCTGATAATATGTGGTTGCACTACCAACTCTTGGTATTACAAAATCAGGAATGTTTGTGTATTCATTCTCCACCAATACAGATTTTCTATCATCCTTATCGATAAAAATATCTACATTGTTAGGATGTACAAAAAAACATTCTATACCCTCATCTTTGAAACATTCAATTAATCTTTTTGTTTCGTAAGATGGTGTGGATTGTGTTGTGAATATCCAACCTTTCATTTTTCCCAATAAGTTTCACTCCACAATTTGGTAGTTTCAGGAAACGCATCGTACATTATTTCTTTTAATGCCTTAGCGTATTCTTGTATTTCCCATTGTGCAGTGGGTTCATCTCTTAATTCTATAAAGTTCATTACTGATTGAAATGATGCTGTCCAATAAACTAATGTGTATTGTGATAAAGGTAATATAATTCTAGCCTGTTCTTTCGCCATTCCCATATCAATAAATCGTTTGTAAGTTTCTTCTACCTTTCTCATCAAATCACCATACTCCAATAGAGCTGATGTTGATTGGAATTTATTTAACTCACCCTCACTAGCCTGTTTGTTATCATCACTTTGTTTTCTCCATACATTAGGTTGATAATATTCTCTAACAGGAATATATCTTCCACTAATCTCATTCCAAGCATGGTCTTTTGTATAACTCGATGATGTGGTTTCAATACCAACGACATGTTTATACCATTGTCTCATAACGAACTCAGGTGCTTTAATAATCACTTGAATGTGTTGATGTCTGAATGGTGAAAAGTGTTTGTGTTTAATTAAGAATTTAGATAACTTTCTATCTTTCTCTGAAAACTCATCACTCTTAGCACCAAATGATACACGAGCTGCATTTACAGGAGTTAAATCATCTCCAAGTTTATCTACTAATTCCACATATCCAATGTGGTCTAATACTTTTATCTTCATTAGGCGTTACCCCTTTTTTTAATTGATTTAGTTAATTCGTTGATTCGTTTTTGTTTGTATTCTTTGGCGTACTCTTTCCCAGCTTTAGTGTATCGTAACCAAAATAATTGATGTATTGATTTGAATATATTTTTGAAATAATTCATATAACCTTAATTAATAATATATATCAGATAAAAACCCCAAATACAAATAAATTATCCCTCTGCTTTCGCTTCTTTTGGTGTATCTTTTTTCTTGGCGTTTTGTTTGAATTGTAAGAATGAAACATTATTTTGTTTTGTTGTATCTTTAACAATATCAGGTGCATCATCTTTATATGAATTAGAATTTTTAGCGGCGTTTATTAATGAATCCATATCAACCCTAGCAATACCTGTAATAGCTGTATCCCAACCAGCCGTTGATAATGTATGTGTAACACCATTGACTTGAAATAATGTATAATCACGATAAACCTCTGGTAAATAATCTATCGCGAATAAATCAAACATTCTTATTCCACCAATACCAGGCATTGTAAAACTAACTTCAAGTGGTGTGACTGGGTCAATATCAACATTTGATTCCCCAGCTTTATTTAATAAGTAATCCATAGCGGATGAAAAACTTTGTAACATTTCACCATCGGCAGTATAAATTAATCCTGCGTTTTCAGGATTCGAAGAATCAAACCAATTTAATCCCTCATCTGTAGGTGCATTAGCCTCATCAGTTAATTGTTGTTCTACGGCATCGGCTTGTTCTTTGGCGGTATTTAATCCCTCTAAATTAACATTAGAATCTACAAGTGTTGTTTCTAAATCTGAATCACTATCTTGTGGGTCGGTTCTTCTAACAATTTGAGGTCCTTTATTATTACTCGAATCACCTAAATATGGTATAGTAATCTCATCAAGTAATAAATCTTTTTGACCTTCCGTTAGTTCTGTATTACCAGTTTTATCAGAGATGGTACTATTTTGCATCATTGATAAAGCTGTTATACCTATATCCTCTGGTTTACCTGTACCACTATCACCTTGTGTGGTAAAATTTTTATTACTATGAAACATAGCTTGTGTGGCCATAGCAGATGATAACTTAACACTTAAACCAAAATCTTTAAATAAAGAACGACTACTATATAAAGGAAATACAAATGTACCATATGGATTTTGAAATGTAGATTTATTTCCAGATTCTAATTTAGGATTAACATCTTTAATTCTATTTGTTGTTACATGGTCATCAACAACTCCAATCTTACCATTATCATTTTGGTCTTGTATCACTTGAAAATTCCAATAACCACCGAATGAATTAGTGACTGTATTCCAAAAATTATTTAATCCACTTTCTAAATCTCTAATACCACTAAATTGTTGTGAAAGAAAAGTAGCACTAAATACCATTCTTCTAATAGAACCTCTGGCATCATTTATTTTAAATGGTTTAAATTTACTACCATTAATCGCACTAAATGTATCGTAAAGGGATTTATATTTTTTCTGTACTTCTGAATCAAATGGTATTGTTCCATCAGATGCATCTTTTATCTCTGAAACACCAGCTATTTTACCAGGAAGTAGAATTGATTTACTTTTAGTGTATAGGTTATCACTATATCTACATAAATTTTCACCTTTTATTTCTTCTAAAATTTCGTTTCCATCCTTACCTTTAGCTTCATAAGATAATCCTTTACTTCTAATAGAAGTGGTTAATACAGAATCATCCTTACCATCTTGGTCTTTCTTTTTGGTTACAAAACCAAAAAAAGTATTTAACACATTATCTTCAAACCAACCCCAAGTACAATATCCTCTCTCTTCATCTTCATTAAAATATACATCGGCATCACCATTATCATGATATGGTTTTATATTTTCATTTAATTTAGCTAAATACTTTTCAAAAACTAATTGTGATTTTTGGAATGCCTCTTCTTGATTTTTTTCATTTGCGTTTTTAACTAACTCAGGTGTAGTGTTGGTTGATGGTTCTACTTGTCCTTTAAATAAAGTGTTACCCATTGAAGTTAATTCTGTAGTACAATCAAAAGAACCATTTGAATCAATGTTATATTGAAAACTTTTTATAGTACCGATAGCGGCATAATAATCTCCATTCGCCTGTAATATTTTTTTCTCTATCTCTTTATAGTAACCCAACATATCAGATGATTTAGAAGTAGTAAATGTAATTGCCTCAGGTATTGCCCAACCAAATTCAACTAAGACGGTTCTACCATGTTTTAAAAATGCTCTTTCGTATATATCAAAACTCTCTATATCGTGTAGTTTCCAATTAATACTTACATTTTGTATAGAGTGATTTTTAAATGATGTTGATACACCAATAACACCAGCACCAGCTCTTAAAGTATCATCAGGGTCATTATCCATTAAATCAGCTTTGGTTGTTGTTGGTTCATTGTTTGGAAATCTTGTACCCTTTCCTAACATGACCGTAAATCCTTGTGTTAAATGAAGTGGTTGATGTGAAACTTTTTCTAATGGTCTTACAATTTTACCATTTTTATCTTTTTTGTAATGTGGTGTAGCAGATGTTATTTTAACCCAACAAGATTTAGTTAACATTTCAGATAGAGCATTAACTTTTTGGTCTGTCATACTATCTAATGGAGCGTAATTTCCCTCACGAGAAAGAGCATTCATTCTCTTGAATAATTTTCTTTGTATGTTTGCTGGAATCTGATTAAATTTAAACACTATTCTACCCTACTATTTAATCTCTCTAACTCTGAAAGTATCTCTCCAATTTCTTTAGGTATAATAAGTTTAGTATTTATTGGTAAGGTTGTGTTACCCTTGAAACCCTCATTTGCTCTAGCGATAATCCACCATAAAGAAACATCACCATAATGTTTATAAGCCAAGTTTGAGTAAGAATCACCCTCTTTTGTGTAGTAAATTATATCTGAATCACTTCTGAATATTTGTGGATATTCAGTTACACTTCGATACCTTATTCCGTTAGGGTCTTTAATTAATTTTGTAAATCTATATCTATTCATTATTTAATTCCATCCGCCCATTTTGCATCAGTTCGTTCTGGTGATGAATTATCAGGATTTGTTGGGTCTCCCTCAAATGTACCAAAGTTTTCTCCTTTTAATCCCTCATCTTCTAAATGTGGTACTTCATAGTGTTTTGTTAATGAATGTGGTAATCGTTTACCAATGTAAACAAAATTAACTGATATATTCCAAACTTGTGGTATTTGTAAACCATCATCTATTTCCCAAGTGGCGTTCTCTTCTATTGTACAACTGATACTATCGAAGTAACCAGGTGTATTGTTAAATAAATCACCTATCGTTAAGTAAATATAAGGTGTTACAGGTCTCTTCTCAGCATCACCCTCAAAGAAACCTTTAAAGTGTGGATATCCTAATCCTATTAAATAATTCATTTTTTCATGTATAACTGGTATTTCTTGTTTGGTAAATGCGGCAACTTTAAAATCAAAAGCAACTGTCCTACTTGTGTTTTGATAAATGTGAACAGCATCAGGCCTACCGATATAATACTCTTGGGAATATGATGGTGTGGTTGTATCTGTTATTGTACCTAAATGTGCTGGAAATATTAACCACTTACCATTTACAGCATCTCTAATTTGAAACTTTACAAAATCTTTTGGTCTTTTATTATCAGGTGTTCCAACTGCATAATCTAACTTACCAAATTTACCACCATAAGGAACTTGTAATACATTTGTAAGTGTTTTAGCATAAAGTGTTTTACCACCATCTTGTGTTCTAATCTTACCACTACCTAAATCAAAATCTGATGCATTTGAATCTTCTACTCCACCACCACCAAATCCGAACGCGGCGGCTATTTGGTCTCCAATAGTACCAGTTTCTTTAGGTGGTCTTGGTGTAGAATTATCAAGCACTTCACCTATTCCACTCTTACCATCTGAATCTCTTTTTACATCTAAGTAACCTCTTGAATTAAAACTATTTCCCAAGGCGGCTAATTGTTCTGGTGTTTCAGGTATTGCGAGTGGTGGACCAAATGTATCTGCATGTCGTTCTGTATGAATTGTAGGAGCAACTGAAGCTAAATCTTTTATTACATTATACTTTCTTGTTTCTTCTCTTGCGTTCATATTCTGTAATAACGCTTGTTTTAATCCCCATAACACACCATTAGGTGTTAGTAAAAATTTAGTCATACGAGTTACATCTTCTGCCGCTCTAACTATTTGTAATGGTAATCCACCTCTGAATATACCATCACGAAAACTTGGATAACTATCCCCAATATCTCTAACTATAAATGGTTGGTCAAATCCAAGATTATTATCACCACGAAGTGCTGATTTCATTCCACCTCTAAAATCATATTGTCCATCTATATCTTGGTCTTTTAATGGTTTATTGGCAACTTGATTCGTAGGTAGATTATCCGTATTGGTTCTATCACCTGTAGATTTATTAGCAGGAGCGTTATTTAAATTTGCGTTGAATTTTTCAAATAATCCCATTTTATTCCTTAGTTAGATTGATTATCTCTTGTTGTGTCATACCTGTGTTCTTTGCAATTGCGTTTAGTACTGCAATCATCTCTCTCATCTCTTGTGCTTCTAAATCTAACCTTGCACCAAGTGAATCATTAAGAGCTTGTACTTGACCTGTTGATACAGCATTTGCCAATTGTACTTGTTGTTCACTTGTTAAATCACCCATTTCTTTTTTGGCCACATCACCCATCGCCTCTTGACTTCCATATTCAAGTTTGGTTTCAACATTATTTAACCTACCCTCTTGTGAAGCTGAGATTACAGGTTTATCACCTAATAATTTATCCACATATGGAATTTTGTAAACTAAATCTATCACAGCTTGTAACATATTTGAGATTCCAAGTACTAACGCATCTCTGAATCCTCTCATTACATCTATAATAATTGTTCCTAATTGGTCGGCACCGAACAACGAACCAAGTGCATTAATTATACCCTCAAGAAGACTACCACTAAAATCAGTTAACATCACAAACACACCAGTCAATCCATTAATTATACCAACTCCAAGTTTTGAAATTATTTCAGGTAAACTCATAACTACATTAACTATTGTTGTTGCCAACGCCGCTCCAAGTTTTTCACCAAAAGTTCCATCTCCACCAAATATTTTTTTAATATCATCGAATAACTTAGTGGCCAAGTTACTTATTGATTGTCCTAATCCACTTTCACCAAATATCTTATTGAGAATATCTTTATAATATCCAACAATACTATTTCCGAAATCTGTAACAAAGGTTTGAAATCTATCCATTGCTTCGATTAATTCTTGTAATTTATCAAGTAATTGTTCTTCAACTGATTTTTCAGGTGCCAGTAATTCTACTTTACCAGTCGCCAATCTATTTAATTCATCTACACTTACACCAATAGAATCAGCTAATGCTCTTCTTTGTAGAACATTCATCTTCTGTATCTCTGATGCTCCACCTAATTGTTTTACAATATCTGAAGTAGCACCAGCAACATCACCACTTAACGCAAGTTCACGAGCTCTATTGAAGTTTAATTGTTTACCAATCATCAATGATGCTTCCATTTCTTTTTCAATACTTGATTCGAAATCTAATAATGAATTTGCAATCTTCGCAGTAGTGGCCAAGTTAACTCCTAACTTTCTGGCTTGAATTGCCGCCTTGGCAATATTCTCACCACCATCAGCTCCAAACTCGGCAAACATCTCTGAGTTCTCAGCAATATCTTTCATTACCGCACCTGGTGCAACATCATTGGCCTTGGCAAGTGAGGCAGTAGTTTTTACAAAATTTAAACCAGTTTCAAAACTTTCACCAGTCATTACTTGGAATTCACGAGCAACTGCCGCGGCATCTTTTGTGGCAATACCTAATAACTTATTCATCGCTCCAAGTGTGGTTATGTTCTCAGATGTGATTCCCTCTAAATTATTAAATGTATCTTGTAGTTCACCAGCAATTTCATTTACATCCGTACCCATCAGTAAACTAGCCATTCTAGCACCTTGTAATTCGGCATTTAATTTCGCGGCTTGTGTTACACTCGCACCCAATCCATCTCTTAGTTCTAATGATTGAGTAACAAATTGTTTCATCAAGGCGATTATACCAACTACAACAGCGGCGATTAAAAATATTGGATTGGCTAATAATACTTTTCCAAAATGTTTAGCGGCGGTCACCATTTGCCTCATACCACCACCAGCAGATTTCAATTTACCGATAGTGGCCTCTCGAATTTTATCTTCCATATTTAGATAATCTTGTTGTTCACCCATCATATCTCTTTGGCCTCTCATATTATCTAATATAGCCATGACCTGTTCTTTTGATTTACCTTTTAAATTCTTAGCCTTATCCTCCATTTGTAAAATATTTTTATCGATATCTTGCATATCCATAGCTTGAATTTTTTCGGCAGTAGAAGTATCTAATAATTGTTTTCTAACACCAACCATTTGTTTCGCAATATCGGCTTCAACTTTAGTTCCTTTACTTTGGAACTTTGCCAATGTGTTGGCTTCTTTTAAAAGTACCGCTTTATTATTAGTTTCCTTTGTTATCTGAGATGATACATCATATAAACCTCTATATTCATTGTAAACTTCTTTTGTTTTACCTCTTAACTGACCCATCCTATCAATACGACCATTCGTAAGATTTAGTAACTTAGCAGTTTCTTTTATTGCCTCCTTATCAGCAAAAACACCTTTTGATTTTTCGGCGTTAAGTTCCGCTTGAAGTTTTTTCAACCTCTCGTATTCTTTAGTTAAGTTTTTTAAATCATCTCGATTTAAGGTTTCAGCCATTTTATTATCCTTATAACGACATTATTTTATCTGCGGATTTCTCGATTTGTTTTCTGTATTTATTTACAATTTTTCTTGCTTTGGGGTCTTTTAAATTGATAATATCTTTCTTTTTTCGTTTTCGTTCTTTGTTTATAGACGCGATTACTTTATCGATAACTCTATCAATTATACTTTCAAGAAATTGTTTTTTATTTACTTTCATGCGTGATTCTCCATATGGATTCCTATGTAAATATAAATATCAAGTTATGAAAATTATCGTCTCTTAGATGCCTTTTCTATATTTTCTTTTTCTTGTTTTTTGGCATCTATGACTTGTTGTAGATAAAATCTTCTCAGATGTATAGGTAGAGCATATGCTTCACTTTGTGTGAATCCACCTTGGCCATAATAACAAAGAGAGAATATCTCTTCGTGTACTATTTTTTTATACTCTGGCCTCAGGCCAAAAAAACCTAACCCCTACAGGTAAACTTACCTTATGGGGCTCTCCTATCTCTGAAATTATTTCTATATCAAAATCTATATCAGGTGAGATTTCTTTGATGTGTTCTCTAAATGCTCTTGAGTCTTGTGAAAGGAATTGATTATCAACAAAATCATTAATTGTTTTCGCATCTGTATTATCATCAACGGCAATGATTTGTTGTTTTAATCTTGTAGTTAATTCTTTAGATACACCTGTAGCATTTGTTAATTTTTTCAATGCATTTAATGTTTCATTAACCACCTTTTCATCCTTATGTGTAGTTAGTTTAAATTTAATTACATTCTTACTCAATGGTGTAGTCCACTCAAATTCATTCACACCTTTTTTAAGTGCCTTTTCATCAAATTTAGAATTTTTCAATTCTGTTAAATCGAATTTATGTTCTATAGTATTACCAGTATCAGGGTCTTTCAATTCGAAAGTATAATTTTTTCCGTAACCTAATACTCTTGTACCTACCATAAGTGCGTTTTTATCACCAACCAACAAATCATCTAATTTTACTTTAGGGTCTGCGATAACACTTTCCAATAGTTTATCTATCACAATTCCTTTTTCAATTAAATTTGTTGATGTAAGAATATCTTCTTCTTTTGCTGTCATGTATTTGACATCTATTGTTCCACTACTTAATGGACTATCTTTAGGATATAGTAATCCCTTTGATGGTAAAGATAGTGTTTCAGTAGGAAACGCGTACTGATTTTCAGCCATTTTTATCTCCTATGAACTTTGAAATTAAAACCATATATAATAATTATGTTATAACCTAATAAAAACTTGAATTATTTTATTTTTTGTTCCCTAATACTTTTTCTGCACCTGCTATTCCGAAACTACCTAAAGTAGTAAATAAGAATGAATTGTACACAACATCATTGATAACTAAATCTTTACCCATGATACCTGTAACTACATCCGCACCTGCAAAGATAACCATTATTGTGAATGCTCCGAAACCAATTATTGATTTCTCATTGTAATTATTGTCATCTTTAAAAATTTCCCACATTTTCATCTGTCCTCCAGTCTTAGAATGATAACACAGCAAAATCGTAACGAAGTGTTAACGATATATCTGCCACATCAGTTCCATTAGCGAAATCTAAATCATTGAAATTAGCGGTTTGGATAAATGCACCATGTAATGTCCACTCTTCAACTTTATCACCAACAGGACCTAAAAGGTTAAACTTGATTTCTTTCTTGTAAAAATCAGAATAACCATCACGACCTGTAACTGATTCGTGGTGTAATCTTACCCACTCCATAACTGCCTGTGCTCCACTTGGAACGATTGGGTCGTATAGAGTAATTTCTAATGGTTCCCAAGTACCTTTACCTTTAAGGTATCTCTTAACATTAATATGATTTAATTCAATTTCCTCAAATGTAATTTGGGGTCTATTTGCAGTTTTTACAAAATAACTTTCTATACCATCAATATACATAATGAACCTATTCTTTGTTTTAGGTTCAAAGGTTTTGAAAAATATTTCATCAGTTCCTAATATATCGGCCATGTGTTTTCTCCTAATAGTTTGCCGTTTTTTACTTCGATAATAAATATCTACTTTTTAAAAAAGATGTATTTCTTCATAATCTTTTTCGAAGTTTTTTTGAAGTTTTTTAAAAAAAGACTTGACTTGTATAGTATTTCCTTTGTATATTTAGGTGTTGATTGAGATGAGTACTTTTAAAAGTGGATAATCAACAATCCGTTGAAGGGCGTTGATAGAGATTAATCACCTCTTGAGTCTAATGGTGTTCTGAGATTGAAAGGATTGATTACCTGAGTAAATCGATGTTGAAGAACGAGAAGAGCTGTGGGGTTCAAATCCCCACCATCGGACAAAAAAAAGTTAAAAAAAGACTTGACATTGATATAGAATATTGGTATATTATAGTGTAAGTTAATTGAAAGAAAAGGATGAATTATGGAATATTATGATTATGTGATGACGGAAAATCAACAACAAGAAATGAAAGAGGCTCAGGCTAATTTCGAGAACTATATGATAGGTCATATAGTTGGGTTTTTAAATATGAACAATGTAGGTGAGTTTATACACAATCCTACTGAAGAAACAGTCTACGATAATGTAGAGGGTTACTACTTAACTTACGATGAAGTAAGAATGTTAGGTGATGACCATAATTTTAATCTATTAAATTATATACTATATGTAAGGAGCAAACAAAATGGCTAAAGACCAAAGATTTTATGTAAATGCTTGTATTGAGATATATGTACCAGACCAAGGGTTTGGTGAAAAAGCTATGAAGAATGAACAAACTGATGCTGAATGGTTTGCAAATGAGATTTCTTCACAAATACCAAAAGCAATAAATAAGAACTTTCAATTTTCAGAAAGACCATATTCAGTAAATGATGTTATGGTTGGTAAAGTAGAAAGAAGTTAAAAAAAGACTTGACTTTTATTGTAGAATTGTGTATATTATAATGTAAGAAAAAGGATAATAATTATGTTTTAATTGGTTTAATATAGGTTGGGTTATGTAGAGTTTCACGATATTAGAAACAACCCTTGTGAGTTAGGTGGTTAAACTCTCAAAATTTTTTCTATGTTCATTAGTTGACCTCCTAAAAAGAAAAACCCCCACTCGAATTTGAATGGGGGTTTTTTGTTATAAGTAACTTTATAAGTTAAACTTATTCAGGAAATGCTGCTCCTGTCGGTTGTATTACGAAGTCAAGTACGATGAACTCGGCAGTTCTTGTAGGTTGGATAAATATCTGTCCTACTAACTGATTTCTATCAACAACATCTGGTGTGTTGTTTGATTCATCCATCACAACTTTAAACGCACTTAAACCACTATTTGATTGTACACTCGCCAAGAAAGGATTAACGATTCCTAAGAATCTGTTTCTTGTTGCGGCGGTGTTCTGTTCAAATACTAAGTATCTTGAAGAAGAAGCAATAAACTTACGAAGTCTAATTAACAATCTTCTTACATTGATTCTATCAAGTGCAGATGGTTTTCCTTGTAATGTTTTTTGTCCAAACACTACAACACCTTGACCTGGAAATGAAGCGATAGGATTGATTCTACCCTCATACAAGTCATCTCTTTCTGTATGAGTTAGTCTTGTTTTAGCTTCTAAAACAGAACTTAATCCACCTCTATTTAAACCAGCTGGTGCGAACCACTCATGTGCTACACTATCTGTGAAACTAATCACACCAGGTATCACTACTGATGGTGGAACCCATTTTGGTTTATTTTTAACTTCATCAAGTATTTTCACCCAAGGATAATAAGTAGCCGCGTAATTTGTATCAAGTGTATTTATATCACTTAATGAATTCGCAACACTTCTTCCCCATCTTGAACCATCCATTACATAGAATGCATCGGCTCTGGCTTCTACTTTACTGATACCATGATTAGTAACTGAATTATGATATTCATGAATAATACCAGGTGTTACTAATAAATTGATATCAAACTCATCAGGATTAGAGATAGCGTTTATAGCTCTCTTGAATGCAATTGAACCACTTGCGTTGGCTCCACTACAATCAAATCCCATAGTGTTAGTAGCTGAAATATCATTACCTGTTGCTTTTAGTATTGTTGGGTCATCTCCATCAAATCCACCTTGTAATGGTGCAACAAATTTTCTTTGTGCTTTTGCAGATAACGCAAGAGTAATCGCCTCAGCGGCTGTTGATTCTTGTGTATCTCCAAGAGTAGTTGCATCATCAGAACCTAACATATTCTCAAGTGAGAAAACAACATTACTACCAGTACCAGCACTTGCAGGTATTGGTGATAAATATTGTTTATTATCATCATTTGAGAAATCCCAACCATAGTAAACATTGGAATCAAACACACCAAGTGTATTTGTTTGTGCGGTTACGAAACTAGCTGATGGTGTTGCACTTCCACCTAAGACTGGAACTGATGCTCCTTGGAATCCATGTGGTAACAACGACTCATCGATACCCTCAAGATTTGATTCATAATCAGATATGTAAATATGTACAGATTTGTTTGGATAATCACCATTGTATGTTAATTTTCCATTTGAATCTATTGTTACATATCTATCACCAATCGCTCTCGGTAGGTAATTGATATTATCAGGGTCAAAACTTAGATTAGTGAATTCTTCAAGAACTTCACCATCATTGTTTTCTCCTGGATTGTTTCTTAAAACTCTTAATGCAAATGAACCATAATCACTACCTGGTACTGAACCAGCTGCAACTAAATCTGCTATAGCGATTTTGAAATCATCGTTTACATTTGTTCCATGTGAACGAGTTTTAACTTTAAATAATGATTTTCTTTTTCCACCACTTAGCTGTGAAACAAAGGTTGGTGATGCCGCTTCAGCGTAATCGGTAGTTAAATCTTCACCATTTGCTGTAGATGCAGAAACTATACTCATAGAAACATTTGCATCAAACCCATTTGAACTTTGGAACTTCTTAAAGTTCTTATAAACATACACATTTGTGTTTGTTGTTTGTGGGTCTGTACCAAATACTTTTGTGATATAGTTAGCTGAACCTGTATCAAATGATATAGTATTTTCTACTCCATCGATTGTTAAGGTTGCTGAAACGAAATCTGGTGTACTTGTTAACGAAGCACTTGTTGGACCACCTAAATCAAGATTTAAACCACCTCTTGATGGTTTTAATACAGCGGCGGTCAGGTCACCAGCATTGCTACTTGCAATCGAACCTGATAGGCTCAATCTAATAGATGAATGTTGGTATCCACCAATTCCTAAGACACGAACTATTGTGACAGCTGGAGCATTTTTGATATACTCCTTGACGGTGTAAGGTACATAGAAACGAGTATCTAATCCACCAAAGATATTTTCAAATTCTGAAAAACTTGTTACTTGTGTTGGTACGAAGGCCGGTCCTTTTACGGTCGGTCCAATTATCGCCGCACCAATATCAGCAATACCTTGTGGTAGGAAAGATAAATCCTTTTCTCGTGTAAATACACCTGGACTTACAATTCTTTCTGCCATTGGTTATTCTCCTAATTAATTAGTTAAAGTATGATTTATACTTACTATATAAGTATCATGGAAAAATTCCAAACGATGTCCACTTAACGACTTTTTTTAATTATTTTCGTTAGGTGTAAATTCACCAGTCTCAGGATTCAAATTACCTGCACCATATTTATCGGTAAGAGTTTTACTTAACTCTTGTTCGGTTTGTTGATTAGTAGTGTAAGCTGTTTCTATTTCAACTTTTCTTCTATCGAGAGCATCCAATTGTTGATTTAATTGTAATTTTCTAACCTCAATTGCACCCAACTCTGTTTGAACCGCACGATAAGTATTTGATAAATCATTCAGAGATTGAATTTCTTCCTCTGTGAATTTAATCGGTTGTACTTTTTCTGATTCTTTTTTAGCCATTTTTATAACTCCTATATTGGTTAAAACTATATATAAATATAAAACTAAAACACCAAAATGTTATTTTTTGTGTTTAAGTTTTTTTATTTCTTTTTCTAATTTTTTTGTTTTCTTTGTTAATTCTTTGATTCCCTCAATCAGTAATGGTATAATTTTATCATATTGAACACCTTTGTATCCACTACCTCTATTTTTTACTGCTTCGGGTATAACCTTTTCTATTTCTTGAGCAAGAACTCCAACATCATGTCCACTATAAACTTGTTGTTTTTCATTCCAATCAAATTCATAACCACCTATTTGATTAATCTTTTCTATCGGTTTATGAATGTAAGTTACATTATCTTTTAATCTTTCATCGGAAGAATTAAATGCGATTATATCACCACTAGCTCTTATAACTGAACCACTTATATTTCCCACAAAGAACGCATCTTTATTCGTATCAATCGTAACAGCAGTTGCGTTATTTTGTACAAGTAAAACTTGAGTGTTTGAATCAGACCCTATTCTTGTATCGTTACCAGATTGTTGAAATATTGCCGCACCAGCATTTGTATCATTAAGAAATAAATGTGGATTTGTAGCGTTAGCTATAGTCGCATTAGTTCCATTAATAGTTACATTATTACCGAATTCAGCATCACCATCTGTTTCTACTCTACCAAATGAACCAGTTGAGGTTGATGAACCACTTACACCAGCCATATCTTTCAAAACACCACTACTATCAAGTTTCATTCTACTTGAACCAGCAGTAAAGAAAGTAAAGTCATCATCAGAATGACCATACTTTATAACACCTCTGTAAGAGGCATTACCAGAAGTTCCATCGGCAAAATGTAATGTACCACCACCACTCGTGCTACTTCTTATCGTTATACCCGCATTACCACCCGCGTTGGAAACCAACATTGTATTAGCCCCAGCGTCATATAGAGATGGACTTTCTTGTGTACCAACACTTAATCTACTAGCAAATCTACCATCACCAAAAGAACCAGTTGAAACTAATGAACTACTTACATTTGCCGTTGCCACTACTTCACCAGTTACAGATACACCAGTATTCGTGGTTTGAAATTTGGTACTATCATTAAAATTTAAATCGACTGAATTAGCCGCATTTAATACAACCATTGTTTTAGAACCAGCGGCATTTTGGAATGTTTGAGTTCCACCTCTGTAGAATAACCCACCAGTACCAGCATCTTTTATGTAACTATTATCACCATCGTGGTATAGTTGTAAATCATTCCCATCACCAAGATTCAGAAAAGCATCATCTGCTAATTGTACACCATTACTTGATGTTACTGAAGTTAAATGGGCTTCTGAACCCGATACTAATACTTTTTTCCAATTTGGCATTTATTCTATCTCCTTATGGTTGGTTACCTTTCGGCCCACTTCCTAATGTTGCCACACATCAGGCCAATAAAGTTATTCATCTTCAACCCAAAGTTCTCCATCTTTATCTTCTCTGAGTTTTTGAGATTCTTCAATCTCTTTTTTCGCTTTATCAATGGCATTTTTTCTTATGTTAACTTGAACTTTTGCCATTTGTTCTTTTTCTAATCTATTCAAAAGTTGGTGTTGTGATTTTAATTTTGTCATTACTGACATCGCAACACCTAAGTTTGAACCAGGTATCTGTGTGTTCTTAAGTATTTCAAATAAGAACTCTATTTCACCTTTATTAAATTTAGCAACTTCATCAACTAATGTTTTTACTTTACCTGCTTTAATCACTTTATAACCTCACTTTAGTTTATGAATATATCCAAATCTCTCCATTAGAAGTATTAACATGCATCATACCAGCTCTCGTAGCAGTACTTGCTCCGAAATCACTTGGGTTTCCACTTGGTGATGTGGCCGAACCACTAACCGATACAACATATTGTCTTGGTGTATATGTTGTCGCATTCTTGGCGGTTTCATCAGCACCTGATAAACCCCAACGAACTGCTGAGTTATCCCACGCAAATGCACTACCACTTCCTGCGGCATCTGTATTTACAATTATACCACCATCGTGATTATTAGAACCACTAGCGGCCAATATAAATTGGTCTTTAATTTGTAAATTATTTGAATCAACCGAAGTTAGTGTTCCATTTACATCTAAGTTACCCTCAACGGTCACATCAGATGAAACAGTCAATGCACCTGTAACATCCACACCCGCGGCGGTTACACTTAATCTTTCTGTATTATTAATGTGTGTATTAACTTCGTTGGAACTTCCAAAAGTAATATACTCTTGGTCAGCGGCAGTTCCAATCTTTCCTAATGAAGAATTGATTATAGAAGTGATACTTGTTTGTGCGGCGGCTACATTGATTGCCAATGTTCCATCACCAACTGATGCATCTAAACCTGTACCAGCCACATCTGCGGCGGCTTCTACTGCCGGTCCACTTGAACCACCAACTATAATTTCTCCATTTCCATCTAATACTAATGCACTTAAGGTATCGGTAGAACTATCTTGTGATATAATTACACCTTTATCACTAAAGGAAGTTGCATTTGTACCACCCTCTGATACTGGTAGTGCTCCATCGATTGCGATTGATGAAGCAGAAACTGCCCCAATCACATTCAATCCACCACTCATATTTACTACCTCAGAACCATCCGTAGTTACGATTTCCAAGATACCCGCTTTACCACTCGCATCGAATGATAACGCAGAAGCGTTGTTATCCACCAAATCAATATCAGTTGCGGCACCTGTTAAATCTATATCACCACCACTTATGGTTAAATCACCACCTATTGTTACATCATTTGGTAAACCTATTTGAATACTATTCGCACCATTAGTGATTTCTACTTCGTTAGATGTACCAGTTATTGTTGCAGCTGCTGGGCCATCTGAACCACCGATGATGATTTGTCCGTTTGATGTAAGTGCCACGGCTCCAACTGCATCAGTTCCACTATCTTGTGATATCAGAACTGCCTTATCGGTTAACGATGTTGCACCAATACCACCTTGTGCTACTGGTAACGCAGTATCTAAAGTCAAGGAAGATAGTTCCGCTGCCGAACCACTTACTATTACTTTTCTCCATTGAGCCATTTTATTCTCCTATTATGTATTTTTCCTAATGATAAATATTAAGTAGGTGAGTTTTCGTACCCTAAAAACCATGCCGAACTACTATAGAACATTCCACCAGCAACTGCTGTTGGTGTTGTAGCAGATTCACCCACCACGATAACTTTATCATCTATTTGTACTGATACTTCATCACTTGTATTATATAGAGTGAATAAATTATCAGGATTGTTTGCTTTAAAATCAAATTGTGAACCAGTAACACTCAAACTCGTTGCCGCTCCACTACCACTTGTATTAAATGTTACTCCATTGTAAGTAAACCCATCGGTTATACTTAACTCATCAATGTTTGCAGTACCATCTAAATGCAAGTCTTTAAATTGGAATGTTGAACTTCCCAAATCTATTAAATCATCAGATGTCGGTAATATAGAACCACTAATACTTAAACTACCTGTAAACTGATGAGTATCATCTATCGAATCTCCAAAGACTGTTGAACCACTTGAAAACGATGATGTCATATAAGTTACACTTGAACTTACTATAAATTGTTTTGCTGTAATATTTCCATCTACTTCTAAACCTGTCGCGAGTGTTGTACCTACATATTGGTAAGCACTCATATAAACTATTTCATTTGAACTTCTAGCAGTTTCAAATTGTAATACACCAGTTTTATAATCAAACTGATAATCATTACTTGATACAATATCACTACCACCAAGTGAACCACTATCGGTTGATGTTGAGGCAAATACCTTTACACCAAAACCAGGTGTTGAATCCTCTGTGTTGGCGTTGGCAAGTGCACTTACTGAATACTTTGGTGATATAAAATTAGTTTGTTGACCATCTTGTATCAACTGAGGTGTAACACCACTAGCACTACCTGTTGGATTTATGAAAAACCATACATCTTCATCAACATTAGATTTAGTTAATCTCCACCTAAAATAATATCTCATTATGTTTTCACCACGAACCTTAAAGAAATTACCACTTTGTGTACTACCACTAAAAGGTAAATCACTACTTGGTACTAAATGACCTTGTGTGAAAATTTCCGATGCTCTTAAATCTAATACTTCTGTAAATGCCTCTTGTGAAGTATTTAAATCAGCACTCGTAAATCTTCTTCCACCGAGTAATCTATTTGATTTTTTCTCTTGATTAATTGCCATAATTTATCTCTTAACTAAATGTTAGTGATATAGATGTTACAGGAACTTGGTCTCCCTTATATCTAATTATCACATATAGTTCGTTATCACTATTATCTAAAAACATACCATCCGCGTTTCTTATTGGGACTGTATAGTTTGTTGAACTTAAACTACCACCTGTATTTCCATACAAATCTATATTTGAACTAAATGGATTTATATGGTCATCATTTGATACACCTGCGGTTATCAAGTTACTTGTAGTTGCACTTGGGTCAAATATTCTACAATTCGTAATACTTGTGTTACTTCCCGCACTTGTTCCACTTTTTAAAATTAAACCTACCGCCACACCACTTGATGTAGAATTCCAAGCCACTAATGTTTTACCTACATCTACAGTCATAGATGTTTTAGTTCCACTTGTTTGAAATCTTCTAACATAATATTTGTATGTTGCGTGGTCGTTGTAATCTTCATAATACCAATATCTATATGTTCCACCAGGGTCTACCAAGAAACCAGGTTTAACTTGTAAATCTTTTGATTCTAAATTATTTATTGAAAATGTTGTGGTAAATGCATCTCCACTAAATGATGTTATATTATTATTTAATTGTATTCTAAAATCTTCCCCACTAAATGCTTCACTTGTACCAGTTAAACTACCACCATCATATCCTTGACTTCTTTGATAAACTCCCATTGAACCACTATCCGCTGGTTGTCCAAATAAACTTGCACTATGATAAAAATATGTATAGGTCGCTAATGTAGAACGAGAATTTGCTCTGTTTCTACCTCTTATACCAATTGTAAATGATGTATCACTAAATCCACTTTGATTTATATTTTCACCTGTAGAACCAGCCAATGTGTAAACCGAATTATGTTTATAAACATCCGTTCTTGTAGGTACTACACTTGTACCTCTGACTGTTGGTGAATGTGATGTATCACTAAATACTGCATTTGATGTTTGTATCGTACCACCATTAGTACTTAATCCATCCACACCAGATGTTGAACTTACAGAACCAACACCAACTGAACCTATGTTATCATCTACTAATGTTGTGGATGAAGCGTATAATGGGTCAAATAATCCACTTACTGATGCACTTAAGTGATATGTTGCACCTAATAAATAAGGAGCTCCACTTAAACTTCTTGATGTTGCACTCACATAACTTTGAGTGACATGACTTATTGATAATGAATTACTTCCAATATCTGATTCAATTTGGTCGATAGGTGCCCAAAATCTATTTTTTGCCGAACCATCTTTAAATGTATAATCTGATGAACCACTTGCAATACCAACTTTTAAATTATGTATTCTATAATATCCACTTGATGATACACTTGTAAAACTTGTTTTACTTGCGTGATACTTTCTTGTTAATGTTCCAGTCATATCAGTTCCACCAACATCCACAAACTTTCCATCTTGAAATGCCGCTGGTATAACTGCTGGTTGTGAAGTATTAATTTTAGCTAAAGTTACACCTTGTGTGGTTCCGAATGAACTCTGTGTAATATCTAATATTGATTGTGTTGTAAAAGTATTTGAACTTTGATTGGGTGTTGATATACTACCAGTATCACTAAATGATTGAGTGGCGTGTACTCTAACTTTAAAATCAGTTGCACCACCACTTGTTAATCCACCTAATCCAAATAGTTCTGAATCTGCGGAAGACCTAATATCTGTAGAACCACCACTATTAGAATCAAAATCAATCTTATAGGTTGTGGCGTTATCGTGATAAACAGATATACCATTAAAGATTGAACTTCCCTCTGATACCCAATTTTTTGTTACTAAGTATTTTAAAGTTGCATTTGAATCATCGTAACTTTGTGGTAAGTTTCCATCTACACTATCGGTACTCCCTAAATTATTTTCATTAGTATCTATACTATTATATGTTTTTGTATTAGGTGCGGCATCCGCAACATCTAATGAATGTGATAATACACCCGACATAAACCTTAGTATCTCACTAACATGCGTTTCGTTTGTAAAATTATTGAAAAAACTACCCTCAAGATTTGTTTGCCAAGCATTTGATGTTGGATATCCATTTGTAATATTATTGGTTGTGATACCTGTAGAAGAACTTGGTTCTGATTCTGTTCTATCAGATTGAACATTTAAAGTACCACTAACAACTAAATCATTATGTGTAGATTGGATTGAACCTGTAGATGCGAATATTCCAAGTTGTCCATTTATACCACTTGGTAATATTCCTGTTAAACCACTACCATCACCTTGAAATCCTAAACTTGATGTTACTGAACCAGTAATCACTAAATTATTGGCAGTGGATTGTATTGAACCCGTAGATGCAAATATTCCAAGTTGTCCATCAATTGCTTCTGGTGGAATAATTCCAGTACCAGTAAGTGAACCACTTAAGGTAAATGAACCCGTTAATCTTGGATTTAATTGTTTACTATCTATTAACGCCATATCCTACTTCTTCTTGTTTTCTTTCTTCCCACCAATTTGTAATTGATTTCGAAATCTTTTTCTTATGTTGAATAGATTTTGGTTGTTTCATCTTTTCAATCGTATCCAATGTTAGTTTTCTATCCGATTGAGCACATGATTTACACACACTATTATTACCTACTGCTCTATCAAAAGCATCTTTTCTCGTGTAAGTTAAAATCTTACTACATGATGGACACTTTCGGTTTTTTCTATTCTTCCAATGTCTTTTTCTCATACTAATAAATATCAACAAATGGTAAAACCAATGTGGTATTTACGAATTAAATTTTCCCCAAGCAACTATTTCATCACTATCAGATAAATTATATCCAAGTGAACTTGCATTCATATGTAATTCAAATACAGAACTACTTTGTTGTATTGTTAGTGCATCTTGTTCTAACAACATACCATTTAAATAAAATTGAAAATCTTGTTTTGTTGTACTGGTTAATGTACCTGCTGAACCTGTTACTGCCGAGAAACTTGCGGTTGAATTACTTATCGTACCAACTTTGGCAAAATTATTTCTTAAAAAATCTGTATCAGTAGATAAATTTAAAGATTGACTTGCGGCATTCTCTGTTATTAAACTCGTAGCACTATTTTCTAAAGTAGTGTTATTTGAAATCTCACTTACCTCATATCCATTTAAAATAAACGAACCACTAACACTCATACTACCAGTTACAGAATGTGTATCATTCAAATCATCACCAAACCTTGTGGAACCACTTTGAAAAATAACACTACTATTATTTAATTCGGCACTCATAGATACAAAGTTTATAGCACCATTTATTGTTATATCATCTTCATGTGTAAAGTTTTCACTAATTGTCATTGTATCGACTGTGAATGTAAGATTTGAACCACTTATAAACTCATATCCCAAAACCATATTTTGAGTACCAGCCTCATTGTTTATTATAAGTGTTTCGTTCTCAGGTGATTCAACACTATTAAAAGTTACATCTTGGTCGGTTCCTACATCTTGTCCTATTTCTAAAACATTATTTTGACGGATAGTTCCATCCATATTTAAAATATTAGATATGAATCCATCTGAACCTGTTATTGTTAGGGGATTTTTAAACTTTAAAATTGGCATTATATATCTCTACGAATTAAATTTACCTACTGCCAATATTTCATCATCACTTTCTAATGAATATCCTATACTTGATTCATCTACTTTTAATAACAAAGAACTACCACTTTGTTCTATTTCAATGGCATCATGTTCCATATATTGTCCATTGATAAAGAATAAGAAATCATTTTCATTTGTTGATGATAAACCTGATGGTGCTGATGCGGTCACTGCCGTAAAACTTGCAGTAGTACTTGATAAAATACTTGTAGATGATTTATAAAATTGTTTTCTTAAATAAGTTTGTTTATCTCCAATCGTAGATGATACATAGGTATTAAGTGCCGCTTCAGTAACAAGTGCTGTAGAACTTCCATCTGCTAATGTTGAATCACTACTAATTTCATTTACTTCATATCCATTCAAACTAAATGAACCAGTTAGATTTAAACTACCTGTTCTTTCATGTGTATCATCTGTAGTATCTCCAAGTTTAGTACTACCACTTTGAAATAATATACTTGATGAAACAAGTGTTGAATGAAACTCTTTCGCGGTTAATGTTCCTTGAACAGTCATATCACCAATCACCGACATGTTACCACTTGTGGTTAAACTACCTGTTATGTTCACACTACCACTAATACCACTATGTGAGTATGTTGTTGGATTACCAAATACAAGAGTACCTGCCGTTACTTGATTAAATGTAACATTATCTGTAGTTCCTACTGGTTGCCCAATCGATATTGTTTGAGTTAAAGGTTGTGAACCATCAAACCCAATACCATCGTTACTTAGTGTAACACCAGTACCACCAGTCAATGTTAATGGATTAGAAACTGCGATACCAAAAATATCTCTTACTGGTGATTGTATAGAAACTCCACCACCCGTTTCACCTTTTTTAATAAGTTCATCAGCGGATTTTTCTACATCCATATTGATAATTACTTTCTTAGGTGTTAATTGTCTTTTTGTAGTTTGATATCTGTTAAACTCTTCAGGTATAATATATCCATATAATTGAACAGAAAAATTTGTTCTAACCAATCTTTCACCTGCATCCATTTCACTTGCATCACTAAATGATTCAATCCTACTTCTAAATCTCATCTTACCAGGTTCTCCCCAATAAGCATTATCTGTATAATTAATTCTTTCTATAAGTTTATTCATTTGTTCTATATAAGAAGTCCAAATAATAAATTCATAATTTAATGTTACATAATCAGGTACAACAACATTAAAGTATTCTTTGTTAGGTGTTATACCGACTGTTCTACTGAACTGGTCATATCTGTTACTTTGGGAATATTTTTGTGTTAAGGTTTGAAAATTTTGTGGTTTGTTGGCATCTAATTTATTGATAGGAATATTTTCATTCTTTTCCATACCTGTTCTTCTAAATACAATTACTGGTGTGATTAATTGTTGGCGTTTATCTCTCATGAATCCTTGTTTCTGTACACTCACCCATCTTTCTGGTGAAGCATACATTACAGGAACCTTGACAGTTTCTTTGTTTTCTGTGACTGTAGGTTTAATTACTTCGTTGAAATAGTACATAATCGCACCATCCATATCAATAATAGTGTTACTGATATTTTTTATTTCATCTTTATCTCTTCGAAGTAAATTAGCTCTATTGTAATCTTCTCTTATTGAAATAGAGTTTAAATCCCTACGAGCCTTTCTCGATAGTGGTTTTTGTCTCGCCATTAAAACGCCCTTGTTTGTTCAATATTAAGTGAATTAATTCTTGTTAATGTACCTGTACAAGATATAGTCCAATTTTTATTGTAATCTCCAGCAACTAATTGATTCTCATTTGTTTTAGTGATTTCAAAATAACCTAAATTCCAACTTATAACATCACCGATGTCTGGTCGAAAGTTTACATCAATCAACATATCTCTTTGAAAATGAAATTGAGCATCCTGTCTTGTATCTGGTCCAAACTCATCAGTATTGAAATCAAAATCCTCTGCCTCTATAATACAAGATAACTTAACTCCTGCCTCATATACTTTACCACCACCTGCTTCACCATACATATTTGTTTCAGTTTCATAAGTGGATATTCTGTAAAGTATAACCTCTTGTCCAATGATTCCACAAGAACCATCTTTTAAATTACCAACTAATTCATCATTGAATCGTTTGGCTAAGTTTGTATCTCTTGTTGGCCAATATCTACTTGCCATCAGATTATCCTATATACATTGGATAAGGAACTTTCTTTAACTTTTCTTGTAAGTTATCGGCAGATTCTCTATCTGCTTCCATAAGTGCCTTATTACTTGTTTGGTCTAACATTTCTCTTAATTGTTCTACTAATTGTTCCTTTTCTGCAGTAGCTTCAGCTCTTAGTGTTTCACCATCTAATGAAACTTCTGAGTTAGGAATAGGAATAGTTCCGTATTTACTACGAACCATACCTAATAATTCTTTTGATAACGCCAATCCATACTTTCTAATCCATTGTTTACCCACATCATTAATTGAATTGTACTTCATATTATCATATGGAGCATTACTAATATCTGATATTGTATCAGCTGAACCACTATATCTTGTTCTTAATACATTATCTCTATCAGTTACTTCTTTCCATTCAACCCATATTGATGCACTTGAGTTTGTAGTAATTCTTGGAAATATTCTTAAATTATTATTAACAATGTTAAATGAGTAAGCTGATTTTCTTATTTGGTCATTGAACTCAATCGCTTGAACTCTAAGTAAATCGGCATAAATTGGTTGCATTACAAAGGTAATTGCTGGTGATGAACCACCAAATCCAAACGCATCTAACATATTATTTGTTTGTTGACCAGTTCCAGCGTATGGGTCAAAGTATCTATTGATTGCCGGGTCTGATTCATAAAAAACTCTTGTAACCTCAATAGGACCACTAGCACTTGGGTCGGCGATTAAGGCGTTTAAATCATAATCTTGTGAACCACTATGTATTGTGATTGAAGATTTCTTTCTTTCTACTTGTCCACCCACTTGTGCTTCACTACCATAGGTTTCTGATATAAAAATCTGTTCACCCATAGTGTGTGATAATCTTTTATGAGTTAAATTAGAACTTGTTGATTGTCCCTTTAAACTTAATAGATTATCTTTTATATTGAATTGATTTACTTGTGCAGAGTATTCTGTAATACTTTCCTCGAAACACGCATAAAATTGTGAGTCTTGTAGTTCAATAGCCGTAATTGGGTATCCCATTCTTTTGGCACACCAAGATGCAAATTTAGGGGCATCTGTTTGATAATCTGATTCATCATCATAAAACCCAAAAGGTGTATTCCCACTAACAGCTGAACCACTACCTGGCCATATCGGTTCTTGAGCCATATTAAATTCTCCTATTAATAGTATAGATATATCTGTAAATAAATATCAAAGAAACAAAAAAGGGGAACTAAATTAGTCCCCCTTTTAAGATATTGTGTTTGTTAAGTTATAAATTCAACTAACTTACACAAGGTTTACATCAGCGACTGTGATTGTACCATAATACTCTGGTCTAACCATCTTCTTAGCGTATCTAGTCATAACACCTTTTCTTGGGGTGAAATTCTTAGGGTCGTACACTAATGGAGTCATGATGAGTGGTACATATGGAGCATAAACCGCACCAGTTTCTAAGAAATTACTTCCTCTGAAACCAACAAGGATTTTATTCTCTAACATATATGGGTTTTTATAGACAGTATATCTGTTATTTAAAGCACCCACTTTTTGTACACCCATTGCGAATGAACCTTTAGTTGCATCTCCATCTGAATCTGAAGCGTATCCAGGAATTGACTCTATGATTGTAGCAGTTTCAGGTGATACCACGATGAAGTTTGCTCCACCTCTTAGAGTTTTCTGATGAATTGCGTTAGAAACAGCTTGTATTTTGTTTCCAAGAGTTTGGAACCACTCACCTTTTGTGTAAGCTGAAGCGTTAGCCGCAGTTTCTTCAAATAGTGTAGTAGCTGAGTTATACTCAAATCCAACCTTTGCTGACCATCTTTCTTTCTTAGCACTTGCATTTGCAAACAACATATCAAGGATTTCTAAATCGATTTCCATTGAGATGTACTCAGAAAGAAGAGCAGTTAGTTCAGCTTCCGCATCAACTGAATGGTAAGCATTCAAGTCTTGTGCCAACTCTGGAGTCCACACAGCTTTTAACTTACGAGTTTTCGCGATGATTGGAATACTCTTTAACGCAATATCCAATTCTGGTATATCAATATCAGCTTCAGGATTTGCATCGATATTTGCGGCAGTTGCCTCAAAATCGGTTCTGTCGTAGTTATTACCTTTCACTTTGTGATAAGATGCCACAACAGAAGCAACAGCACCTGCAGTATCTTTTCTTACGATAAACGCAATAGAACTTGCAGAACTGTCATATTTTGTGTAAGCAGGAAAGATTTCATCAAAACCTGAACCAGAGATTGAGAATGCTCTCACACCATCTGGGTCGAAGTCTGATAATCCACCTGTGTGAAGAGTAACTTTACATAGACCATTGTCTGCATCATGACCAGTAGCCACAGATGAACTTAGGTCTGGTTCAAAGTCAACATCTTCCCAAGATACAGAACCAGTAGTAAAGTTACCACTTGATAATGCAGCTGCCGCAGTTTGTGCTGCAGATGTTGCATCATTGATTGAGTATCCGAATTTACCAGCACCATACAAACCACCACTTGCATCTACATTTGAACCTGAAGTATTACCATATACATCAGCGTTGTTAGTATGTAAGTCAGTTTGTGCAGTACCATACTTAAAGTCAAGATAGAAAATTAGACCTGAAGGCAAGTTCATTGGTTGAACAGAAACGAATTCCTGTGCCGCCAATTCACCAAAAATTCTACGAACTAATGGAAGTGCTACACCACTCCACTCTTCAGAGTTAGCAGATGTACCAGTTCTTGAAGCCTCATCAATCAACTGACGAGCCTGATTTTCAAGAAGAACAGCCATTCCGTTTACTTCGTGTTCTTGGTTAAGACCTTCTAAAAGACCTGTTGGTTCCCATTTCTTGACTAATTTGCGAGTTTGTTCCAATAGTTGTCTTTGTGGATTATAACCATCCATTAAGCCTTCTATTGTTCCTATATTTTTACTCATTTTTTAGTCTCCTAATTTAAAGTATGTTAGCCAATTTCTTGAAACGATTCTTTAACTCAGCACCCTCAGAAATTACTTCTTCATTTTGTGGTTTAGTAGAAGCAACTGGCTTTGAACTTGAACCTTTAGATTCATTAACTGGTTTTACACTTGTACCTTTAAAAGATTCTGCAAGTGTAGAGTAAACCAATTTGATTTCTCTAAGGTTTGAAGTTCTATCAAAAGTTTCAACAACTTTTAATTTCTGCTCGTTACTTAAACCAAACGCTCTGAATAGTTTGTTTGAGAATAATAGTTTAGCGTTCAATAGATTGACTTCGTTTAATTTATCACGAAGAAATTTTACAACTTCTCTGTGCTCTTTAACTTCTCCTTGAAGTTTAGCGATTTCATCCTTTTTGTCCTCTTCGTCTTCTTCTTCAGAAAGTGCTTTAAGAACTTCTTCTAAGTCGATGTCTTCATCCATCTCCTCTTCTTTGTCCTCTCCCTCTTTAACCACTTCGTGGTCATCAAGTTCGTTACCTGCAGGTTCGTCTTTACCCTCTCCCTCAGGTCCTTGTGCACCAGTCTTTGAAGAATCATTAGCTTCAGGATTCACTTTGTTATCGGCTTTACCAATATCAGATGATACATCGTTTTCATCGACTTTTTCTTCTTCGTCTTTATCTTCGACTTCTTCGACTTCTTCTTTGTCTTCATCTTCTTCTTCAGTAAGGTCTGCTTCTAACTCTTTAAGAATAGATTCAAGGTCAAGGTCGTCATCATCGTCTTCCTCTTCCTCTTTGTCTTCGACTTCGTGAGCCATTTCATCATGGTCTTCATCTTCGCCTTCTTCTTTATCTTCTTCTTCTTTGTATGAGCCTTCTTCAGCATCTTCGCCTTCTTCAGAATCTTCTTCTTCACCTTCGTGAGCCATTTCATCTTCATCTTCGATTTCATCAGCATGTGAGATTTCTTCGGCATCTTCTTCTTCGCCTTCTTCTGAATTAGCGTAGCCTTCTTCTTCATCCTCTACTTCATCGGCATGTGAGATTTCATCTTCATCTTCGATTTCAGATTGGATTTTCTGAGCTAACATTGATTTCAATTTAGGTGTGAATGCTTCTTCAAGTGCCATTTTCGCATTTGCTAGAGCTGTTTCACGAACTGCTTTTGCATCTGCAATGGCTTCTTTTAGTAAATCATCCATTTTATTTTCCTTATAATTGGATTCAGTATAGTTATTAGGAACTATAATAAGATTGAATTATCTTCGGTTACACTTTATGATGTACGAATAGTACGAAAGTGTATTTCGTTTTATATAAATATAAAACTTTGTAAAAAAATACACACTAAATGGGTATTTTTTTATTTATCTTGTTCTTTCTCTTTGAGAACTTTATATTTGTTTCGTAGAATAGCTTTATTCTTTTTCTCTCTTTTCAACGCTGATGGTTTAGTGTAATAACTTCTTTCACGAAGTTCTAACATCATACCACTTTGTTTTACTTTTTTCTTGAAAATAGAAATAGCTTTTTCTATTGATTGTCCTTTTCGGACTTCAACTTTAATCAAATTAACCTCTTAGTCGTTTTCTTTTTCACCTTTGTAATTATCATCTACATAATTAAAGAACTTTTTCTTTTCATCATCAGATAAATCAGCAGGTGATTTAATTCCAAATTTTTTCATGGCTTTTTGAAAGAATGCTTCGTAATCTCCCTCTTCGATATCACTACCCTTTACATTCTTTAATCCAGCTTTAACCATCGCATCTTCTTGTTCATCATCTTTCATTGAATCTTCATCATCATGACCAGGTACATGACCATCTTCGATTTCGAAATAACGAGATAGTACATGGCCCATATCTTCGTATAATCCGCTTAATCTTTGTTGTAATGAATTTGATTCTTGTGCAATCTTCCCAAATTGTTTAGATAGGTTTGTTAACTCTTTCATGTTACGATTGACCGTAACTTTATCAAACCAATCATCTGTTTCACTTAATGTATATGATTTTGCTTTATTCGCGATATCAGAAAGTGATTCAGCCATTTTCTTTAAATCTTGTTCGTTTTGTAATGCCTCACCAAATTTTGTAAATTGTGAAATTGCTTCTTGTACATCTTTTGCAGTTACCTTTTCACTCTTTCCATAAATATCTTCTACGATATCAGTAAGACCTGTGTTTGTTCCAGCACCAATTGCAGGTGTACTAACCACACCTCCAACGAGTGAGAAACTATTTTCTTTTAATAAATCTTTTAACTTTGCCATGTTTGTCTCCTTATACTTATATAAATATAATCATCTTCGTTTTTTACCACGAAGATAACTACGAAATCTTTTATCTACTTTACTCCATAACACAATCAACATATCTCTAATACCCTTACTTGTATCTTGTGCTGGACCTGATTTGATACTTTGAATAATATCCATTGCATCATATCTTCCACCTTTAACACCATCCATCATTATCTTAATAGATTGTTGGGATGCTTTATTAAAAATCTTACCCATTGTTTTAATATCTTTTTCGATAAACTTTTTAGATTCTGGTGTTGAATATCCTAATGATGGAACATTCATCTTATGTGTGGTTTTAATTGAACCTGGTACATAAGAACCCTCTTCTTTTAATAATTCTTTTAATTTAATCATCTTGAAACTTATCTTCTAATCCATCTTTACCATCTAAATAATTGTAAACTGATTGTAAGTAATCTTGTGATTTAGTAAGTTTAGATTGAACCCAAGCTGGAAACTGAACTCCACCATCCCCATCTTTATCAACATTATCTATAATTTTGTAAATCATTTTAGCGTACTTCATACTTCTTTCTAATTGTTGTTTAGCCATTTTACCCTCATGGTCAGGTGTAGCTTCATCTAATCTAAAATCTTTCCATTTTGCCCACATCTTATGATTCATTACTTCTTCTCCAATATCTCTTTCATTTGAAACGCTTTTAATATAATGTATTGAATGTTATCAATAGTTAACGCATCATTTTGTGTTCTAATACTTTTTTTCAAATCTTTGATACCAAACTCTAAGTGTCTCATTTGTCCATTTACTTCTGAATATTCACTTCTTGAGATTGTTTTGTTTTTTAAAACATCTCTGAAATAAAGTTCAACTTTTTTCTCTTCTAATCTTTCTTGTTCTGTTAAACCATCTTTAGTATCATCTAATGATTTAGACCATCTCTTAGGTTGGTTTCTGAATGATTTATCAGTCCATTCGTTAACTTGTTCTTTAGTAGAACAACATCCACCACCACACTCACAATGTTCTTCTTTTATTAAATCTTTTAACTTAATCATTTTACCAAACCCTCGCAAACGCACCTGATGTAATTTGATTAGACATCCTAGCAATTTCTTTTCCTCTTCTTTCAGCTTCTCTTCCCATATATGAATTATCAGGATATCTTTCTTCAGCTTCTTTATCTCTTCGTAAATCATCAGCATAATAATCTAATTGTTCATAAAATTTATTCATAGCGGTTGTGATATCACTTAATGCTCTCATTACATCACGCTCACTTTTTGGGTCCATCTTTATACCTTTCATTACAGAATAAGAAACCGCATTTGGTTTACCACCAACTAATCCAACAATTAATTTATTCGCATAATCCTTTGTTTTCTTAATTACAGCTTTTACTTTAGCGGGGTCACGATAAATTGCTCTTATTGCATCTTCATATCTTCTTTCGTTTTCTTGTTTAAAATCTTTATCAGTTCTCCACTTCCAAGAACCAGATTGAATATCCATCCTTAATTTTCTTATGTTTTTAGCACCCATGTAAGGTAAATCTTCATCCATAGAGATTGTATAGAATTGAATACCATCAATACTTTTAACTGCCTTAGGACTTTGCCATCCGTATTTATTCAAACCAAATGTTCTCATATCTTCAGCACCATATGCCGTAGGATTTTTTACTTGAATATCTTTACTTCTCCAACTTCTTGTATACCATAATGATTTACCATCTTTGAATACACATACAATTGTTCCTTTATCTATTTCTAAAGAAGATTCCCAATATCTATTACCTTTTGCATGAAGAGTTACTTTCTTACTTGCTACTGCAATCGCAACACCTTTTCCAGGTAATCGAGATTGTTTTTTAATTTGATTATCTTCAATCTTACTTGCTTCTAAACCTTGTGTTGCCAAGTAAGAGTATAAATCTCTATCTAAATTACCTCTATTGTTCATAGAAAATTTTCTTAGTAGTTTACTTTTGAAGGCCTCAGTAAGATATGATACCTTTGATTCTTTTATTATATCTATTAATTTTATCATAAGCTTGTGTACATACCTGTATATTTAGTGAACATATCTTGTAACTGGTCTGCATAAATACCTTTTAGTGTTTTCTTGTTTTTAATACCTTTGATGGTTACCCAATCAAATTTCATATTATATAAATCTCTACCTCTATCATAATCTATTGTAACATGGTTTACTCTTTTAGAGTTTCTACCAATCTTGAAACTCATTCCATTTGGCCCTACACCAAAGTGTTTCGCACCTGTCATTGCAATAAATCTGTTACCACCTAATTGTTGTAGAGCTTCGGCACCTTGTCTTTTATCCATTGCCTCACTTACTGATTCTTTCTTTTTCTTTTTACCTTTGGCTTTATATCCACTCGCAAATGCCGCTCTTCTTTGAGCATCACTCGCAAATCCCTCATCTTTTATATCAGCCATCCATTCTAAACCAGGAACAACTATGTTTTTTACTTTATATTTTACCTTAACTTTATCTAAATCTTTTACTAACTTTTTTAAATGTGGTGGTAGTTCACCTGTTTGTTTGAATTTTTTATGAGCAGCTTTAGCTTGAGCTGCAGACATTGCTTCAATGTAAAGTGTATCTTCTTTCTTTATACAATTAGGATATGTTTTACCAAATAACTTTTTAGTTTTTCTTTTTGGATGAATCATGTATCCTTTCCAACACTTTTCAACTAAATTACTAAATTGTTCTGTTGTTTCAAACTTCATCAAACCTGACATGATTTCGGCTTTCTTTGATGCATTTGCATTTCTGTAAGCCTTCTTTATATAATCATAGGTTTTTTTAATCATTTGTTTTGCATCTTCAGGTGTATTACCATACTTGATTAGTAATTGTTCAATCTTTTCTTTTTCACCCTCTGAAAGTATAGATTCTTTTACCATACCAAAAGGAAAATGTGGTGTTTTTGAGATAGGTATACCTTTTCTTTTACGAGCATCTCTTTGTCCATCTTTTGAATACCATCTAACTTTTTTACCTTTTAATCGACCTGATATCCATTTCCCATCAACAAACATTTTGGTTTTATTTAGTATCAAATACTTACCATATTCACCAAAATTAATGGTTCCCCTATTAGGTATTTGTTTCCATCGAAAACCTGTTTCCGTATTCTTTATTTTTTCTTTTAATTTTTTATCTTCTTCGCCAGTTCCACCAGGTGATTTTAATTTATAAGATGGGTTCTTTGCGGACATAACATAACCACAACCCTCAAGTTCCATTCTAATCATTTCTCTGATTTTATCTATGGCTTCTTTTTTCACTTTCTCTGGTTTCCCTTTGTGTTTTGTGGATGCGTATTTTTTTACATCGGATTTCTTCATACCCTTTGCAACATCCTTTACTTTCTTAGATACTTCAGAACCCTTTACATCACCTTTATTAAAGGCGTGTACGAGTCCCATAAATCTTTGTTGAGCTTTAGATTTGGATGGCATTAGTCACCCGCTAAACCATCACTACTAAATGATGTAGTGTTGATTGTGCCATTGGTAGGTGTACCAAATTCTTCTAATCCAACCTTACCTGGTTGTGGTGTTACGGCATCATTACCATCTGCTAATTCTGTAAATGTTGGTGGTACGATTTGTCCATTTGGTGGTATTGGTGTATTTTCTAATCCTAAATCTCCACCTAAACTATCATTGTTTTTAGGAACTTCTGGTACCTGTCTGTCTTCTAAACCTGGCATATTACTCTCCTCTTATAATCTTATTGATTAAATCTTCTGCTTTACAATACTGTCCACAAGTTCTACCTTGTTGTGTTTTATCAACACCCTCACTTAGTGGATGCATGAAAGCACCATGTGTAGATGGATTTGAAACGAAATCAAACGCAATTAATTCGAAATCCTTTCCAACTTTCATCACAGGATTTCCGTTATCTTCATTTACAGCTTCTACTGAACCTAATCCTCTTGAACTGATACCTAACTTGATACCATTTTTAAATAATTCTCTTAAGATATTACCACTTGGTGTAGTTAAGATTTCTACAGTCCCTAATAAATTATCACCCTCAAAATGCATTTCGGTTACATTGTGTGATACATTTTGTAAATTAACTACAGAAGAATCAGGATGGTCTAATTCACCCAATGCTCTTTTTTGTTTGATAAATCCATCATTATATTTATCGGCCTCTCTCATCAAAATATCTTTTGGATATACTCTTCCGTTTTGATTTTTCGCATCTGCTCTTTGTAATACACCTTTAACAACTAACTTACCATTATTTTCTTTTAATGATTCGTTTATTTGTCGTGGTGATACTTCAAATGGAATATAATCTACTATTAAGTCTTTCATTATTTCATCCTCTTAATCATTTGAACTGAATCTCTCATGAACGCAGTTACATTACTCTTATAATTTTTTTTAATATCTTTTGCTAATTTTTGATTTTCTTTTCTTGGGTCTCTTAAAAATGCTTGTTCTAATTCAAACATTGATTTTCTTAACTTCGCTTCATCCTTTGCAATCTTACTCATCGCTCTTCTTGCAAATCTTACATCATCTGGCCCTTCTTTGACTTCACCTGCAAATTGTCTTTTGTAAAAATCCACATCTGATTTAGATTGTTTCTTTGGTAGTAAAGGTTTATCTTTACTTCTTGGATTTGGCCCATCTTTCTTTTTCTTTAACTTATCTTTAATTCTTTGAAACATACTTTTAGATTTTTTATGTAAAGGATGTTCTTTATTTTTCAATGGTGTTAATGCACTAATCTTTTTTCCTGTCTTTGGATTTTGCATTTGTAATCTAGTCATCGCCGCAACTGCTCCTGCGATAGCTGGATTCTCCATTAATGAATCTTCCTTTTTCATTTTCTTTTTCTTTAATTCTTTCTCAGCCGCATCTAATCTGGCGTTTGCATCATCTGCCGCCTTACTCATTCTATTATCGATATCTTTTGCACTACCTGGTTTGGCCTTTCTACCACTACCTGGTCCACCCTCTTTTTTTATTGAATGTGCTCTTGTAGTATCTTCAAGTGTTGGTAATGGTTCACCAAATTTTCTATTCAATATATCGATAGATTCTTTTAAATATTTATCGTTCATTGTAGTTTCCCTACTTTATTAGCCATCTTAACTAATCGTTCTGATATTTTAGATAATGCTTTATGTGTTGTTTTCCAATAATCAGAAGAATTAACTTCCATTTCAGTTTTTAATTTAACACTTCTATCTATTGTTTTACTTAAAGAACTTAAAGAACTTCTAACTTCTCTGATAGCTCTTCCTATCTTTTGTTTTGGTGTTAAAGTTTTATCCTCTTTCCAAGTATGATATTTACTTTTACCCTCAGTTACTTCAGTTCTTTTATCAATTTGTTTACCGAATGATGGTTGTACACGAGAAACACTTTTGATTCCGTTTCTTCCTTGTTTTAATCTTTTAGCAACCATCGTGATAGCCGCTCCTTTTGAACCAGCATCTACAATAACTTTACCATCACCTACTTTTATACCTAAATCAATAGTAACTGCAAATTTAGCCTCATCAACCTTTTCGTATCCACCAACTTCACCATCTGTTGGATGACCTGAACCAGTAGAGAAAGCTTTTGGTGTATCATAGTAAATACCTGTACCAGTCCCACCACCTGCAGATACGGTCGTTGATGCTTCTTCGATTTCTTTACGAATTATATTTTTGAGTAACTCTATGAATCTTTTTTTACTTATCTTCGTGGACATTATCTAACTCCTTAATTAATTCATAATACCTCATCAAAGAAACAACATGAGAATCTTTTACTAATTTACCACCTATTGCTGTTGAAGTGTGTTCAATAGCTTCGGCGAGTTTTATTTTAGTAATTTTATCATCTACTATTCTTAGATGTGATTTTAGTGCTTTTTGTACTTTGATAACCTCAGTATCTATGAATTCTCTCAAAGAGTTAGTGTTTGATAGATTGTTGATGTACTCTCTTAATAGATTTTTTTGAGATTCATTTAGATTGCTGTATTTTTTGTTGAATTTATCTACTAACAATTGATATGTAAGTAATCTTACATCTTGTTCTTGAGATTGGTACGATTCAACTAAATCTTTTGATTTTTTAGATTGTTTGATAGATTGGCCACAAATATTTTCTACGATACTAATTTTACTATCAGTTTCTTCAATTGGACCTATCTTTTCTTTTGATGATTCTAATTCAAATACATTGTATATAGATGCCAATACTTTATAGTTTGGTATTCTTGAATTGAAAAAATCATTTACAGAATAATTTTCTTTAATTTTTTTGATTAGATTGTATTTTTCGTTTTTTAATCTACGATTTGATAATTTTCTACGATTTTTAATTACAGCCTCAAGTAATATGTTGGCTTGTTCCGCAGTTTTATATTTTTTCTCTATTAATATAGAGTAAAGTTCTTTTTCTCGACCCAATGTTGTTTTTTCATTGAAAAATTCTTTAATTATTTTGATAGCAGGTGAATTTTTCGAATCATTCATTACATCTACTGCAATCTGTCTCGTTAATAATTCGAAAAGTATACCTGTATTCTTAATTTTATTATGTTTCTTTTGTGATGACATCAAACACTCCAATTTTTAATATTCGTACCATATATAAATATAAAACTTTCAAGAAATCGTTATTTCTCTTCCTTAAATTCTTTATATTCTTCATTTATTTTATCACTTTCTAATGTTTCATTTAAAATTTCACTAGCTTTCGAACCGAATGATTTTTTCAACGCATCATAGTGTGCCAAAGCGATAGGTATTTTAGGTCTTCCAAGTGGTTCTCTACCTCTTGCACTACCATCTTTACCATATTTACTTACTTCTTTGGGTCTTCCTGCACCCTCAAATCCACCCTCTGGTGAACCACCCTCATCTTGGTCAAAGATTGAACCAGCTACATCATCTTCTCCACCACCCTCTTCATCTGGTGATTGCATATCACTTGGTGTTCCAACTGATTCTCCTGATTGTTGTGGGTCATTACCCTCAACTGATATCTGTTCAAATCTGAATTTAGTTTTTTGGTCATGTACCAACTCTTTATCCATTTGTTCAATCTGGTCATCAGAGAAATTAAATATGTGTTTATAAATCCACTCTGTACTCATCATTTGATTATCTTTCATATCACGAGCCAGATTTATTTTATTACTCCACAACTCAATTTTTTCTTGTTCGTATATTGTTGATGGACTTGTTAAACTTAATTCAAAGTTTACCAACTCAGCATCTGTATATCCTTGTGAGTATAAATGAACAACGGCTACTTTGGTTAACTCACTAACAAGTATTCGTTGAACTCTTTCAATAGTACGAGCAAATCTAACATCTTCTGCCGCTAATGTGGCTTTACTACCAAGTGATTCTTCATATCCTAAGAAAGCTTTTGGTACATGAAGTGCCGCAAGTAATCTGTTTTTAAGATACTCAATATCATCAGTAGTTTCATATTGCATACCAGGTAGTGATTCTATATTTGTACCACTATCTCCACCACGAACTGGCATAAAGAAGTCCTCTGTTAAGTTCTGTATGTTGAACTTCAAATTATAATCACCAGTCGCATCATCAATAAATGGTGTTTTCTTCATCTTGTTGATAATTCTTTGCATGTAGTTATCAACTTCGTTTGGTGGAATATTTCCAATATCCACTTTGAAGATTCTCTTTTCTGGTGCTCTCATGATTCTATGTATCAACATAGCATCTTCCATAAGAGTCAATTGTTTCCAAACTTTTCTACCACTTTCTAAAATAGATTTACCATAAGGTAAAAGATTACTATCACTAGCCAATCTAAAGTGTGCAACTTGGAAGTTCTCAAATTCTATTTTGGTTTGATTAGTAGGTCTCGCAAAATAAGGATGAGCAGTTTCTGTTGATTCCAAATAAAATTTTACATAATATGGATTTTCAGGGTCTTCTCCCTCTGAACGAACTAATTCGTAAGGTGATAATGGAACAACATTAGTTACACCATATTTATCCTTTACATCTAAAAATAAAAAGAAATCACCATATTTACATAGATTACGAGTCCATGGCCATAAATTAAATTCTATGTTCATTATATCATAAAATAAATTATGTAAGATAGATTTTATATTATCATTATCACTAGCGATTTCTAATACTTGACCATATGGATTTTTCATAGTACATTCATCTGAATAGATATCAAGTGCAGATGCAATAATACTATCACTTTCCATACTTTCATAATCTTTAAACAAACCCATACGAGCCGCTTGTAATTGTGCGAATGTGGAATATCCACTATTCACCATATCTAAACCACTATGTAGTTTTGAATACCTATCAACTAAATGTGATTTGGTTGCTGATTGTAATTGTTCGGTATCTGCTATCTTTAGTTTTCGTCCACCGACATTTCTAACAATAACATTTGTTGAGAATAATCTTCTCAATCTTCCGAATAATGTTTTATCTGCCATTTTTTACCTCACTTACAAGAGCCACTCTAATGACTCTTTTTTCTTGTTTACTTCCCAATCCCAAGAATCGTTCTTGTTTTCATCGGGTGTGTAAAGACCATCAATATCTTGCATTCTATTGAGAGTCTTTTTTGTTAATTCAATTCCCTCAGTTCGTAATCTTAATGCAGTATCACGAACCCATAATCCGATAGCAAACGACATAACTAAATCATCATTGTATCCCGCCATTGCTTCGGCTCTATTGTTTATATAAATAAAAGTAAGTAGTTCATCAATCAATCTACTACTATGTACCACTACACTTTCATCTCTAAAATATTCTTCTAACTTTGCTATAATCAAAGGTCGAGTTTTCATTGTGGTTGTAAATCCAGCCACCATATTTTTTTCTTGACTTCTATACTTGTTAGTCATTTGGTGTGCGATATCCACATACCTTAAATCTTTACTTGTGTAAAATAGATTAGGATATTCCCTATCTATTACTTGTTGAATAGTTGCCCAACCAATATTATTGTTTTCTATAATTAGTAAGGCATCGTTATATTCCGTTGAAATATTCACCAACATATTACCAAAATCTTTAGTAGGAATTCTACCTTTATATTCCGCTACTTGTTCTACCGTCTCTACATCTATAACATGAAAAGCACTATAATCTTTTGAATCTCCTCTACCAACATCAGCACACACTACATAGTTTTTAGTATAATCTGGTTGTTTCCAAATCCAAAGATTACTATCAACTCCTCGTTTCTCTACAGGTTCTTCTGAATGTTTTTCTCTACATTCTTCTAATATTCTAGCATCAATTACTGATGTACCTGATGTTAGGAAATCACAATCACATTCTTGTGCCGCACCTTGTACACCTAACAATTCATCTTGTTCATCTCTCCATGATTGTTCTCTTTCAGGATGTACAGTCCAATGTAATTTAATATCATTAAACAATCCTCTACCCTCTTCGGCTTGTACCCAAGTTTGATGAAACCAATTACCTACACCATTAGGTGTTGAAAGTGCGATACAACTACCACCTGTTGTAAGTGTCTGTTGTGATGCAGTCCATATCTCATCAATCTTATCAATAAAGGCCGCCTCATCAAGTATCAACAATGATAGTGCCTCGGAACGAGCGGCTTCAGGTCCACTTGCACTTGCCTTAATCTGTGAACCATTCACATACCTAAGATTTAATTTATTATCCTCAACACATTTCTGTTTCAACCAACTCGGTAAGTTTGCGTGCATAACACGAACTTTAGTTACCAAATTTTTTGCCGTATCTTGTTTTGTAGCTATAACCAATATATTCTTATCTTGGAAAAATGTCATCATCCATAAAGAGTAACCAGCAGTTAATGTACTTATCCCTAACTGTCTGGCTTTTAAAATTATATTGAATCGATTATCCTTGAATTCATTTATTATTGTTTCCTGAAATGGATACAAACTAAATGGAATCTTACCCTTAATCGGGTGTTGAATCATACAATACTTTTTTAAAAAGTAGACAGGGTCTTGAGCACATCTAACATACTCTTTTTTGATTACTTCTTTTATTTGTTCCGCCATTAGTTTATTTGTCCTGCAAGATTAACTGAAATCGCCGTAGCCCCAACACCATAAACAAACCATAACCATTTGTTTTCGTGCCACTTAGGTTTTACAACTTTAACTTTTTCCTTATACAGATTAATAGTTTCTTTTTGTAACTGAAGTTGCTGTGTTCTAAAATCAATAATCACTTCGTTAGTTTTTGCGTTATCTTCTAATAACGAGATTTGTTTTTCTAAATCTTGTACTAAAGATACATTCAAACTATCTTTTAACTCTAACTCTTTGATTTTATTAGTGAACCCAAGAACTTCTTCCTCTGAAAAGGTATAAGTTTTTGCATCTTGCCCAAACAACAAACCAAGAAATAATATGTAAATAAAATATCTCATATATATAAATATATACTACTTACTAAATTTCTTCAAATATTTTACTGCCTCATCAACATCATCTGTTTTTACTGCTTCTTCGGCTTTAGCTATTTGTTTTTTAGTGTTAGTTACTTTTCGTTTAAGATTACCAACTTCTTTTTTGTTGACTTTCTTTTTCTTTTCAAGTTTCTCTACTTCTTTTTCAAGTTTAGAAACTTCTTCATTTTTTACCTTAATTGCTTCATCTAATTTTTTGACTTCTTCTGTTTTGTTTCCACCAAAAAATCCTAATATGAAATTGATTATTCCACCAATCATCTTTGTTCTCCCTTGTTAGGTTTATCTATTCCTACACTCTGTAAGAGTTCTTCAAATGAATAACCTGATTTGTTATTCAAGTCTTGATATTCTAAATCCATGAGTTTATGGATTACTTTCGTATATAATCTTACTAAATTTTCAGTCTCTTCACCACCTATTTTTTTATTATAATCAACAGCTATTTCACCCAATCGTGAAGTTAATGCCATCAAATCAATTACTACTTTCTCTGGTAGTATTAAGTTCTTTTTGTTCATTTTCAATTGCCTCTTCTAATTTAGTTATGTATTCTTTGGCCTCTCCAACAATCTTATTAAAGTTAGCCTCACCCATTTCCCACTTCTCTTTCTCAAGTTCAGGTTTATTCACCCCAACATTATTTAACCACTCTTTACTACCATCTGTTTGTTCGAATTCTTCAAGTGATTGTTTCATATCTTTAAGATATGATTTCTTATTTTCCAATTCAATAGTTCTGGCATATTCTTCAAATGCACCATCACCTTTAAGTCTTAATTTATTTTCAAAATCTATTTGGCAATCAAAACAATGTCCTTTTGTTCTCCAAAATTTATCATCAAGTTTTTTCTTCATCGCCTTTTTACACTTTGGACAAAACAAAGGCATTCTAACTGATTGCATTGTTTTACTTAATTCTGATTCTCTTGTTTTACCACCAAGGTTTTCTTGTTTACCTTGATAACCCACAAGTGTATAGTCTTTTTCGTATTCTTTACCACTCATTAAATCTTTGAGTGCTTTATTTTGCCGTTCCATGTCCTTACTATAATTAGCCATTGTAACTCCTATCCAAATTTCAAACTACCAAGTATCTGATTGATTGGTGCAAATGCACCTGTGAATTTGTACACTTTACCTTTGTACTTAAAAACAATACCCTCTGTTGGAACTATTGCTTTCATCCCACCAATTTTTTGTAGTTTCTGAATTTGTAGTTTTAGTTTTTTTAATTTTTCAATTTTGTCTGGTTTTTGTAAATCTTTTAACGCTTGATTAACTTCTTTACGAATTTTTTGTACAGCCTTATCAGGATTTACAGCGATGTATCCACTTATGTTTTTAAGTATTTGTGCCCCTACATCAAAGAACAATACCTCGAATGGTTTTATATTATCCTTAAACATTTTATTATGGTCAAGTTTATCTGTATTTAATATCCAATCTAAAAACTTTTGATTCTCACCAAAATCTCTTCTAATTTCTTGTATCTTGTATGATTTATCAAAATACGCCCATCTACGAATCAACTTAGCAAACTGAGCTGGTTTTAACTTAACTCCAAATTGTTTACTAGCATTGAACACATACTCTCTCCAATACGCCTCATGATATTCACCTAATGTATCCTTATCAGATAAACCATATTGTCTTTGTAATTTATTTAATCTACCAAGATACCTTGATTCTAATTTATCAAAGTTTTGTGATTTAGGTACTTTTAAGAAATTAGGTTTACCAATCTTAAATGTTTTTTGTACATTCTGATTTACTTGTTTAATCATACCAGCCAACATACGAGCAGAATCTTTTGGTTGACCTACAGGTCTTCCACTTTCATCGTACTCTAATGTACCATGAAATATTATTTCTGCTACATCATAATCTATTACATTCGCTGTTGCTGGATACATAACCTCTAAATTCATCCATCGTTTACCATTACCGAATATTTTTTCTTTTTGTTTATCCGATAAAGAACCAATGGATTTTGATAAATCTTTCATTGCGTTTACAAACGCCTTTTCGATATTACCTCTTCCCTTAAATATACTTTTAATTCCATTTGTATCTGGTGCTGTTTTACCAAAGTTTTTTAGATGACCTTTGTTTCTAGCCGCTCTCAACTTACCATCAATCCAACATACCATTAGATTTTGTCCATCAAGTTTCTCCGTAACTCCATCTTCTCTATCTAACTTTCCACCGATACCATTAATAATTATCTGTTTCAAATCTGAAAATGTAAGATTATTGTCATCAAATGGATGACTCATGTGTCCATAGGCTCCGCCCATAAGTAATAACTCCTTTGTTTGGTTTTCAAAAGATTCTTGTAACTTCTTGATTTTCTCTACACCACTTACTGATGTTTTCATATCATGTGCAAGTGAATCTTTCATTTTTGCTGTAGGTTTACCGAAGAACTTCACAATCTGCATGTTCATCATTTTTGCCATTTTATTCATGTGAGCTCGGTACTTAGGAAATGGATTATCTACACTATCTTCGTTTGATGTATTTTGATTTATTGTTTTACCAAATGTGACTGTGTCAACTCTATCTGCCTCATAAGTGAATTCAAAACTTGGGTCTCTTGCTTTATCACTAATAATATCACCAACAACTTCCCAACCTAATATATCTGCCTTCTCAGGTGATACTCTTTTGTAATCTGCGAATGAATTAAAGAAATCATACAATCCCTCATCAGATAAATCACTTCCTTTAAAGGCCGCACTAAATGCACTAACCTCTTTGATTATATCTTTTACTGATTGTTGATTATAAAATTCAAATAACTTTTTGAATTTGTTAGTTAACATATTATAAACACCCTTATCATAATACCCAAATAACTTTTTGAATATTTTAGGTCTATCTTTATCTTCTATCTTAGGTGAACCTAATATGTTTCTCATAGTGGTACCTGATATTTCGTTACCACCAATCTTCATACTAACATGAGGAGCAACTAAAAAGTATCCATGTTCCATATGGCTTTTTATGTTACCTTTACTCTTTTTATAATCTTGGAAGTATCCTGGTGAACCATCTTTTTTCTTTCCACCACTTAATCTTCCAGCATCTTTTTTACCAAAGATATAAACAACTGCAGTATCCTCTCCGAACTTTTTTAATAAGTTCTTAGCCACATACGGCGAAGTTTCCTTAACAATACGATTAGCGGGAACACCCATCTTTGACATATGTCGAACTTTTTCTTTGAAGTTCATTGGGTGTCTTGGTGGTTTTTTGATATCTGATGTAGTGATATAAGCATCATCTACTTTAGATTTTAACCATTTATAGGTTTTTAAATGGTGAGGCCCAAACGGCTGAAACCGTCCACCATAAACTCCTATAACCCTTTTAATCTTTTGTTCGGAAATGGTTGTATTATCCCCATTTTCCATACCTAAATATACGAAACTTTCTACATCAATGTCAAGTCTTTTTTGTAATTCTTTTAATTTTTTATACCCACTACCATAAGGAACTGAAGTGTTACCTTTCTTCTTCATTTTGTTTATTCCTTTTCTACTTGGTGATGGTATGATTCCAGCTGGTGCACCAAACTCCTCATTCTTCTTTTTAGTTTTCTTTTTCATTTGATTGATATATTTTCTATATACAGCCGCTTGTGCTGTTTTACCCATCTCTTTGGCTCTTTGTTCCATGGCAACCGCCGCCTGTATTTTGTGAGCGTGTGTTTTACCACTATTACGAATCTTAGTAACTGATGCCTTAGCATCTTTTACTGTCGCAAACTTCAATCCATGTATTGTACCTTTTGGATTCTCATCTGTGTATAAATCTGAATGAGATGAAGAACCTCTATGTTGTCCTTTTTTTCTCGGAACTCTTGGTGCCTCTCTCATACTACGATTAGTTTTTCTATGTATTCGTTTCATTTTTTTTCTTTGAGCTAAACTTGTAGGTATCCAATCTGGTCCGAATGTAAAGTTTTTATAACTCTCACCCAAATACAATCTTTTTTCTAATTCTTTTATCTTATCACCTATTTCTTTTCCTTTTAATCCAACAAACTCTTTCCCACCACCTTTTACACTTAGATTAAATTTTACAAGTTTTCTAAAATCTTTACCAATCATACCACCAAAAACAACAATTTGTCTTTTTGTTAAAGTGGTTTTTTCTTGCATCTTTTTAGTGATGTAAATTACTTCAGGTTTAAAATGTTGATGTAAGTAAATCAAGAATGTAATATTGTTTACATCATTACCTGTATATTTAAGTGAATTTAATTTTTTACCTAACTTACCCAAATCATTCTTTCTTAACATCATTGATAAAAATAAAATATAATCATTGACTTGTGGATAAGGTTTTTGTAACTTTAGGTTTGGGAACATTTGTTTTGTAAACCCAAACTTATCAAGTGCCTCCATAAATAATTTAGGGTTTTTACCCTTTTTGATACCTTTTATAAACTCTTCTCTGATTCTCTCAAAACTAACTCCTTTAAGACTTGGATTAATCATTAACGCCTTTTCAGTATCTTTATCCATCTTACCACCAACAACTGCTTGGAATCTAAGAGCTCTGAGTTTTCTTAGTGGGTCTTCATCAAATCTTTCTTTCGCAACACCCACAGTCCTTATAATTTTCTTTTTTAAATCTTCTAACCCACCTGTTAAATCAACAATCTCATCTCTTCCCATATCATAAAATAATGCGTTAATTGTTAAATCTCTACGATTAACATCACCTTTAATATCTGAGAAATCAACTGCCTTAGGTCTTCTACCTTTACCAATATCTTTTCTAAATGTAGCAATCTCATGTCCACCTACCACTACAACACCAAACGCCTTACCAACTTCATATGTTTTTAATCCACCTTGTTTGGCAATCTTTAGTACTTCATCTGGTTTTGCATCTGTGGCCAAATCAAAATCTTTAGGTCGTTTACCAAGTATGGCATCACGAACTGCTCCACCCACAATATACAATTGTTTTTTATTTTTCTTAAATAGTTTGTAAATTTTTCGTATATCAGATGGAACACTTAAAGTAATTTTGTTTTCTTTGAGTTCTCTGTTTAATTTAGGATTTTCATCATGGACACCTTTCATATCAGCATCTGGTGATACTGAATCCTTTCCAGTCTTCTTTGATGGTAATAACTTTTTATCTGATTTAGATATTCTGAATTTGAGTGCAGGTCTCCCATTAATCAATAAATCACCTTTTTCATTGTAATCTATTGATTTTACTTTAACCTTTTTGTTTTTAAACCTACCCATCAAGATAGTATCACCTACCTCAACATCGAGTTTAATATCTTCAGTTAAAGGACGAACCAACCATTCTGTTAATCGGTTCATTACTTACCACTTCCTACAGGACCAGTATCTCGCTTTATGTCTTGGGCCTGGACTATCACAATTGTGGCGTGCCCTAAAGGATTTACGAGCTTTAGGATTTGATTTCCTAATATTCATTGTTTTACCTTTTGCGGAACTACCACCATGTCCAAAGTTTACCTTAACAACATTACCTTTTGGATTCTTCACATATACTTTGAACTTCTTAACATCACCTTGCATTGGTTTTCCAAGTTTTACTTTTCTACCTTGATACTCAGCTTCTTGTAAAGTGTTCACAAATTCAAAAGTGTATCCATAAGGTTTACCCTCTGATTCGTAATAGATATGTGTAGTGGTCAATTTACCATTTGATTCTGATTCATAAAATATATCCATGATTATCCCTTAGTTTTTCTCCAACCACCACCAGCGGCTTTGTATTGTTTTGCTGCCCAAGCATTTGCATAAGCTGATGGGTAAACATCAAACTTCTTCTTTGCCTGAGATTTGTAATACGACCACTTAGATTTATCTGTTGGAACATTTTTTTCTAAGAACATATTTAATTTATCCTCAGCCACTACTTCTTTAACAGCTGTTTTAACAAGTTCTTTAATGTTCATTTTTGTCTCCTCGTTTCGTTTTTTTCTTCCTGCACAATGTGCTTTTTGTGAAAATCCTTTTGGGTTGTTACAATCGATACTTCGTTTGTATTTTTTACTCCACCCCATTATTTTTTATCAGTTTTAACCATTATTGGTTTTCTACCTTGAGCACCTTTACCTTGTTTTCCTCTACCACCTCTACCTGCTTTATTTTGAGCGGCTCTCTTTCTTCGAGTTGCACTGGCTTTTTGTTTCTTACTCATTGAACGAGCTTTACTTGCGGGTACACATTTGGCGTATCCTCTTTTTTCTCCACTCGTTCCACACTCAGGATGTTTACCACTTTTATCTTTCTTTCCGATATTCACCCATTTTTGTTTAAACCATTTTCTCAAATCTTCATTTACAGGTTCTCCACATTCAACACAAAGATTATCAAGTATCTGTTTTGCCTGTTCCGTTGTGAGTCCTAAAGATTCACCAATTTGTTTTTTAGCCATTTTTTTATCCTTTGATGATACTTTTTCTTTTTTCTTTCCGATTTCTCTCGGTTCATCTAAATGTTTTCCAAATTCATTTATATTTTCAATATACATATCTTTAACATCTTTCCAATCAATATCTACCATTGCGTGTTCTGGTTTATATACACCTTTCTTTGGTCTGAAATCTCTCATATGTGGAACAACATCAATACCTCTCTCACCTACAAAATTAGCGTGAAAACGATTGTATCCGTTTTTCTTTGATTTTGTAATCACTACAAAACCATCACCTCTTGTTACCAACTTTTCCAAGTCTTTAGCGGTCTTCTTATCCATCTTACCACTTTTTACTTTTGATAGTAATTGTTTTAAACTTTTCATAATTTATCTCGGTGGTTTTAAATCCCACGGCCCCCAATGTTCTGATTTAATCATTTTTACAGCCATTTCTGTTGAAGTATATTTATAGAGTTTATAAGGTTTCACTGGTATTCCACCTAACTCATAATACTTCTTTTTATTTATCTTTAAATTTTTACCATTACTATAATCTAATACTTGATTACCTCTTTCAATCCAACAATGTCCAAAAGGTTTACCATCTCTAGCTAAGATTGCCACACCATGAACTAATCGATAAGAATTATCCTTACCAATCATTTCCCTACCATTTGCTGAGTAACAATCTCCAGCCATTTTAGTAAACTACATGAACAACTGAATCAGAACCACTAACTTGTTGTACTCCTATCTCGTAAAGTTCTTTAGCAGTTAATGAACCTAAACCTATTTTACCACCACCATATGGATACACATCTGCATCACCCGCAGTTTCTATAATAAATCCTTTCGAACCTTTTGCAGAACCTGTGGCATAAAAATCAAATGATGAACCGCTGACGGTTGTTACTTTATAAAATTTTGCCGAGTTTATTTGGTGGTCATGTTGTTGTCTACTTACAAAACTACCACTTCCTATTGTTATTCCTAATGCCATTTATTTTCTCCTAAACTGATAATGCTCGTTTGAACCAACCAAACAAAAATCTTTCTTGTTCGGGTTTCTTGTTAACTAAATCGTAATAATGTTTTAACCTATAACAACGAACTCTATCTAATGATGGTTTGTAAGTTTCGAGTGCACCTTTTGTACCTGGTCCGAATCCACCATCAATAGCTAAATCAGCACCTTTTGCATTACATGCTCGTTGTATTATTTTTACTGCGGTTCCTCTACCTTGATTCACACACATATCAAAAAATATATGTTTTAATTGTTCATCAAGTTCATCCACTTTGTTTTTATCCCAATAATCCTTTTTATAGATTTCTTTAGCTCCCTCTTTTGTAAGGTTCTTGATATCTACATCTGGATAAAATCTTTTTGCAATTCCAAAATTAGTTTCACCGCCCAAATCTTTTGGGTCGTGAACATATCCACCCTCGTGGTGTAATGTTACTTCTATAATTTCATCAAAAGTAGTTAACATTTTATTTTCTCCTATTAAGTAGTTTTTGTTTTTCAACCCACTTTTTTCCAAGTTTGTTTTTGATTGGTTTTGAAACAAACTTTCTAACAACTTTAGTAACCAATGGAACAAATTTTTTCTCCGCTTCTTCATCGTTCAAGTGTTTTGAATTATCCACTATCACAAAATTATTTTTAAATAATGATTGAAAAGAACCAAGATTTTTCTGTACATCTTGCCAACTCTTTTCTAATAATTTTGGTGGTAACACTCTATCTCTTAATTGATTTCTTTTTTGAGCAACTTCTAAAGAAGTGTTTACCATCACCATATAAGTATCGTATCCAATATCTTCTAATTCTTTTTTCTTACTTTGTATCTTACCGAAGTTATGACCTGTACCATCTATAATCATTCCTAACCTACCATTACGATACAATCTTTCTCTTTCTTTTGTAAGTGATTTAGCAAACTTCCTTAATCCACTTGAATCTGGCCCATCACCTGTTAGGTTTTTAAATACTTCATCTGGCATTTTATCTAAATCTGTACCGAATCCATACTTTTTTAGTAAAAATTTTAATTCTTTATCAGAGTTTACCATCTTCATACCACTCATCGCGATATTAAATCTTTCAGGTATTCCGAATATTTGTTTAGCTACATAAGTTTTACCACTACCTGGCCCACCAGCCAAGAATACGGCTTTCAAAATACCTTTATCTTGAATACCCTCTGGTAATAAATCTTTTAGTTTAATCATTGAAATTCCCTATATAGTTTCACAACAATAAATATAAAACTACCAAGTTTTCGTTCTTAATCTTCTACGACCTTCTAAACCTTTTTTCCAACAAAACCCATGATTTCTTATCAATTTGTTACGATAAAAGGGAATCATCGTCATACCTGAATAATAATAAGCGTGAAATCTGTGCCAACCATCCATAACTTCATTTTTGTTATTTAGATATATAGGTAGTTCAATACCATCATTGATTAATCTTATAAAATATTCAAACAAAGCTTTGTTAGTATTTTCACCAACACACTCACAAACAGGACCCTCTTCTTTGGTTCGTGGTTTATCCCAATATTCTAATGGATGAACAACCTCTAACTTAACATTTCTTAAATTAATGTAATAATTTGTTTTAGGATATAGAGCTTCGAAAAACTCTCGTTCACTCATTTGTAAATAAATGGGTCTCGTTTTTTAATTTCTCTTAGTTTTTTTCTAAACTTATACTCTGTTTTTATTTTCAACCAAAGTTTTTTAAAAAAATTCATAATTCTCCTTTATGTATTTATGTAAATGTTCACCCCATTGAATGTGTGATATATCCGTTGGATGTTTTCCAATGAAAAATTCTGCCGCATTCCAAGTCCAAACGATATCATTTTTATTTTCAATGTATTCTTTGAAAACAGGTCTTAGTGTTCGATTATAAATATAATCCATATCAAGATATTCATACTCTTTAAATTTTTCAAAATCATCTTCAAGACCTTTATCAAAAGCATTATAGATTAGATGTGGGATATTATTAGATTTCAAAAAGGTTTGTAGTATAATCAATTCTCTCAATTGTAATCTATATAACCATTCGATATTGTATGGACAATTCGTTCCATCAAACCTTGCTTCATCTGTACTTACATGATTCGCATCTTTATTGAATTTTATTGTAGTATATCTAAAAACACTTGTTAATTGTAAAACTACAAAAATATCTTTTTTACCTAACTCTCGTAAATACATAATTGATTCATATGTACTATTAAATATTCTCTGATTACTAGCACCCCCATGTGCAGAATTCCAAGTTTCAACACCGAGTTTTTCTCCTAATATTTTTGGCCAAACTGGACTATCATAAAATTTATAGGTGATTCTTCTATCACATTTATTTGATTCATCTCCAAAGTGTGGTATTATATCATACCAATCTAATGTTTTAGTAGCTTTCCAATTTATTGTTTGTGATGGTGCATCACCTTGTGTCCAACTATCCCCATTACATAACAATATCATCTATTTTCCTCCAAGACTCTATATAAACCTGTTCCACCTTTTAAATGTATCAAAAAAGGTCTACCTCTAAATATATGTAAATTACCAGCACTACTTTCAAAATTATATGTATTGTTAAAATAATGTTTATCAGATTCATAATTTTCAAACCAACCTGGTAAATGAGAATATTTTAATCCTTTATCAAAACAAGTAATGGTTGCTAAATGATTGTTATCACCTCTAGCCCAATCCACCCAAATTTCGTGTTTAGAGTAAAAATCACCTCTACATAAAAAGAAATAACAATCCGCAAAATACCTATACTTTTTATACTGATTTTTTTTTGTGGGTTTTTTATCAATCGTAATATATTCAAAATCTTTTATTTCTAATTCATTAATCAAATCCTTTATAATTTTACGAGAACTATAATTATCGAATAAATATTTTGTATCATTATGTTGTAAGATTAAATAATCACCTGATGTTAATGTCAATCCATGATTATATGCCATTGCTGTTGATTTGGCCGCATGAAACTCATTATCTTCTGTATAATCTTCGAGGTTTATCTTATCTAACCACTCTGGTCTTTTTCCATCAAGATATCCTACTGATTGATAAGATGGTATAACTTTGACCAATGGATTTTGGTGTTTAGGAAAATCACCCTCATTATCCATAATTAATATTTCGTGTGGATTTAATTCTAATATCTGTTCAATCAAATTCAAAGTTTGTTTTAATAATGCTTTGTTAACTTTTTCGTTAACATCATAACAACTTGGGTCATTTCTGTGCATAGTTTTAGTATTAGACCACACTAATATATAACTAACTTTATGATTCATTATTCAAAACGACCTTGATAATATTCATGATTAAATCTTTGTTCTTCATTAAATCCATTTAACTCTAAGTACTGACCTTCTTTTGTATAATTACTGAACTTGTGTAATTCTTGTAATTCATCTGGTGTAACTGAAACCTTTCCATCTCTTGTTTCTTCTTTATCCAATATAGTGAAATGTTTTTCTAACATATCAATACCTTGAAACATAGCCAACTTACTTGGTAATAGATTATCTGAATGGTCACTAAACCCTATCTTATCGTGTAAAGTTTTTAAATGTTCTATTGATTGTAAGTTTAATTTTTCAAATGGTGTTGGATACAAACAAACACAATGTAGTATTGTGAAATCAACTCCTTGTAAATTTTTAATGCACTTTTCAATATCATGTAAATGTAAACTTGATGTAGAGAATACCAAATGTTTAAAATTAAACTTATCTAATTTATTTCCCCAATCAAATGCCCTCATTGAATAACCACTAAGTTTTAAGTAATCATATCCTAAACTATTAAAGTAATCATGATGATTAGGACTAAATATTGTAGTCATTGGTTTGATGTTATGTAAATTAGCTGTATGTATAAATTCTAATTCATCATCAATACTTAATTCTAAAGATGCGAATCTTTGATATTCATCTGAATACTTTCTGAATGATTCATACTCTTCTCGTTTAGTAAGTGAATTAGCTTTGATGGATTGTATCTTTACTATATCTGCCCCACTATACTTAGCCTTAACCACCATCTCTTTTAATGTATCTAAATCACCATTATGATTTTGACATAATTCAGCTATTATTTGCATGCTTGATATCTCCTATATTTGTTTTATATTTACAACTAAAAATATAACTTGGTAGATTTTTATTGTATGTATAAAAATCTCGTGTACCATCTCTTCCATCTATAAAAAATGGAATTTCGTAACCTATATGATTAACTATATCCATTAAATTAAATGTAGTTCTTGGGTCATTTTCCCAATGTTTAGGATGTAAATCCGGTCCATCTATTATAACAAAATCAACACCCTCTATATCTTCTATTGGATGTAGATACCTTACTCCTGCTGTTCTATTATGTGTAGATTCAACTATATCAACAAGTTTTACATTGTTATGTTCATTCCAACCTTTTTTTACATGGTCATTGTACCAATCCTCATTTGATTCATATCCAATTACTTTACCACCATAATCTAAATAATTAATTAATTCTGTGAGTAGCCAAGTAGATTGTCCTCCACCATACTCAACGACAAACTTTGGTTTGTTTTCTATAATATAATTAAAAGCACTCATATATTTACCCGAATCAATAAACATATGTTTAATCCATTTTGCATCATCTTTTGAGTGTGTTAACCATCCATCTAATGTTTTCATATTTTCTCCAATACTCTTTGATATGCTTTTTCTTGAGCATCAATCGTAACACCTGCAATGTGTGGTGTGATTAATACATTAGGATTATTTTCTAATACTGAATATTCATCATTATACTCATTTTGTAAAACATCTGTAGCATATCCTTTTACTTTTCCAACTCGTAGATAATCATTAATATCATTTTCATTTACAACTTCACCTCTCGAAGTGTTTACAATGTATACTGATTTGTTTAATTGATTTATAAAATCTTTATTTATCATTTGATATGTAGTAGGATTTAAATCTATGTGTATAGAAAGAATATCTATATCTTTAAGTTTTTCATATGAATTATTTTTATCCACACATACAACTTTTCCGAAAAGTGGTGTACATAATTTTTCAACCATTTTTCCTAATCTTCCATATCCAATTATTCCTAAAGTTTTATCATGTAATTCTATTGTAGGTTTTATTTTCCTAACTATAGATAATATTAAGTACAATGTATGTTCGGCGGTTGACCATATGTTTTCTAAAACCTCATCATTTTTAATTGATACAATCGGAACTGAATCTACATCTATGTGATTTAAACCAGTAGATGGTGTAACTATACATTCTAAATTACTATCCTTTATTAAGTCTTCATCTATTGTAAATGTTTGATGATTAGGTGCACAAAACAATATATCATGTTGTGGTAATATTTTTTTCACCGATGAGTATGTTGGTTTTAATAATTCCACAAATTTAAATTTTTTATGTAACTCACCATAAAAATTTTTTAAATGACTGATTGGTGTTATAAATAAAATTCTTCTTCTATTATCCATGTTTTACCTTTATCTATTTTACAATTAATTATCATAATTTTTTTATCGTGAGTACGAGCGACTTTCACATCATTTTTAACAAAAAACATAAATTCATAAATTTCTCTATCAATCTTTTCTAAAACAGAATCATCTATCCACATAGCAAAACCATCGTTATCATTTAATATAGAGATTAAATCTTCATCAGGTTTATTTTCTATTTCTATAACATCAAACCAAAATTTTTCCATAAGTGTAGTTTCATTAAAATAAAATTTTTTTGGGTTTGGTTTATTTTTCGAAGCACTCATTATATTTTTAGCGAAATTAATTAATTCTTTTCTTTTCTTTTTAAAGTGTTTTTCAACATTTTTTTTAGAATTAGTATAAATAGTAAATTTATTTTTATTCCAAGTGGTGGCTATTTCTTTACCACTATCAACAGATTCATGAACATAAGCTGTAGTGTGTAGTAAATGTTTGTTTCTAAATTCTTGTGAACCAACTGATGGTCTGTAATCCCATAACTTTAAAACATTACAACCAGTATTTTGATGATATTTAGTTCCATTTTTCATACCTGGTTTTTCACCATTTAGAAACATAAATTCAAAACGAGATTTTTCTCTTGGTAAAATAATATTATGAAATGTTTTACCATTTTCAATTTTAAATGAAATAGGTAAAGGTTTCCAAGATTTTACCAACTCGTTAACACTTGTTATATATTCCATTTCTTTTTTATTGGAAAACATTTTTTCATAAAAATTATCTTTGTGAACATAAATTAATGCATTTTTCAAATTTTTTCTTAAAAAACAAGATGATTCAAATCTTGTGTGACCTGGATGACTTACTAATGATGGTCTTTGTTTTTTCTTTTCAAACAACTTTTCTGGTTTATCAAAATCTATAACTTCATTTTGATAAGTTCTAAAACTATGATGAGTAGGATTATGAAAATCATCTTCAATATTTGATTGTACAACATATCTTCTTTGCCTATGATAATAAGAAAAATCATCATTTCTTTTTTTTGAATCAAGATAGTTTGGGTCAAGTTCTTTAATCATTTCATTAAAAAAACCATACTCTGAAAACATATAATCTACTCTTACATGGTTATTAGTAAGTGGTTCCATTCTACCATTTTCATAATTAAACCATACCCAAGGTAAATTATCTACACGCCAAACATGGTGTGTATCAAAAAAATTTATTAGAAATTTTTTATTAGCATCATCTATATACATCTAATAACTCCTTGAAAAAATCTTCATCACACATACCTGGTGATATAGTTAACCTACACCAATTTTTTCTATCATCATGTGGTATCGTACAATACTTTACTAATACATTATGTTTATCGAAAACTTCTTTTGTTTTTTTATTATCATCTGGTGTGTTAAAATGTATCCAATTACAATTTACTGAATCAATTAAATCACCAATTTTATTTAATCTAAATATTAAAAAGTTTCTCTCCCTTTCTATATCTTTCCAATAATCTTCAATCAAACCTGTATTATCAAGTAACCATTCACAATACTTCATTGATACACCTGATATCTCATACATCTGTCTGAATTTTCCAATTAATTCTATATTTTCTTGATTGGATATAACACAACCAACTCTACACCCAGCGGCACCAAATGCCTTTGAAAAAGTTTTTGTGATAATTAAATTAGGATACTTATCAATATGTTTTACAAAACTTTCATTTTGTTCGTTAAATTCTATATATGCCTCATCTATTAATGTTGGTATTCCTTTTTCTAATATAGGAATTATTTCTTCGAATTGTTTATATTCACCCATTGGACTATTTGGATTAGCCAATATTACTAAATCTGTGTTATCATTTATTTGTGATAAAATTTTGTTTACTGATATGGTATAATCTTTTTCATGTTCAACACCGATATATTCACATTGATACAATTCACTATAAACTTTATACATTGGAAATGATGGGTCTGAGGTTACAACCCTACCACCATCTGTGAATGTTTCGAATACTGATTTGATACCAACATCAGAACCCGCACACAAAAATAAGTTATCAATATCGGTGTTGTAATACTTAGAAAGTTTTTTTCTAAACTCATAAGTATTTGGATATAGAAAAAAATCTTCTTGTGTTAAACTTTGTTTAAATCTATTCCAATCAAAAAATTCTAATTCTTTTATTCTTTCACTTTGATTTAAAACATAATCATATTTTGATTTATCTTCAGTATCGAACTTTCTGACTATATTTTTTAAATGTTTTTTCATTGTACCCCCACATGAGATAATATTGGTGTTAATTCTTTATATGAACAATTTTTACAATGTGATGTTGGATTGTTTGTATTACAACCTTTTTTTACATTTTGATAATCATCCATTAATCTTATCTCATCTATTGAGTTTTCGAACAAATTACCAAATGGTTCAGCACCTGTATTTAAACAACACATTTTTACATGACCTTCGACTGTAGTGTATAATCCATTGTTTACCCAAAAACAATCTTTAAAATCCCACTTAGACCTACCCATAATATTATCACTCCAAGTATCTCTAAGATAATCTAATTGTTCAATTGTGTAACCTGATGTAGCTAAATCATCACTCATCTTCGTATCTTCATCCCAAATCTGTGCGATGTTTAATCTTAACATACCTAAGTTATTATCTATTCTTAGTTTATCAACCTTTTCTATATCATCAACATTATAAGCATTTACAACATAATTTACAACACATTCACAATCATAACGATTGATTGTTTTAAAATCTTCTAAGAACTTAAGTAACTTACTCCACTTGGCTGGTGACCTATCTCGTTCATAACTTTCACCCCAACCATCAATCGAAAAATATAATAAATCAATGTACTTTAAACATTCTTGAAACTTTCTTCTAAACTCTAATCCCTCTTTGATATTATATTGACAATTAGTGGCTACAACTAATCTTGCATTTGGAAATACTTCTTTGAACATTCTACACACTTCATCAAATTGTGGATGTAACATTGGTTCACCCATACCCATAAGTTTCGCTTCTTCGATTGGATGATGTTTTATTCCATCTAATAACTTACCCCAATCTTCTAAACTCATATGTTTTAGTGGACCAATTACATCAGTTCGATTACAAAAACTACAATCTAAATTACAATAGTTTGTTGTTTCCAAATAAGCATATGTTATTTTATTCATTTCTCCCAAGATATTCCTCAAGATGTTCTGGTGTTCCTAATGAGTGTATTTCATCTACCATACCCACTACATATTTTTTTCCATCTTTTATCGCCCAACTATATACTGGTGCAACATAAAACTCACCATTGGTTCTACTATTTTCTTCAATCATTTGTTTTGCGTACTTCACAAAATCACTACCTTTACTCCAATAGTAATATCCTGCAGTTGCGTACTTTGATACTTGTTTTTTTTCCACCACTTCTGTAACGAATCCATCTTCATCCACACCAGCATAACTCCAAGCGTTACCCTCTCCGTAAAAACAAGGGATACCACCATCGTGTTTATCAAACTCCATAAACATCTTTTCATTATCCCATTCCACTAACTGGTCTGAATTCATACTCATCATCGGTACATCATTATCAATGTATGGTTCTGATGCTAATAATGTTTGTGCGGCACCCTCAGTAAGTTTTGGTAAACAAATTACTTCCCAATTATCATGTCCAATAATATCATCAAAAATACTAAAATCATATTTCTCATAATCTTCTTGTAAACAGATTAAAATAAATTCATACTTAGGGTCAAACTCCATTTTGAGATTTTCGATAACTCTTTGTATCATAGGTTTTCCATTTACATCTATGAATGGTTTTTTATTTTTGTATCCCTTTTCTTCAAATCGAGTACCTAATCCCGCCATTGGTATCACTATATTAAATGTTTGTTTCATCAAAAAACTCCTCTGGTCTTAACGCTTTATCATCTATGTAGTGAGTCGCATCGTGTTTCTTAAACCACAAATCATGATACTTTACTCCCCACTCTTTTAATTGTTGTTCTGTGATTGGACGATAATGTTTCTCACCTCTACCACTCTTTAATCCACGAGCAGTATAGAATACAATCGTATGACCTTCATCATACAATTTGTTTATTTGAGCAATTCTATCTAAGTAAGGTGTTCTTCCTATAACCTCGCCAACTTCTTCACAAATTGTGCCGTCTATATCTATAACATATTTCATTACTAATAAATATCAATTAACCTTTTCTTTTATGAAAATATTTTACTATTTTAAAATCTGTTTCAGTATCCACATCTAAGAATTCTTCTTCACTCCAATCCACTATCAAAGGAAATGGATTATCTTTTGTGTTAGGAAACAACTCCCATTCTTTTAACATATAATTTTTTTCGTAAAAAACTAAAGAATGTGTAGCTTCATATAACCAAGGTCCAGCTGTAGTGGATAATCTATCATTTGGTTGAAAGTTAACTGGTTCTCTCCCCTCACTCATATTCCAAAAAAAGTTTCTATTTTTCTTGACTGTAATCATACTTTTCATTCTACTTTCTTTGAAAACTCGTATACAATGATTTAATTTATCAACTTGTAAAAATGGTTGACATGGATTATAGTTTACAATAAATTCTGATTTAACATTATTTAGATGTTTATAATATACTGAGTGATGACAATTACCAGGTGCTACTGAATCATAATCTCGGTGTAATATTTCTACACCATCAATTATTTTATCTTTGAGTTCTTGGTCATAAACTGCTAAGTACTTTTCATCTACATCTAATTTACTTAAATTTTCTAAGGCTATATCGATTAATGTAGTACCATTCAAATCCCTAAGATGTTTATTTGGACATCTCGTACTATCTTTTCTTGCGTGTATTATTGCTGCTAGTGTTTTCATAATTCTATCCAATATTTACTTTTTTTAATTGAAATAAAAAATAATTCATTTATTTCTTGTGTTTCTATTTTTACATTTTTTAATTTTTCTTTTAAATCTTCTTTTAGTTTATTATTCTTAATCGTATTGTAATAAGGTATTTTAATATCCCACCCCAAGTATTTAGGTAGATGAGTAGATAATAATTTTAAATCAAAAAACTTTACTTGTGCCCCATTCCAATTTTCATTTAACATTATATTTTTCACAAAAAATTTCATAACATCATTTTGAAAAATATTTAATTTTGTTTTAAAAATTTTTCCTATATCATGTGCAACTGCGTGTTCTATCATTTCACTAAATGCTCTTTCTTTAGGTTTTCTCATAGGTATCAATATCAATAGATTTTTATCATACCAATCTATAAAATTATCTTGATTCCATTCACCTTGTTGTTCTCTGATTTCAAAACCATTATTATTTATTCCTATTTGTTTGATAGCCTGACTACCATTTTTAGCAATACCAACTAAAACTACATTATCCTTTTTTAGATATCTTGTACTCATTTTAATTCTATTCCATCTCTATAAAACTTCAAAGATTTTTGTTTCAAATTTACTTCCATGTAAACATGTCTTTCATCAAAGTTTTCTGCCATTTCTATTTTCCATTTTGTTTTACCTTTTGGATATTGCATTATAAAAGGAACATCACTACCTGTATGTGCCAAGAATAATGCTCTATGTGTTCCACGAGTAAAAGCGTACTTCATACAATTAAACATTATCGGATAAATCAAACCATCTTTTTTGATAGATACATATTGAGAAACATCTAAATCTAATCTCCATGCAGGGTCATTGAAATCACCAAAGTAATCTATATACTTTCCATCATCTTTATACTTCTCATCATAATCATCTTTTAATTTTAATACACACTCTGATGATAAATCTGTTTTATCCACATCAATCATAAATTTTCTAAAAGTACTTACATCACGATTAGAATGCACTGCAGTTTGGTATTTGTTGAATAACCAACTCGGTAATTCTAAATAAATAAAATCATCCCACTCAGTACCAAGTCCTTTCATATCCATAGATACTACATCGGCTTTAGCTTGTGTTATGGTATCACCAATTGGATTTATGTTATAATATCTTGGATTATACCCTAACCAAAAACCATCTTCTTCAATCTCTTCAACATCTGAATTTACTGGTCGTTCATTATCACCACCAAGTTTTTCAAATTTATTTTTATCTAATAAAGATTGATTTGTAAGATACAAATCTATAATATCTTGATAGGGAACTACATCGAAAGATTTTAAATGTTCGAATGTATCAAAATAATAATTAACCATTATATACCTCTTTATAAAATTTATACAAACTTTTTGAAAAATATTTATGTCCCTCTTTACTTGGATGTCGTATTATACTATTACCTGAGTAATCTTTCAATTCTAATAAATTATCATCATGTTTTGTATATGTCCATATTGATTCATCACCACCTTTCCAATATTTTGACATATCTATAGTTTGTTCTTTTCTTTTTAACATGGGTTCAAACGCATTGAAAAATATGTATTTTACCTCAAAGTGATTTAATAACTCTTGTGTGAAATATAAAATTTGTGTGTTGAAGATGTGATAATATTCTTCATAATGAGGATGTATCAACCATTTTTTTGGTAACTCTTTCCAAAATTTTTTTAATGTATCTTCTTCTTTTTGAAATTTTTTAGAATGAAACACTCCGGCTTTTTGTTTTGTTTCGAAATCATGTGCTGCCTGAAGTTTAGATGATGATATCCATGTTATAGGATTATCAGGCCAAAAAGTTATTTTATCCCTTAATGATGAAGTCCAACCCACTAAAACAATATCATCTGGTTTGAACTTAAATGAATTAGTAACAATACTATTAACTATATCTAAATTACTACATCCAGCTACTGCGTGGTTTTTAGAAAAATCAGTATTTAATTTATCAGAAAGAAGTTTCGTGAAACAATTATCTTTCCAAAAATTAGCGACTATACTTCTCTGTTTATTTTTTTGTTCATCAGTCATAGTATCCCAATCTGGATGTTCACCCAAATTTGATTCTTCAAACTTCTTATCCATCCCAAGTCCCATTGTAAAACTATCACCAAAAGAATATAAATTCATATTCCCAACCTCATACAATATGTTTCAAAATCTAATAAATACCAATTATCCCAATTAAAACTATCATAACTATTCCATACATCATCGATATCAAAATCTTTCCAATCATCAACTATATAGATAGGAAATGTTTTAGCAAACTCTTCCACCATCACACTTCGTTTACATATTGGTATTGTTCTCATATATAAAGCTTCCCATGTTCGGTAACAATCTATTCCATTACCCTCTGGTGATAAACAAAATTTATGTTTTTTTAATTCTTGTAGATATGATTTGTAATCTGTAGATTCTTGCATGATGATTCCATTTTCTGATAAGATATCATAACAATCTTTTCTCCTATCATATCTTACTCCATCACCTTTAGTAAAATTAGCATATATAAAATATGGATTTGAATCAATATATCCCTCATTTATTACTTCATCCATTATTTTAGAATCACCCCAATCCCAACAACTATTCGCCATACCAATTGGTAATGGTTCTACTTGTGGATGATTTACATTCATATTTTGTGTATAGATTTCTTTACAATTTGGTATATCTAAATACTTTAATTGTTTTTCACCAAACTCATCATCTGAATTATGTAATATCAATGTAAATGGATTTTTTAATTTTAACAATTTATCGTATAATTTTGATTGAATTAATTTAGGTTTACTTGTATTTAATAAAGAACTATTAACATAAACTAATCTTGAATTATTATAATTAGTAAAATCAAAATTATCAATATCAATACTATCCATATTAGATTCAAATTTTTTGTGTTCTAATTTACTAATTTGTGTTTCACACAACTCTTGAAATCTTTCTCCTTGTATCGGAATCATAATTCTAACTCCGTAAATTCTTTGTATAAATCTTGTGGTATTCTGTTATAAGCATCTTTCATAGGTCTGTATTTTTCTTTAGGATATTTTTTATAATAAATTTTTTCATTTTTTAAATCAAAATAATACATATAAAATATTTTACTATCATTATAATGTCCATGAGAAAAATTATTAGGTGGTACTAAAGAATACCAACTACTCAAAAGTTTCGAATTTTCTGTTGTAGGAATTTTTATAAAAACTGGTAAGTAATCCCATTTCAAATAACAGGCATGAAAAAATGTATGTGAAGAACCCATCCATATACTTTTAGGTCTATCTATTACAGGTATATTTAATTGTCCGTATTTATAAAAAGAACAATGTAAATCAAGTTCTGCTCTCCTACACCAAACATATTCTTCCTCTTTTATCTTTGGAAATCTTTCATTAAATTCTTCATGTAATTTTAACCACTCTTCATAATCACAATCACAATCATCTAATCGTTTCAAAAACTCATCAATTACATCATAATCAAATTCACCATACATCGTATTCTTTACATCATCTCTAATGTGTTTAAGTGGAAAATTTAAGTACAATAAAGAATCTTGTGTTTTAATATTACGAGTTTCACTTTGTGTAACATATAATGCCGATACATCTCTCTTTACATCATCATATAAATTTGCGATATAAGTATCAACTCTATAATCCCTCCAATCTACTCCGTTAGGTTTATCATAGTATTTATAAATGTAACTTACTGGTAAATCATTTTCTCGTGAGTAACCACACCTAACATCAACTCTGTTAAATTTCTTTTTAACATTCTTCAAATTTTTGAAATCAAGATAACTATAATAAGCCATCATAATCAAATCCCAATTTTTAAATTTATCAAGCATTTATAAGTCCCGCAAATTTTAAGTATCCATTTAAATTTAGTTTCTTAAATGATTCTCTATACTTTGTTACATCTGATGATAAAATAAAATCATCGTTTACATTTAATGAAATACCTATTCCTAACTCCTCTACTTTATGTGCCAAATGTTGTATTTCAATTGAATCATCTTCATCCCACAACGCCACTATTGGTATTCTATGTGATACACAAGTGGTAATCATTCCTAAACCAGGTCTAATAATAAACATAGAGTTATCTGTATGGTTGATATTAAAACTAAAATCAACATCATCTTGGTATTCGTTTCTTATTTCTAAAAACTTTTCTGTATACTTTTCTGTATAATTTAAAGATGGTGTTATACAAACAATTCTATTTAGATTGAAATCCTCTGTACTATTATCCTTACATCCCCAACCTATATCAACTTTATTTATATATTTTTTCAGTTGTCCAAAAACTACATCACCATTACAAACAACTCTTGGTTTTACATCATGAAATATCTTATCTTGTTCATCAGAAAAATCATTGTTACCATACTTTTCTCTCCATATATCACTCCACAAAAATGAACCACTAAGTAATGCATCAGGTCTGTATTTCAATACCTCTACTAAGTTATCTGTAATAACTCTATCGTACTTATCTATACCACTTGTATCTATAGAACCTACTCGTTTTCTATCCCATCTTATATTTGATTCTTTATAAAAAATAAAATTTAGATTATCTTGTGTGGGTTTGAATCTATTGTATTGATATCTTTCACAATGAATATCTATTTCATGAAATGGTAAATGTGTACATACTTGTAACATTCTATGAAAATGCCCATAACCATTAGAGCATATGTAAATTCCTATTTTCATTTTGTATAAAAATCTCTAAAGTGTTTTTCTATTTTAGCAAATCCTTTCGGTTTAAATAAATCCGCATCTCGTGGACAATTTAATTTTAATAATGTTGGTTGCCAAGTAGCTCTATGACAAGTGGTGTTTATTGGTGTGATTCCATACTCTCTACAAAACTCATGCATTAATACACCAGGACCTAATTGTTGTATAGATAATTTTTCTTTTCCTTTATGTCTACAATCAAGTAATTTTTGCCTATACTGATACATTTGTATTAATATATCGGAAGTGTAAGAACTTGAATAAAAAACACAATCATCAATATTATACATTCCAAATTCATGTTCCATCTCTCCACCATGTGTAGTATATAATTGATTATCAGGTGTTTTATCCTCAATCTGTTCGAAGTAACAAGTTCTCTTAGGATTAAAAACAATATCAGGTCTTGATTTAACAACTACATCATAAACAAAATTATTTTCTATTTCATATTTTTTCTTTAACATTACTGATTGAGCAAAACTATAAAACAAAGCACTCCAATGGTCATAATCATAAAACCAACTTTGTGGTTTCTTATCATAATATGAATCCTTTACATCGTAAGCCTTACAAATACGATTGAACTCCCACTTGTTTACATCTCTCCATTCATACTCATGAGTGACTCCCTCTCTATCTCCACTATAATTCCAAGTGTGAATGAAATAATCTATTTCATATCTATCACCAGCTGATTCCCAAAACCATTTCTGATTATCAACCGCTATATCCCATTGTCTTAATTGTCCACTCAATAAAACTGCTACTCGTTTTTTCATTTATTTTCCTTGTTTAAAATTCCAACTAATTTATCATTAATGTAAAACTCAACTTTACTTTTATTTATTACTAATTTATTGTATGACCTACCTTTAAAAAATGGATTGTAACCATGAATTATATTATCACCATCTTCATATCGAAAGAATACAGGAACATCACTTTTAGTGATTGCAGTAAATGCCAATCTGTGTGTTCCCATTTTTGGCCAATAATTATTATGTTGATATATTGGTCTTCCAATACCTTTTTCTAAGAAAGTAATATAATTATCATATGAGCCAGGAAATTCAAAAGCATCACCTGATTCCCACTTTTCATTACTTTGTATTTTAGATTTAACATACTTCCAAGTTTTATGTCTATGGTTATAATTACATCTATAACAACGACAAGGTTCATTTTGTTCATCTAACATACACACATCGTTCGTCCAACTTTCTAACCATTCATTTATAAACTCGTATGGTAACTCTATGTAAATCGCTTTTTTACCAAACTCTGGTATTTGTTTATTTTGCCTAAGTTTTTTTGGCATTGTGGGAAAATTATATTCATACTTATCTATTTTTTTATCTCTTTCTAATAACTCAGAAACATCTATGATATCAAAAGATTTTAAATCATTGAAGATTGGTGTGTAATGTCTTGTACCTTTATTTTCATAAAGTTTCATTTTTTTAAATCCTCATAAATTCTTTCAAATAATTTTTTATTAGCATGTGGTGATGGATGACCTTTACAAAATCTTTTACCATATGGTGGTTTATGATTTCTATTACTTACATCATTGTAAATTAATCCATCAACTTCTTCTAATTCATACCTTAAATAATCATACCAATTATCATTACCATTGTAATCATCATCTTGAAATGTTACATAATTTATTTTATGTTTAATATCACCCAAACTATCTATTAGTGAATTATGTATTCTATAATCACAATTATTACCCTTTAAATAGTGATGTAACATCATTACTTCTCTTTGAAGTTTTTTATCTTCATGTTTATCATTGTACAACCATTTCATATAATATGTCATCCAAGTTCTCAAATTATTAACACTTTCAACTCCGTTAGTTAATTTTTTGTTTACATCTGATAAAGCCTCATCATCGTAACTATTTAACTGACCTGGTTGTAAATCAAAATATTCTTTATCAAATATGTTTTGAAAATGATATCTACTTGTTTCTGATAATCCTATTATGAATAATGGTTTTTCATAATAACCTTTTTCATTATTATTCTCAACCCATTCATAAATTAATCTAAAAATTCTTTCATTCGAAAAACCACTACCTGCAAGATGAACATAATCAGTTTTTAATTTTTTAGAAAGTAAAAGTGCTGAAACATAATCTCTACCACAAACTCTATCTCGTGAATCACAGATAGCATCTCCGTTCATAAAACTACATCCTATTCCTACCACTACATCATAGTTCATAAATAATCTCCAACCTTTTTAAGTAATATCTGATGTCTTCTTAAATTAGCGTATAAAGAATATTCATTTCTGAAATTAGATAATATCCAAAAAACAAAAGCCCCACAATACAATATACTATCATCAACACTACATTTTATAGCGTGTGGTGAATTTACATAATTGTTAACATAAATACTATTATCATCTAATGGTAATTTAAAAATATCTTCCAAATTATATTCATCTAAAACACTTTGTTTTTTAATTATAAGATAACCACTAAAAACCTCATCCTTTTCAAGTTCATATTTCTTAATCTCATATGCAGTATCATGTAAATCACCAAAATACAAAATAGTACCTTTTGGTGTTTTTATCGGAAACTCATCTCCACCATGATATATTATATTATATTTATTATTTAAGTAATTTGCGTTCATATTTGAAATTCCTATCGTTTCTTGATTTATTTGAATGTGGTAATTTTGTTTTTGGTAAACCTATCTTTTCACACACATAATCAAAATCTTCTTGTAATGTTTCATATTTACCATAAAAATTTATATATGGTCTCTTATCTATTCCGTTACTATATTGTCCTTGTAAAAATCCTCTTTGACCTGGATAATGTATCCATTCTCCATAATGGTCTGAAATATCTATTATACTACCATTTGTTGGATGTGTACCTGGTTCTTTGTAACCATATTCTTGTGAAAATAATCCTTTCATATTTTTTACTGCATATTCAAATTCATGGTGATATAAAAAATCCCTATAAAGATATTGTGAAAGTAACCTATCTATTGGGTCTCGTATAAATGTGAAAACAAAATACTCTTTCCAAATCTTTTCATCAAACTCATCGTGATGTATTTTGAAGCCTGAATAATTCCATTTAGTACCATAGTGTGGTTCATCATCCTTTGGTTTTGTTAGTTCAGTTAATGTTTTACCAATTGACATACCTGCACATTTTGGTATATGAATAAATATGAATTTATGTTCGTGATTAATCATATATTTTTTCCCTTAATAAATTTATATCATACTGATTAATCAAATCAATATTATGTTGTAACACATCTTTCATATCAACATACATTTCTAATAATTCTTTATTTGATTTTCTTGATAACTTATCAACTAATTTTAAAATTGCATCAAATCTTTCCCAACCATCTTTTATTTCATCATAACTTTCATCCCACCATTTATCAAAAGTTTTGAATCCCCTTTCTCTCATTCTTTCAAGAGATTTATAAGGACCGAATTGAATTATAGGATGACCTTGATGTATTGGATTGAATGTTGAACTATGTAAGTGACAAGCATTCTCAACAAATGGAAACGCACACATAACTATACTGAACAATGTGTTTCTATAGTGTATTGGTTGAAATGGTAAATCAGCATTAAAATATCCCTCACCATATCCAGCCGGTCCATGATTTGTTTCATCGGTTTTATCAATATCAAAAGGAACTTTATTTAATAAAAAATTTATATTAGATGGTTTCAAATATTTTTTAAATCTATTATGTGTTGGAAAATCCTCTTTAGAAAAATGAGGAAAACTAATTTTAAATTTATCGTACAAATCTTCATGTTCTATAAACAACATAAACAAATCTCTTTCTGGTCTATTTGTTCTATTTACTTTCAAAAATGGTTTTATTTTTTCAATATTTTTTTTCTTGTAGTTTATTTCAGTATCTATATTTTTTATATTTCTTAAAAATTTATGTTTCATTAATCTTTTAACATCATAAACATTCCACATAAATGATATAACTTTTATTTTATCTTGTGTACTATAAACATTATGTGAATCTTCTGAATTTAAATCATTTGTTATAAACACCACTTGTTTAGCAGGTAGTTTTAATTTCTTAACACTCCCATAAAGTGGAAACAATAAATGTCTACCATCGATTCTATCACCCTCAAGTGTGTTATCAAAAACTAAAGTACAATTTTCTTTTCTAACTTCATCTAATATTTGTTTAGGTATCAAATCAATGTGTCTCGCCCATAGTTTTTGATTATGGTGTACATGAACAAAATAACTAAACTTAGATTTAAAATCAAATTTTGTTCTTTCTACTTGTTTTAACCCTAAAACACTTGGTAAACTTGAATGACTAAATAAAGGTCTACATATTGGAAAACCACGATTATCTAATTCATTTATTTCAGCTACATGTCTGTAAATTTTTATTATTTCCTCTGATGGATTATGTAAACTTACTTGATTAAATTTATCTATTAATGCTATCATAAACGGCCTCACTTATTTTTATACAATCTTCAGAATTAGGATGACTTTTCCAAAACCTTTTTAAATATACAAAATTTTTATCTTCAATTAATTTATGTATTGAAAATTCTTCCCATTTTCGTAATCCCTCTACCGATGGTTGAAGTACATTTTCAAAATCAACAAATCTAAATTTAAAATTTTTATGTTCTAAAAAACATTGTAAAGATACAACTTTACTAATTAATTTAAGATGTTGATTTTTAAAAAAATTATCATCATATTTGAACAGAGTATTGTAGTAACGATTCGCTTGAGTTAATACCTCATCAAATTTTATCTTTTCTTCTGTAGGTAAATCAATCTTTCCATTTTCATAATATTTCTCTTTAATATCGTTATAATTTATTTTTTCTAAACTATATGGTGAACCGATTCTATCTTTACCACCTAATTTATCGTGAAAATGTTTTTTCTTTTTTTTCTGATAATCACCTGGTGTAAGGTTTATTGTTAAATCATCATATAATACAGAGAATCTTGTAGACCATGTAGTTCCAATTACAACAAGAGTATCTTTAGGGTCGAGTTCACTTAAATGAGAAATAGTGTTTAAAAATATAGAATCAAAAGATTGTCCATTTCTAGCATGTTTTATTAAATTAAGATTCAATTTTTTTGCTAACAAGTATGGCCATGATTCTTCTTCTTTTAAAACATGTCCCGCAGTAAAACTACATCCGTTTACATATAAATTTTTCACTTTATATAATCCCACTCGTTTATAAAATTTTTAATCTTTTCATAAGTTACATCATCTGAATCCTCGATATCTAAAACATAAGCACCTGTTTGTCTTGCACCCTCTCTACCTAAATCAGAATCCTCTAATATAATTGTTTCTTTAGTGTTTACACCAGCTTTGATAATACATCTCAAATATATTTCAGATGCTGGTTTTGGATTCACAACATCTTGATTTGAGTATACAAAATCTAAATGTTCTAAAAATCCTCTACGAATTAATTGTAGTTTTGCACTTTTTCTAATTGAGTTAGTTGCACAACATAATATGTAGCCCTCTTCTTTTAATTTTTTCAAAACCTCTACTAATCTTTCATCCACATCTAAATCACCAATCATCTGTAAAGTTATGTTTTGTTTATCTTCCCAAATCTTATCATGCAATTCATATGGTAATCCTTTTTCTTTTGATAAAAGATTTAACTTAGTGACTGAAGTGTTTCCATCGTATTTAGAAATATGTTCCTCTCGGTTGATAACATATTTTTTATCAATATTGGAAAGTGCTTTATTAAGTGCCTGATAGTGTATTTCTTTTGCATCAACCAACACACCATCTAAATCAAATATAATTAATTTAATCATAACTTATCCTTTAAGTCTTTGTAAAGTATTCTTGCCCATTTTAAATGTGCGGATTCACTTGGATGGTATCCATCCCAAAATAATTCTTTATCAAGTATATCTCTGAAAGTTTGTTTTTTTTGATATCTTGCAATAAAGTGTTCGAAGTTTTTATTATGAAACATACCCATTTCTTTTGTTTCATAAAAAGCATCAAAAAATAAATGTTTAATACCTTTACTTTTTAAAAAATTATGTAACAATAAATTTTGTTCTATATATCTCTGTGTATATTCTTGTTCTTCCCAAAAATATTTAAAGTATGTTTTTTTAAATTTATCTATTTCATCCTTTTCATTCAATTCATTATATTCATTTGGATACATAGTTTTCCACTCATCTTTATAAAAAAAATCTTTTCTTTCAGGTGATGACCATCCAATGATTACAAACAATTCATCAGGTTTATATTGAGTTAGTAATCGTAAAATATTTGGTAGAACTCTTCTAACGATACCATCATTAGATGAACCAGCATGTGCTTTATTTAAAACTTTTACACCTAATAATTTACCAAGTTTGTGTGGCCAAACTCTTGGTAATCTATATTGTTCATTATCAGGATGATGAACTTCAGCGACATTATCACCAAACAACTTAGGGTCTACTATATCACCAGCAGTCCAACTATCACCATCACAATATAAAACTTTAGTTTTCATTCAAATAACCATCTTTTGTAAATATTTGTTTGTAAACATATTTTGACCATTCATCATGCATTTTTTCATTTGGATGATTCATTGTATATCTTCTACCCCATTTTGGTTCAATAACATCACAATATTTTTTGAATGATAATTGTAAAAAGTTATTTTTAAATATTTTTTTAAACTCATCAAATAATAATTCATCCATAATACCATGTACTTTTTTTAATTCATCAATATATTCTTGGCTAAATTCATCAGGTAAACCTCTTCGTTTACTTATAAAATACTTTTCATATAAACTACCATTAAAATTTTCACCTGAACTTTCATAAAAGGCATTGAAGAAATAATGATTGATACCAAGATTATCTAAATAGTAATGTAATAATAAATTCTGTTCAATATACCTATTAGAAAATTCTTCTATGTTCCAAAAATGTTTTAAGTAAGTTTTATAAAATTTTTCCACATCAACATTCATTTGATTTTGTGTTAGTTCAGCAGGTAATAATGTTTCCCAATGTTCTTTTTCTCCATCTCTGAAATAGAAATCTTTTCTTTCAGGTGATGTCCATCCGATAATTACACAAAGTTCTTCAGATTTATATTGTCTTAATAATTTTGGTATACTATCTAAAACTCTTCTAACAATACCATCATTAGAACTACCAGCAACAGAATTGTTTTTTATTTCTATATCACATAATTTACCTAATTTATGTGGCCATACTTTTGGTAATCTGTAGTTATCATTTAGTGGGTCATTTATCCAACCAATACCTTTTTTTTCTAAATTAGGGTCAAGTAAATCTCCTGCTGTCCAACTATCACCATCACAATAAATAATTTTATAACTCATTTAGTTTCCACCCCTCTAAATGTTTATTTACCTCGTCTGTAAAATACACTCTGTAATCATCCGAAACATATGGTATTGTTTTATCGGTTATTTTACCAACCTTTAATATATGTTTTTTATCGATTGATGGAAAATATGAAAATAGATATTCAATATTATCTTTGAAATCTTCATAGTATATTTTTGTAAAATTATATTCTTTCTGAATTTTTTGTAACATATGTATATCTGAAATAAAATCTTTCAACAATCCGTTTATATGTGGTGTTTGAGTGGTGTAACCAAGAGATAACTGATGAGTATGTATTTTCGAAATCAATCGGTCTTTATGAAAATGTTCCATATTTTCTTCAGTCCAATCATTATTGTCATCATATAATCCAGCTTTAATAAACTGCTCCCAAAGTGGTAGTGATAAAAAACAATTCACTTTATCTTTTCTTTCGAGTACCACTATTTCATAATCATCCTTTAGTTTATCAAATACCTTGTTTTGGTAAAAATTAGATATATCTACAGGATAATTTATTAGTAGTAAGCAATACTTATCGGTACTCTTTAATAGTGAATATAAATGTTTACTTGGATTATGTGTTCCTGTATCAACCTCTTTTTCATTATTAGATAAAGAGTGATTCCACTCTTTTAAGTTAGTGGTATTTTTTTCACCAATACTCAACCAAGTAGTACCTAATAGTCGTGTACCACCTGAACGATAATGTGAAAGTATTATTGTACCTTTTTTATTCGGATTGTATAGCATCTCTGTAATAACCTATATTATCTGAACAAACTCCAGCTATATTTTTTGGTAAATCTAAATAATCAGATGGCATAACACTAATACTTTTATCAGTTATTTTAGTATTTGATAATGACCAAAAATAACCCTTTGATGTTAACGCCACTTCATCTTTATCATGTGAGAAACAATGTATTTTTTCATCATCAACCATGTGATAAAACGCATCTATGTTTTTCGCATGACACCATAATTTTCTATTTTGTAAAAACTCTCTCTTTACTTTATATTGTGGTTCATCGTGTCCCAAATAAAATTGACCTTTTTTGTACCAAACATCAATCTCTACATCAAATCCCTTTTCAAGTGCTTCTACAATATACAATGGTTCGTTTTCTCTTTTAGGATTTATACCAGTCATATTTCCTCTATGTGATATGAATATCATTTAAATACATCCATGTTTCTCATTAAAAAATTACAATGACCTGATAAATCCCAAATCTTATAAATACTTTGATTTTTCATATTAAAATAAAACACTAAATCATCTAAAGAATTTTCTTCAGATATTTTATCAACTGAATCTTTATTTGATTTTATGAAATCTTTAATTTGTTCATTTGAATATTCTACATTTTCTAATAAACCTACATTATGTAAAGTATAATCAGCGAAAAAATAGTGTGTATCATCAACTTGTTTGAAATAATTACCACAACCAAAATTATATGGTGTACCACTATAATTAACTAATTCACCCACATACTCCGAAGTAAATGTTTTTAGTTCATTATCTTCAGAGTACACATCTAACTGAACTATTTTATTTCTACTATCGTGTCTTATAATACAAAACCATATATTAGTTAGTTTGTGTTTAGGAAATTCACTTGTTAAAGCTATTGTGGCAAAATTAAATTGATTTTCCCCATCAACTTGTGTCCAATACTCAAAATTAATTGAATTTGATTTTTCTGAATAACATAAACCATAGTGCATACCTGGTCTCATCATAATAGCACAAGGTTTTTCGTTATCTAATAAATTTTCCGCATTCCAACTTATAAACAAAGTGTAATCATTTTGCATGGATTTACTTGGTGGATGTGTTGTTAGGTCATACCTTTGTGTAGGTAGAATATAATATGGTTCTGTTTCTCTAATTCTTAACATAATGATTTACATAACCCATAGAAATCCTCAAACTCAGGAAAAGTTTCTACAAAGTTTGTACCTCTTCTTCTATCGTGTTCACTAAAAAATCTGTAAAAGTTTCTACGATGTTCATCCATATCTTTTTCATCTCTTGATAACATCCAATCGTAAATTCTTTTCAACTTTTGTACTTCAATATCCGAATACCCAATCAACCTTGTTTCGAAATTTGGGGTCGCCATAAACTCCGTTAATTGGGTTTGTTTGTAGATTAAATCTGCAAATGAATTCGGTAGTACTTGTACTGATTGATGGGCTGGATATCTTAAATAACTTGAATCTAAAAATACCGCTGAGTTCCAATATCTTTGACTGGAACCATAAATCTTTTTTAAATTATAAACTTCATATACTAACTTATCAAAAGTAGGAACTGAAAGTGAATTGTAAGTACTCATAATAGTCATATTAACTCTTGGACATTTTTCTAATATTTTATTTAGATTATCCCAAAAACGATTAAACTCTAATCCATGTCTTTGATACTCTGCCTGTTTACCCCAACCCTCTACTGATGTAAAAATAATAAATTCTTTTACTCTGTGTTCATCTTCTATTCGTTGTATCTTTTCAATAAATTTATCTATTAACTGGTCGGGTGCACCTAAATTACTATTCACCGCAAATTGTAAATTATCATTTGGATTTTTTTGTTCAATGATATAATCTAATACTTTCCAAGTATCTCTTGATAAAAGTGGTTCACCACCTGTAATTCTAAAAGTATGTAAATCATGATACAGATTTGGCCACCATTTCCAAAATGCTTCTACATATGGATTTGGGTCTCTTTTCGGTATTGGAACTTTATCCTCCGCAACTAAACCTCGTGGGTCATTAAATCCATCACTTGTAGGATATCCACCATATCTTTCAGTTTCTTCCATCCAAGTAGTAGAATACGCCGGTCCACAATAACTACATTTGAAATTACAAGCGTTTGAGAAAGCTACCTCTACATATCGTGGATTATAATCTGCTCTCCAATCTAAAGCTTTAATTTCATCAAAATGTGGTAAACTCCAATACTCACCTGATTTAAAAACTCTATCTGAAAACCTATCTGAGTTATCCTCTACATTCCAACAATACTCACATTCCGCCGGTCTTCCACCTTGTAACATTTCTTTTCTTCGTTTCTTTTTATAATTTGTGTTATGAAGTGCCGATGGATTTCTTTTAATCTCTTGTAGATTAATTTTGTGCGTTTTCGGGTGGTGACAGGAATGGTTGTGTCCCGTCTGTAATTGTAGTGTTACCTGTGTCCATTTTGCTAAACACATTCCACATCCTACACTATCTAATTTTTCTTTAGTTGCCTGAAATACAGGATTTTCTGCTACTTGGTCATCATATCCAGCCATTAAAACCTCACATTAATTATTTGGTGTCTATTATAAATATCATCTTGTACAGATTCTATTTCATATTTCATTTGGTGTAAACCATATTCATCTTTATCAACATCAATCTCACCCTTTTGCATATGTTTTCTATATATCAATTCATTTCTTGCAGTTGCTTTTATATCACCTTGAAACGAACCATCAACAATTCCCTCATCTTCATGTGGTAAACACTCCATAGTTCCATATCTTCTATCTGGTACAAGAGTGTTTACTATTTCACTTATATCTGATTTTGTAACTTTACCCTCATATAAAAATAATCTACCATGATTTTCATTTCCACTTAAATCTAAAATTTTATCACCTTTATATGATTTATCAATATCATAATGTAAAATTAATCTTCTCTGTTGATTATAAATTTTTATTTCGGCTAACTCACCTTTGAAAAAGTTTCTTATATTACCCCAAGAGTTTGGTGCATTTCTACCAATGTAAAATGGTTTAGGTGGATATTTTTTTAACCTATCATCAAAACTTAATTTACTTTGTTGAATACCAAATCTTTCATCATACTCAACATCATTAATGGTAAGTTCTCTCCACTTCTCACGATGATTAACTTCTAACTTAACTTTAGTCCATAAATCAGAATATCGTTTTACCCAATTATACATATGTTCGTTTTTCCAACTCCATAAACTTGATGACCATGCTCGAGCGTTATTATACGATATATCAAAATCCCAACCTTGTTTACATAGTAAAGGATATTTTATATATTTTGAATTATCATTACCGATAAGATATTCTTCTTCATCAGTTTTTACAACTCCCTTAACCAAAGCTTCAACTATAAAAGATTTTTCTGGTATTTCATTTAATGTAACACTTGGTGGTATTTCAATATATGTAGTGGCACCATCAAATTTAATTACTTTTTTATGACCAGGTCCTTTTATAGTTTCTGGTTCATAATAACCTTTCAAATAACATCTCCAAAATAAATCATCATCTTCCATACCCCAACCCCAATAATTAGTATGATAACCATTTACCTTTTCGAATTGTTCAATTGTAAATAAAACTACACCACCAAAGTATTCTACATCTCGTAAAGTATAATCCCATTGTGATAAGTAAGTAGCGATTTGTTTTGGTGTTTCACCAGGATAAGAATAATCCACATCATCTGTAGGTAACATATCAACATCATGAAACGCCACATAATCACATCCATCTTTTTTAGCTGCTAAGAAAGCCGCATTTTTTGTTCCACTTCTATTAAATTTTTTATCATCAACTTGATGTCCTATGTAAATCCTAAAATCTATATCTCGTTTACCAAAAAAATCTTCAAGATATGGAACTAAGGTATCTAAGTGTTTTTTACGAACACCATCACCAACATCTCTATATGGAATACAAATACCTAACTTCACGAAAATCTTACCTTAAGATGTGTGTATTCTCTTCTCGTTTTCTCATCTTCAAGTTTAAAGTATAATGTACTTAATCCATCCGTACCAAGATTAGTTTGATTATTAATAACTTGATTAAAAAATCTAATTTGGTTTAATCTTGTGGATTCTGTTTTCCATTTACCCTCAACATAACCTTGTGGTGTGTGTTTCTGTAATTGAAAACTTCCCTGTCTACGATATGGTTTTACCACTCGTTTATTTTCCATTTCTATTTCTGACCTTGGGATACAATTTAATGTTTTTGCATACGAACGCTTTTCACCTGGATTAGCTAAATCAATAACACTACCATGTCCATAATCATATTCATGGTCTAATAAAATGTGTTTCATATCATAGTATATTTGTAGAAACTCAGCCGAACTATATTGTCCTTGTGATGTTAAATAATTTATACCATAATTATTATGAATCTCTTGTATTTCATTTCCAGCTAATGTAGTGTTCCAATAACAAAAATCTTTTATTAATCCACGATAACTTTTGATATCCGAACTTCTTTTTGGTGCACCTGTTCCTAAATAAAAGAATTGTGGTTTTGAATCAAATACTTTTCGTTTAATATTTTTTCTACCAACCTCTTTACCATCTTGATACATTATTAATATTCTAGCTGACCTATCGTATGTAATGGTAATTCTTGTTAATTTAGCAGGTGAATGTTTTGATGTGATTGAATAACACTCTTTCTCTATATCCCACATTTCAAACTTATATCTATTGAATGAATTGTAACTTATAGAAGTATCCCAACCAGGTATACTGAATACACAATATTCATCGTGTGTTTTTTGATAATCGGGTGTTATATCATCTGGTTTAAATGTACAATGTATTGTGAAATCTTCATCTAAGTTTATTGAATTTAAACATGAGATATAAGATTCATCACCATGTAAATACAAACCAGCATTGAACTCTTTTTCACTTTGATGTATTTCGAAATCAGTTCCGATATTTTGTTCGGTTAGGCGTAGAAGTAAATCATCATCTTCAAATCCCCAACCCCAATATTCATTAGAATATCCGTTTACTTTTTTAAACGCATCGATTGGAAAGATAGTTACCCCACCAAAGTATGTATCGAAAACCTCTTGGTTTCCACCTTTGAACAAAGTAGCTAAATGAATTGGAACATCTGATGGTGAATAATCAACACGCAGTGGTAACATATCCACATCGTGAAACACGACATAATCACATCTTTTCTTAAGAGCCTCATTGAAACCTATGTTTAACAACTTACCACGATTAAATGGTAAATCATCCATTTGTTCCACAACGATTAATTGATAAGAAATATTTGATTTTCTTAAGTAATCTTTTATGTGGTCTTTGAATTTTCGTAATTGAGTTGGTCGACCACGATATGGGACGATAACTCCAAGTTTCATTACTTCTTCGCTTCTTCTTCGTTACCTACGAATTTTTCATGGAAACGATATAAGTACCATTGAGTTCTTTCACTCCACTCTGCCTTATCGATATCCTCGAACCAGATTGTAAGAGCGTCAAGTACATTAGCAATCTTCTCAAGTGCTTTTACTTTTCTCTCTTCTAATATTAATTGTTCATTTGTTTTCGCTGTACTAGCCATATTAAAACCTCATGAGTTTGTTTGATTGTTATAACTATATATAAATATAATCATAAGCCTGAAATATTCAATATTTTTTCACGAAGTGAATTCCATTTTCTATAATGATTATAGTTTGGTTTATCAATTCGTTCAAACATGAATTCTCTGTTGTTTAAATCTAATTTATAATCTAAGTATTGTATAGCAGATAACATCTGTGCATATTCTAACGCGAAAGATTCATTTGCTGTAGAATTACTTACTTCTTTCAATCTTTGTAATACTGAATAATCCCATTTAAAGTGATGAACTTGTGTGAAGTTCTTTTCTACAGGATATCTTAATGGATGAGATTTACCCCAAGATGTACTTCCATCATCAAATTGTATAAAGTGTTGGCCTGGTACAACATTATGTTTACCTTTCAACAATGTAACTTTGTTAGCTTCCGCTCTACTTAATGGATAACGAAAAAACCCTGCGTTTGGCATTTCTTTCCATACATCACAATCTTCTGTTATCTTAGGAAACTTACCATCCTCACCAATCCTATCAAGAAATCCACCTGTAACAAATTCCCATCCGTTATCTTCACACTCATCAATAATCTGATATGTTGGTTTTGAATATAATTGTAATTCATCATCATCTGATACTATCCACCACTCATCGGGTTTTAATGAAGTGGTTTCATTATACAACTCCGTAACCCTTTCCCAATTAAACGCTTCCTCTATCGCAATCTTATATGGTTTCAAATTAAATTTTTCTAATATTTGTTTTCCCTCTTCTATGACTGGGTCATCTTTATGATGTGCATACAAAACTACAAAAATTTCCTTGACATTGTGTTGATAATGTCGTAACATATGATGTAACATTGTTGTATTATGTCCACAGACCGTAACTAAATTTTCTTTTGGTTTCACTTTCTCCTCACAATTGTTAATCCACTCGAACTTGGTTTATCTTTTCTAATTCCATGATTAAAAAAATTAATCACTTCAAATTTTTCTCTATCTATAGTTTTAACAAAATCACTCGGGCCTTTCAAATCATCACCCTCATGACCTTCTAATTCTACAAAATTATCTACATAACTTTTATCTGTATCGTGTATTGTAATGATACCACCCTTATTAACTATCTTTGTGTATAACTCGAAATCTTCCTTAACACTATCAAAGGTATGATTAGCATCTATATGTAAGAGGTCTATCTTTATGTCTTGTTTTACAAAAAAATCATAATAAGCTTTTTTTGTAGTTTTTTTTATAAACTTAGGATGAAATGTAGTACGAAAGAAACTATCTTCCTCATCCCAATCTACTTCACCATTAACACCATTACACGCATCAACTATATAAGTAGAACCATTATCACCCCACTCCATACTAATCTCTTCATAAAAACCCTCAAGAGATAAATCATATCTAGCTTGTGTCATTATTCTTGGAATAAATCCACCACCACTTCCTAAACAAACTAATGTTTTTAATTTAAAAAAATTTATTAAAGTGTAAATAATTAAACCATCACCAATATGTCTTTTAGTAGCACCATGAGACCATCTATACTTTACATCTTCACCTAAATTTGTAGTGATAAATTCTTCTATGTATTCATAATTTAAAATTGAATCTTTCATAAAACCTATTCAAAAGGGTCATCGTTACTTCCTTTGTTATGTACTAAAAATGTTTTACCAAAATATACATCCAATGGTTCAACATCTAATTGTACTACCTCGAAACCCTCATCATCTTTCACATTTTCTATTTGTGTTATTAAAACCTCATTTCCATTCTTATCCATTAAATGACCACCAACCAAAAAATTAGGTGCTAAGTTCCACATCCAAGTATTTTCACCAACTGGTTTATACAACATTTCGTGGTCACCTGTAATTCTTTCCTCTCCATTATTTATGTTCCAATAATTAGTAACAAAATCAAAATTAATATCTTGTACACTAGCAGAGTGTTGTGTAAATGTTTCTGTTTTTTCATCAGGAAATTTAGAACTTCTCCAATTCTCTTCATCCTCATCTAATTGGCCTGGCATATTCATAGATAATATCCAATCACCCACTTGTATATCTTCAACTTTTTTAGTAGTTCCATCAGCCATCTCTATTGGTGTTCCCTCTAATAAACAACTTGGATTACTACCACCATATGAATCAATAATTACAATGTTTTTTGTTCTGGCAGTATTGTAGTTAGTGGCATGGTCATTATATCCATCTGATTGTCCATCTTCTTTAAATGTAACTGATAGTGTTCTACTTAAATTATTTGTACCAGCAGGAAAGAAATCACTATCATCACCTGTACCAGTATTCGCGTTTGATATGGCGGCGGCTGCAACTGAACCTGTTGATGCGTTATTAGTGATTGTTGCACCACTTGCGTTTATACCCCAAGTAAAATTACCTGGTACTTTTGCAATGGTATTATCAAATCTATTAGAAGTAATACCTGAAAATGTACATAAATAATCTTCTGATGTTTGTTCCCATAAATAAGTGAATCCTGTTAAACTATCAACAGAACTAATTGAGAAATCAGAAAACTTTACATCACTACCACCACCAGCGATAGCCAACATTGATGATTCTGTTGTGTAATCATCTATTGATGAACTTACTGCTCGTTTTAGTTTTGCTAAAGATAAATCTTGATTTGCGTTAGTACTCATATGTATAAATATCACTCGTTATAGATTCTTAACATTTGGTCTACCCATCTCTGTTTATTACCATAATGTTCTGTTAAATATTCTCTCAATGGAAATAATAAATCTCTTCTTTCCTCTAAACCCATTCTACAAATTCTTTCATATATTTGATGAAATTCTTTTACTGAACTAGCCCTTAATGGATAATCATATTTAGGTATCCAATCATGAGCTAAAATTGGTATCTTTCCAAAATCTACTGCTTGAAATATTGAATATCCAAATGGTTCGTAAATATGAGCAGAATGTGATATTCCCCAATCCTTTTTAAAAAATTTTTCAGTATGTTCATGTGAATATCCATAGTTTTTCCATTTTGATGTATCAAGATTCATATATTTTTTCCACCATCTAATACCATCATTTGCAGTAAACAATAACGAATCTAATCCCTCTATGAAATGTGGACATTTTCTCGTTTCCATTCTTGCCGCAAACCCAATCATATTACTATCTACAACATCGAGATTATGTTTAAATTCATAAAAGTTAGGTAAATGTTCAGTAGGATGTTTGAGATTTTTTTCCGTAACTCCAATCCAAAATGGATGTTTAGTATTTTCACAAACTAAATCTTCCCACCCTTGTTCACAATATGTGTGATAAGATTTATCTAAATCTAAAAACATAGATGCTTTTAAAATATCTTTTACAGATACATGAACAGCATTACTATGTATTTTATGTAAATTATCTAAAAGATATTTATGTGGTGAATAATATCCATGTAAAATATTTATTCTTCTAGCACCATTTAATAGTTCTTTAAATTTGTGTATATCATCACCTTGCCAATAATGTTCTAAATCTTGTTTTAAAATATCTTTATAATTTTTTTCAATTTTTTTATGTGTAACTCTACCTTGATTACCACCTCTACCAGCCATTACACTTTTTTCAAAGTTAATCTTTTGTTCTTCTGTAGGTTCTACTTTAGGTCGTGTTCTATGTATAAGTAATCTTGGTTTTACTTTCAAATGTGGTGCGATATTTTCAATCCAATGATTTACCCAAACATCTGCTCCACCACCAACTAAACTTCCACCACCTGTGGAATAATATACATCATACTCCATTAATCCAAACCTTTGTTGTGTACGATAAATGGTGTATCACCCCACTTAACAATATAAGAATCATTTGTTTCTATGTTAACATTTACAAATTCATCCTCAGCAACAACTATTTCAATTGAATGCATAGTTAATAAAGTTCCATCTGATTTAACTAATTTATCACTAGCTCTCAATTCAGATACTCGAGCAAATCTAAATATACTCAAATCAACACCTGCTGGGTCTTTTTCTCCATCATATCTTTTTATTAAGAATGGATGTTCAGATGTAACTAATATTTCATTTCCATCCGCATCTTTTATTTTATAATGGTCATAATAATAATCAATTGAAGTTTGTACAACTTCACCAGGTTCCATTGTAATATTATCAATATTTTCTTGTGTACCTTGCCAAGTAGCATACATACCATACTCATCACCATCGGGTAAAGTAGGAATTTTAACAGATTTTAAAACATCACCTATTTCTAATGTTTCAACTCTTTTCCAAGTATTATCATTCATTAGAATTTCTGTACCTAAGGCGAAACAACCAGCACCGAATCCTCCATCACCTGTGCCAGTACCAGTGTTTTGGACTGTTACATTTACATTACCACTCATAGATGGATTCCAACCATCATCATAGGTCAAAGTTATAGAAGTAAGAACATTCGCGGAAACATTTGGAAATGTACAATCTGCAATATAATCAGCACTTGAAAATGAAACCCCACCCAAAGATGAACCCCAAGTAAAATGTGAAATGGTACTTGCTAAATCTGAAGCTTGCCAGGCAGTAAAACCAGGTGAACCAGCCACATCGGTTGGAACCATTTGAAATTGAACGGTCGTGGCTTCATCTGGTGTTGTATCCGAAGTGGATAAACTACTAATACCAGCAATGGAAAATCCACCAAGGTCTCTTGTTGTTTCTGATGATACACCTAATTCAGTATTCAAATCATCAAATGATATTTGTGTAGTATTATTACCAATAATACCTAATTTGACACCTAAATCTGATAATGTTCTGGCCATTACTCTTCTACTTCTATTAATGGATTTTTATCAATTGTCCAACTAAAACCATAGTTACCAGTATATGGTTTAAATGACATTGTTGGCATACTATTACTTGATGGAATTCCACTCCAATATTCACTATCAGAAAATGAACTTGTTGTTACTGAAATAGATGAGTATGTTCTACTTAATTTATTAGTTATAAAATTAGGTACTAATGAACCTGATAATGGTTTACACGCCCAATCATATAAACTATCTGCAGTTTGTGTATTATAGTTCAAATTTGTATCATATTGAACTTTACCAGATTCCCATTCTCTTGATTCGAAAAATTGAGATTGAGAAAGATGTATTGTATAATCCACCCTAATCCTTGTAATCGTATCTGCCTTCATCGTCATCATAAGATGTGGTTTATATTGTATTTTAAACGCCATTATTTTTTATCCTTTTTAGTTAATTTCAATATACTTTTTCGTCCCCAATTTGTTACACTATGGAATTTTTTTGTTATCATATCAGTCACTTTACTCATTGGACCATCTTCGTTTGATGTACTATATACTTTTATTCCTTTAGAGTCTTTATATGTAATAGTTCTTAAATCCTTTTCTTTATTATAATCACCTTTGAATGGTGAGTTCTTTTTGTTATATCCTAAACCTTTTGTAGAGTTCTCTGCTAACAAACCATCGTTATTATGTGCAATTCCTTTATATGGTTCATGACCAAATGCTCTTATAATTTCTTCCATCTTATCAATTCTATCCTCTAGCCCTTCAGTTCGTTTTCTTTCTTGAACTAAACCTGATATTAAATAGTTATTCATAGCATGTAAATTATGAGTTATTTGTAAATCTTTTTCTCTCATACCAGTTTTATCATCTGAACCAGGCATATGTACATCAATAACACCTAAATGTGCTAATTTTTGATAAGCTTGATATTGTTTTTCAGTATCATCTGGATATGCCGCTGTAACATCAATAATTTGTTTTAGTAATTGAACATCATCGTGATAATGAACATCTTTACTTCCACAACTTGGACAAACTTTTGTTTCTCTAGCAGAATGCCATCCACAAGAATTACACACATAGTCGGCGTATGCAGTGATGTTACCAGTTGCTCCAATATCACCACCCACATATAATTCATAACTACCGAACGCGGTTGATGAAGTACTACCAACATTTAATCCACCATCAAAGTTTGGTCTCATAACATCATATGAATTCGCGGCAACTAATTTAAAATCTAATGCATTACCTACCAAGAAGATTCTATTACCACTTGTTAATTTAAATGATGCAACATCACCATCTATACCAACGGTCTGAGTTACAAAAGCAGGATTCCATAAATCATCTGAATCTCTATTGATAGCATTATTGCTTAACCAACTACCAACATTCGTCCAAGTGCCTGCTAATGTTGTTAAGTCAGTTGCTTGTTTTAAATAGACATTACCACTATAATTACCCCTATCGGTAATAAATGGTTCACCCTCGGCACCCTCTAACATAATTTGTGCTACTCTGTATTGGTCAGTCGTACTTGTAACTTTTTTAAATCTAATATCTGTTATAACTCTATTATCAAATAAAGTACCACTCCCCATTCTAACAAAGTTTGCACCCCTTGCAAAATCTGGTGCAATACCTGAAGCATCACCAGAAATATCCAATAATCTTCTTGTATTTGATATCATTGTACCACCACTACTTAGTGCTACTTGTTGGTAATATAATATCCCACTATTTTTTGCGAGGGAACCCGCACCTGGATTTATAAATCCTTGAGTGATTGATGGAACCAATGATGTGTTATTAGTTTGTAATGATGTAGCCTCAACATTACCAGATGCATCTACTTGAAATTTATCCGCAAGTTCAGTACCGATGGTAAGTACACCATCTGAAGCAATTTTAAGGGCGGATTTTGTATTATCAGCCTCACCAACCCTCATGGAAGCACCGAATGAGGAAACTGAAGTATTATTATCAAAAATTTGAAATGAATCTTCACTTATTACAACTTTATCGTTATTATTTGTTGAGTTTCGAATTGTAATTGTACCACCAGTTAAGACGGTATTTGCTCCGAAGTTCGCTACTTCATTACCATTATCATTCACTACGAAACTATTTTCACTAATCACAACATTATCATTATTATTTGTTGTGTTTCTTAATGTAATAGTACCACCCTCAAGGACTGTGTTAGCCCCAAATGATGCAACCGCATTTCCATTATCATTTACTACAAAACTATTCTCACTAATTACTACATTATCATTATTATTGGTAGTATTTCTAATAGTGACTGTTCCACCCTCAATGACCGTATTTGCTCCAAATGATGCAACCGCATTGTTGTTATCGAAAACTTCAAATGAGTCTTCACTTATTACAACTTTATCATTGTTGTTTGTGGCGTTTCTGATAGTAATTGTACCACCAGTTAAGGTAGTGTTGGCACCAAAGTTAGCAACTTCACTACCATTATCGTTTACTACGAAACTATCTTCACTTATCACCACATTATCGTTATTATTTGTTGTGTTTCTTAATGTAATTGTACCGCCTTCAAGGACAGTATTGGCACCAAATGAAGCAACTGCGTTTCCATTATCATTTACTACAAAACTATTTTCACTTATAACCACATTGTCATTATTGTTAGTGGTGTTTCTGATTGTGACCGTCCCACCCTCGATGACTGTGTTCGCACCGAATGATGCAACTGCGTTTCCATTATCATTGATTGTAACACTATCTTGAGTTATTACCACATTATCATTATTGTTATCACTACTTCTTATTGTAATCGTACCACCAGTCAATGTAGTATTAGCTCCGAAGTTTGCTACTTCACTACCATTGTCGTTTACTACAAAACTATTTTCACTTATCACAACATTATCATTATTATTTGTTGAGTTTCTAATTGTAATTGTACCACCAGTCAATGTAGTATTAGCCCCAAAGTTTGCTACTTCACTTCCGTTATCATTCACTACGAAACTATTTTCACTTATCACAACATTATCATTATTATTTGTAGAGTTTCTAATTGTGATTGTTCCACCAGTCAAAGTAGTGTTAGCTCCGAAGTTTGCCACTTCACTTCCGTTATCATTGACTACAAAACTATTTTCACTAATCACTACATTATCATTGTTGTTGTTAGTGTTTCTCAGAGTAATAGTACCACCAGTTATTGTGGTGTTTGCTCCGAATGTTGCTTTAGTTGCGGCATTATCTACAATCGTTAATCCATTAGAATCAACTCTGGCGAATGTGTTGGCATTATCACCTCTGAATACTGAACCTGTACTACTGATAGTTGCCTTTTCAACACCATTACCGAAGAAACTCATCACTCCGTTGGTTAATAAACTACCTGTAACACTTCCACTAACTTGTGTTACTCCTTTACCACCAACTTCTACATAAGTGTTAGAATTTTCACCATCAAATATTTTTGATGTTGCTCCATAACTTGCCAATGTTTTACTTGCATCAGCATTTTTCAAACTCATACCAGCAGAATCCAACACAACTTGTGTTGCAAAACTTAAATCTTGAGAAGCAGATTCTGGTGGATATGAACCACTAATTGTATTGGAAGTTACACCTGCCAAATCACCACTAATAATATTAATCGTACCAGCAACAGTCAAAGTACTTCCATCATACTTCACATGATTATCACTCGCATCTCCAAGTAACATCTTACCAGTACCATCTACATAAAAACCCTCTCCACTATTATGTGCCGTTGGAAGTGTTGTACCTAATGCAATTACTGGTGTACTTGCACTTGATTCCATTTTAATTTTATTTGCACCTGTGGTTAAGATACTTAAATCACTTGCTTTTATTCCAAGTTTACCACTATCAAATTTTACATATTCGTTTGCTCCAGCTTTGGCAATAAAATCACCATCACCCTCGGCAAAAAATCCTTTGTTACTTCCACCTGTATCGGTAACACTTGAGACGGTTCCTATCTTTAAACTACCATTTGTACTTGAACCCTCAATTACAATTTTACCATTTGCAAATGAGGCTGATTTCTGAGCACTTGATAATTGTAAATCTCCACTATTTGCATCCAATGAGAACGCAGTAGATGTTATATCTATATTATCAGATTTAATTTGTAGTGAACCACCATCAACTATCATAAAGTTATTGGCATCTCCAAATACTCTAAAGTGTCCACCACCATCCATAAATACACCTGCACCACTTGTATCACTATCACTTGTGATTGTACCTAATGATATTTTGTTATTAGATGATGTAGATGAATCTCTACCAGATATTGATAATCCTGCGGTTGCGATTTCTAATGATGTGGTTTTTAAATCAAAAGCTGGTGTTGCACCTGCATCAAATCTAAAGAAATTACTACCATCTTTGTATAAATGAAATTCTGGATTACTACCATCCATCCCAATCAATATACCCTCTTGTTCTACATCTGCAAATGTTGGTGAACCTATTTGAATAAATGAATCATTTGTATCACTTGATAATTTCATTCTCGGTGATGCTTTACTTCCAAATCCAATAGTGGATGTCGCTCCACCTTTAATATTTATACCACCATTAATACTTGTTTCATATCCAACACTCATTGATGCTTCACCTGATGATATTTCAATATTAGAAGAATCTAATTCAAAACTATTAACATCGATACTTACACCATCACCACTTAAATTAGCTTGTGAGGCAGTTATATGTAGATTACTTCCATCAAACTTGAATGCACTTGAACCATCACCAACATGAAATAAAGCAGTACCAGCTTCATTAGACATATAGAAACCAGCATTTAAATCATTAATTCCTTTCTTACCACTTTTTAGTATACCAGCATTTGCACTACCAGTCATTTGAATATTTTGTATGGTGTGTTGTCCAACCTTTACCAATGTAAGATTATTACTTTGGTCACCAACAACTTCAAAACTTCTATCACCAAGACTCATTGATTTATGTTGTGAAGATATTTGTAAATCTCCCTCACCAGCATCTAATTCAAACTTAGATGAAGTAAAGTGAATATTACTACCATCATACTTAATAGCACTTGAACCATCACCGATATGAAATTCTTGTGTGGTGTCATTATTTGCTAACCAAAAACCTGATGTTAATGAGTTTACACTTGTTTTACCACTTGCGATATATCCTTGTGTATTACTACCGAGTATTTTAATTGATTTACTTGCAGTTCCACCGACTGTAATACTAGCATCACTTCCATCTTTCTTTAATACCAAATCTCCATCAGCAAAAGACATTGATTTATTTGTAGATGAAATTTGTAAATCACCTGTACCAGCATCTACTTCTAATTTATCAGTACTGATTTCACCACTTGATGATATAAAGTTACCTGCGGAATCTCCTACTTTGAAGTTACCAGTAGTGTACCAATAATTAACATCATTGATTTGAATACCATCATTATCACCACTTACATCTTTACCAAGTGATAGTTTTTGTGTATCACTTGTATCAACATGAAGTATACCAGTTATCGAACCAGTCGTTGCAGTAATTGCTCCTTGTAGGAATACATTCTCTGTAAACAAACCAAAACCTGGACTTGTATTACCAAATAGTAATCCACTACTTAATCCACTCAAATCTCCTAAACGAGCTTTTAATTCTACATCATAAATCGCAGAACCTGTTCTTTCAACAATATCAATATAAGGTGTGGTTTCATCATTTGGATTTGCATTTAATCTTATATATCCAGTATTGATTCGACCAGTACTTACAAGAACTTGTGAACCACTATAAAATTGTGCCGAACTTGCTAAATCACCAAGTGAACCTGTGTTGGCAGATGGGGCAGAACCACTATATCCACGAACAACAAATAACTTACCACTAAAATCTGTATCACTATCTGGCTCATCTCTTGATGCACTTTGAATCAACATATACTCTGTAGAGAAACCTGAGTTATCTACTTTCTTGGCAGATATTATTTCTCCATCGTTGTTATAACTACCTGTAAATCCTGTTACATTATCAACCGACATTGTTGTGGCGGTTGCAGTTACAATACTACCAGATTTTATTGTGGTTGAGTTTGCAACATATAATTGACCACCAACTGCATTTACACTTTCTTTCTCAAATACTGTCGTGGACATTGTACCACGAATTCTGGCATTTTCTACTTCTAAGAAACCACCATTAGCGGCAGTTAATCTAAATCCACTACCTGGTACATTAGTTGCAAACCCTGCGGATTCGATTGTACCATCTTGACGGATAATCATACTACCACCAGTTAAGGCAGAATTAGTAATTGTCCAACCTGCTATCTCATTTCCATCTCCACCAAGTTTTACAAGTTCATTACTTGTACCTGTACCAACACCATCAAATATTTTCATACCGAATGTATTTGTACCAGTCAATTCTCCGATTCTAACAACTTCATCACTTTGTAAATCAAATACACTTATTCTGGCGGTAGATGAATCTATATCTAATCTCGCAGTATCTAATTTAAATTTATCGGTTTTTATATCAATTCCATCCGTTGAATCAAATCTAAAGTAATTATCATTACCTGTTCCCTTTGTTATATCAAATTTTGGAACAGAAGAATCCATACCGATAATTATACCCTGCGTTGTAGTTTGGTCAAATGTAGTTTTACCACCCATGACAATAAATGCATCTGTACCATCACCAACCATTCTGATAGGATTATCTCCATCAGGACTTAAACTCATAGAATTGTGTGTATTGGATAATTGTAGTGAACCAGCATCTAATTCAAGTTTTGTGGTTTTAATATCTACACCATTATCGAAAATAAAATAATCATTTGGACCTTTTACAAATTCTGCTTGTGGATTACTTCCATCCATTCCAATCAAGATACCAGAAGTACCACTACCTTGTGTACCATCCATACCTGTTTTATCTTCCATTGCGATAAAACTATCAGCACCACTTCCTTTTATTGTTATTGTGTTTTGTGCACCAACACTTATTTTAGAATTTGTACCATCAAGTACAATCGCCTGGTCTGCCAAAGACATAGATTTGTGTGCACTTGATATTTGTAAATCACCACTATTCGCATCAAGTTCAAATGTTTCTGTTTGGATATCTACATCTTGGTCAACTTTAAAATGACCTGTAGAACCAACAAAAGAAACTCTTGGTCTTGATACTGAATTTACAAATCCAAGAAATACACCTGTTTGACCAAATCCCTTTGTTCCTTGTCCTATACTTAAGAATGGACTTGAACTATTTGCCTCCATGAACAATTGGTCATTTGTACCCAATGACATGGATGCATGTGTAGATGATAATCTAAATCCAGTCGCTGTAATATTAATATCAGTTACATTAATATCAACATCTGAACCTGTGATACTAAAATTACCACTATCAAAAGTTATATTACCATCACTATCACCAAATTTAAAATTACCATCACCATCGATAAATACCCCACTACCATTTGTGAGTGATAAGGTATGTGCACTTGGTCCAAGTGCTAACTTAGGTGTTCCACTTCCTTGTAAAATAATTTTACCATATTTATTTGAATCATTATGACCCAAACTCATACTTTGTTCTGTAGTAGAAACTTGTAATGTTGATGATGATATCTCAAGATTTTGAGATGCTATTTCTAAATTACCACCATTGAAAACAATTTTATCATTTGCGTTTCCAACCGCAAACTCAGGGTCTGTATTATTGTTTGCCAACCAAAATCCTGCCGTGGTTGATGTGGCAGAAGTTTTACCTGTTGCAATATATCCTTGTGTATTTGAACCAACTATCTCAACTTGTTTATTAGAAATTTTACCAACTTTAATTTTATTATTTGCACCATCGAGTATAATGTTACCCTCACCTAATGACATACTTGCATTTGTTGAACTAATCTCGATATTACTTGCATCTAATTCTAATGAACCAACTTGAACTACAAAATCACCATCATTGAATTGTATCCTATCCCCACTTGCACTACCAATTAAGAAGTTAGCATCTCCATCAAAGAATATACCATTACCACTATCATATCTTGTAGGTGGTGTTTGACCAAGTGAAATCTTACCAGTACCAGCAGATGATGCCGAGAATGTTGTGGTTTGTAAATCGAATGTATCAGATTTTAATTGTACTGAATTACCACTAGCATCAAATTTTAAGAAGTTATTGGCATCTCCTCTTACAAGGAAATCACCAGTACCATCCATGTAAATACCTTTGTTAGTTCCACCCACACTCGTGTTAGGTGTTGAACCCAAAGCAATCTTACCACTATTCGTGGCGGAATCTATTATCAATGTTGAAGTGGCTAAATCAAATGTATCAGCTTTTATTTGGAATGTACCACCACTTTGTCTTATAAAATTATTGGAATCTTTCATAAAATTGAAATCACCACTACCACTCAAGAATATTCCAGCGGCACTTAATGATGGTGAACCACTACCAAGTGCGATGTTACCACCACCAGCAGTATTTATATCAAGTGTTGATGTATCAATTGTTAAATTTTCTGATGCTATTTTAAAATCTGTACCATCAAATACAATGTGTCCTCGTGATGATGAGAAGAAACTAAATTGTCCACTACCACTTAGGAATAATCCAGTATCTTCAAGTTTTTGTGGTAAGGTTGAACCTAATGCTACTACTCCACCATTAGATGATGATACTCTTAATGTATTTGTTTTTAAATCTAAAGTATCTGTATTGATTGTTAATGAACCAGCATCTGTTCGTAAAAAGTTTGTAGAGTTTCCAACTACATTTAATGCACCACCACCATCCATGTAGATTCCTGCGGTTGTACTTGTTGGTGAACTTGGTCCACCACTTCCACCTAATCGTATGACTCCGTTTCCACTATCTCCCGCACTATCTAAAATTAATGTTGTGGCATCTAAATCAAATGTACCAGCTTTTATTGTAAGTGCAGTTCCTACTCTTCTAAGAAAGTTTGATGAATCACCTTGTAAATTAAAATCTCCACTACCACTTAGGAATATACCATCTGAAGAAAGATTAGTAGGTAATGTACCACCCAAGGCAATACTACCACCATTCAAACCTTTAAGTTTTACTCCACCATCTGTATCAGAATCATGTCCTAAACTCATTGATGCATGTGTTGATGAGATTGCAACATCAGTTGCATCTAATTCAAATTTAAGTGTTTGAATATCTACACCACCACTTGTGGTAAATTTCAAGAAATTATTCGAACCATCACCAACATAGAATCTTGGAGCTCCACCATTGTAACCTAATTGAACTCCAGCGTTTCCAAATGTATGTGAGTTTACAGATATTTCCGCATTATCCCCATTACCATTTAATCTAATTCCACCATCACCAATACTTGATAAGGTGTTACCACTTATATTCCATGCGGCAATTTTACCACCACTAAATAATACTGCAGAACCAGTAACATCACCATCTTGTTTAACATTGAAATTTGTTGTATTGATAAACTTATATCTATCATTATCAACACCACCGATTGCAGGTGAACCACTAATGAATATATCAGTACTACTAAACGAACTTGAATCAGTAGTAAATCCACCAATCAATCCAGCAGATGCTGATATGGTTCCCTCAAACTTAGCACCACTTGCAAATAACAAACCATCTTTATCAACAGAAAAGTTTGGTCCGAACTTAACATGGAAGTTATCAGGATTCTCTGTTTCTGGTGTAAAGTCAATATAGAATTCGTTCTTTAATTGTCTGAAAGATTCTCCACTATCTGAACCAGGACCTTGGTCTGTTTTAAATATTGTGGAATTATTAGCATCCATAGTAATATTACTACCACTAATCTTTCCATCTATTATAGCGAAATCACCGATGAACCCAGCATTAGCCGTGATATCACCACTCATGGTTACATCACCACCTGTGGTTAAATGAAAATTACTTGAACTAATTTCTACATTACCACCACTACCACTTACAAATGCTGTTTCTCCACCAAAGAAAAATGATGGTGTTAAAATGTTTACGGCACTACCACTTAGTGTTGTAGTTCCACTATTGAATATTTCGATGTTACCACCACTACCACTTATAAAATTATTATCACCACCAAGATAAAAATTAGGTGTAAGTACATCTACTTCACTACCACTTAATGTTGTATTACCTGATGAGAATAATTGAAGATTACCATTCGAACCACTTATAAAAGATTCTCCTGCTTGTCCTAAAAAGAATTCATCCGTAACAACTTGGAAAGTACTTGGGTTTGTTCTAAATTTTAAAAATCTATCTACTGCACCATGTGCATCAACTATCTCTAAACCAACTCCATCATAATCCTCACTTGAAGATAATCTACCACCGATAGAACCACTAAACATTAAGAATCCACCACTACTACTTGCAATGGTATTATCGAATCCGTTATATCCAATACTTCTTAAATAAGCAGATGATGCACCTGCCATCTCAAAACCACTACCTTGTTTATTACCTATAAATAAAGAACCACTAAGTAGGTTATCCTCACCATCTATATTTTGTGGTGCACCTGAGAATTCAACTCCCTCTCGTACAGAGAATGTTTCAGCTATATTATTATTAACATCGTAAAACTCTACTAAGAAATCAAACTGGTCTGGTTTTTTAGGTAATGGATGTGGCATAGGAACAATAACTTTAAAGAAATCTGGATTAAAGTTTGTTTCCGCGTGTGGGCGTACCACTACATCACTAATAACAGCCCTACCTTTGGTAACTGCAAACCTCAACTTAAGAGTAGGTCCAATATCCGCAGGTGTAACAAATGTTGTGAACACACCTGCAATTTCTCCTTGTAACTCTGATGATTGTCCTAAATCAACTTTACCAACTGAACGATATGTATCAGATAAAGAACCACCAATAAGTGCGGCTTCTTCAACAAAAACTTCTAATTCAAAATCCTTTGATACATTACCATCTTTATCTAAAGAATCTTCTTTGTAATAATATGCGTTAAATGTAACAGCATATGGTACATTTCTCTCTAAGGCAAAACTTTGTGATGTTGTAAATTTTACAGAACTACCATGTTGATAATTAGAACCACTAATTAAAGCACCATCTAATAATTTTTCATTATTGATTGTAGCCGTACCATTATCAACAATCCAATACTCATCTATAATACTTTGAGTATGAAAGTAACCTGTATTTAAAAATCCATCAACACTAAATGGGTCTATTAATGCTTGTGGTGATTCAATCGTACCCTCATGTAACATTTCAAAATCACCACTACTTCCTTTACTTCTTCCATAAATTTTTGTTTTAAATACATCACCACTAAATGTTCTCAAATTAGCGACTGTGATATCTGCAAAAGACCTAAAGTGTGTTGTACTCAATGATTGAGTAGGAAAAGGTGAATAAGACATCGTAACTTCTGATGCACCACTTCCATCTATAGGTTCTGATAATATTGCCGCAGGGACTTGTTCGTTTGTAGTTTTATCGGTAACTAAAAAATCATCAATAGGAACCATTGTGGTATCATTTTTTACACTCTTAATTCGTGTTTCAAATTCATCAGGTATTATAAATTTATCAGTAGGAAACTTTACAGGGTCAACCTTTGGTGATTTAATTTTAAGTGTAGCACCAATTAAAGAACTTCCAAATCTACCATCTGGAGTTTCAGCTGAACTTTCCAAATCAGCTAATTTGATTGTAAACCTATCAACCTCAGGTGAAGCTCTTCTTACTAATCTACCTCTTGAACGAAAGTTTGAATTCTTAAATGGAAATACTTTTGATTTTTTATTAGATTTAAATATTTCATTTACCTGTCCAACAACTGCGGCTCCTCCACCATAGATATTTTGTGGAAATCCATCTGGTGGTGTTGGTAATTGTGGTGTTGGTGGTAAATCTGGTGCTGGATTAACTTCAACACTACCACTTATAACAATTGAACCACTTGGTTGTAATTCCTCTACAAAAGCCTTTACAACTTCATTGACTGTTACTCTTGGTTGATTGTAAAAGAATATTGGTTGTTCATTTGGTAATGTGGCGTTTATAAATACAGGTCTAACAAAACGAACATTATATACATCTTGAAATTCATCAGGAACATCTTGTTGATTTTGAGATTGAATGGCTTCTATAAACTCATCAGGTATATTACCAGCACCAAGACCTGGTCCAAAACTGGCAGGGTCTATTGGTAAAGTACCTGTAACCTCATCTTGATTTTCTATTTGAGACGCAATACTTTTGTAATTTGGTTTAAGTTCACCAACGATGTACATTTGACCATCACCAGGTATTACATCATCATATACTTCTATAGATACTCTTCGTGCTTGACCTTCAAGATAATTTGTAATAGCTTCGGTATAGACTGTATTACCACCAGCATCTAAAATTTCTATTTTAATTTCTACATTATCTTTAAGAAAAGGTGAACCAGCTATTAGAAAAGAACTTTTTCCTTGTGGGATAGCCTCAGGAAAATCAAACACTTGGAAATATTGTGAAGTTAAACCAGATTCTTCTACAAAGACATCTATGTCTTTTAAACCTTGATATTTATTTTCTCTTTTTAATATTGCCATTTAGTGGAAAACTCCGATAAAAGTGTTCTTATATAAATATTAAAATTTGAAAAATTAATACTTATTTATATGTATGAAGTGTGTATAAAGTGAGTAGAATATGAAAAAAAGATATAACTTTACATTAGATGAAGATTTGATGAATTGGTTTAAGGTGCATTGTAAAGATAACCGAACCACTTGTTCGGCATATATAAATCAGATGTTGAATAAGATTAAGGTCGGTAAACCTAAGATGTCATCAATCTCTACTAAACCTAACTGATGAACTTCCCCCTACCTTTTTGATTTCTAATAAGGTATCCACAAAATCTCTCATCGATTCAATGTGAGAAACAACTAATGAAAATTGAAATTCTGTTTTTAGGTATTGGAATAATTGTGCAACTGAATTTAAATTATCACTATCCATTGTTCCCCAACCCTCATCGATAGCGAGGAAGTTACTTCTTGGTAAATTACTTACATTCATCAATCCTACACGAATCGCAAGTGATGATATAAATCTTTCCATACCACTACTTAATTCTAAAGGCCATACTCTATCATCGTCATAAACTATATGTGTATCGATTTGTTTACCATCCATATTGAAGATAATACTAAAATCAACTATCTGTGCCAATATATCATTTACAGCACCCTCTACAGTCGGAAGTGATTTACTGATGAGGTCATATGGTACACCATCTCGTTTGATGGCCTCAAGTAAGTATTGATATGCCTGATGTGAATCTTCAAGTTCTTCTACCTTTTTGATATTATCATTTATTTGATTTTCTTTTGTTTTCAGAACTTGTATCTCACCATGTAATTTAGTAAGTTTTTCGGTAACCATTCCTAATTGATAATCTAAATCAGTTTGGTAATTTTCTAACTTATCAATCTCTTGTAATATTTGTTCGTTAAATACCACATTTTGTTCTTGTGATTTTGCCCTTTCCATTTCACTTGTAATAAGATTGAATTGTGTAGTAATATTTTTTTGTTTTTCTTTCGTAATTTTTATATTAGATATAATGTTATCTTGATATCTTTGTTTTTCATTTAACCTATCTTGTAACTCATCTAAATCTTTTTTGAACGCACGAACCTTGAACATAGTTTGGATTTCATCTTCCATCTTTTGTTTCTTTTGTACATATTGTTGTGCCAATGTTTTATCTTTCTCAAGATTCTTTTTGGTTTCAATCGCATCTAATGTAAATGGATTACTCATACAATGTTCACAATCCTCATCCCAAGTTAGATTACCAAGTTTTTCAATCTTATCTAATTTAACTCTTACATCCGCTTTTAATTTATCTAATTCAATTTGAAATAAATCTCGTTCTTCTTCTAACTTTTCTAACTTATAATAATTTTCCTCTACACCATCTTGTTTATAAATAACAATTTTATTCTCTATTTCTTGAGTAGCCTTTTCATAATCATATTGTTCTATTTCATATTCAGAAAGATTTTTCTTGACTTTTTCTGATAAAGTGTGTAATTTAGAGTGTTCCTCTTCTAATACTTCAATACTCTTTAAAGTATTATCTACAGGTTTTAATCTTTTAGTTTGTTCTTGAATATCTGTAGTTATCTTTTTATATTCTTTTTTTAATTTATCTTCATCACTTTTAAAATCTTTTTCTTTACCCTCAAGTAATAAAAGACTATCTGTAATATCAGCCAACTCTCTATCGTAATCAGCCTTTTTAAAATCATTCAAAAGTGTATTTACTTCTTTTATTTCATCTGAAGCTTGTTGATATAAAGTATCAAATATTTTCAATCCCATAAACTGAGATAATAATTCTTTTCTTTCTTTTTGAGTTTTATCAATAAAGACTGTAGAATTATTTTGTGAACTCATAGATGTGAGAATAAAATCTTCGTAGTTACCAATAACTTTTTTAATATTATTTTGTGTTGTTCTTCTTTGGTCTCCGTTTAATGATATTTCCTCACCTGTATCATCAATAGTCCAAAAATCAATATCTACTTTTACATGACCTGTTCTAAGATTCTTTTTACCTTTTTTCTCAATAAAATAATCTTGACCATCTATTTCAAAGTTTACTTTACAATGTAAATTATTTTTGGCTTTATTTATAATATTATCCGCACGATATGTACGAGAACTCATATCAAATAAATTAAAACACAACGCATCTAATAGAGCTGATTTACCACTTGCATTAGGGGCAAACAATCCAATCATTCCATTTAGTTTTGTAAAATCAACCACATTATCTTCACCATAACTGAACAGATTACTAAACTCAAATCGTTTTAGTTTCCAATGTACATTTCTCTGTATATCAGCTTCTGGTATTGTACTATTTAAATCCTTAAGAATATTTTTAATTTTAATCATAGTTTCATCATCAACAAGATAATTATTTTTTAAATATTCTCTAACTAAATCATATTGATAATCAGGATTATTTACATCACCAATATTAATCTTTTTATCACGAATCTTTTCAGTACTTAATCCATCCACTCTCGTGATAACACTTTCTTGTATCTTACATTTCTTTTGTAATTGTGTCATCAACTTTTTTAATTGTGATGGTTTAGTATTACTTACTCGTACACGAACTCTTGGTTTCTTAGGTAAATCTGGTAATTCAGGTAATTTACCATTATCAATATTAATTGTATAGTAACCATATTCATTTGGAATCTCAATGTATTCTGATTTAAGAGTTTCCATATCCCATAATAAATAACCTTTACCAATATCCTCACCATGATTCTGTTGAACTAAAGAACCACAATATGAAATAGTTTCTTCTTTATTCAAATGTTGTCTTTTATGAATATCACCAAGTAATCCTAAATCATATCCTTTAAACATACTCATCTTTACTTTACTTGGTAGTTTAAATCCTAAATCAGTTTCACTTCTATCGACTGTTCCATGAAACAATACAACTTTTTTTCTATCACCTGGTACATCTTTAGCTTTTATATAATCTTTTTCTTTATCCCAAACATCCCATACAATTAAATCAGTATCACCACAAGTGTAAATACCTGTTCTTTTTAGATAGTGTAAATTAGGATGATTTAAGTTTTCTACGATTGGTGTTAAAACATCCATACGATTTAAATTATTTAAATTACAATCGTGATTACCTGCAATAATAACTAATGGACATATATCCGCCAAGTTCTTAAACAACCTTGATAACTGGTCAACCAACTCAGGTGACATCTCTGTTTTACTATGTGCAATATCACCACCTATATAAGATATCGCATTTTTAGGATTCTTCTTTACTTCCTTATATAATCCCTCAAACACTTGTTCATACTCACGATGTCTTTTTAAGTTACGAATTTGAATATCACTAATGTGATGTATGTGTTTAAGTTTTCTAAAAGGAACTTTTAATTTATCGGTTACCATATATTTTCATTCTCATCAGTTCTTTAAAGTTCATACCCGTTGAAGTATCTAATTGATTTATCATATTTTTATATCCTAAATCACTTGGGTCTTTTCCTTTAAGTTTTACAAAGTTAACCTCAATCCCATTATCCATAAATTTAGATGCCATCTCTATGGAATCTTTAAACGCATCATCATCCAAACAAATGGTTACATGGGATACTCGGTTCTCAACAATTTTTTTATAAAGTTTAGGTAATATAGTTTTACCAAATAAAGGTATGGAATTATTTTTGATAGCCATGGCATCAAACACACCCTCACAAAGAATAATCGGTTCACTCCAATTTACATATAAATCAAATCCGATAATATCTTTTGGGACAGGGGGATTTTTATACTTCATCCCACCTTTATAAAAATCTCTTCCTACAAAATAATTCAATTGTCCGTTTGAATCATAACTTGGTATAATGATACGATTCTGATATATACCATTTAAACAATAATGTAAATTGTATCGTATAACATCACTCATATCTAATCCTCTTTCATAGATAAACTTTAATGCATGTAACTTCTGTACTGAATCACCACCATTCCATAATGGTTTGGCTTCCTTTGGAAGATTAAGTGTAACTTGTTTATCATCTTTCTTTTCTGATGTATAATAAGTAGTACCCAAAGTATCACTCAACTCTTTGTACAACTCTCGTGGTGCTCCAACTTGTTTTAATAACTGAAATAAATTGTGTCCACCTTGATTACTTACCCAACAATGCCATTTACCTGTCTGTACATTTACTTGTAACTTAGGTTTATGATGTTGAATAAATGGACTCCACCACATATATTCATTTACTTTCTTAAGGTTTTGTCCTTTAGATTTCAATGCCTTATCTAATATGTTTATAACTAATTGACTCATTTAATTAAATCTATAAAATCCTTTATTTCTAAAACCGCATAAGTTTTACTTCTGTTTCTTTTAAATATCAAAACAGGTGTGTGAGACTGTGCATTTTCTTCTGCTTGTTCTAATGAACTCCATATATTTAGTTTCTCTTGATTCTTACACTCAAATGCGAATGGTATGATTTTACGAGCTGCTGGTGATAACTGAATATCTTCACCACTCTCACCCATTGTTGTTGATTTGATATCGTCTGGTTCTAATTGTTCTTTGAATGTTTCGAGAAGAATATCTCGTACTGAATTTTGTAATCTTTTTCCTTTGTTCTTTGCGGAACGAGTTTTCATATAAAAACCTAATAATTTAAAGTTTAGCACTTAGTAGTGCTTAGTTGCTAATTAATAATAAATATATTATAAATCTCTCAGAATGTAATTTTTATTTGTAAATGCGTACTTTTATCAGAGAAAAATAAGGTTGGATTTTTCTTGAAACCTTTAATGTTAACATAACTTAAGTTAATAATATATATAAGACAAGCTAAGAAAAATTAGAATTTATTTTTCCATTTTCTATTATATTCTTGATTTGCCCAATTCTCAGCTTTTCTTTCCCATTTATTATGTAAATATCTATCTTTACCATACAAATCAGCCATGTTACTCGCCTGATTATATTTCTTTAAAAACTTTTTTAAACCATACTTTCTTCTTTGAACTGCATGATGTATTTCGTGTAATACTGAAACTATAAATTCTTTCACACTTGGATAATTTCTTCTCAGTAAAATGATATCTCTATCGAAATCATAATCACCTTGATTTCTACTACCCATTTTTACTTTTGATTTTAGATTATAGTATTTTACTAATTCAGATGCAATATATTGAAAATCAGCTCTTTCCATTAATAGATGAAGTTCAGTTAAAATTTTCATTTTAAACCTTTAAATAAAACTCTTGATAATATCTTACCATATTTTTTATCAGATGGATAATGTGCCTTCGCAATAATTCTTGAATGTGCAATATCTTCACCTAATTGATGATATACATGAGAATTTTGTGGGTCATGTTTACTAAGTATTTCCCCAATTAAATATCCTTGAACCGCATGACCACTTGGATAACTTGGTGTTTTCATACTATCCAACATAGTAGAACCATGTAAATCTATATTTAAAAATTCAGCTACTTGGTAAGGTCTTGGACGATTGTAATGATATTTAAGTTCCATAATATATTTTACAGATTCTTTCAATACCTTTTCAACATATTCATATAATCCTAATTTTTCAGTATATGGTTTGAAAGTTTTTGTTACATCATCCATTGCTTCTGCAAATTCATCATTTTCTTCAATCTTAGATAACTCTCTTAACTCTGAGACTGTAATTCTACTATCATTATCAGGTGGTTGTATTTTAGGTAAAATTATACCCTCATGAAATGATGGTGTGGCTCTATTCATTTTCTTTTTATGTTTTGGTTTTACTTCTTCAGAATAAACCATACTTTTTAATTCTATTAGTTCTTTTAATCTAATCATTTTTTCTTTTTCCTCTTACCCCAACTTAGCGGATTAATGTTAAATTCTTTTTCATAGAACTTTATTTGTTCTTCGAGTGCCACTCGTTTCTCAGCTTCTTCAGCTTCATGTTTTGCCAACAAATCTTCTATATGTGTATCTGCCTGTATAAACTTATCTTCCAACTCAACGATTCTCATCTCTATTCTGTAATAAGAATATACCAACATGGCACACAGAGTTATGATTTGTACCAACCATTTTAAATTTAAACTGACCACCATATTATCGCCGATGACAGTTCCTTTATATGACCGAGCAGTATCTTCTTTTGATATAGCCACGAATAACTCCTACTTATTATATATAAATATCAGAAACCAAAAGAATTAGTTTTAATATATTCTTTTATAAGTTTTACATCAGAACTATCTTTTTCTTCAACTTGTACAAATTTAGAATTTTTTCTATTTGTTTTATATTTCAAAGTATGTCTCATCAGTATAAATGGGATATTTTCTATCATAATATAATCATCCCAAAATGTTTTTATATCGTAAAGATTAGGAAAGTTTTTATTTAGTGATTTTGGAAAAGGTCCTAACTCCACAGGTATTGAATTGAAATGTATTGGTAGGTGTGTTTCCTCTGAATACCAATAATCATCTTTATATTCTTCTTTAATCCATTCGTATAAATTTTCAGAAACAACTAAATCTATATCACGCCATGGTTTTAAATTTAATGCCGACATAATACCACCACCAAAAACTCTGTACTCTTCTACAGGCCAATTTAGTTCATATAATATTTCGAAGTTTTTTTGGGTTTGTTTATCGTATTTCATAATCATCAAAATACATGGCAAGAAAAACACTTGATGCCATCAAATCAGCTAACCAACCATCAGGTATATCATCTGATTTAAATTTTAAAAATAACTTTTCCATTTCTAAACTATAATCTTCATCTTGATTTAATTCTTTATATAACTTTACTATTGTTGGAAAGCACTCTCTTATTTCTGTTTCAAAGTAATCATCTATTGTGTGTAAATGTTCCCATAGAGTTTTATTTTTAATATTAATTAGTTTCCAATGTTTTTTATGACCTTCCCAAAGTGATAAAGAAAAATGTTGTGATAATTGTAAATTAGATACATCTAACATACAACTATCTTTAAAGTGTTTTACCATATTGGTTGTTAAATCTTCTATACTATTACATTCATAATCTCTTAATGTAATTAATATTGGCCATAAGGCGATTATCTGTGCACTATTTACTCTTAACCCACCTCTATTTAAATGATTTTCTATAATACATTGTGTTAATAAATCATAGGATGGTGTAAACTTTTCCCTACACATCAGTTCGTATATACGATTACCAGAATTAATCGCTGATATTACAAAGTATTCTAATTTTAAAGTATCAACTTTATCTTCATACCTTGTAGTTAACCCAACCTTATTTGGTATAGGTTCTATTGCCATCGCTATCTGAGCGATTCGTGTAACATTTTCTGGTTTCATAACTTTTACCTATATTGTGGTACTTGATTTTTTGGTTGTTTTGCTTTCCACTTTTTATGTTGGTTAGCTGTTCTTCCCTCTCTTGCCCATTTTTTATTTAATTGTTGTCTCTTTTGTTTTCTACTTTTTGCGGCTCTGTTCGGCATTTATCTCCAATCCCATACTTTAAATAAATTGTATGATACCCCAAAACCAAATACAGGTTCGGTTAATCCTGTAACATTATCGTAAGTAACACCTACGAAAGGCCCAACACTTATTTGGTTTCTTGGTGGTTTTAGTTTTAAGGGATTACTTCTATGTGTTCGTAAATTGATACCTTGAAAAGATGTATCAGGTACAAATGCATAGTATTCACCCTTGATTTCACTTTCTACTATCTGTGGTCTGGCCATTTGTAAACTACCATTAAATCCTAACTCAGTTTCACTATCAATTACTTCACCATTTTCCATCACGAATCCACTTCTTCCGAATATTCGTAAGTAATTATTTTGTGTACCAAATTCCTTTTCAAATGGAATCACACCACTTCCATCACCAACTTTTATTTCACTGGTTGGTTGTTTATATAATTCAGAAACTTGAAATTTTAATGTACCAATTTCTCGTTCCAATACTTCTACTTTTTTTAACAAAGTAAAATTTTCAAGACCACGAGTTTTATCATGTGTATGTAAATCAAGTAGTAAATCTTCATTTTGTTTTGTTAAAGTATTGACCGTATCAGTCAACTCTACTATTAATTTATCCTGTCTGGCAGAATCATCTTTCAAGAATTGTAATTCTTCTTGAGCATAATAATATCTAATACCCACAATAAATAAAATGAAAAGAATGTTTATGAATCCACCTAATACCCACTCTCTTCTTTTTTGTGGCCAATGTTCTAACAACATTTTAACTCCTTGTTAATCAATCTTTTGGATGGCATCTAATATGGCTTTTTTAACCGCACCACCTAATTCAGATTTTCCGAACTCTGCTTCATCTTCAATCTGTAATCCAGCTGCAGTTACATTAGTTTCTATTTCACCACTTCCACGATACCCTCTTACTTCACCCTCTAAATTGTTTACCAAATTAACAACAAGATTAACTTGTGTTTTTTGATTTCTACGATTGAATAATCCAACGATACTAAATGCCTCATTTGGTTTTCCAATATAGAGAACTTCAACATTAGCAGTAAAATCAGCGTTATCATCTTCTACTAAACGATATCTTGTATCTTGGAATGATTCCTCAACTAATTGTTTAATACCTAATGATACTTTATCATCTCTGATACCTACTGATTCATCTACTTTAACGAATTGTGATATTTTTAATGTTGGATAATCTAACTCTTCACCAACAATAATTGGTTGTGGTAAAGATTGTGAGTAACCAAATCCTATCATTAATAACATCATAATCAGTTTTTTCATTTTCTTCTCCTTAAAAGTAAGTCCCAAATAATATACTGAAAGTTTTTCCTCTTTCACCATAATCATTTACGACTGTGTTATATCCAAAACTCACACCTAAATTGAATGTGAATGCTTGTCCCAATTTCCAATCCGCAGAGATTGTTGGAAAAATCATTATTGGACTTCTTAATAATAAATATTGAGAATCTTGATTTAATCCACCATAATACCTCATAAGTGTATAAGATATATAATTACTAAATGTAAGTTCGAACTGACTAAATTTTACTGGTACTCTAATACCATGTAATATAGATATATTACCAAAAGCATATTCACTTACATTTCCGTAACTACCTGTTAATACCAAAACTTCTGCGTTTTGTTTTACAAGAGATTTAGCGTATGAACCTGATACTAACCAATCCCAACCCTCAAATGTTTCAAATGCTACACCTGTACCACTTATCACTTGATTCTGTTTCTTGGCGGTAAAATTAATACCTTGTCCGTATGTACCACTAAACCTTTTAAAATCATCAGTAAAAGATAAGTTTCCATCATACCTACTTTTACCATCAAAACTAGTCCTTGTGTAAACACTATTAAAAGTAGTAACCCAACTACTATCAACCATCGGTGAACTTTTTATAGCATAATTTACCTGTGATGGTTGATTACTTATATCTGTTTTAGTAAATTGTTCAGTAGCGTTACTGGCTAATGCACTTGCCAAAATCTCTTCAGCAACTCTAACAGCACAAGGAAATAAATCTTCAAAATCATTATACACATTTTCAGCCCATCTTTCTAAATCACCATTTAGAACTTGTTCTAATGTAAAGTATCTTGATTTATTATAATAGGAAACATAGAATCCGTTTCCATCTTGAGTTACCTTGTAGTTATTTCGTATAATCGTTTGGTTACAAGGGTCTACATAATTATAAAAAAAACCTTGTGCAGAGAGTATACTACAAAATAATCCTACAATTAATAATACTCTCTGCCACATTCATTCTACCAACCCCTACGGTCAATTGCCTTAATTACATTTACAACCGCAGTTTCCATTGCCTTATTTGAGGCGGAACTTAAAGAACTTTGATTCCATTCCATATTAGGATTTTTTAGGAACCCTTGACCTATAGTGGAAGCTCTTCCTTGACCACTACCAACCACATACTGAGTATTCTCATTATTGATTACTTTAACTTGGATACCTACGATGGTTTCGTTTATTGTTTGAACTTTACCAGCTTTGATATCTTCTTTTAAGTTAACAGCGAAATCATAAATAGTTACATACGCAGTGTATTTGGTTTTCTCTATTTTAGCTTCGTTGGCTTTCAAATCATTAATTATAGATAATTGTACATCTCTATCTCCCTCTACGAGATTGAATCTACCAATAAACGAAATCACATTTGCGAGTTCTTGATTTAACCCAAATGCAACCCTTTTATCTCCAAGTTCTGGATATCTTTCTTCAAGTTCTTTATTGAACTTAACATCCAAAATCTTTAGATTATCCACTTTAGTGATTTCTACTTCATCTAATGATTTTTGTTTTTCGTACTCACCAACATATTGTTCGGTTGATACTGATGCGGCACATCCCATAAATTGTGCACCTACACTAAACAAAAACACAACAACAAGTAGTTTCCAAAATTTACTCATTATTATCTCCTATTTGAAATCTGCCAATGGGTCTTTTAATAATTTCTCTAATCTTGAGATTTCACCTTTGAGTTTATCAATCTCATTCTGTAGTTTTATTATATCCCCATCGTAAGATTTTACTTTTGGTGTTTTTAAACCATCTACTTTTTCTCGTAGATACTTTAATTCTTCATCAATATTGTTAAAGTTATTTGTTACGATTTCAATATCACTTGCTTCAGCAAAACCTTGTACTACTTCTTCCAACGAATCAATACGGCCAGTAAAACTATACCAACCAGCAATGGCGGTAGAAAGAAAAGTGACAATAGCAATAATATTGTTAATCGATACTCCAAACTTTTTTCCTTTAACATCTTCAATAGCTTGTTCTATATCTTTTGGCATAACTTATCTCCTTAATTACAGCAACCACATTCACAACCGCAGTCGCATTTACAATTTGTTTTCATTTTATATCTCCACATTTATTGTTAATAACATCGAATCTTTTAATGGATGTGTATCATCACCCGATATAAATCCCAATCCGATATTGTATTTATCATACTCGAATCCCATACCTATTGATGGATAATTCAACTGATGGTCTATATCACTAAAGAATCCAGCTCTGAACCAAAATGTATCTCTAAAATTATAAGATATACCTTGACCCATAGTATAGTATTCACTATAAATATTCCATTGATTATAAATATTCCATTGTTTGATAGGTATTTTTATACCTACATTTAAACTTGTTGGAATATCAATTTCATGTCCATTCATTTTAGTCATTAATCCAAAGTTAGCAATCATAATATCCATATCTAATTTTTTCCAAAAATCATCCATGTGAATACCAACATCGAATAACATACCATCAGTTTTTTCTGTATGTAAATCATGAAAGATTGCTTTACCCTCTACACCAATTGATACACTATCCAACTTATTACCCTTGTAATATAAAGGTGTACCCCAACTCACACCGAGTTTGGTTGTTGTTGGTGAGAATGAACCATTGACTGTTCCAAATACATCAGTTTGTTTCTGTTCTCCGTAATCAAAGTGTAAAAGGTTGAACCCAAAGTTCTTCCATCTTACATCAACATAATTATACCCCATATCATCTACGATATTTTTTAACCATTGTACATTTGTAAAACTTACATTGGTTGTTGTATCAAGATTGAAATGGTTTATTGCGGGATTTCTAAATGCTAGTGATTGGTTTCCTAATGTTGTTTCTTCAGCAGATGGTGATATAGTTAATACACGATTAACTTGACCAAACAATGAAGTTACAAACAATAAACCTAATATTACTTTTTTCATTTTCTATCCTCTTATTTCACGACCGTAAATTTATTGGCCTTAATTTTGTTTCCTGTCTGTAGAACAAATATATAAACACCTGGTTCTAAAGTTTGGTGTTCTTGATAAACACTAACTTCTGGTAACCAAACACTTGGTTGATTTGCGAAATCAAATGTATGTATACCTGGTTCTACACTTTCATCTAATAGTGTTCCAACATATTGTCCATTAGAGTTTAATATGTAAAGTTTTACATCTGATAACTCCTCAACATAAAATTGGAATCTTGTATTTTCTTTAAATGGATTTGGATAATTATAAGTTAGTTCATTCTCATCTGGTTCTCCACCACCGAATGCCCAATACTTATTCCAAACTAATACTTTACCATTTTGCCTACTCACTAATAAATCATCACCACTTGGATTACCTGCAGCGTATTTATCAACAAATCTTATCGGAGCTTCTGTCCATTCTGAATCAGGAAAATCTGCTCTAAATAATAATGTTAACGCGTTTATTGGTTCATCAATCCAATAAGTTTGTGGAGCATTACCTGGTGAATAATCCATACCACCAAATGATACTTTTTGTTTACCCTCTTTTACTTCATGTGTATTCACATAAGTAAACCAAGGTCCTGGTAAATTACCAGTTTTCATATCAACAAACTCTAATTCATTAGTATTAAATTCTACTTCAAACTCAAACCCAGCAACATTTACTTGGTTTGGTGTTAGTGTTAATGGTACTTCAATTATATCTCCACTACGAACTCTGACTGTTGAATCAGCTGGTAATGTGATAAATACATCTGCCTGTTCCATCGCTATTCGGTTCACCCAAGTACCTGGTGGATTATTACCCCAACGATAATATGTTGAACCATTTACATTGATATATCCATCCGTATTTCCTACATCTTCTATATCAAAATCAGTAGCATCTGATGCACCACTTTCTTTTACTTTAGTACCACTTGTATTTACATCACCAGTAAAGAAGTATCCTAAACTATCAATTGTATAATCTGGATTAGCATCACTACCATAAGTAGATGAACCAGCACCTATATTAATTTGTAATGTATCTAAACCAGTCTGTATATCATCCATCAATGGATTAATTACCTCAATCTGTCCAAATTGTAAAGTAGTATCTTGGTCAAAATCATCATCTGTAAAGATAGTAAACTCATATCTTTGATTACCCCAATCTTCATAATAAGTATAATCAAATGGTTGACCATTTTCTTTTAATGTATCAATACTTGCCCAACTCTGTAATGTATCACCACCTAAGTGTTCATACTCATCAAGTATACCACTTGTGTATGCCCATAAGAAATAAGCATCATTTAATTGAAATACATCATCACCATCAACATCACCAATAAAATACTCAACTGCATTTAGTGTATCTACACCTGTAACAGATTTGAATTTATTACTTTGAAAATTAAATGCCGCGATAGCATCATTGATATTTGTAATTCCATACCTATCAAAAGATAATGGTGTATGGTCTCCAATATCATCATTTTCATTTGGTGGATAAAATGACATTCTATAAACATTGTTTCTTGGTAATTGAATATTATAATATCCTCTATCATCTGTAAATGTGGAATCATAATAACTAACTCCTAAGAAACCCTCACCTGGTAAAGTTTGATGTGAAGTGGTTCCTTTATTATCATACCAAAATGTAGATTCAGTATCTCCAATAACATCATCACCATCAATTGTTGATTCATCAGTTAAAGATTCATTATCTATATCTTCAATATTATACCAACTATTATACTCATCAGGATTTTCTTGGTCTAACTCAAATCTTATTTTCCAATAAGGATATGTGTTATCACCATCTAAAGTATTTCCTTGAACATATCTAAAATATCCCTCAACATCTACAAGTTTTGGATGAAGTGTTATATCACCTCTAGCTCCACCTTGGTCTGTTTCTTCAGTACCATAATTACCATCGATGTAAACATCATAATTTAATAAGTAATCATCACTTACATAAGTGTAGTATCCCTCACCACCCTCATATAATGTAGGTACTCTAAAAGACCTTGCACTAAAATCATCTACAACATCTTCTATTTTAAAATTTAATTTTACTAATTGTGTTTGGTTACCATCACCATTACCAAATGTAAACTCTTCACCATTATGTGATACCATTGTAATTCTTAACCAATCGTATCTATTATTTTCTTCAGATTTTTCGTTATCTTCATTTTGTAAAGCATCAATGTATCCAACATCTGAATAGTGAACAACTTCATATGAGTAATCTGCTCCTGCGGTAGAATCACCCTCAGTAGCTTGAGTTAACCATGAACCTTTTAGTACTTCTGTATCCTCATCATCCCAATCAATTAAATCATTATCAAAAATAATATCTAATCTTAGGGCGGTTACATCAGCACCATCATCATCAAGTGTAACTTCCATTGTCATTACACTATCTCTCCACGCATCAAAATTATTATTATACAGAGCAGGATTATCTTTATCATCCGCTAAGTAAGTTTGTAATTGATGCGTAACACTTTCTCTCCACCAATACTCTGGTGTATCATAAGTGCCCGTCTGCATAATCCTAATGACTGGTTCGCTTTGTGGGAAGACAAAACCCAACCACATCAGGCTTAATATAAACCATCTCATCGTAGTTCCTTTATGTTATTTACTCTCTATGTCAACTCCCACACGAGTGGTGGGTTTGGTGTAGCCTTAATTTCTATAAATAAATATAATATATAATAAAATTATACATCAAAACGAACAACAAAACTTGTTGTTGTGTCTTGAGATAACTTGATTGGTTTGGCTAATTTACCAACCACTAATAGTTCATTCTTATCATTATACAAACCTATCTCTGATACATAAGGTCTGAATTCACTATGTGTAACAAAACTAGCATAACTATCTGTAGCGTTGTATTCATCTTTAAAACTACCTGTACCAGCACCACTTGGTTGGTCACCTGGTGGAAAGAACAAGTGTATATCTTTTGAACCTTTCGCAATAGTTAAACTACCACTCAACTCTTTTGTGAGTGATTGATTTATAGAAATATTATATTCGTTTGGCTCGACTGTCACAAGATATTCATATTCATATATTGTGTGTGTTGCTTTATATTTTAAAGTGTGGCCATAAATTGTACCATCTTCATTCACTGCCGCTTGTTTTAATGAACCTGTATCTGTTAATACAAGTATTCCATCATCATAAAAAACATTACCTACTTGTGAACCACTACCATTAGCATCAGCTTTATCATAATCAAATGAACTTGATTTGTATGCGGCAAAACTTGATGAGAAAGCATTATCATACAGATTACCCTCACCATCATCTTTTATAGTATATGTATCACCTTGTGTGGTAACTTCTAAATCTATACTAAATGGTTTTATTCTTTCACCATATAAGTCTTGTGGAATCGAAAAGATTCTAGCGGAACCATTTAATTCTTTTTTAATTTTAGTATAATCATTACTACCAAATGTTCTGTATGGTGTAGAATTTTCATAATAACGATTCTTAATCATAAACCAATTTGGTATATCGAAATAAGTTCCTAATGAATAACTTTTATTATGATAATCGTATAAACCAAATGATTGTGATGTAGCAGAACCTGTACTAAAATTATAAATAGAACTACTTACAGCCCTCAAGAAGTAGTGTCCACTACCACTTGAGTTCTGTGTAAGTGTAAAGTTTTTATGAACTTTAAATGGTCTTATTGACTTATCTGATGGGTCAATGTTTTTTAACATTATTAGTTTCCCTTAGAAGTCAAGTTTTACTTTTATTATAGCTTCCCTTGAGTATGATTTAAGAACAGGTTTACTTAACTTCGCAATCGCCAACAATTCATTATCATCATTATACAATCCAACTTGTGTTATATAAACTTTAGGGTCTTTAAAGAATGATGCATTTGTAAATGAACCATCTGAACCCGTAAAGAATGTTGGATTTGATGTAAAGTTATATTGTTTGTTTGGAACTCTACAGAAAAAGTTTGTTGAACTAATTTCTTCTTCTCTACGAACTTGAACTAACTGACCTGTTACAAGTTTGTTGTAGAGTTTTTCTGGATTGTTATCAAACGCATTTGTACTTCTTCCAGTCGCTAAACCAGCAACATCATCCATTGAAGTACCATTTAATAATATGATACCTAAATCTGGATAAAATTGTCCAAGAGCACCACCCGTTTGAGCTGCCGCGGTTGTTTTAATAACTGCAGTACCTGTACTAATAGAACCACTAACAATGTTGAATACTCTTCCACCCTCATTGACAGTCGCGACAGTGGTTGCTCCACTATCATCAATTAGGTGTGTTGTACCAACTTTAATTTCCCAATTACCAGGGTCTATCTTTTCTCTCATACGAGCTCTGTTAAATGCCAAGAAATAGAAATCGTTTGATGCACTTGGTGCACTTGTAAATGTAAACTTCTCTGTTGTTGGTGGAAGTAATACATTTGCGAATTGCCTATAGTTTGCGGCACTTTCTCTCTTACCCTCTGTAAGTTTTGTAGTGTTACCTAAAGAACCACTACCCTCAAAGTGTGCATATCCAATATCAAATTGAATCTCTGCAGTAGAAGTAGTGTTAGGGTCTTGATGGTAAATGTGTAAAAACGAACCAGTAGCCTGTTGTGTAGAACTTGTAAAAAACGATGTTAATGTACCTGAACCACCACTAAAAATACCACTTGATACTTTTACCTTTTGGTTTTCCACCACATCGTTTTGCCTATCGAATCTTTTAAATACTGACATCTTCTACTCCTTATAATGTACTTGGGTCAGTTTTAATCGTTACTGCCACATTAAATGTTGCACCCGTCGATAATCCTGTGACCGTTATGTTTGTTGAAGTATCAGCTGTAACAGAACGAGAAACAAGATTTACCGATTTACCTTGTAGAGTAATTGAACGCTTTCTTTCCTCCTCATTCAAGAACACTGGTGTTGTTGCACCTGTGTTAACTTGTAAATCAGCGATATCTAATTCTTTTATCACATCTAATTCTTTCATTAAATCCTCAGCACCTCTAAATTGCATTGGCCCTAATCCTTTTAAGATATTATTCTTTCTCTTTTTCTTCTTCTTTTTAATCCTACGATTAGGTGTTACAACTGGTGTTAGATTTGCAATTGTTGCATCATGTAGTGTGAAACTATATCCAGCTTCAGCATCACTACCATTTCGTGTATTAGGTGTAATAGTCTGTGTTACACCAGGTCCGTTAAATACTAAGGATGGTGATGGTACTTCCAATACAGGAAGTTTGGCAGTATTCTTTGGTAAGGATACTAACTTAAATCTCATCACTTGGTTTTCATCTACGAACGCCTCTAATAAAGGCATATTTTCAATTACTGCTCCGTAGTAATTTGAACCATTAGGATGTGTTACATCCCATAAACGATAATCTATTTCATCATCTGCTAATGCAAACTTAGTAATTTGGAACTCGTCTTGTCCTCTTGCTAATAACTCTCGACCTTTTTTTGTTAATACAGCATCGACTGTTACACTTGTATTATTTAAAAATCCCATTATTTTACTCCTATTGATTTGAACTGAGATGGAAAGTGTTCATATATAAATATAACATCACTCAATTTTCTACTCAACTTTTAGTTTAGATTCACCAGGTTCTTGTGTCACAAGTCTTGTTGGTGTAGTGATGGTAGTTTCTATAGGGTCTTTTCCATCAATAGTATTATCTTTTGTTAACAATTCTCCTTTAACGAATGTTCTAAATAGTGTTGATTCATAAGCAGCACTTTGAAATGGTGCTGGTTCAAATGATGCACTATATTGATACATTCCATTATATCTTGTATGATATCCATAACCATTGGCGATTGATACTGATATTGAACTTGTATAATAAGGTCTTTTAATCTCATTATGTTCACTCATTCTTGAACCTGTAATAAATGGTTGTACAGTCTCTTCGAATGTTGTTTCCAATTCACCAAATGTAATACTTGCGGTAGCGTATGTTGTACCAAATTCTGTTCTTGGGTCTATCTCACCTAACTTAACAAGAGATGGTAAACCCAAACTTCCAAGTGAACCTGACATTGATGTTCCTGATAAATCTATCTCCGCTTCATAGTTTCTATATTCACCTGATAAACTAAATGGATTAGGTGAAGCGGATGATGATATCCTTGATGATAATTGTATACCATCATTAAATTCACTTGCGTTTTCATAATATAATAATTCTAAATCAGTAAGTTCTCTACCTATAACTTGTTTACTTCTTTCTAAAATATTTGGTTCTATTAATAAACCTAAATTAGCATTAGCACGAGCAGGTATTAATCCTTGTATTTGTTTCCAAATCGTATTATCAAAGAAATTAATAATTCTCATGTAATCCCAAAAATTATTTGTACGAGCATATTTTCTCCAATAATCTCTTTGAGTTTTATCTAAAGATGTGTATTTATGTTTGTACTGGTCTCTTGGGTCTCCAATCAAATCATCCATATTTAAATCAGCCAAACTATACATTATATCTTCATTAACCACATCAACTGGTGAAAAATAAATACCAACTTTATTACTATCTATTGGTGCAAAATCTTGTGATGATTTTTCTCTTCTAACATTAAATGATAATGGTCCTGTTAATGTTGTGGCCTCTGTTCTAATCTTAGTTGCATTTCTTCTTGTAGGTCCAACATTAGGAACTCTTAATTGTTCTAAATCAACTAAACTTCTAAATGAGTTACCACTAAAGTTTACAGCACTAGCACTTGGGAAATAAGTTTTACAATATGATTTATCATCTAATCCCTCTGGTGAACTATTAAGATTTATGTTATCACCTAAGTGTAATCTGAATATTAAATTATCATGTGCTGATGATGTTGTGTTTCCATTATAAGCTTTAGGTGCTCTTATATGATTATCAAATACACTCGCACTTAATGGTTCACTCCACAATCTAAACTCCATTAACGAACCACTAAATGGTTGGCCAAAGTTTCCATCACCACCAACAAACATCGTACCTGCTGTATGAATTGCTTGGTTGAAAGCTGAACCACTTGTGGTTGAACCATCCGCGATTGAAGATGTTGAATATGAGTAAACAATTGTTTCTCTTGATGCATCGTATTGTGATGTTCTCAAATCATATTGTATTTTTTGTGTATTACCATCAGCAGTTAAATCGGCACCACTTGATGATTTTCTTGATAACATCACACTCCACATATCATCATTATAAAATGGTAATAAAGATGAAGTAACATACTGCATACCCACAGATGAACTTACTGCTAATTGTAAGAAACCACGATTATCAGTATTCCCATTATCTCTCAATTGTAATGCAAAACTATGAGTATCATCACCTTTATTTAAAATCGTCATATCCTTTGATTCAGGACTTCTAAATCTAAATTCTATTGTTTCTGGTTTTATCCCACTTGTTCCATCATTTTGATAAGGAAACTTTAAATGTTCACTTGATTTAAAATCTAAGGCATATGTAAACTTTCTTTTTATTTCATAACTTACTCTATCATTTAAATCCGGCCCACCATATTCTCTTATTCTCAATATAGAACTTGGTATACCATAACAATTTATTAAACCTTTTATCGCTCTAGCAGTTCCTTTTGTTTTCAAGAAGAATGGCATGTTAGATAAAATTCTTTTCCATATCTCTTCTGTAATAGTTTCACTCGGTGATTCATTTAGTGCACTACCATCATTGGCTTTACCTAACAAGTATGTTGGTAATATTACTAAATCGTTTCCATTGTTAACTTCGAATCCTAAAGATTTAGCAACTTCTTTAACAATATCTTTCGATATACCCTCTGATACTTTTGGTACTCTTTCGTTTATATCTGTAAAGTGTCTTAAGTAACTCCACACCTCATCAAATTGTTGTCCAACCATATCCATAAAATCTAAGAACACATTGTTTTGTGTATCACCTTGTACATGAAGTGGTAAGTTATTTTTTAAACTATCTTGATTGTATCTATCATACTCTTTAGCATATGAAGTCCAAGTGTTGTACCAAGAAGTGAATTCAGAACTTGATGTATGATAAAGTGAATGTGGAGCTGTGGATGTTTGTTTAGGCCAACTCGAACTATAATATTCACCAACTGAACTTGAAGCGTAACTTGATGAGACCGTAAATAGAAAATTTTCGTATGGGTCAAAAGAGTTTATAACTTCTCTCTTCTTTTTGTTTAATGTTGTTCTCGTATCTATAGAACTTGATACACTAACTAAATCACCAACTTCTTTTGTATACTCTTGTATCAATTCAACTTTCTTTTTAAAGTTTCTTAATCTATTTTCCGCTCCACTAAAATTAACAAAATTACCAAAACCAAAATCAGTTCTATCTTCACCTAACTTATCAGTTCTCTTTTGATAATCAACATTTAATTGAACATCGAGTAAACTACCTGATTGTACAATATCAATAATATCATCTTGTGTATTAACATCTGTTCCAAGTAAATCATCATACCTTTGAAATTTAGTTCCTCTGAAATTAATTGGATTTGTAGTAGAATTTAAATTAGGAACTCGTAAAAATAAAACTTCTTCTTCCTCTTCTTCAAATGGAATTAATTCAACAACATCTTCATATGGTTCCATTTTTTCTTCTACAAAATAAACTAAATCACCTTTCTCAACTTCTTCTAATGGTTCATAAAGTTTTACATATCTAGCAGTTCTATCAGCAATATCTTTTAAATTTATATCTCTATCTTTTTCAGAATCAGGTACACTAACTATTGGAGCATCTTCAATATTAATAATAAGATTATATGATTCATCCTTTACCAAGTAAGTGTTTAATCTTGAAATTTTATTCTTTTTATAATTTACAAAAAACTCTTCAAATATTGATTTAGCTAAATCATCTCCACTATGTTCGGCATCGTTAGCACCTTGTTCATAAGTTACATCAACTCTTACTTTATTGAAATCTAAAACTTCAACAATTTTTGCAGAATAATCTACAGGTATATCTTTAAATGTTTCAACAATTATTTGTTCTGTTACTTCAACATCTTCGAATTGTGCTGGTAGTATATCTTTCTCAATTGGTTTATTTAATTGTAAAGAAATAAATTCTTCTAATTCTTTTCTTCCTCTTATAATAGGTGGTTGGTCTATAATAAATTCGTTTGATGGTTCTAAATTTAATCTTCGTGGTTCATCAACTTCTTCGAATTCAGTAAGTGAAGCACCTGCTGGTTGTGAAAGTGGATTTGGGTCATCACCCTCACCACTATCTTCAGGTATACTTTGTCCACCACCACCACTACTTTCAAAATCATCTTCAGCTATTCTTAACATATTAATACGATGGTCTCTCATATGTAAGAAATGTTCCATACTTCTCCACTTACCGAGTGTAGCAGATGTTACATTGTTAGCGATAATTGTATGATGTCTATCAAGTACTAAATTCCAAACATCTAATGGTCCTGATTTAAACTCAGTACCAATCTCATTAGCCATATACCATTTACCACGATACTTAATCGGGTGATGGTCTGTTGTAATAAGTTTACCAAACCTAACTAACTTATCACCAAACCCTCTATTATCTTTTACTACCTTTAATACTTTGGCGAACCCTTGTTCAGTTTTAACTTTCATACCAGGTTTCATCATCTTGATTGGTATGGTACGATTGTTACTTAATTTTATTTTTGTATCACCAGTAAAACAAACACTTCCGTAATCATCGTCATCTCTAAAATCTTCATAATCTTGTGGTGGACCTGGTGTTTCTTCAACCCTATCAACATTGGTTTGTGGTTGTTTATTTTTTATAGTATCTTTCCATCCAGTATTTTTTCTTTTTGAAAACTTATCATCGATTGGAATAATAGGAACATCATCTGGTTGGTCAATTGGAACTTCTTTTCTTCTTCTTACTATTCTTGTAATTTCTTCAATCTTTTCTTCTCGTAATTTATAATTGTACATACCAGGTATTGTGATTGTACCACCAACCATAGCATCTGTAAATCCTCTTTCTCCAATACCTGCTGTAAAAATTAATACATTAGGGTCTGTTAAATCAAAACGAATATTACCAGCATTAGCCGTATTCTGTTTTGGAACATACATCATATTTTTATTAATAGATGCAAAATTCTTAGCGTATGGAACATTCTTAATTAATTGTAAATCTAATTTTAATTCGTCCTTACTTGGGCCAGATTCTTTAATAACATACTTTAATTCTTTTGGAAATAATTCTTGTTCTTCTTGACGATTATTACCTGGTGTTCCTAAAAAATATCTCGTCTTACCATTTACAACTCTCGTTTGTATTTTACCCATGTTAATAAAACCATTTTCGTTTACAAAGATAGTTTCTTTTTTACCAGCTAATCTTCTTAAGAAAAGATATTTTACTTTATACTTACCCTCACTAAATCCCATTGTACGAACATGCGTACCAATATCTAAATCCAATGTGTTTTTATCATTAAAAATAATTTCACTTGTTGGAAACATTTCATCAGCCAAAAGATTATCCTCTAAATCATAAACATATAAATGTATGTAATCATTTGGGTCTTTACCAAACCCACTATAAAAAGTCAAGGGATATTCTAACTGCTCTTTATCTTTATCTTTTAATCCATAGGTTAACATTATTTAAGCTCTTCTATTTTCTTTTGTAATTTTTTAGAATTTTTTACAACCTTACTTAGTAATTTACTCTCTTGTATTTTTTCAATTAATTTTCTAGCTCGTTCACTTGTTTCACCAGCTTGTACTGCATCAGCTGGTTCCACATCATTATCATCAGCAATCTTGGCATTCAAACTATTAATCGCACCAGCTAAACCTGAATTTAATTCTTGTTGTTCTTCTATCGCGGTAACTAATTCTTCTGCCAATAAATTTATTTCTGTTTCATCTGTGATATCTTCACTAACAGCTTTTTGTGGAAATATTTCTTTAAAAATTATATCTTCACCAAGATACTTTAAGTAATCAGATACTTGTGTAGATTTTTGTCTTACTTTTAATCTAACATATTGAAATGGTTCTTCTATAGATTCACCTGGTTCATTTGGGTCTTCGTAAGATAATAAAACATTATTATCATCTCGTAAAGGATTTGTTGAATCAGGTGATGAACCACTAATTTGCATTCTTGCTAATGCTTCTTGGATGGCCTTTAATTGTTTTCTTTCATCCGCATCAGTCACATTTTGATAGTAATCATTTTTTCTTGCTTGTTCTAATGTTAATGGCATTATTGTTCTACTCCAAAGTAATCATAATTTAGTTTTATGTACTTGTTCCATTCATCAGGCATTTCATCTTCATCAAATATTGCTTCGACTGGACATTCTGGTTCACAAGCTCCACAATCAATACACTCTTCAGGATTGATATATAATTGTAACCCATCAGGATTGAATCCATCTACCTTAGCTTCTTCACCACTTCCCTCTTTATCAAAAGGCCCATGTATACAATCAACTGGACAAACTTCAACACAAGCTGTATCACAAGTTCCAACACATGGTTCTGCAATTATATAAGACATCGTTACCTCACTACTTTAAATGTAAATTCATCATCATAAATCATAGAAGTTTGTTCAGCACCACTTCCACTCACAACCTTAATCTCAAACCTATAAAATCTTTCAGGTTGAAATCCATCCATCCATAAATTAAAATAATTACTTGTTGAATCACAACTAATAATTGAACCTGTACTAAATGGAATTATTACATCTTCTGTTTCAGCATCTTTTACAGAATAGTATGCACCTTGTTGTAATGTTCTACTACCACTTGGTAAATACTTAACAGTCAATGCCGCTGGTGTAGTATCAAATCCTCTTGTTGGATATAATTCTCTACCTACAACTCTAAATTTAACTTTTGATTTTTCCTTATATTCTGGTTTTAAATTTTGGAAATAAACTTTTAATCTATCTAAATCTGTAGCACTTAATGCACTTAAACTACCTGTGTTCCAAGAACTATCATCCCACTCTACTTCCAATTTTGGTGGAAAGATTGTATTTGTTTCTCTTGAGAAAAACTTTAAATTACCTTGATGTGATGTATCATGTTCGGCAGAACCTGTAGCCAATGTTGGGTCAAAGATAGAATGTAGACTTTGTGATGTTGGTACATTTTCCCTTTTTAAAATAAATCCATAATTAGGAAAAGTAGAACCAGAGTAAATATGATTCTTTACCAAAGAAGTAACATCCATTCTAATATCTTTTGTTTCATAAACTAAATCAACAGATGCAGAAACATTGAATCCACTATTCAAACTTGATGTATACCAAGTTCCACCTTGTGTATCACTACCACTTACCCATTGTGTTTTTGTTGTATCATTATCACGATACTTCCAACTAGCACCATCACTTATGGTTGGGTCTCTATCTTTAGTGCCTGTACCACCATTCCAACTACCACTAATCATGTACGCGAATAATGTTTGTTCAACTGCTAATTCTGTTGAACTTGCATCATATAGATTCAAATAATATTTCGCATCACTTGGAATGATTCCACTTTGTACTGATGAAGATATGTAACTATAATCAAATTGTATTAAAACTCTTGATACATCGATTGTTGAACCAGCACTATTCATATTTTTATTTATTTCAAGTATCTGGTCTAAACCTGTGTTAATTGAGGAAGTTACATTTCCCTCATAAATCGTGGCATCAATTTTTGGGAATTCAAAATAATACATTAAATATCTCCTACTACTCTACCCTCAATATCTAAATTAGGGAATTTAAGTTCAAATATACTCGGGTCTAATGATGAGTAAATTATACCATCTTTAGTAGCCGATTGTAAATCATAAACATGTCCACTATATCCATCTGATACTTTATACTTGTTCTCTATTACTACCATTTGTTTTTGTGGATTATCATCTTCAGGTGGTACTACACTTGCCACACCATCTACTAATGATATCACATAAGCGATATCACTTAAAATTATTGGTTGAGATATTGACCACTTATCAATATCAAAATGATTCTTAACAGCATCAATACATCTCAACAATACTTCATTTTTATTATAACCTCTTTGTGTTATAATACTAAACCTTACACCAATATTAATTGTATACGCATCTTTAATATTTATGGCATCTGTTAGAACTCTATACTGAGATAAGTAAACTCTTAAATTTTGTTTGACTGTATCTGTTAGAGCGATTAAATTTTTTCTATAATCAAAACCCAATACATAAAAATTCAACGCCAGTGGATTTGGTATTGTGGTTACATTTGGTTGTTTTCTTACTTTACCATTCTTAACAATTGTTTGTGTATTTTGTTCTAATTGTTCATCTTGTACAATAAAACATTTAGCAATGTTACCATATTTTTGTGGTAATGAATAAACTCTTGTTATATAATCTTCTTTAGTTACGGCTCTATTTTGTGATTGAAAATACGCTGCCGCATTTTGTCTTACTATCTCTGGTGTTTCAGCACCACTAGCTCCAGTCGCTGGTTCAGGATTAAATACTGATAAACTATCTTTAGTATCTTGAACCTTTGTGGCATCTAAACCATCTTCATTTAATGTTAAAGCAATTGAATCTAAATTTGTAATCTCACCACTAACAACATTATCTTGTTGTACACCACCATAAGTGTAAGTTACAGTCAATGTAATATTACTTGGTGCCTGACCAAATGCTTTTGTTTTTAAAAAATTACTTGGGTCAAACGATTGGTCAAGTTTGGATAAACCTGTACCAAGTGAACTACCAACATTATCAGGATTAGGAATTATTTCTTCATCTGCGTTTGAACTTACACCAGCTCCAAATCGTAATTCCATTTTACCATCACTTCTAACATATGATGTAAAACGATTAGCGGTTTTAATTAACTTTAATAAAAATGGTGCAGTGGTTTTATCACCTGCAACATCTGGTGTATTTGTAGAATTATTTTCTACATCTTTGAAGACTGTATCTTGTGCCAAGAATGGAACTTGATACCAAGTGTTTCCATCATCATCAACACAACTTATAATTTCTATAACATTCTTTTTACTTAGAATAATTTTATCAAATTTTACCGCATCCCCAAATGTAAATGTTTCTGATGTTTTAAATCCACTTTCTAAATTAGCTTTTTTAGTTAATGTAAAATGTGTTGGTATATCATCCTCAGATTTTGAAATCTTTTCAACTCTACTATCGTAAGATGTTGAAACCGCGAAATCAACATCATCCATCAATCTAAAACTTCTACCACTTTTACTTGAAAATATACTATCAGCATCAACCTTTAAGGCATAACTTGTATCTGGTTCATAATTATCATCATCTATAGATGAAGCTGGAACTTCTATTGTTAAATCAGCGACAGTAAATGATGGTGTGGATAATTTTGGTTTATATCCAAATGATTGTGCAATCTTAAAAATGTTTTTCTTTTCTTCCGCACTATGTAATAATGTTTCACGATATTGATTATCAACATAGTATGATAACACATCACCAACATATGCCGCCATTTCAATGAACATCATACCTGGTGATGATTCATTAAAATCATTGTATGCAGTAGGATAATAAGATTTAGCAAACTCAATTAGATTTTGTCTTATTGAACTGAAATCTCTTCCGATATATTTAATATCTTTTTTAACTATCTTTTTACTTGTTCCATATTCTGCGTTAGGCATTTTTAATCTCCAGTATTAAAATTAAATGTGATTGTTTCTGGTGAATCAGGGTCATCGACTGTTACTATAAATTCCATTTGTACCATAACTTTATTTGGTTCTTTATCAGGATAAGTAACAAAAATATTAGTAACTTTAATATATGGTAACCAATTAGATATCGCTTCTCTTATCGTAGTTTCTATCCTATCTGCGATATCTTCTGTTCTTTGTTCAAAAAGTATCGATGGTAAATCACTACCAAATGTTGGTTGGCCTACTCTTTCACCTTTTTGTGTTAACAACAAATTCTTTATATTAGACGCGGCCTGTTTTTTTACAGAACTAGCTCTTGGAAAAAATCCATCACTACCACCAACATAAGTTAGTGGGAAAGTACATCCGAAAAAAGAATCCTCATCTTCGTTTATCTGACGAACTGATGGATTGTTTGATGTTAATACATTTTCAGCCATTATTTTTTACTCTTCATTTTATCATGTTTCATCAAATCTGAATAATCTCTCGTTAGTGCGTTTACTACTGAATCAGGTAATTGTTCTGATGTAACTCCAGCTTGTTTCATAGTTTGAACAGCGGCAACCTTTCGTTGTGTTTCTTTATCACCACCCATCATCATACTCTCTCCGTATCCTAATAGTTCTGTAGCTCTCGATGAATCAAAAACTCCACCACCCATTGTTGGATATTCATCCATCTCAGAATCACCTTTACTTAAACCTACAGTCTCGTTTAACACATCGTTCAGTTCCTTATTATTTGTGTATTGTACAGGCTCTTTCTTCTGAACTTTCTTAGGTTTTGTTTTAGGTGCAAGAGATTTTAGAGAAGATTTATTCTCCTTAATAAATATCTCATTCACTTGTTTTTTGACTTCTTTACGAACTACTAATTCGATTATTTTTATTAAGTCACTTTTCTTCATAATATACTCCTATCATATTACATTATAACCAACCCATGGCAAAGGTGATGGGGCAGCTGGTTGTAAGCCCGATACCTGTGCCAAGTGTGTTTTAAATGAAGTTATTAATTGTTCAATAAAATCATCTAAGTTCTCATTCAATTTTCCTTGTGGTTCTATAAATGCCGCAGTTACACCTGGTACTACTACTGAACCCCCACTAGCAACTAATCCACCTAACCAATAAAGTTTTAATCCATTATCAAGTGCAAGAGAAAAAGGAACAGCACCAAATCCAACAAAACATGGTATTAACGCTCCCTCAAATCCTTTTACATTTCCTGCCGCTAAAGGTCCTGCCGCTGGTGCATTTGCGAATCCTGTTTTAATACATTTATCATACGAACTCGCAATCACATTAGCCATCTTTGTTTTATCACTACTCTCCAAAGAGGCATGTCCATTTTTATACTCACTTCTAAATATATCCCAACTCATATTTTCTTTAATTATTCAACTTTATTATTTGGACTTTTAATTGTTGACAATGAAGATTTTAAACTTGCTAATAATCCTGCACCTGGTCCAACCACTACTGGTCCTGTTGGTGCTAATAAACCTGTTTCTATTAATGTTAATATATCGTTTAATTTTGATTCCAAAGTATCACCTAATACCATTGGTTCTGTAGCATTAATACTTCCTATCTTTGTTGTTGGTGATTCGATTACAACTTCTTTTGGTGAAGTAAAAGAAATATTATTGTTACTTAATATTCCTATATCACCACCATTTTTTGTATTGAGTGTAATTCTATCTGAACTTATTAAAATATTTTTTCCCTCATAAGGTCCTGGTGATAATTGTGATTCTGTACCTGGTGTAAATTCTAATGTTTGATTTGTTGTAAGATAAATACTTGAACCATCGGTATCAATTTTTTCTACAATTGGAACTTTTGTATCACCCTCAATTGTTTGTCCAGCATTTAAAATAATGTTTGGTGAATCTTGATTTTCATTTTTTATATCACTACCAATTCTTATAGTGTTTCCAAATCTACCCTCAAAAATTATATCACCCTCATTAGGTAATAATCTTCTAGCATCATCTGCTCTTGTAAAATAGTAACCTGATTCAGTTCCTCTATCATCTCCGTTAACAACTTCAACACCAGCTTTGGATTCAAAGGTATTTTTATTTTTACCTCTACTTAATCCATGTTGTGTATTAAAATTAGGATTACCAAATAAATTTAATTGTGTTGTAAAAAATAATTGTCCAAGATATCTGACACCAATAACAATTTCACCAACTACAGGTGTTTGTTGAAAGTTAGGATTCAATGGTTTGTAATTAGATAATCTATCTATATTTAAACCTTGTTCAGATATACAAAATCTACCCAACACACCACCTAAGTATGTGTAATCAGGTGCACCATCTTTTGTAGGAAAGGATGGTTTACTATCATCTATGTGAACTTCAACTACTTCTAATGGTTCCAACTCATAGAACTCAGCGGAATCTTCTGCAACTTCTCTCATTAATCTTAATGTGGATTCTACAGTCTGTACTCTATTAGATGTAATCGGTCCTGCTTTATTTCCAGAAGGCGATTCTTTTTTATACACTTTTAATCCTTTGTATATCCTGATGCAATTTTATCATTGTGGTCTTGTAACTCTTCAACTGTCTGTTGAATATTTGACATTAATTGTTCTTTTTCTTTTTCAGTTAAACCAAACTCACCCTCAGAATCTCCTTTGCCTGTTCCTTGAGCCAACCTTTGTACGATAGTCGCTAGTTTAACTAATTGTTCATCGTTTTTGACATTAATTTCTAAGTATTCCTTTAACATAGGAACAATCTGTACAGCTGTATCTCCATCCTTAATAAATCCAACTACTTCTTTCATTAACACTTCTAATTGTTTTTTGTTGTTTTTGGAATTATCATAAATGTCTTTGAACACATCTGATAAGGTTTTACCCTCAAATATTTCGAAATCAATTGCCATAATTTTACCTGTATTGTATCAATAATAAATATTAAACTTCTAAAAAATAGGGATATATATTTATATATTAAAAACTATTTCCGAATATATACAATAGTTATTTAATGTCGGTGAAAACCGATGAAATTGATTAACTAACGGGAGAAAAACCAGATGAAGGAAATCATAACACTCGTAAAAGGATACATAGATGACTTAGCTCAGATGATGTTATCCTTGGTAGCCATTGGTGCGATTTCTGAAGTAATCTTTGGAAGTGGTATCTTCGGTGTTAATGTTATTGGTAACCTAACAGCAATCATTAATAACTTCGGCGAATCCGGTTTCGCTGGATTAGTCGCATTATTGGTGTTAGTGGGTTTATTCCGTAAGTAGTACTATATCGGATAACTATGGGGGAGTCATCCGAGGCTCCCCCATTACTTTAAGATTTCCAAAGTTTTATCAGCATTAAATCTTCCAGCCTTGGGCCATCCATTTACTGCCCCATCACTTTCACCTGGTGTTTTTATCCAAAGGTAAGCATCACAATAATCTGAATCTGTTTCTGTAGTAGGTTTCTTTCCTAACTTCATTTCTTGTGGATTATAAGTTTCCCAAACTTCTCTACCATTTCGTGATGTATCAACTACATAACTACAATCAAAATGTTTGGCAACCTTATCACCATATCGAATACACTTATCAGTAGTTACAAAATTACTTGTATTAATACTGAAACCTTGTACTTTATTACTATAAAATAAACCGAAAAATGTTATCGCATCATTTTTCTTTAACCATTTTGGATGTCCAATATCAAGGTAAATTAGTGCACCTGTTTTCGATAATTTGTGAATTACGGATTTAAGGATTCTTGTTCGTTTTTGTCTTTGATAGAAATTCATTTTTCTCATATGTGGAATTGCATCTGGTTCTACGATTACAATGGGTTTGTAGTTTCCTATTCCCTCACATATATTATCAATGAACTCTATGTATTGTGATTGTGGTAATCCACCTTTTGAGTGGCCACCCACATCCCTATCTGGTATAGAATATAAAACGATAACAGGTTGATAAGGATGTGCTCTTCTACACAATCTACGGATTCTACTACTCAATCGTTTGATTTGTTTTTTTGGATTATCTACAAACCAAAACGAACTCGGTTGAGAAGTAATAGATTTAAGTTCAGGATATATATCGGTATTATTTTTACGATAATCCCAATCTTGTGTGTAGAGTTTTAATTGAACCATGAGCCGGTCTGTTTTGTTTCAACAGAGCCAGTAGATAGATAAGTTTGTTGTAACTTATTGTGATGTTTTCTCATAACATTTATAACACGAGTGATATGTTGAGTATTACTACCAGTCATCTCACGAATCAAAATGTACAACGCTTTCTTGTTAAAGTTATCAATATTTTCTCTCATATCAATCAACTCAACAACAGCATTTGCAACATCTAAATCTTTCTTTCGTTTAAAGACTGTGGATAGATTGTGTCTCCAATACTCTGCCAATTGTTCAATGTATTCCATCTTCATTGTACGAGCCTCTTTACTACGAAGTTCTGTAATTGGGTCTCGTTTATAATCCATAACATCTTCACCATCATGTTGTTTCATTCGTTTGTAATTATTGTTGTTATGTAGAATCAAATAGTTCTTAGCAACAATACTAAAGTAAGAGAATGCCTTACCCTTACCCTCTGTGAACTTATGTATGTTCATATATAAGAAAGATACAACTTCATGTTTAACATCTTCACTTGGAACATCAAAGTAATAAAACTTAAATGTGTGAATAATATTCTCAGCCAACTTTTCGAAAGCAGTACGAATATGTTCATTATATATTCGTTCTTTCATATGTGGTCGGGTTTCATTATTCAATCTGATGATTGCATTTTCAGTATCTTGATTAAAATAATATCTCGGTGAACCTTTTTTGGCTTTTCTTGGCATTATATATCCTCTTCGGTTATGGTGGTTAAGTCATTTACTGCTTGTTGTATTCCTTGAAATACAACTCCGATTTCATCATCGGATTCAAACTTACCCTCTGAATCTAATTCATCGAGTACATTCTTAGTTTGAATTAATCTAGCGGAATAGTTTTCAATCCAGTCCTCTAATCTTTCAACTTTTTGGAATTGATTGTATGTCGTCCAACTAAGTGTTAGAGTTAGAATTGTTGTTACTCCTAATAGTATTTCTATCATTTTTTATCTCCAAACAACTCATCAAATAAATCTTTTGGTGAATCACCTGTGAGTTTAGTTTCTACTTCTGTCTTAACAGCTTGTTTAATATTACCAACTGATTTATTCACCTTTTGTGTTTTAACATCTTCTTGATGTTTCCATTGTGATTTTTCAGTTACTGTCGCGATGTGGTCTGCCCAATGTATTACATAAGGTAAGGCACTTTCAAAAGCGTTTTCTGGTTTATATGTTTTAAAGTATTGGATGTTAGCATCATCATACATACCATCACTACATTTAATAGCCATGAATTCATTATGATTAACTTTGATATCAAAGTGTTGTAACAAAAATAATGCCCTATCTGTTACACTCATGAAAGCCATCTCATCGTTTTGTGTAAACCATTCGTTGAGTTTCTTTCTTCTCCAATCATCTTCTTGTGGTAAATAATATTCATGTGTTAAATCACCAACTTTACCTAAGTCATGATGTAACGCTGAGAATACTAATTCTTCTAATGTAAAATCAATTATACCACCAACTCGTTCATAAACTCCCATCAGTTCTTTAGCAGTTTGTACGATGTGTAACACATGCTCTACATAACCACCTACAAAACAATAATGATAGTTTGGTTTACCACTCGCTGGTGCAACTATAATTCTCTCCTTAAAGAAATCATACATCTTAAGTATTTTTTCTTTCCTCTCACCATCAAAATGTTCTTCAACTACATCAAGTAATTTCTGATAGTTATCGAGTAATTGTTGTTCTGTTAAGTTTTTCATTTCCGTAACCTTTGTATTTATCCAATTTAATTAGTGTTAATATACGACATTTTAGTATACATGTCAAGTCTTTTTTGCAATTTTTTCCATATCTTCTCCACCAAGATTATAAAATAATGTTTTACCATCTAACTTATTATTTTGTAACCACCACCACGCTTTCTTATCCCAATTACCATTACATGGAAATGGTGTTTCTAAATAATCCATAGTATCAAAAAAATCTTGTTCGGCCTCTGTTATATAAACATTGTTGTGATGATATACATCCCACTCTTTTAATTTTCTTATAATAGATTTTTCCCCCGCCGTGGTAATCAAATAAGCTTTCTTTTGTGGTAGAAAGTTATCGTAATCCATAAAACCTTTTAGTACTCCAGCACCTGTTACACCACTACCAGCGTTTAATACGATGTTATCAAAATCATATTCTTCTTGTATCTTTTCCACTCTATCAGAAAAATAATTTATATATTCAGGATGATTAAATGCATATGGCATCATCTGATAATCTTTTTCTTCTGCAACTCGTTTTGTATATGTTTCAACAATATCAAGTAAGTTTGGTTTTACAGGTACTAACTCAGCACCATATTCTTTTATTTTATCCAATATTTCTGGTGGATAATTTTTACTATTTGGATAGGCAATCTTTATATCAAAACCTAACTCTCTTCCAATATAAGCGAGTGCCCATCCACTATAACTAACTCGAACAGATAAGTGTAGTAGTGGTTTGTTCTTATCCAAATCACCACTCTCTAACACTCTTCGAATACCCTCCATCTTTGCCCATGGCGGTAAATCTAAATCACCATTAAACAAATCATCTCTCTTAACCCATACATCTTGTTCACCACAAGTGTATTTTTCTATAGGTGTATCGAAATTAAAGTAGAGCATCTAAATGTTTCTGTTCACACTCGATATCCATAATAACATGGAATCGATAATTCTCTGAGTTATTTACCACCCAATGTGGTTTTCTTTTATCCATATAGTAATAGTTATTTGTTTTTAATCTATGGTCAATTTCTTTTCCATCCATTCCAACTTGAGTAAATATACAATCATCATCAACTTGAATTGGAAAGTGTACTCGTAATGAGTTACCAATCTTCGGACCATTTTTTGTTTTATAATCCCAACTATCATATCCAATATCTGAATGTCTTTGAATCAAACCTTTATGTGGTTCAACTCTTGTAATTACTAACCAAGTACATTTACCAACCTCAGTAATCTTATCAACTATCTTTTGTAGTTTGGGAATAGATTCAAGTATCTTATAATCAATTGGTGAATCTGGTTTGATTGGTACAATCTCAATAGTGTACCAAGTTTTTTCAGGCCCACCATAGTTACCATTGATACCATCATACGACCATGGATTCAATGCATCTTGATAGTTCTTAATCTCTTCAACTAACTCACCACATTCCTCAGGTGTAATTGGTGATTCAATATCAATTTTTTTAATTGTTATATCCTCATATGGTAAATGACCTTGTTGTTGTTTATCACCGATGTAATAAATACCACGAACTTCTGAACCAACTGCAGTAACTTTAATTGATAAAAACTTACCACCCATTTTTTCTAATAGTGCTTTATCTTCATCCAATTCCATGTTAACATCAGTAAACCAAATGTTTCTTTTTGATGTTAAGAATTGTGATTCTTCAGTTCGTTGTTGTTCAATATCCTCAATCAACTCATCTATATATTTATCTTCGTAAGCGAATCTTGTAATTTGTAAATCACCTTTTTCAACTCTACCAACAATATCTTCAGCAAAATCTTTTACTCCACGACTACCTTTGTTTTCCTTTATAAAGTATGCCCAAACTAATTTACCATCTACCTTTTTAAATCTGTAATTTTCTTTGAAGTTTTCATCAAAGATATTTTTCCAATTTACTTTTTTAAATGGGTCAAGATTTTGTTCTTTCGATGCAATCGGTTGTGTACTCCATTGTGGTGGACAATCATAATCTTGGAAGAACTTAGCTTCCTCTTTATATTGTTCTTTTATCTGTTCATCTATATCCGCTGTTTTTGGAATCAAAACCATTTATTTATTCTCCTCTCCAATACAGGATTCTCTACATCATCATCTAAACAACTTTGAATAATTTCTGATAATTTATTGTGGTCATTCTTGTGTCCAAGATAATCCCAACTCATATGTTTAGTATATGTTACTTTGCCTGTATCGATTAATTCATCTCTTAGTTCTGTACCTAATGTATCTATAAATATGCTTTTCAATTTCTTTTCGGCAATTAATTTTAATAAGTCTTTATTATTATGTGTTTTGGCTCTACTGATAGAAACAAAGTTCATATCATTTACATTTTTAAACAATTCATAATTAAACATATTTTCTGTTTCATCATTTAGTGGTACACATGAAACCACATTTTTATAATGATTATTTATATGGATAACTTGAACCATTGAGTTCACTACAGAATATTCGAAACCATTTACTGAATAGTATGGTTCAATCAATTCTTGTAATCGTTTTGATATACTTCCATTACCAAATATCAATGTGTTACCATCAACTAATTTATCATTTATCCAATTTGCACATCCCTCTGTATTGGGATTAGTAGCCACAACACCAACCCCATATTGTTTACAGAGTTCTAAATTTATTCCATCGGTTCCATGACCACGATATACAATCCATTCTAAGTTTGGATACTTATCTAAAATAGTTTTACCTATCTTAGTAAATTTATTTGATATAACTTTAATATCATTTACAGGTATATGGTCTGATTTCTCCATCGCACCTACGATGTAAGAATCAGGTATGTACTCCTGTATACCATCCAAATCGGATTTATCTCTTAGTAATATATTATTCACCAATTAAATACTTATATAATCTTAATATTGTTTCAGGATTGTTATCATCAATTCTACCGATGGCGTTGTTACACTTTGAACAAATCCATCCACGAAATTCATTAGTTTCATGATGATGGTCTAAACACCACCTACTTGTGTGAGTATCATACTTACCAACTTTTCTCGTACAAATAGGACATGGTGTACCTAACTTTGGTTTATCCTTACCATGTTTTTTATACAACTCAGATATAACTCTTTTGTTGTGATTAGCACAACTTTTACAAGTAGTACTATTTTTGGCTCGATAACCATCTTTATCAACCCTTTTGTGGTGGTGTGTAAAAGAAGTTTTATTATTCTTTAATACACCACATTGTTTACATCTTGTTCTACCAGGTTTAATACCTCTGTGAACACTTTCTAATATCTGATTATTCATATGATGAAGTTACAACATTTTAACATTAATGTCAAGTCTTTTTTGTAAAAACTTTTCGTAACCTTTACCATCCTTGAATAATTCTCCAAATATTTTATACATATCAGGTTCTTCATTCTTTAAGTAATCAGTATGACAACCAACTTGAAATGTTTTCTTTGGTCTCCATAATAATTCTTCTGATATGTTTTTTTCAAATGCTTTTCTTAAAATAAACTTCATTACATTTCCATCAGAATATTCAGATGTTTTGTATTCGAAGTTTTTTCTTTCCTTAAAATTTTCATCACGATACTTTGTAGGGATTCTTAATCCAAAATCAATAACCTCTTTATTTAAAAATGGTGTTCGTAATTCTACAGTCCCACCATACATCATGGATTTGTTTGTACGCACTAAGTTACTCTTATGTAATCCATTTAACAAGTTCACTCTCTTTTGGTGCCAATGTAAAGGTTCATTCCAACAGAATCTTTTTACATCACCATAAGAAGCGAATATTTCATCTGCTCCCTCACCACCAAACACAACTTTAAATCCTCTTCGTTCTATCTCTTCTGCCAAGAATAATTGAGCAACTGCTGGTGATACTTGAGTCCATTTAAATGTTTCACTCGCCCATATACTTTCACTTAATCTTTTTTCTATATCTTCCCTATCTACATTTACCTCATGTAGTTTGATTCCAAATTCTTTTGCTGCCATACGAGCGTAATATAAATCATCTTTATATTTTGATTTCCTAATCGGATTAACATTCACCACAAATGCTTCGATATTTGGTAGTTTCTTGGATAGTAACCAAGTGATGACAGTACTATCTATACCACCACTTAGTATTGTACAAACAGGTACATCACTAATCAATTCATTATCTACAGCTTCATTCAATACATTTCTAAAACCATCTATATAAAAATCTAATCCTTTATCTTCTGATTCGAAATGTTTAAATTGTTCTTCATCTCTTGTGTAATAACTTTGATTATCTTTATCGTAATTATCTTTAAATGTATACCAAACTTCTTCTTCCATATCATATGAGTTATGAATAAATGGATGTGGTTTAAATGTAATCATATGACCAGGTAAGACAGGATATATTGTTTCTTTATCTTTTACATCGGCCATCTTATGATATTTACTTTTTACATCTATCTTATAATATGGTGTATCACATCCAATTAATAAACCTTTTGCTTCACTACTGAATCCAAATCGTTCACCATCATAATGATAATACAATGGCATCCTACCAATAAAATCTCTTCCCAAGTAGGTGGTATCGGTTTGTTTATCATACAAAGAAAACGCAAACATACCATCGAGTTCACGAAGTGAACGGCCGATATTTTCGATGTTGTGTATTAGATAGTAAAGTAAAAGTTCCGTATCACTTTTCTCAGTTTTAAAGTTATAAAGTTTACGAAGTTTCTTATCAAACTTATCAAAAGAACTTTTCCATAGCTCTCCATTAAACACAAGGTAATATCTCGAATCATCGGATACCATCGGTTGATTAGCCACTTCGTGTAAATCTTGGATGGATAATCGATTATGCGAGAGATACATCCTATTATCAAATGAGAAAATGGTATTGTTATCTTTACCCCTATGAACAATACTACTTAATCCTTGTTTAACTTTATCTATACTTTCGTATTTATTTCCACCTAATATTCCACACATAATCTAACCTTTATGAAATACAAATATAGGTTCAAACTTATACGCCTTTTTATTATGTATCACTGCGTTCTTAATTCCACTTTTACTTGGGTCTAATCCAACCATTCTTGTCATTAACATTTTTAATTTACCTTTATACTCTCCACCTAACTCTGATATAATATCAATACTATCTTGTTCAAGTGGGTAGTATAGGGAGTCGCCAATCTTAATATCTGCGATATTCCAAAGGATGTATCTATCATTTTTAAGATAAGTGTACGCCGTAGTTAAAGTAGGTCTTAAAAAGTTATCTCTCCAATCCTCATACTCTGAATAGGCTTTAAAACTTTGATTCTCATCTTGTGAATATTGTTCACGATTAAAATAAGGTGGTGAAGTAAACACCATATCTAACTTACCTTTATACTTTTGAAAGTTAGGATTATTACCAATCAACTCACTACCATCTGTAAATACATCATAAGTATTACTTTTCTTTTCTACTTCAAAAAACTTTTGGAATGTTTCACTTTCATTATCCACACAATTATTATTATAGAAATCAGCAACCGCTTGATATCTACCACTCGTATCTGGATTAGGGTCTGTACCAACATAGTGTGCTTTCTTTCTCATACTCATAGCACCAATAATCCTACCACCCCAACCACTACTACTATCATAGATTGTGATTGGTTCATCTACATGAGATGTATAGGTTTCATACAAATACTTAGCAGTTAATGCTGGAAAGTTTACGGCAGGTTGTCCACATGATAATCTAAACACTTGTAATATTTTTGGAAAGATACCATCTGTTTTATCATACCAACGAATCAAATAAAAGAACTTAGTTACTTTACCACTCTTGGCAACACTCTCACTTGGTATATCACCAAGATTACTAATTTGTCTTTTATTTAAATAACCATCTTCAACTAATTGTTTTACATCATCTGCTTGTAAATATAAATTTTTAAACCCTTGATACTCTTCATTAAATGTACCATAGTTATCGGTTGTTATATCTTTAACACGAGCCAACACGATATCATAATCAGAATATTTATCCACGAATACTTTACCATCATGAACATCTTTAATAAATTGTATTCCATCCTGTCCATTCCAAAATGGATTTTCATCTCTTTTATTTACAACACTTCTACTCCAACTATACATTGAATCTCGTTTAACAGCACGAGCCATAATCTTTACAAACTTCTCTTCCATATCAGGGTCTGCAAAGTGGTCATAAATAGATAAACCATTATCGGCGGATTTACCAATACTGATTTTTGTTTTTAACATTGTTGGAAAGAACTGATTAACAACACTAGCATCTTTGTTAAAGTTCTGAATGATACCAAGTGATTCTTCATCACCCGTTTTATCTTCTTGTAAAAAATCACAAGGATTATCTTTTAATTTAGAGAAACTCTTAACGATACCTGATTCATCTTTTCCAATGACAGGTGGTGTTCCATACTCATCCCATTGTGAAGTTACTTCCTTACGAAGTAATCTTGCCCACTCTGTAAACTCTTTATCAGTTTTACCGAGTAAATCATGATAAGTAGTATTAGATTTGAATTCTGAGAATCTACTTCTTTCGTAAAACCATTTTTTCATATAACCTCATTTATTAATAAATATCATCTTAATTTTCATTATTCAATACTAAATTAGTTTTCATTATCTTTGCGCTCTCAACCTTATAAGGTTTAGTACCAGGTGATTCAAGAATATCTATTCTATTCACGAACCTTTTATTCATCGTATCTTTTACTTGGTATACTCCATCTTTTTGACCAGTTCCCTTTAGAACAATGAAATCACCATATTCCAAGAAACCACCATGTCGTTTCAAAAGATTTCTACTAACCGCTATGAATCGGTACTCGCTAGCTTTGTGTACCCTTATACGCGTTCCATCCGCGAGAATGTTCGGTGTAGAATCAGTTTGAGAACGAACAGGATGATACATTGTTACTGTCACTTCCATTCCCTCAAGTTTAAATTCTTCTACAAGAGCACTTAATCTCTCGTTTTCAGAATTTAGTGTTCGAACTGAGTCCTTGTGGAACTCCTTGTAATTGTCAAAGATAACTGTCCAAACAAATCCGTTAAAAACGAAAAAGCTTAGAACTACTATTAATGTTTTTAAATTCTTCATAATGTTTTCATCATGAAGGTCTTCATACACACTCATATATAAATATCTCCTTTCACGAGATTATTACATTTTATTTACAACTTTTTTGTGGAGCTGGGCGGAGTCGAACCGCCGTCCATACTATTTTCAAAGTCAAGTCATTTACAACTTAGTTAGATTCCAAATCGGTAGTTATCTAACAACCCACCATGTCCCATTTTACACAGAATGGTTTAACTGAGATTTCATTTATACTCTAAACCTGAAGTGAGTTTGGTTCCGATATCGACATCTTATCTTACTATCGGAGTCATAAGTAAGATGGCTTACTTAAGCGTAAGCAAAATTGGTCGTATTGCCAATTAAACAAATGAACCTTTTGTAGCGAGTCTTGTTCAAACTCCGTTGCACTTAATCATCTACGATAGCTGTCGAATCCCAATACAGCCCCATATCTAATCAACTTCATCAGAATCCCATTCATCAATGACATCCTCTTCACCAAGTGTAATATAAGTATCAAGAACATCAATCAAATCTTCAACAAGATTCCAATCTTCTGTATTATAAGCTTCTTCAAGCTTAGATTTTATTTCAACTAAACTCATCTTAAACTCCCCTTACTTGTATCTGTATAATTATACTGAAACAAAATAATTCGTATTAAAAGATAGAGTCCCATTGATTGAAGTAGTGTTAATGTTGGTAAACCAAACAAAGGCATCAACCAATTCCATAATAACCAAAATGGTAATATGAAAAATATACCAAGTACAATTAACATCGCGAAACCAATTAATCCACCACCCAACATATACCACTCTACATTAGAACGCATATTCTACTCCTACTTTAAATTTATAATACTTCCTACCTTTAATATCATTGTAATCAAAGACATTAGTTAAAGAAACATTATCATTTACTTTCCAATTAATCTGAACATAATCTTCCATATCAACTCTACTATATCCAGTCAATTCATCACGAAACCAATAACCATCCCACTTTGCTTCCAAAGATAATTTATCATTGATTTCTTTTTTCTTTTGAACACCCATAGATAAACCACTTTCAAATTTTTCATCTGAATATAATCCTGTGTATCCAACAGAGTAATCACCATTACGATAACGAATATCTGCCTTACCATATTTTAAATCACGAGATGTTTTATTAACATATTGTGGTTTAAAATAAAAGTTCTTGGGTTCCCATTCAAACCATATTTCATCATCAATATAAGATTGTCCTAACTCTCGTTCCCAATCTCGTTTCAGATAAATGTTCTCATTCTTAAACCCAAGAGCAATTTCATAATCATCTTTGGTGATTGTATCATCATTAGGTGTTCTAGCACTAAATGATGTAAACAATATCAATCCACTTAACAACCCTTGTAACATGAATTATATTACCTCTACAATTTTAGATTCTTTTACAACTTTAACTTCAAACGAATAAGGTGAATCTTTTAAAACCTCATTCACTTTAGCCTCTGCCACACTCACAGAATCACACTCAACTAAAAATGCTCTACGAGTTTTCTTTTCACGAACTCCATTTTTTGTTGGTATCTCTTCTACGAATACTACTTGTGCTTCATAATACATTATGTAACTCCTTATATTTGTTAACGGCCAATTCTTTGTGTTTTGCTTCAACCATAATATCTACATTGTGGCCATAGGTATCAATGTAATCAATCACATAATCTGAATGTGCTTGTGGTCTAATACTTTCATCTAATTGTTCTTTACTACGAGATTCAGAATAGTGAACTACAGGAACAATATCATCAGGCCATGTTGATATAGCCAACTCTAACGCTTCTCGTTCTGATAAATCACCTGTACAAAATTTATGATGATGATAATCAAACACGATTGGTATTCCGATTCTCTCATGGATATACATCAAATCTTTTACTGAGTACATACTTGCTTTATCATCATTCTCAACAGTCAATCTTGTTTGTACTGATTCAGGTAATCTTTCGAAGTTCTTACAGAACCTATCCATGGCTGATAACTTATCTCCATACACTCCATTACAATGTATGTTAAGTTTGTTGTATGGTGTTCTTGATAAACCCATCATATCAAACTCATCACCATGTATAGTTAAGTCTTTGATTGTGTTCTCAACTACTTGTTCGTTTGGTGATACCAATACATTGAAAGGACCAGGATGTGCGGTCAATCTAACACCATGTGTTTTAGCCATCGTACCAGCTGAATGAAACCATTTTTTGATTTCATCAATATCTTTCAAATCATCCCACTCATACTCTGTTTTCCAAGGTGCCATATCAGAACTCAATCGATAAAAATCATAACCATTAACTATGTTCCATTGAATCAATTGGTGTAAATCTTTTACATTTTGTAAACATAGTTCACTAGCATAATCCACACCTTTTTCATCAAAGGTTCTACGAATCATACTACGATTGGTTGTGATTGGTTGTGTACCTCGTGGTTTGTTTCCATACTTAGTAGGATAACTAAGTTGCATTGAAATACAAGCGTAACCTATTTTGTTTACCATTCCTCTCTTCTCCCAAAATTATTTTTTTCAATTCTCATTTTTAAATGTTTTTTGTATAATCTTAATTGATTCATATGATATAATGCTGAACAAATATCTTGAATCATCCATTTCAGTTTTAATAAGTAGTACATAAAAAACTCAAAACTTAAAAAAATCTTCGTAATCATCTTTGTACATTTGGTAAATAACATATAATATTACCGCTGTTGTACCAAATCCGATATATAACTCTGCCATATTAACTCCTTATTTGATTTGTAAATTTTGTAATTGTTGTGGAACATTCTTTTGTATATAATGTTGTATAACAAAAGCTTCTACTATGTGAGTAAAGAACCAAAAGAAACAAATCATTGGAACAAATATTTGATAATCCATTCCTAACTTTTGGATACCTAACCACACAAAAAATATCATAGCCATACTTTTAGTTAAAAACCCAACACCACTAAATCCTAAACCCATAACACTACCACGAGCGACTGTGACATATATTCCTATACACATATGTACAAGGTTTAAAAATATTGGTGCAAGTACACCTAATAAAAAATACTCAATCATTACCGACTCCAAAATGTTCTAATATTAACCACACCACAATAGTCCAAAATAAAAAGACCAGTAAAAATTTCATTTATCTTTTTTCTCCTTTTTCTTTTTACCAAAAATCTTTTCCCAATTTTCATCATACTTTTTTTTATCTGATGTTCTTGGTGCAGAACCTTTGGTAGTTCCTGAATCATATATGGATTTACCCATAATCTTTTTCTCCCAATTCCCTATCCCAATAAACCTCACCATCTGTACCTGTCGATTTATCTACGGGCTCTTTTGTAAAATCCCACATATCTTCCGCTGATATATTATCATCACCTGTATAATCAATCCCATACTCAAAGTAATCATTAATATATCTTTGTATATCTGATGAAGAAAGATACAATCCTGTCATGTATTCTCTTGCGTGAGTATTTCTTCTCATTACATTTTCTTTCTGCATCCTACGAAAGATATAATCACCTAATTTGTTATGGCTCATTGTGCCTCGTATCCACAATCATATACACCATTATCTACAAAACAACCATAATACTTAACTGATGCACCTGGTATATCAATTCTGTTAGGTCTGTTTTGTTGATTAGCAACAAACTTAGCTGGTGGTATATACCAGTCTTTAAATTTGACTTCTTTTATTTTACCACAAGCAACACACTTTCTTCTTATTGTTTCTACTTCTGGTCTTTTTTGTTTTCTTGGCATTCCTTACCTCTATTTAGTTTCTAAAATTATTATCAAACAACAATACATAAATTGCTGTTAAGCATACTGTCCCTACTATGAGACCTGTTATGATTTGAAATAAATCCCACAACAACCACATTAGAATAATCCTTTAATGTACATTACTATTTGATTCTTCCAAATCATAAGTGAAGTAATAAATACTCCACCACCCATTAACAAACTTGGATGTGTTTCACCACACAACCCAATTAAGTGTTTGAAAAAATGTATTAATCCATCCATTATTTTATCTCCCATCCATTATTAATAAATTTTTGTGCTTTCTTATATTTTAATACTTTTACGGCATCACCTTTTTTAATTGTAACTAATTCATTACGACCAATCTTTTTTTCACTTCTAACATAACTTGTTTCAATCTTTCTATCCATAATCGTTACACCATTCAAGTGGTCAATCTCATGTTGAACACATATTGATTCTAATAATCTCATGTTTCTATTATCATCGTTTTTTTGTTTATCTTCCCAACTACCTTTACCAGTCTCACCAGTCTCTACTCCACTAAATAACATAGAACCCTCAACATTAGCTGATGTAACTTCAATGGTTTCATATCGTTTAGTATTAACACCTTTTTTTGGAAAACTTAAACAACCCTCGTAATAATTTATTTCGTTTTCTTTTGAGATGATTTTTGGGTTAATGAGAACCAAAGGTTCAATAACATTGACAACGGCCACCTGTGCATCAATTCCCACTTGATTAGCTGCCAACCCAATACCGTCCCCTCTTTGGTTAAGTATCTGAAATAATTCTGTTGCAATAGCGTTTCCCTCTTCAACTGAAACCTCTCTTAGTTTTTTATTAATTAAAGGATTTGATTCCTTAAAACAATTTATAACCTTTCTCAAATTTACCTCTCGATTAAATATCCTTTTAAATAATCTCTGGTCAATTGTTTTTCAACTTTCATTCGCATCTTATAATCTTCGAATGATTCACCCTCTAACCTTTTAGCTCCTTGTAACATATCACTTACTTTGATTCGTGGGTCTTCGTTGTTTTTCCTCATCTCTTTAGTTTGGACAGGATAAACAAAGTGATTTATATTATCATTCATTTTTCACCTACCTTTTCTCGATATAGTTTAGCATCTGATTCATTCAGAGCTTTGAATTTAGTTCCATCTTTCAATGTGAAAGTTTTGTAGTTTGCCCATTGGGACTTCTTCTTTTTACTCATATAACCTCTATATGTTGTGATTAAGAAAATCTTTTTGTTTCTGTAATTCCTTTTTAAGAATCTCTTTTTTCTCTTTATACTTCGCAACCAAGATTTCATCTTTGGTTCTTCGTTTAGTTTTCTTCTTAGGTGGTTTAACCTTAGTAGGCGGAAGTGTACCTTTTAGTTTTGGTTGTTCCTTACCTTTATGAAATACATTACCATCTTTATCAACGAACTCAGCCATCCAATGCCAACCAGCAGGACGACCTGTTGGTTTATAGGATTTAGTTTTTGCTTCCATTTCTTCTGGAAACATTTTGTACATCCTACTCATTAAGGCCTTATCACCTATAACAGATGTAGCATCTGTACTGACATTCTTAACTGGTTCACCAGTTATTTTACAATCCATGTAAGGAACTCCATCAATGTAGTAACCGCCGTTGTCCTCAAATTTACTCATCATATATTCTCCTTTATTTAAGCTTCTCCAATAGAACCTGATTTAATACCCTCTAACATTAGGTATTGTATAAAATCATCTTCTACTTTACTTGATAGTTTTCTCATTTTCATTTCCATCTCTAAATCTATTTCAATCAATTCATTAATTAAATCAAAACACAATTCTGCCGCCTCACCTTTACATTTAGATTCTATCTTTTCTAATCTTTGTACTAACTTTCTAATGTTCATAATTACCTTTAAAATCTTGAGGGCAGGATAGGATTCGAACCTACGAACAATGGATTTGCAATCCACCCCATTAAACCACTCTGGCACCTGCCCGGCCCTTAGCCTGTACCACTCTTTGGTTTAACTTTCTATCTTGTACCTCAAGTATATGTTTACAATACTTCTTCTTAAATTTTCTACGATACATAAATGCTGGACAATCACATGCCCACTCAATTCGTGAAGGGTCAAAGCGAATATCGTATTTTTTACCCTTGATGGTGTAATGTTCCCAGCCGTAATCATCGACCACCACACCATCGAACACCTCAATAACATAATCTATCAAAGATTGTTCCATACCTTTAAATATTACCTACGACCATTAAAATGTAAAAAACTATAAATATCCACAATAGGGTAAGAAATTCTCCTACCCTATAAAAGAATAATTTCCAATTATATCCCATAGTGTAACTCCGCTTTTGATTCCAACCATTGTGATTCGGTTGGTTCATTCATAGCCTCAATGAAATCAGGATGAGCCATAACAGAATGGTTATCCATATAATCCCTTTCCAACTCATCCAACAAATTAGCTTGAGCATCTTTACTCATCCAATTCATCCTATGGAAGTGTTTACCAACTTCACCAAACTCATCTTCACCAACACGCCACATCTCAACAACTTTGATTCCATCACTAACAGAAGAAAGAGTATACTCAACAATAAGTTTGTTACCCTCGAAGTTAGTGGAAGAATCAAACTTCCCAAATGTTTTTTCAAATACATAAGTCATTTATTATTTCCCTTTAATTTACCCCTAAATATACACACAATATAGTATACATGTCAAGTCTTTTTTTCACTTTTTTTAAATAAGTTGATTTTTTATTACCCATTTTCTAGTCTTTTTCGGTAATACTTGTAAGTTAGTAATCTGATTAACAATCCTTGTTTTTGTCATCATACTAATCTTATCTTGTTTATACAAATCTTTTACAAAATCTAATGATGGTTCATAACCCCATTTAATATAATAATCATAACATAACTCAAGAGCCATATCATAAGATGTGTGTGTATTCTTGAGTGGTTTACCTTTTGGCCCAATAGGTTTCTTAGGTTTGAACTTACCAGCCTCATAATCTTTCAACCATCTATCCCAAGAGTTATCAGCGTAAATACCCTTGGCAACACGAGCAGTACCTGTACTTCTCCTATCAATCTTCTTAAGATTTTTAGATGCAGTTTTAGATACTGGTTGTACGAATGCACCAGTCTTGTGTGGATACACTACATGAGCCGCATACTTTTCAGTATCACTACATTTTACACAAACCTTGTAGCCCAAGTGATATCTGTAATCATCAATCTTTTTATCACACTCAGTGCAATTCATTTAGAAATCACCTGGTGCTACTTGGAATGTATTAAGACCTAAGTCTCTCCACATCTTTACAACTTTATCCCTATCATCAACCACAAGAAAAACATCGTTGATATCAACAAAGGTATCTAACATTTTTTTCTTAAGGATTTCATCTGGCATAAATCTCATATCGAAAGTGGCTGGATTACCATCGGCAATCGGCCAAGATTTATCTTTGAACTTATCTGGTCTAAGAACCAAAAGGTCAAATGGAACATTGTGTATTTTCAACCAATCTTTAGTAGCGAAGAAACCTCTATCGTTCCTACCACTAAAGATAACAATCTTGAAACCATCAGCCTTAAACATCTGAGCCATCTTAATGACGGGAGCATTAGGTGTATCCCAATCCATAATAGAAGTAGGTGATGCGAATATGTCCCAGTCTAACTTACCATTTGGTTTAGTAGATTTATCTCTCCTAACATCAATATTAGCGAGAGTACCATCTAAGTCAAATATGACTGTTTTCTTATTCATGATATTTCCTTGTTTATTCATATATGAATATACAAAATAAATTATATATAAGTCAAGTCTTTTTTATAATAAATGTGAAACTTCTATATGGGATGAATTGAATGTTTTTTTCTTGATACCACAACCTGATATAAACACCCATTGCCTACCACCTTTGAATATTCTTTTATCTATAATTAAATCGATAAACTTATTGTTATCAACACCTATGGTCATCAATACTAATTTCTTTTTAAATCTATATATGGTTCTTGAGTTAGCAACTACACCACTAAAGTATGTTACACCTTGTGATTCCTCACATCCAAATTCAGTAGATAAAAAGTTTGGTGTATCCCACCAACCTGTTTTTTCGAACTGATACATAGGTGGACCTTGTACTTTATTGAAATGATAATTACCATTTAGTAAACTTGTTCTTGGATGAACCCATTTTCTGTAACTTGAATGACAATGTTTTAAGGTTGCTTTCCAAAATCTCTGTGGTTCTCTGGCTTTCCAATATGCAAGTGCCCATACTAATTGTCCGTAACTTAAGGCATGTCCTCTACAATAAGAATACTTTGGTGAGTGTTTTAATTCTTTTAAAATATTAGCCTGTTCTGTACCACCTTGTTTTCTTTTCAATCTACCCATGAACTCATTTATAACCTGTGGGTCTTGTTTACTCCAACCTCTTCTGTATCTATCAGCAAAATCCATACTACAACCAATACTATCAGAGATATATTCTATAGCATCTTCATCAGTAATTATTTGTCTTTTACCTTTTCCCCCACCCCTAAAGTAGGCTGCTTTCCTACCACCATCGGCAGCTGCAGGTCTGATTAAGGCTAGTGCCAGTGCCATATCATACACATTCTTAGGTTGTAGTGCCATCACAGTCTTTCTCATAGTAGGACTTTCACTCTGTGTTAATCCTAAGATATCTCCTTTACATAAAACCTCACTCGCTAATTTATCATCTATAGGATATTCACTTACTGGTCTGTTATCTAATTCCCATAATTGTGATAATCCACGATTACATAATAAATCTATCTTAATTAGATTTTGTTCCTCTACATCATACTTATCTAAAACTATTTGTCGTTTCTCTTTATCCAACCATAAATCTTCAGGTACTTTATCATTGAATACAATCAAACCACCACAATGTAAACTCCATTGTCTTTGTTTACCTAATAAAGATTTAGCATAATGTTTAACATCCTTACGAACATAAGGGTCAGGATATATATCTTCAAGTTTGTAATTCTTAGGTAGAAACTTTCTATGTCCAAACTTTCGTATGGCCTCTCTCATAGCACTCTTAGGTTTGTACATAACTTTGTTACTAATACGAGCTACCTTACCAGGATGTTTCTCATGAAACTCATCTATAAGATGGTCACGAATCCAATGTGGAACATCTAAATCAATATCTGGTTGTGTATCTCTACAGAAGTTCATGAACCTTGTTAAAGGTATCTTTTGTTCTATTGGGTCTATATCAGAAATACCTAATTGATAACATACTAAAGAAGATGCAGCACTCCCACGCAAGACATGTGGTATATCTTTCTCTTTTATCAAATCCAATAAATCACATACTCTGTGAAATGTTTTTACAAATCCCTTATCTTTTATGATTTTATATTCCTTATCCAACCTACGAATATATTCGATACCTGTAGGATAAGGTCTACGAAATCTTTCGATTAAGTATTGTATCCCATTCGGATATTTCTTTTTTAATAAACCTATATTTAAATTTTCGTTTGTAACCATTTATTTTATTTTAGTTTTTTTGCCAATAATCTCCATATCTTGGGTGTTCATATTGTGGTTTCTTTAACCACTCACTTAAAGTTACTTCAGCGGATATCTCTTCATCGATATGCCAATCACTATATCTATGTAGTAATTCAGCTACGATTGGATGTCTCACAACATCACTCATAGTGAATCGAGTAAACCCACAACCATACAAACCTGTAAATCGTTTTATACTATCTTCTAAACCATTCAAATTTCTACCCTTTAAATCACTTTGCATTAAATCCCCACTAACAATATATTTAGAACCCATTCCAATTCTTGTTAGAAAAGTTTTAATCTGTGATTGTGTAGAATTTTGTGCCTCATCCAACATCACGATTTTGTTCTGTAGTGTTAAACCTCTCATATAAGCTAATGGAATAACTTTGATTATTCCTGCTTTCCTTAATACTTCTAATCTATTCTTTCCAATAATCTGTTCCATATTATAGTAAACAGATTGCATGAAAGGTTCGGTTTTCTCATCTATATCACCAGGTAAATATCCTATTCTTTCACCATCAACTTCTACCATTGGTTTGGTAACAACGATACCATCATAACTTGAATTCTTATCAGCTAGATTCTGTAATGCCCAATATGTAGCCACATATGTTTTACCACATCCAGCCGGTCCAATACAAAATGTAATAGTATTAGAATTTATACTATCATAAAATTTAGCTTGATTTTTGTTTTTGAATTCAATATTCCATTTGATTCGTTTGATTTGTGCCATCGCCTGACGATGATTAGAACATTCTTGGTTACTTACAACCTTTGTAATAGTTTCTACTTTTCGTTTTCTACTCATAGTAACTTCCCCTTATATGTTTTAAGTTAGGTTATAACTTGGGTTCTTAACTATAAGTATAATATATAAAGCGGAAGATTAAACCTTTATTGCACCTTTTGCAACTTTTTCTTCTTCACCATTATTATCAGCAGGAATAAATTCTGAAGTACCTGAATCTTCAGTATCAACAACTTCTTCTCTTTTTAGTATCTCATCTTTCTTTTCACCATAGAGTTCCCACCATGATTTTACTTTACTGGTAATCAAGTTTACCTGATTACTTTCTCCAGTGTCCTTTTTATCTTCTCTAAGTATTAGTGCTTGATTAAACGCTACAACTAACATAACTGCTAATGGGTCAAACACAAAGATAAGAATAAAAATAAAGAACTTTACGACTGAATCCACATCAGTATCAAATGTTCGCGCAAGATAAATCGCGGGGCCGACGTCAACTCCTGTTTCTACCAACCCAACTTTCAAATCACCTATCTTACCTTTAACATCAAGTATCTCATCATTTACTTGTTGTATTCTTGGATTATATTCTTCTCTTAGTTTTCTTTTCGCAGTGATGTAGTTATCAGGTAAATCATTTACTTGAACTTCTAATTCTTCTTTTAAAAATGATTTATCTTCTTGTAATTGTTCTAACCTATCTTCATAAGCTATCAATTGATTTGATTGTTTTTCGAATGTTACCGTCGCACCTTGATAGGCATTGGACAGGTAACCAAAGATTCCAGCTGATGTGATTAACACTAATGTTATCACTGCCGTCATAAGATATGTTTTTTGGAATAAGTTAATCTTATCCCAATATCTATATAAGAATGCGGCAGTAACCAACTTACCGAATTCCAATGAACCCGCCATGATGATTACACTTAATGCCGCTCCTGCAAATAGTTTACTTAAACCGAATACTGAAAAGAATCCAGCACTTCCAGCTATAAGTAAGGCCGCTATTCCCAAATAGATATGGAAATTTTGAGAGCGTTCCATTATTTTCTCCTAAGTTATTGTATACCGTCTTCTTCTAATTCTACAATATTTTGTAGGTCTTCAATTTTCTGTAGAATACTATTACATATTCTAATCCATAAATCATATTGTGGATTAGTATCTTCAGGTATTCTTTCTCTTAATCTACCTACTTCTTCTTCTAAAGAAGAGATTTTATCTAACACTTGGTTTCTTCTTAACATATTAACCTCTATTCGTTTTATATAAATATCTAACTAACTTGTAATTGTTGTAAGATATATTGTTTTAAAGTATCTCTATTATCTTCATTAACATGAACCCATGTCCATGCCATTGTAGTTTTTAAATTGGTTATCGTATTGGAAACAGCTTTGATATGTTTGTGTATTTGTTCTCTAATCTCATTATTGATTTCAACTTCTACACCAACTTCATCTGCCATTTCTAATAGAGCACCAAAATCTTTGTTACGATTCGCTTCATTAGCTTTTTTAAACTTATCCGTATCACCACCTTTATCAGGATGTGTTTTACCAGCTACCTTACGATACACTTGTTTAAATGTATCATCATCAACCTCAGTATTTATTTTGAGATTATTATCTTCTGTCATTTTAACTTGTGTTGGTTCAGGATTATTATCTAACATATAGGAACGAAAATCATTATTAAATTTTTCAATACAACCTTGATAAATAATCTTTGTTTCCTCTAACTCTAATTGTAGATATCGTAACTGATTTC